>ENA-UERM01000067-UERM01000067.1-human-gut-metagenome-genome-assembly--contig:-NODE-67-length-89239-cov-13.466028_pt1 | contig 89239 bp, 78 predicted proteins | sample MGYA00242983_ERZ507983 | MGnify/ENA primary metagenome ERZ507983 (study PRJEB26167, sample SAMN06115432) | human gut metagenome | host: Homo sapiens | place: China:Shanxi | collected 2015-04-29...
TTTATCCATCCATACACTAACAATATTGAGTTGGTTTGTCAAGAGATTAATGCTGCTTTTACAAAGAGCATCTGCACGGGAGTTTGACACCTTTCCGAATGAAAAACAGCGTATAAGCCGCATGAATGCTTATATTTTTTTGTCAAATTTGTTGTTTTTATATATAGGCTTTTTCGGCTTTTTGCGCTATAATGGTATTGAGGTGAAAAAATTGAAGGTCAATACATCAAAATCAAAAAATGCTGAGTCTTTTTATATAAAGCAATCCTACATCGACAGTAACGGAAAATCTACCTCTCGGACAATCCGCAAACTTGGAACATTAAAAGAATTGTTGGTTGAACATGGTCCCACCAGAGACGATGTTATGGCCTGGGCAAAAGAACAGGCTCGCATTGAGACCGAAAAGTTTGAACAGGAAAAAGCGAATCATTGTATTCCTATTACTTTCCATCCAAACCGAAAGATCGCCCATGGAGAAAAGCGAAAATTTCAGGGAGGTTACCTTTTCCTGCAGTCTCTTTATTATGAACTTGGTTTAAACAAGGTATGTCGAAAGATTCGAGATAAACATCACTATGATTATGATTTGAACGCGATCTTATCCGATCTCATCTATACACGCATTTTAGAACCAGGCAGCAAACGTTCTTCTTTTGAAACGGCTAAAAACTTCCTAGAAGCACCCACTTATCAGCTTCATGATATTTACCGGGCATTGAATGTTCTTTCAGAAGAATGCGATCTGATTCAGTCAGAGCTATATCGCAATTCAAAGTCTGTTTTAAAACGTAACGATGGGGTCCTTTACTACGACTGTACCAACTACTACTTTGAGATTGAACAAGAAGATGGAGATAAAAAATACGGAAAAAGTAAAGAACACCGTCCAAACCCTATCGTGCAGATGGGACTCTTTACCGACGGAGATGGAATCCCACTGGCTTTCAGCATATTTCCAGGAAATCAAAATGAACAGACATCTTTGAAACCACTCGAGAAAAAAGTGATTGAGGAGTTTGGGTGTGAAGAGTTTATCTTCTGTTCTGATGCAGGCCTTGGTTCTGAAAATAACCGGCTCTTAAATCACAGCAAGAAGCGCTCTTATATCGTAACCCAGTCTATCAAAAAACTTCCAAAAGAATACCGGACACTTGCACTAAACAAAAAAGGATTCCGGTGCCTCTCAGACCATAAAGCGGTCGATCTGAACAGCCTGACAGACGATGATAAAGAGGAACTTTTTTATAAAGAAGAACCTTACAGTTCCAAAAAGATGGAACAGCGTCTGTTGATTACTTACTCACCAAAATACGCTGCTTATCAAAAAGAGATTCGGGAGAAACAGATTGAACGAGCAAAAGCAATGCTTTCAAATGGCAGGCATAAGAAAAACCGGAAAAATCCGAATGACCCAGCAAGATTTATTGATAAAACAGCTGTTACAAAAGACGGAGAAATGGCCGATATCCTATATTTTCTGGATGAAGAAAAGATTGCACAGGAAGCACAGTACGATGGCCTCTATGCTGTATGTACGGATCTTTTTGACGATGAGCCGGAAGATATTTTAAAAGTCAGTGAAAGCCGTTGGCAGATTGAAGCATGCTTTCGGATCATGAAAACGGATTTTTCTGCCCGTCCGGTTTTTGTCCAGCGAAACGACCGGATCCGAGCACATTTCCTGATCTGTTTTCTAGCGCTGTTCATTTATCGTCTGCTCGAAAAAAAACTCGAGCGGAAATATACATGTGAAGAGTTAATGTCGACATTAAGAGACTATGAATTTGCAGATGTGCAGGGGCAGGGATTCATACCGATTTATGAATCTACTAAACTAACGGATGCATTACATGAAGTAGCCGGATTCGAAACGGATTATGAATTTCTTACCAAAAGGAAAATGAAAGAAATCCAAAAACTTAGTAAACAATCTCGAGAAAAATCATAAAAGTCTATCATCCATATCTGATTCAGAAAAAAGACTATATAGTAAAACGAAAAGACACCGCTGAAAAACCCAGGTAGAATAAGGCTTTCAGCGGTGTTTTGATAAATTTGACTGTCAAAGATGGGATTTTATCACAGCAGGCTGGGGGCGTCAAGGCTGGATAGAGATACAACTTTGTAGACTTTGCTTTCTTTTGTTGATTTTAGCCCCGCGGATGCGGGGAATACTATATCTCTGGAATTTAATCAGGGAGCATCCCTGCGTACGCAAGGACTATAGATACGTTCTATTTTATCCATCCATACACTAACAATATTGAGTTGGTTTGTCAAGAGATTAATGCTGCTTTTACAAAGAGCATCTGCACATAAGAAATGCTTAAATTTTACAGACTGGCAACTGGATGGTGCTTTGTTTATGCGGGGAAATACAACCACCAGTAACTTTTTCCGGCTGCTACCTGGGTTCATCCCCGCTCACGCGGGGAATACAAATAGGAGGTAAAGTGAAATGAAAAAAGAAGAGGTTCACCCCCGCCCATGCGGGGAATACGGTGTGAGGCTTAGTGAACAAAAAGTACATAAGGGTTCACCCCCGCTCACGCGGGGAATACGTACTCCACGGTGTGCATGTCCACCACCAGTCAGGTTCACCCCCGCTCACGCGGGGAATACGGACCGGCACAACATATTGTGGACCGGATCAGAGGTTCACCCCCGCCCACGCGGGGAATACTTGGGTATAGTCTCGATTTGCTTTTCCCTGGCAGGTTCACCCCCGCCCACGCGGGGAATACGTATTAGAAAAACTATGATTTTTACGTGATTTAGGTTCACCCCCGCCCACGCGGGGAATACGTCAGGAATGTCTTTGCGGTTCCTGCATCTCCAGGTTCACCCCCGCCCATGCGGGGAATACAAATGTGTATAATCTTATTTATTGGTAGTCCTAGGTTCACCCCCGCCCATGCGGGGAATACCGAGGAAAAGATCCCGTATCCGGTTGTCCAGTAGGTTCACCCCCGCTCACGCGGGGAATACTCATTACATTTACGCGTACCGTATAGCCTGTAAAGGTTCACCCCCGCCCATGCGGGGAATACGCCTGTGTGGTGTTCAGTGTGTTCAACATATCGGGTTCATCCCCGCTCACGCGGGGAATACATCGACTTTAAGTGCTTTATTGCTGCTGCAAGGGGTTCATCCCCGCTCACGCGGGGAATACAAAGAATATCTTTACGGTTGAAGGGGATTCCTAGGTTCATCCCCGCTCACGCGGGGAATACTGGTACATATCATTGTAGGCGGTAAAGACACGGGGTTCACCCCCGCTCACGCGGGGAATACGATGTAGGCTGACCCTCAGAATGTCCGTTTGCGGGTTCACCCCCGCTCACGCGGGGAATACAAACGCAACCGGTGAAGGGGATCTGACCAACTAGGTTCACCCACGCTCACGCGGGGAATACTTACAATGGTAATGTATGAAAACAGTACATATAGGTTCACCCCCGCTCACGCGGGGAATACATCATCTATAAGCTATGCTGTGGGTGGTACTGGGGTTCACCCCCGCTCACGCGGGGAATACCAATATTTTGGATAGTATTTTTCAGCCATTTTAGGTTCACCCCCGCTCACGCGGGGAATACACCGTTGTAGCGCCAGCACTGACCAAAGCTATAGGTTCACCCCCGCTCACGCGGGGAATACTGTGAAACTACTCTCATATTTCCCTCCACTAAAGGTTCACCCCCGCTCACGCGGGGAATACGGAGATCCTGGCTTATGATGGTAAGGTGTCTGAGGTTCACCCCCGCTCACGCGGGGAATACTAAATGACGGGATACAGACAACAGCTGACTACAGGTTCACCCCCGCTCACGCGGGGAATACTGTGCAGGCAAGCTGTGTGTCCGTTCCACCCAGGGTTCACCCCCGCTCACGCGGGGAATACCCGCCTTAAATTGTCCGTAGCTTTCAAATGTCAGGTTCACCCCCGCTCACGCGGGGAATACTGTGTTTTTGTTGTTGGCAAATGTATTCCCACCGGGTTCACCCCCGCTCACGCGGGGAATACGTTTTTTATCCTCTTCATTCAGACGTTTATGTAGGTTCACCCCCGCTCACGCGGGGAATACTACGATGTACACGCTTTCGCCTCCTTCTTATAAGGGTTCACCCCCGCTCACGCGGGGAATACAGGCTTTCACGCTCTGCCTGCAACCGCTTTTTGGGTTCACCCCCGCTCACGCGGGGAATACATAAGTCCTTATGTAGCTTTATCCAGTTGTCCGGGTTCACCCCCGCTCACGCGGGGAATACCAGTCTCACGCTGTGGTTCTGTACTCACTGTTGGGTTCACCCCCGCTCACGCGGGGAATACGGATCCATTACAGCAGATAAGCTGGAGCCTACAGGTTCACCCCCGCTCACGCGGGGAATACTATAGATCTGTGCAGAACATTGAAAAGGTCTCCGGGTTCACCCCCGCTCACGCGGGGAATACTTTATTTTAAAATATCCCGAATCTAAATTACTAGGTTCACCCCCGCTCACGCGGGGAATACGATCTGCAGTAAACATACCATTTGCAAATAGAAGGTTCACCCCCGCTCACGCGGGGAATACTGTTTATATAAATGAAGCGTTCACCCGCTATGGGGTTCACCCCCGCTCACGCGGGGAATACTTGACGGGTCATCATCTGTAAAGGACTGATATAGGTTCACCCCCGCTCACGCGGGGAATACCAAGTATGTGATGTTTTTTCATTGCTTCTGATAGGTTCACCCCCGCTCACGCGGGGAATACTTCATAACAAAGTTCTGATCCACAATCGGTGTAGGTTCACCCCCGCTCACGCGGGGAATACTCCTTACCCGGCTGCCTCCACCTTTAAGCCATAGGTTCACCCCCGCTCACGCGGGGAATACTAAAACCTGATATCCTGCTCTGTATCTCTGCACGGTTCACCCCCGCTCACGCGGGGAATACACTAAAAAAAGCCTTATTTTATCTCACTTTTTCCAACACCCATTTTCACATTTCATTTAACTTCTGATATAACTGATAAGTAAGATAACAGTCCGTCAATGCCCTATGTGCATTTGAAACTTCATATCCCAGATGCTTCATAAGTGCTTCCAACTGGTAACTTCCCACCCCCTTTATTTTTCTCCGCGACAATGCCAATGTATCTTTGGAAGCAGTTCCCAGTTGCATTTCTATTCCCAGTTTCCGACAGGCAATGCGGATGAAATTATAATCAAACATAACATTATGTCCTATAATAACTCTGTTTCCGGCAAATTCAAACAATTTATTAAGTACTTCGTCCAGTGGTCTCCCCTGACTTTGCAATTCCTGTTCTGTAATGCCTGTCAGTTTTTGTATCTCTATTGGAATTTCACCTTCTATCTGGATAAGCATAGAAAATTCTTCTGTGACAGTGCCTGCCTCTATTTTTAACGCACCGACTTCTATTATCTCATCCTTTTCCGGTGATGTTCCTGTTGTTTCTATATCGAGTACCACAAAACCTTCCTGAAACTTTTTCCTGGCACGGGCTTTGGCCATTCTGTCTGCCATGTATAGCCGCTCCGCCCGGCTTTTTGCTCCCGATATTCCCTTATCTTCTTTTTCCGACATCTTAGATGCCCTTGCAGACGGAAGCGGCCTTCTCATCAGCTTTATTCCATCAAGGTCAACCGGCTCCCAGGTTGTATTATGCACACGAAAATCCATTTTCTGTTCTCCCGGTGCACTAAAAACCATGGTTGCCTGTCCTGACTTTATATTTTCACAAATACGCTGCCAGACTTCTTCCCTTACCCTGCTGCTCACATTTCCAACGAAAACCCCGGTGTTGATCTCACACAGCCATTTAGATATGTCCCCCCGGACTTTTGGCGGACAGTCAGACAGCATGATCACGATCATTCCCATTCCTCCTGTCCATAGGAACGTCCATTCCTGACTGTTCCTTCTTTATCGTCCCATAAATAAACAGCTTCTACTGCATCTTCCTTTTTTTCATCCTCTGCCAGAAACAGCCATCGAATGTCTTTCACCATACGTTCCAATATATGCTTTTCAGTCATCACATCTCTGACCTTCCTTCGGACGATCCCCGGAAGATCTTCCGGTTCTTCTGATGCCACCTGAAAAGCAACAGGGATAACTACCTCTGATTTATACAGATCCGCAATATCATATACAAAAGAACAGTCATGTCCCACATGGATAAAACCAAGTCCCGGTGACAGGCCAAGCGCAAAAATCACTGCATGGGCCAATCCGTACAGACATGCACAGCCTGCTGACAATGCCTGATTTACCGGATCTCCTGTTTCAAAATGCTCCGGATCATAATCTCTTCCGTTCCATTTTACATCATATTCCTTGGCATATTTACGATAAACAGATCTTACTCTGCTTCCTTCCCTTCCACGCAGCTGCTGAAGTGTCATTTTAGAAGAATTTTCCTCTGGAAAACGCAGCTGATACATCTTTCTTACGATCATAAGATGTTTTCTCTGGTTACTTACACACTCTGCCTGTCGGATCAGAAAAGCGGACCTGTGAGTAAGAGGACGTCCGCCTGCATAGTACCTGACACCATGTTCTCCGATCCAGACCACGCTGACACCGGCATCTCCGATCAGCTCCATTGCACGATGGCTCACTGTTGTCCCCGGGCCTAAAAGCAGTACTGAAATAGATGCTGCAGGAACATGGATGATACCCTGATCATCCGTAACTGTGATCGCACTGTCCTGACGGTTTAATTTACAATGTTCAAAATACAGAAACGTCATTCTGTCTCTGATCTGAGGCAGTGCCTGTAACTCAGGACGGATCATTCCCGGCATTTCACTCATATGTTTCTCCTTATTTGGCAGTTTACTGCAAAAGAAAACTCAAAAAGCACCCCATCCGCAGACTTATATATGAACAATGGTAAGCAATCCCATTCCATAAGCTTTTCCACGCCCGATACCGGCTACCAAAAGCTCTTTGAATTTTTCTTCATCATAAACCTTCAAAATTCCCTCATATGTCACGCCTTTAATACTGACCTTGTTCTTTCCCTGTTCCTTTCCTTTTCTGAAAATGTGCCAGTCTCTCTCAACGATCTGAAAATTTTCCGGCAGAAGTTCAAAGCCATGTTTTTGTGCTCTGTCAAGAAGCCATTCTTCCTGGTACTTAAGAGAACAATGAGCTTTTACTTTTCCCCGTTCTCCAGGCGTGCTTGCCACACTTCTTGTAGGATTTGCCACCAGTTTAAAATGCCACCAGGTGTCATTTTTTACCCGTTCCAGAAGTGGTGTGTAATCTTTCGTCTGATAGGCATTCTCGTCATCAGGGAAACCATACCTGCGCACTCCAATGCTAAGATCCGGCCTGTCCGGGCTTAATATCAACAGATACAGCCTGTCTCCCAGATATTCAAGTCTCCATAAATTTCGCTTTCTTTCTCCCAAAAATCCACTTTCAACAAGTCCATGGATCTTTTCCTGTGAGCCTAAAAGGCGTATGGTATCCATATTTTTTGTATTTAATTCCATTCTGGTCAAATACATATATTTTTATCACCTCACAATTCTCCCATGGCATCATGTTCTCTTACAATATCCGGATTTTTGCCTGAAGTCATTTTGTCTGAAATTCCCCTATCTGATACGTTCCATTCCGTCCGTTTCATCCTTCTGTAACCATACCTTCTCTGATACGGATCAAAAGACTCTGCCTTATCTTTTACCATGCCGCCTGTAGGATCATCTGGCGCACATTCAATAAACATGGGAAGTTTTAAAGGCATTTTTTCCTTTTTCCATTCAGGTCCCTGCCATGGTTCCTCTTCTAATGCTGTTTCTAATGGCAGATCCCGTATTCCTAAAACCATACCAGCTTCCGGCGGACACGATCTTCTTCCCAGAAAAAGGGGAAATGCCGGATGTTTCAGGGCATATTCCAATTTCTGTAAAAATCCTTTATCCTCGCACTCTAATCCAACCAAAAATATAGCATCTGACAGATAATATCTGGTGGTTATATAGGAATTTTTCTCACTGTGGGCTGTATGAAAATCCTTTAAAAGTTTTCCTTCCTGATCCGTCCTGACTCCCAGTCTCAGCTGGTTTAAACTGCTGATATCTTCATTTCTTTGAATTCCCAAAGCTGCTGCCAACAGTCCTGTCACTCCACTTTTTGAAGGTGCATTTTCCGTCCGGCGGACTTCAAATTTTGAATCGATCCCCCATGACTGGACAGGTCCTGCCAAGCGAAGTAACAATGTACTCATTCTTCTCCTCCATCATCTAACTGTGCCTGGATCTCTGTCTTTACGCTTTCTAACAGCTGTTTTAAAGACATAACCTCTGCGGCTCCTTCCAGCTGATCACCAATGCCAAATGCCTTTTCTGGTTCATCTGCATAATTATCATATACTTTCTTCGCATATGCAGTCATAGCTTCCACAGACTTATCTACATAGCCGCAGTTGCTTAAGATCGGACGCTCAAATGCCCCACAAAGATTTAACGGCTGGTCCTTTCTTACTGTAATGTATACTGCATCCGGCAATGTACGGTTTGCAAAGGTATTCTGTTTTCCTGTAGGCATAGAGCAGATAAATGCCTTTATAAATCCTTCTACAACCTCTGCCGTATCTTTTCCAAGATGGCGGTACAGTTCCATTACATTTACCGTTGCATAGCGATACATGGTAAATGAGTTAAATTCCACGGTTCCAAGATGACCTGCACCTGCATTGTCTTCCTGTGAGCAGTCATCTACTGCCGTAAAATAATCATATTCGTTGTGGATCGTATGGGTAGAAATACTGTGTGCAACCTGTGCTGCCGCATCATAATTTAAAGAAGGATCACTAGCCACCATTCTTCCAAACAACGCCATGTCATAGGAAGGCTCTTTCTGCATTGCTTCCTTGTATGCCTTTTTATCTGTATTTCCGGATACCACCAGCTGGGCCAGCGCCTTAGCCTGTCCTTTGCTCATAAAGAGAAGGGCATCACTTTCTCCCTTTTTATCATTGATCTTGATGCCGGCATTTTTAAGAGCCTCTGCTGCCTTCTTTTCTGCATCAGCTTCATCCGGAGCCTGTAAACGGATCTCCTTCGCTACCATTTCAATCACTTTTTTCGTTCTGCTTCCTATGTTCTGCTCATGGAACAACTGGGAAAAATACTCTCTCATAGCCTTTTTCCATGCCTGTGAAGAAACTCTGGCTCTCGTAGTACCTCCATATACTGCTGTTTTAGGACTTCCTGTATCATCTCTGTTTATACAGCTTGGCGGAACTGTCTGTACCACATGCAGATCCACATATAATCTTTTTTCATCCATTTTCCTTTTCCTCCTCATTTTCTGCTTTTACATTACAGTATCTGTAAAAATCTCGTCCCCATTTTAACCGGATCTCCGGAATTTTTTCAAAATCCTGATACAGATAAAAATCCACTGCTAACTGCACATAATCCAGACGGATCTCCTTCTGCCTGAATAACTGCACCATTCCCTTCATATGCCATGCTAATTCCGTCAGATCGGATGATACAGCTGCTGCATTAAACCTTCTGCGTACTGCTTTTAATGACTCCGGATCTTGTGCTGCCATTTCTCCTGTTGCTCTGCCAAAGCCAATTCCCCTTTGGTGGGCATTTTCATCTTTAAGAGAACGACTTTGCTGATGGATCGCATACAATGTAAATGCCGTATACAATGCCAACTCTGCCCGCCCAGGTGTATTTCCTCTGCCTATTAATTCCTCTGGCAGATCTTCAAATAAAATCCCCCAAAGTTCCGGATCTGCGCCTGGTACTTTTCCAACACCTTTACGCATTTTAGCCAGATATGCCTTGGTTCCGCTCTCATCTGGGTTTTCTCTTAATACACGAAGCTTCTTTTCCACAAATCCTTTCATCTGTTCAATCGGATTGCTATTTTCCATCCTCTTCACCTCCTATCAGTGATAAATTTTATGTAGTTTTCCAAGAAACCAGTTATAAGCTTCCGGTGAAGCATAGTACACATCATCTTTCATTCTGCCCGCAAAGGCAGCTTCTCCTGCATTTGAAACCATTTCTTCTCCCAGTTCTTTTCCAACCATTTGAATGATCTCATCTAATTTTTTACAAGTTTTTGATATATCATCTGTTTCTGGTAAAATTTCCATAAGCCATCGTCTAAAAGGCTGGTCGATCCGGTCATAGAACAATTCCTTTGCATAGACAATATCTGCATCTCTGCCTTCTGCCTTGGCAAGATTTCCTTCCAGCATCCCAATAGCCCCAGCTACCTCTTCACATTTATTGATCTCGTCTAAGATCCTGCTCTGCCATGGACGACTCATCTGTAAAAGCAGTTCACCCTGAAAAGCCAGTGAATCACTGAATGTATCATTCACAAAAAAATCTTTATCTCCATATTGTACAGAAGCAATCCTAAAACGGATCGGTCTTATTTTCCATTGCATTTCCGTTGCTATGGTATCATACCAGCTGACAACTCCCGGCTTTCGCACATTGGATCCCGATTCTACAAATATGCTTCCAAAATCCCGCCACATTTGTCTGGAAGGATCATGTCTGCGTGGTGTGAAAAATTTTCGATCCTTTTCTTTCACTTCTCTCCACACAGTCATCTGCTCTGCATATGCCAGGTTTTTGTCAAAGAAATCTCCTCCCAGCAGGTAATATCCAACCACCTTATTATGATCTCGTTTTAACAGAAGCCGCCTTGACTGCAAAGTAAGAAGTTCTGCCAAATTATCAGGAACTGCAATTTCCTGTCTTTCTTTTTTAGATGGTTCCCGCTCCCATATCGGCTTGTCCTCTCCCTCCCAAAGACTTCTTCCGTCTTTTAAAAGGGTAAGATTTAACATGAGCGTCTGAAAAAGGTTATCTCCAACTGCAGCGATCAATCCCAGCTTTCCAGGCCATCCTACTCCCGGTGAAGGAAGACCTTTTCCTTTTGGCTTTGCAGAAGTATCATCATAGGCATTTACATATAAAAGCCATCTGGCTGCTGCTGCATATTCCATTTCCTGCTTTTTGATCCCATTACACAATGGAAAAAGACGTACCTTGTTTCCACTTTCAGAAAGCTCCCCATTTAATTTTGCAACCGTATACTCGGTTCCCACAGCTGCTTCCGGTATCTGCCAGAATGGATATTGATCATGGAATAACCAGAAACGTTCATGATATTTCTCCAGATATGTACGGATCACATCTTCTTTAAAATATCCTTTTTCCCATAAGGCTCTCCATCTTTTTCTGGCTTGTGTGGGCGTATCGATCACATTGTCCTGCCCATCTTCATCCATTTTTGAAAATATGGTGTGCAATACTGCCAGAAGCAAACGCAAAACAGCCATATCCTGTTCTGGTGTATCCCCGCATAAATCCCTGTACTCATGCGCATGTATCATTGCCTCCGGAAGAGAAACCATTTCTTCTGAACAGTCATCTTTTAATACTCGTATCCACGCTTCTTCTAATAAATTAAACTCCGGCGTTTTCATTTTTCCTTGTCCTCCTTTCTGCTGGATAATCCTGTTTTCCTGTCGTAATGTAAATGATGTTTGTTTAATTCTGCACATAAGTTTTCGTCCAATAAAAGTACCAGCTCTTCACGAAGTTTCGGAGCATATTGCCACTGGGCAAAATACTGATCTGTGTCATCTCTCAATTTTTTCAATACCGGTTTATAATTATATTCATTTGAAAATATAGATGACAGCCGTAACTTTTGTTTTAATATTTCTTTCGTTTCTTCTTCCGATGGAATATTATCCGCCGAAATACGCTTTCCTCCATACTGCCATGGCAGAAAACAGATATCATCTCCCTTTTTCCGCAAAACAAGTACTTCAATGGACGGGGATCCTGCACGCACGGATGCCAGTGCTGAGGCATCTGTTAATTCCGGATCACCTTCAGACATCCATGTTGCAATACTGTCAAATTCCGGATTTGTTTCATCTTCGCATGCGGGTTCACCTACTAATGATCTTTCTGCTTCCTTCTTCAATTTTTTTAAATTCGTGTCATATCTATGCCATAATTCATTTTTCTCACACTCTTCCGGCTCTGCATACACTTTCTGAACATAAACAGGAATATCATCTGGAAGACAAAACTGTTCTGGAAGTTTATCCAAAGTCCGTTGAAGCAGCCATTCATCATAAACAGCCCTTGTTTCTGTCAAAACATAGCATTTAGCCAGCTGCAGACAGAATGTTCTTATTCTTCCCCCATGACGATGTTCGCGTCCTATTCTCTGAAGCAACAAGTCCATAGGACAAAGATCTGTGATCATTACATCAAAATCAATATCAAGGGACTGTTCCAACACCTGTGTTCCAACTATGATCAGTTTATTTCGCTGTTCAGAGGTAGAATTTTTTCCTGCACGTTTTAAAATTTCTCTTTCAATCTCTGCACGATCCGATATAATAAACTGTGAATGCATCTGGATCATTTCACATTCAGGAAAACATTCAACAATCTTTTGTGCAAAATCCTGTGCTCTTGCAACTGTATTTAAAATGATACCGGCACAGCCTCCATCCTTCAAAGAATTTTTCAGGATCTCCATGCATTCCTCATCTTTAATACGAATGACCTGAACAATCTCTTTCTTACCATCTAAACGCATCTGCTTCTGGCAGACCTGCTTCCCATCTGTCCATGTAAAAAGCGGATATCCTGTTGCATTACACCAGTCTGCACTTGCATTCATGTTCCTCTTATTCAAATAAGCCTGTATTAAATTAAATCTATATTTTTGAGGTAATGTAGCTGACAAAACGATCACTGGTACATGGTACGCTCCCAACCAGTTTAAAATCCGCTCCAAAAATGTCATCATGTACGAATCGTATGAATGTACCTCGTCAATAATGACCACTTTCCCCGCCAATCCCAGATGCCGTAACATTACGTGTCTCTGATTTAATGCGGCCATCAGGAGCTGGTCAATAGTTCCAATCACAAAATCAACTAACAGTGCCACTTTTCTGCCTTCAAACCAGCTGTGAACCACCAGATTGTTTTCTTCATCTTCACCTACTGACAAAGCTGAACCTTTTATCAACTGCTGGTAATCTTCATTTAACGCAACCGCTCCGTGTGCCAGACGTATGCCAAGTTTTACATTTTCTGACTGCTGTTCTGCCCATTTCATCAGTCTTGGAAAAAGTCCGTTTGCCGTAGCCTGTGTAGGCAATCCGAAGAAAATCCCACCGCTTCCTGCTTTTTGCCCTAGAATTTCCGCCATTGCCAAAGCTGCTTCTGTCTTTCCAACTCCCATCTGGGCTTCCAAAATAAAAATTCCCGGTTCTATGGTGTTTTGCGCTATTTCCATTGCTGTATGCTGCACTTCTCTTGGCAAAAATCCGAACCTCTCTTCAAAAAGTGCATCATCCATTCCCCAATCATTTTCCCCTGGGATCCAGAATTCCGGAAAATTCAGTCTTTCAATTGCATTGTTCACTCTTTTGGGATAATCTGTATCCTTTCCCAGACAGTCAGTCTTTATCAGCGGAAAATAATATGTATTAGAAGCAATCCAGTCCGCCATGATCAAAAGCCCCGTAAGGATCACCTGCGCTTCCATACTGATATCCGGAAGTTCTTCTACACTGGAAAATCCACTTTTTTCAAGTGCTGTATCCAGCCATTCTTTCCATATAGCTTCCCACTTGCCTCTTTGTTGTCCAAAAAATACATCTTTACCATAGTTTTCTATTTTTTCTTCTATCTCATCCGAACACTCATCGGGTGTCTTACCATGATGGGAACCAACAATTACCGAAATTCCGATTGGTACCCCATACTTTCTCAAAATGCCTTCTCCACACAAAGAATGAGATATCCTATTAGTCAATTTTTTCGGGTCAATAAGTTTTATTCCTTCCTGGATGATTGCCTCACGGATTATTTTCACTCCCTCAGAGATGTTTGATTGAAATACATACGTCATTTTAGCCGTATCATGGCAATATGCAAGAAACAGGCATACCTTCAATCCCATCTCTTCCCCCATGTCTTTACAGATCACTTTTATAGCGGCTGGCGGAACCCAGTTATGATAAAGGTATTCCATAACGCCAGCCGTATCATAAGAATGCATCCATAACGGAAGCCAAAGTTCATTATCTGTACGGTCTGTCTTTGCGATCATATGATTCAGAATTTTCGTTCTTTCTTTCACTCCTTTTTCCCCCTGTCTCTCTTACTATCTGACTCCAATATACCTCTCTTCCACTCAAAAGTCAACACTCACTTTATTTCTATAGTATTTAATCAGTTTTATTTTTTGTTTCATAAAAAAACAGCAACGCCATACCAATGATCTCTCACCGATACAGCGTTACTGCTAATATCATCTCACCTTTATCTCATATTAATCCCACATCTAACCATTCATCATTTCTTCTTTTCCCTGCTATACACCAGAACCAGCAGGATAATGATAATCCCCTGTACAACCTGGCGGCCTGCATCTGGGATGCTGACGATGGTTAAGAAATCATCCAGGATGGTCATGATAACAGCACCTGCGATGGTTCCCAGGTAGCCGCCTTTTCCACCTGTAATGGCTGTTCCGCCGATTACAACTGCTGCGATGGTCTTTGTGTTGTAGCTGGTTCCTACATCCAGGAAGCTGGTTCCTGTATATCCAACCAGAAGGAAGCCTGATACAGCTGCGATCACCACAGAGATCAGATAAACAGAGAAAGTAACACGGCCTGTGTTGATACCGGAGAAGCGGGATGCTTCTTCATTGATACCTACAGAATACAGCTTTCTGCCGTAAGGAGTCTTATGTAACAGTACAATGGCGATCACTGCAAGAACTGCCCAGATCAGAACAATACCGGATACGATACCATACATACTCTGTCCGCAGATGGAACGGAGCAATGGTGCTGCATTTCCCTTTGGTGCACCCTTTGTATAGATCAGGAAAATACCCTGTATCACAGTTCCAACACCCAGTGTCATAATAAATGGCGGGATCTTTAACCAGTAAACACCAGTTCCATTGATCAGGCCTACTACGATGCCCATTACGATCACAGCTAAAAGAGCCGGAAGCATGGAACTGTCACGTCCCATCATGATCTGGGCTGCGATCACATTTGCAAAGGTAATGGTATTTGCAATAGACAGGTCAATACCTCCTGTAAGGATCGTAAGGTTCTGTCCGATTGCTGCGATCCCCATAAAGGACGCAAGTCTTAAAATACCTGCCATATGGGTGGGATTCAAATATCCCGGAGATAATATCTGAGCCAGTACCAGAAGAAGGATCAGGATCAGGTAAACTACGATCTGACTGTTTTCTAAATATTTACTGCACAGTTTCTTCACGATTAAACACCTTATCAAAAAAGCGCCCCCTGCATTTGCAGGAGGCGTTTTTTGCTACGCAGCCGCTTGTTTTTTGGCTACGCTCATTAACTTCTCAACTCAATCTCATAAGCCTTCTTTAACTGCTTTAAGATCTTCTTTACATATCCATCTACTGTATCAGCCTGGAATGCTTCTTCCTTTGGTGTGAACAGGACGGTGAATGCCATGGACTTCTTGTCCTCTGCGATCTGCTGGCCTTCGTATACGTCAAAGAGTGTTACGTCCTTCACAAAGGAGCAAGCCTGGTAGATGCACTCTTCTACCTGTCCGCAGGTGATGTCCTTGTTCATTACCAGAGCCAGGTCACGCTTCTCTTCTGCGAATTTTGGAAGTGGTTCAAATACAGGTGCCTTGCCGTACCATTTCTCCAGAGCCTTCATATTGATCTCCAGAACATAGGCATCTTCACGCATTGCCTCTTCCTTCATGATCTCGTACTTAACCTGTCCCAGATAACCAACTACTTCGCCTTCGCAAAGGATAGCAGCGGTTCTGTATGGGTGCAGGAATGGCTTTTCGGTTCTTTCATAAGTAAAGGTAAGATGAAGCACATCAGCTACAGTCTCAGCCATGCCCTTTAAGGTGAAGAAGGACTCATCCTTACCAAAAGCACCGATACACAGTGTCTCACGCTCTTCCGGATACTCGGTCAGAGGCAGGGACTTTGGAATAAATGCATTTCCGATCTCGAAAATACGTCCCTCAAAGATACCTCTCTTCTGGTTGCGGCCCATTGCATGGATCATCTGAGGAGCCAGAGTGGTTCTCATCAAGGAAAGATCCTCGTTGATCGGGTTCATGATGCGGATTGCCTTGCGCTCAAGGGCATCTTCCGGGAATTCCATTTCATCTAAATCAGCCGGTGAGAAGAAGGAGTAATGCATTCCCTCAAATGCGCCTACACTGCAAAGAGCTCTTTTAACCTTTAAAATGGTCTTCTGACGCAGATTTGTTCCACCGATGGTTACCTTTGCAGTTGGAAGGAAGGTAGAATTAATATGGTCATAACCATACATACGGATCACTTCCTCTGCAACATCCGGGTAATCTTCCATATCTTCACGGTATGCAGGGAAATGTAAGGTCAGTTCGTCTCCGTTGATCTCAGGATCAAAGTCCAGACCTTTCAGGATGCGAAGGATATCTTCGTCCGGAACAGTGATACCTAATACACCATTTACCTTCTTGATGCTGGTCTTGAAAGTCTTTGGCTCCAAGGAATTTCCTGTATTTACGTTCTTGTGGGTCTTAGAAACCTTTCCTGCTCCCAGCTCTTCTACCAGGTGCAGAGCACGCTTCATAGCCATTTCTGTTGCATACTCGTCAACGCCCTTTGCATATCTCTGGCTTGCGTCAGAAGACTGTCCTAAGGCACGGGAGCTCTTGCGGATGTTGTCACGGGCAAACTTAGCTGCCTCAAACATTACCTCTGTAGTAGTATCGCGGATCTCAGAGTTTAAACCACCCATGATACCTGCAAGTGCAACTGGCTTCTTGCCGTCACAGATCACCAGGTTATTTGTATTTAAGGTAAATTCCTTCTCATCCAGAGTAACGATCTTTTCGCCCTCTGTTGCACGTCTTACGCAGATGGCATTGCCTTCCAGATAATCACAGTCAAATGCGTGCAGCGGCTGTCCTAACTCACGCATAATATAATTGGTGATATCTACGATATTGGAAATAGAATTATTTCCAACCAGAGCCAGACGTCTTCTCATCCATGCAGGTGACTGAGCCAGCTTTACATCATATACATAGTGTGCAATGTAACGTGGGCACAGGTCCGGTGCCTCTACAGTTACATCAAATCCCGTCTTTTCTACGTCGGTCTCAGTGAAGTCTAAAGCAGGCATCTTAAGTGGCTGTCCTAAAGCTGCAGCTACTTCTCTTGCCAGACCAAAAATACTCTGGCAGTCCGGACGGTTTGCAGTAATGGAAACATCAAAAATCCAGTCATTTAAACCGGTGATCTCTTTTACATCTGCACCGATCTCTGCATCCTCCGGCAGTACCAGAAGGCCGTTGTAACCGGCGCCCGGATACAGGTCTTCGTTTAAGCCAAGCTCTGTTCCGGAGCAAAGCATACCATAGGACTCATAGCCTCTTAATTTGCCCTTCTTAATCGTAACTACGCCTTCAATGGTAACATGGTCTTTTGCAGTAGCGTATACCTGGGCACCGATCATTGCTACAGGGAACTTGCCGCCTGCTTTTACATTGTCAGCACCGCAGCAGATCTGTAATAATTCCGGTCCGCCTACATTGACCTGGCATACATGAAGGTGGGTCTCCGGGATCGGCTCACAGGACTCAACATAACCAACTACGATGCCGCTGATGTCCTTTCCTACCTGCCATTTTTCTTCTACTTCAAATCCACAGTCAAACAGCTTTTTCTCTAATTCGTCTGCGGAAACATTAATATCTACATAATCATTTAACCAGCTTAACGGTACAAGCATTTCTAATCCTCCTGTCCTGATCGAACCTATTAGTCATCGATCTGATCTAACACACGCAGATCAGACTCAAACAGCATCTTAATGTTGTTGATGCCGTATTTTAACATTGCGATACGCTCCAGACCAAGGCCGAAAGCAAAACCGCTGTACTTCTCGGAATCGATGCCGCAGTTTTCAAGCACCTTCTTATTTACAACACCTGCGCCAAGAACCTCTATCCAGCCGGTTCCCTTGCACAGTCTGCATCCCTTACCGCCGCACTGGAAGCAGCTTACGTCAACCTCTACAGACGGCTCTGTAAATGGGAAGTAGGAAGGACGGAGTCTGGTTCTGGTGGACTCACCAAAGATCCTCTGAACAAACATGTCTAACATTCCCTTTAAATCACAGAGAGTAATGCCTTCATCTACAACAAGGCCTTCCATCTGACTGAACATTGGTGAATGAGTAGCGTCATCATCAGAACGGAATACCTTACCTGGGGAAACAACCTTGATCGGAGGTTTCTTTGCTTCCATTACATGAACCTGTCCTGCGGATGTCTGGGTACGCAGTAAGAACTCTGGGGACAGATAGAAGGTATCCTGCATATCACGGGCCGGATGATCCTTTGGTGTATTTAATGCAGTAAAGTTGTAATAATCTGTCTCGATCTCCGTTCCTTCGTATACTTCAAATCCCATGGAAGCGAAGATGTCAGTCAGCTGATTGCGGACCGTAGTTACCGGATGAAGGTTTCCATAACGGATCTTCTTTGGCGGCATGGTGATATCGATCTTTTCAGACTCGTAACGCTGCTGCTGCTCTTTTTCCTTTAATTTCTGATCCAGTTCATCGAAAAACTGGTTTGCCCATTCCTTTGCACCGTTAATAGTCTTACCAAACTCAGCCTTCTGGTCGTTTGGCACATTGCGCATCTCTTTCATCAGAAGACCGATGCGGCCCTGCTTGTTGTCTAAGAAGGTCTTTTTGAATTCATAAACACTTCTGGAAGTGGTCAGAGTTTCTGCACCCTTGCAGATCTCATCTTTGATCCCAGCGATCACTTCATTCAGTTCTTTTAAATCCTGCATGATTTCTCTCCTTTTCTTTCTTATATACTCCCTGCATCTTTCATGTAAAAAATACTGAGAGCACATTTATTGCTGGTGGTTTTTCCTCAGTTCCATTCACAACTTTGTGCTTCGCACTCTACTGCCTGCTATGCAGGCGGGTTATTCGTTAATGGCTAAAAAAATCCCCCTGCGCATACACGCAGAGGGACGATCATTTACCGTGGTACCACCCAGTTTCCCGCAGCCAGATCATATAAGATCTTTCCTGCAGACACTTTACGGTATGTAACGTACACCAGACGGCACTGCCTACTATTTAACCTTCAGCAATGCAGCTCCCGTGGGAAATTCGGATATCTGTCTGAACGGAAAAAGGCTCACAGCCGACGACCTTTTCTCTCTGACCGGAAACAGTATCTTAAAAACACGATCTTCGCTTTTGTTCTTCATTTTATGATTTCAGGCATGTCTGTCTGTATAAGACATTCATAGTCTGTAAATCATTCTAGGCTTTTTAATAAGAAAAGTCAAGTTTTTTTTCATTTCTGGCGATCAGCTGTATACTTTAAAAAAAAGAAGTGTTAAAATAGAATTAATGTAAACAGCGTTGGAATGACATAATTTACCGAAATATACAGAATACATAAGGGAAGATATTTATGAAAAAGCAAAAAGAGAAACACATACTGACAAATCAACAAGGGTTTACATTAGCCGAATTGCTGGTGGTTGTTGCAATTATCGGAATTCTTGTCGCAATTTCTGTTCCGGTCTTTGCAGCACAGCTGGAAAGAAGCAGGGAAGCAACAGATATGGCCAATGTCCGGGTTGCTTATGCCGAAGTACTAACTGCCGTAAATTCCGGTGACGTAAATGAAAGCAGGATCGTCCCCCTGAAGCAGAAGGAAGATGGCTGGCAAACTCCACGTAAAGTTATGATCGGAGGTATCACGGAAAACGATACAAATAACTGGATCGGAAATCCCACCGCTAAAGGTTCTTGCAAAGTATACTATGATCCGGCTATTGGACCCGTACTTCAATGGAGCAGGGAATTCAGTAATATACATAATCCTTTTAACAACAGCGGCGTACTGGATTACATCCATAAAACATATGGTTCAAACGTCAATCTTGAAATTGATTCCGGCTGTACAAATTCTAAAATGGTAAAATTGATACAACCATTCATTGATGAAGATAAAAACAGAAGCAGCCTGATGAAAACAGGAACCTGGGCTTATATGGGAAGCGTTTCTGATACAGGCAGTGATCATAAAAATCAGGACCGCTATTGGTTCTGGACTTCTGTAGATATAAATAAGAATGGTTTCCAGGCCGGAGAAACAGTCCCTATGATCGTCAGCACGGCAGATGGAAAATTTTATATTTCCAATTCCCAGACAACTACAAGAACCTCAAACGGAATGACCTATAATGTGATCATAAAAAGTACCTCTTCAGCCGGAAGTAAAAAACAACAAATAGAAGCATACAAAAAATACATTCCATCTGACCCTAAAGACTGCTTTGATAATTTGAATGATGCGTACGCAGCATATGAAAAATTAGTCAAATCCAATCCGGATTATCAGAAATATGAAAATACACTTCCATATTGATATGGGGCTTGACTGTAAAAAGTCAAGCCTTTTTTCGTTCCTTTAACTCTTTCACATACTGGAGAACACATTCTTTCAGCTTCTGCACACTATCGGAAGGCTCCGTTTCTTTCTTCATTCCCATTCCCAGTTCCCTGATGCTTTCCGGTGTGACCGGCACACAGCACACATCATCTGTATTCCCCCGGATCATAAATTCCGACATCATGGAAATGCCAAGTCCTTTCCCCACCATACGGATCACGGTTTCATCATCTACATACACAGCCTGCTCTTTCGCCTTTACACCTGCCCTGTCAAAAGCAGCGTGAACATCAATATCAAAACGTCCATAAGGCATAAGAAAATCTTGCCCCTCAAACTCTTTTAAAGGAAATTCTTTTCGTCCATTTAAGGGATAATCCTTCGGCAAAATGGCATACAGCAATTCATAATAAAGGGGGATCCATTCACAGTTCCGGTAACTTTGTCTGCTGGCAAAGATCACATCTGTCTTTCCCTCCTGTAAAAGTTCAAAAGGCTCCAGGGCATTATCCACCATCCGCAGGTCTACATCCACTTTTGGGCAGATCCTGCGAAAACGGTACAATATTTCCGGCATCCAGAACATGGCCATACTGGCATAGGCGGCAATCCGGATGGTTTCCGTCTGTTGCCTGGTAATAGTTTGAATCTGATTTTCCAGATTGGCATTTGCCTGAAGGAACTGTCTGATAGCTGGCACCAGCTCCTTTCCCTGTTCTGTCAGGGAAATGCCATTGTGACTTCGTATGATCAGAGGAAATCCAATCTCCCGCTCCAGGCTGTTTACCAGATGGGTAAGACCGGACTGGGTATATCCAACCACTTCCGATGCCTTAGAAAAACTTCCCAGATCTACGGCAGTCATTAAGATCTCTAATTTTTTTGCTTCCATAAATACACTCCCATGCTTTCCTTTCTCCTGTTTTTCAGGCATTTCTGCTGTCAGTCACAGTTTTCGCCTGTTCACAGAGTATTACACTTTGTCATAGTTCTATTATAAACATGGATTTCACAAACAACAAGAACCAACGTAAAATGTAAAGTAATAAATGATCTATATAACTATTCAAAACTACCACTTATAAATATGTAAAACGAGGTGATCCACGATCATGAATAAAAAACATCTTTCCCTTCATCAGCGCCTGTTAGTAGCTGCTACTTTATTTGGTATGTTCTTCGGCGCCGGAAACCTGATCTTTCCTGTCCATCTTGGACAGCTTGCAGGACGGAACCTGCTCCCGGCTATGGCCGGCTTTATCATTGCAGCTGTAGGAATTCCCATTCTTGGGGTTGCAGCCATTGGAAATACACATTCTGACGGGCTGCAGGCACTTGCTTCCAAAGTAAGCAGACGTTACAGTTACTTTTTCACCTGTCTGCTTTATCTGACCATTGGACCATGTTTTGCTATTCCAAGATGCGCTACTACTTCCTTTACAACGGGGATCCAGCCTGTTCTTGGAAGCCAGATCTCAGAAAGAACAGCACTCCTTGTCTTTTCTGCCATCTTTTTTGCCCTGGTCCTCTTTTTCTCTTTAAAACCGGGCAATATCACCCTCTGGATCGGAAAAGTCATTAACCCACTGTTTTTGTTCTTTCTGGCAATTTTGATCCTTTCTGCCCTGCTTCATCCAGGTACCGCTGTATCTGCGGCCCAGCCGGATCCTTCCTATGAAACAGGTGCTATGTTTCATGCTCTGTCAGAAGGCTACGGAACCATGGATGCCATTGCAGGTCTTGCTTTCGGTATCGTAGTAGTAAATGTGATCCGCCAGATGGGAGTGGATGATGATACAGCCATTGCAAAAGAAGTACTTCACTCCGGTATCCTTGCAGGTGTTTTAATGGCTCTGATCTATATGCTGACCATTCTTATGGGCGCACAGTCTTTGGGACTGTTCGCTGTTTCTGAAAATGGCGGTATCGCATTATCCCAGATCTCCAGCCATTATCTTGGAAGAGCTGGACTTGTGATCCTGGCTGTAACTATTACTTTTGCCTGCCTGAAAACTTCCATCGGACTGGTAACCAGCTGTTCCGAAACCTTTGTGCAAATGTTCCCGGATAAGCTTTCCTACAAAGCATGGGCTATTATTTTTACATTATTTTCCTTTATTGTATCCAACATGGGGCTTTCCACTATCATCCGATACTCTGTACCGGTCCTGATGCTGATCTACCCTCCGGCTATTGCCCTGATCCTGCTGGCACTGCTTGGAAAGCATTTCCACCACGACCAGAAAGTTTATGTATGGGTCACCGCCCTTACCTGGGTAGCTTCCCTGTTCGACTTTTTCAAGACTCTCCCGGAACAGGTTCAGATACTGTTCCACCTGGATAAAGCAGTAACACTGGCCCAGACTTTCCTTCCTCTCTTTAATCTCAATCTTGGATGGATCCTTCCGGCAATGGTTGGGCTGATCATTGGGCTGGGATGTAAGAGAAATGAAAAAAGAAGACGGCAGGCACTTGCGTAATGCCTGCCATTTATTTCACATCTCTATTTAATTTTCCGATATCGTTAATTAATTGAGCCAGTCACCGCGGTATGGTTCTGTCTGATTATCCGGCTTTTTCGTCCATATTTTATATGGATATTTCTGGTTTTTCAGATTTTCGTCGTATGTAATGGTATTGTCATTTTGGGTGTCGGTTGCACGAAGACGGAATTGGTCTAGGACTGACTTAATACCGCTTACAGAACCCCATATATTACCAATTGGATCATCGTTGGTATCCCAGGCTCTATACACACAGTTGGTAATGGTTGCATCAGTTGTTTCGCTGGTACCGCTTCCGGTTTTGTTGGTGCGACCGATGAGATAGCCAATGACTGGATCATTTCCAGCTCCCTGCATTACTCTGCTGACCTTTCCTCCAAAATAACAGGTATCAACGGTCAGATCTGAGGAATTATCATATCTGCCAACAAGTCCACCAGCACTTCCTTCATTACCTCTCATATAACTGAATATATTTGCCATACTAAAGCTGTTTTCAATCTTCAAACAACCTTTTCCTTCTCCGATCAAACCACCTACGTTACTGTAACCAGAAATATTATAAGGGGCATGAAATTGATCATCATCTCCGATTGCAGTCATATCTGGATAATCATTATTTCTTCCTGCCACATAGCAATTTGGGATCAATGGAATTTCCTTATCTGGTCCTTTTACATATCCAGACAGATCCAGATTACCGATCAAGCCGCCTGCTCCATGCTGAAAATGTTTTCCACTGAGATAACCGGAAAATGAACAGTTTGTAACCTCTAATTCCTTCGCCTTTATTTTTCCTACAAGACCACCTGCTCCATAATTTGATCCCGTTGAGGCACTACCGATCAATACATTTTTTCCATATACATGAACATTTTTCATGGTGACTTTCTGTACGCCTACATTTACTGCAATTCCGCCAACTCCCCATCCTTGCAGTTTTATATCATCACCATAAACGCGGATATTCTCCAGATCCAGATAAGTGCCATCTCTGACATCACTATAATCGTTAATCTCTCCAGCTGTATCTATGAGCACTGCTGCACCATAGGCGCCTCCCTGGATATATGGATCTTTGATATTCAGATTTTTCATTGTCAACTGATCATTTTTAGCAAAAAGAGCCGTACTTTCATTACCAGACAATGGCGGTAAGATCCGCAATCCCGCTATGGTATGTCCACCTCCATCATAGGAACGAATATTTTCATTCTGAATAGATTTAAAACTTCCTGGCTGCGTATAGCCGTTATCTGGATTATTCTTATCATTATTGCCGCTATTGCAAATTTTAACACCTTCATCTGGATAAGCCTCTGAAAGTTCTTTACAATAAGCTTCTGTCTTTGCAGTTACCGTTGGATCCTCATTCCATAAGATATTATCTGTCTGTTCTACATTGGTAATATTAAGTTTACTTGTATCATAAAAACTTAAGTTAATCAAATGACGGGAATTAGAAACCAGCGCTGTATAAGTTTTTGTATCTGCATTGTAGATCAAATCCTGAAAATAACTGTTTCCTTTTTGCAACGGATCGTTTTCGCCCGGTATCGCATGTTCAATACTTGCCCTTATCCAGAAATTGTCACCTGGTTCTGGCACTGCTCCACCGCTTCCATGAAGAAACTTAAAGCCTGCTGCCCCAAATTCCTTACTATCCAGATAAAACCTTATCTTTATCTGACTATCCCCCTCTTTTGTTACTTCAAACCTTCTGGACCCCATATCAGCTACATTTTGCCATGGCCACCACCACTGAAACATATTATTATATAATTCTTCAATCTTCGCTGCATCTATATCTTCTGTATACATAAGCCTTTTGAAATCCTGATCAAACCTCAAAAGATAATACACCGTCTTACCACTTTCTTCCCCATTAGCCGGTTTTTCTTCAATAGAAAAGCTCACCTGTATTACCTGCTGGTTCGTTCCATCCCCGGTATTCTCTGGAACATCAAACACATAATCCACCCACAACCGGTTTCCGTTATTAAGGGTCAGCCCTGTCTCCTCCGGCTCTTCCTTCTCCGGCTCCATCCAGTCGCCGATGTGGACGCGGGCAAACTTTGGGATCTGTTTAGGCTGGGTGGTGTCGCTGTTTTGGTCTTCCTGGATCATGTTTAGGGTGGTTGGATCTGCCTGGATCAGCTGGACTACAGTTGGCATCGGATAGGTACTGGTCAGTGTTTTATCGTAAGGAAATGCTTTCTTGGATATTGCCTGAGAATTTTCCTCAAAATAATTTTTCAGTGTATCCGAATAACATACAGACCTTGCTCCGTTTACCATGGATGAGCTGTAGCAATACCGGAAGCTGGCATCTGATGCAGCCTTGCCACTGCTTCCCGTATTCAATGCGCCATAAACCGTTACAAAAGCGGCTTCATCCTGCTTCTCGTTCGCCTTGTTCATTTTAGTATCGGTCTCAGAAGCAGCCGGTACAGTGCCATAAACATCAGAATGCATATAAACGGATGCTGATACATAGGTACGTTCCACCTGGCTACCACTTGGCAGGATCGCAGCCAGACCACCTGCAATGGTATCTCTGGAAATAACATTATAACGTCCCTGTGTTGTATCAAAGTTTTCTTCTGCCGGAGTCGGATGGACCAGGAATTTTCCTGCTGATGTATGACCGCCTACGTAACTGTTTTCGATCTGTGCCGGCTGATCTCCTTTATTATCAACCACTTTTCCTACCAGGCCGCCTGCAAAGTCATATCCATCTACATAAACAGACGCAACACAACCGGAAACAGTCAGTTTTCCAGATACAGAACCTGCCAGTCCCCCTGCAACACCATACTGGGACCGAATTCTGTATGTTGCTTCAACTGCCGTATCCAGATCTTTCTCAGCTTCTGCATCATCCGCTGCTACTTTTGTGCGGTAGGTATCCGCTGCCATGGTCTTACTGATGGTAAGTTCTGTTCCGCTAAAAGCTCCCACCAGGGCTCCCGCATCTACTTCTGTGTCACTGGCAGCATCCTTCTCCCCTGTCGCCGTGATCTTCGGATACTGTACAAAAACATTCTCTACAGATATGTTTAACGGTTTAACAGGATCACCATATCTGTCAGGTATATTTATACCAAATCCCACCAGCGCTCCTGCACTGGTTTCTGAGGTTATATCCGGCCGCACCAGCTTCAGGTCTTTTACATACAGATCTTTTGTAACATTTCCAAAGCATCCGCCTGCCAGGGTATCTCCCTTCACATTCACCAGAAGATCATTTATTTTATGCGTATTTCCCTCATAAGACATGACAAACTGTGGGTTTACCGGAGCATAGCAGCCGGGCTGCGTATATTTAAGGGAGGTATAAGTTCCGCTTCCCGTTGCATAACAAACAGAAAGTTTATCTGCTTCCCTTACTACCCGGTTATCTCCATGGCTAATATGAATTTGATTTACAACATTTGTTCTGAAATCTGTCCAGGAAAGATCCTCCTGCTGGGAAACCACATACCCATTGGATCCATCTTCTGCCGGGGTCAATCCGATGGCTTCCCCACTGTCCTCAGGCTTAAAACCGGAGATCCGGTAATCCAGGTTTTCCAGATGCCGGATACTGGAAACAAGCACCTTATTTTCCGTTATATCCTGGAAAATACTGTTGCACTCTTTGATTTCACTGATCACACTTCCGTTGCTGTTTGAAACCTCCGCATAGACCCGTAGATCTTCTCCCGGGATCAGCTTTCCTTCCTTTCCTCCGTCTGAACGTTTCAGGTCCTGGCTCAGACCGGCAAAACGGAACCCCTCCCATGTGATATCATCTAAGATCACATAAGAGACTCCTGAGGTTCCAATGGATATCACTCTCTGTCTCTGGCTGAAATCCATCAGGTCAATCCAGCCTTTGGCGCCGCTGGACATGCCTTCTACCCACAATCTCATTGTATACTGGGCAGTGGGAGACATATAATCATCTACTTCCGCATAGAGAACATCCCCGTTAAATATCTTCAATGTTGGTTTCTTTAACTTGGGATCCGGAATCACTTCCGGGTCTGTCATGGACTCCCCGTTATAATATCCAATGGCTTCTCCATGATACTTCTCTCTCTTATCTGCAGATAATGCAGCCTGGGCCAGTTCTTCACTTTCCAGGTCTGTCACCTGAAATACATACTTGTCTGAGTACCATACTTCCCTTACGGTTCCCTCTTTCGGGTTATAACCAATCGCATAACTTCCATCTGTACGGACGGTTTCATCAATGGAACCAAAGGGAAGCAGACGCTGTCTGATATCTTCTGTGTCATTGTTTCCCTCATCTCCCGGCTGATACAGAATATAATACAATCCCTGTTTTTCCTCTGATCCTGAGGATAAAGTAAGCCCCAGCTTATCCTCCGAGTCAGGATCCTCCGGATCCGGATATTCTGCCAGAAGCCGTTCCAGACTTCCACCGGCCTTTTCCAGGCTCAACCGGTTCTGGGCTGCCAGAAAAATCTCTTTTGCAGTCTGGTCCATTTCCAGACGTCTTAAACGGCTTTGATAATGGATAGCTGTAACAAAAGAAACACCGGCAAGGATCGTGGTGATCGCTATGACCACCAGAAATTCCGCCAGTGTAAAACCGCCTTTTCTTTTTTTCTGCATATAGGTTGTGCGTTCCATTTCTCTATCCTCCGCAGAATATCCAGTCTTTCTTACCGCTTCATTTATGCTTCATCTCAGCTGCAGTTAAACTGTAACTAATTTAATCCTTCCAGATTTACAGCGTGTACTGTCAGCTGATCCAGGTGCGCCATTGGCACCTTGTCTGACCGCTTTGCATCTGCCTTATAATATACATTAATATCTTTTACTGTAAAACAGCCATCTTCATAGCTGTACTGGTCTACATTAAAATCCGTATAAAACCGTTTTGCCATAGCACCGTCTGAAAGAAGGGGCACTCTGGTTTCCTGTCCGTTATCGGCAATAAAAACCTTGCAGATCCCGGCTTTATTCGTATTTTCTTCCTGTGTCCCGTCGGCTTCCTGATAAGGCACTGCCCCAAGGCGCATCCAGATCCCGTTTTCCCCGTTATAAAACTCCGGACCACTGGTTCCGCCCGTCCGCACTTCCTGTGCCTGGGATAAAACATCAGTGATCAGTTCTGCCGTAGTAGCAAGGACCTGCTGGGCTTCTGCCTTCTGTGTAGTCTTCTTATATGCTTCTTTTACTACAGCCACACCGCCGCCAATAGCTGTAGCAGTCATGGAAAGGATCAGTACAGCCGCTAACATTTCTGTCAGCGTCATACCGGCCTGTGATCTCAGATGACATTTTATTTTTCTGTATGCCCTCATCATATTCCCATTCCTTTTCATGTTCCTGCTCCAATAAATACTTCTTATTACTTCTTAATTTTTCCTGCTATAGCGGAAATACTGTCCTGTTTTTGTACCTTCCTGGTCAGAATACAGATCGATCCTGTACTTTCCTGCGCCCTCGTTTCCGGCAGAACGCCCCAAATCCGTTCCTGTACCATTTTGTTCCAGGATCAGCCTGCCGTTGCGTTCATCCTTTGTCTCTTCCCCTTCCAGGATATTCCTCTGGGTGTAATAAGCCTGCATCACAGCATCGCCTTTTACCAGCATCTTTTTAGAACTCATCATTGCCGTAGCAAACATGGTAAGTCCCAGAACGATCACAAGAACAGATACCAGAAGTTCCGCCAGCGTCTCACCTTTAGAGGATCTCAGCTTTCCAAACAGTCTGTCTACATGCTCCTTCATCCTACTATCAGCCTCCTGACACACCGGTATCCGGATGTGTTTTTTCTATCATTCCCCGCTCCCAGTAAATCTGGGTAATACGTGTGGTAGTGGTGATCGTCCACTCCGAAATCACATCCCCGTTCTCATTTGTTTCTTCGTGTTCTTCTTCCTCTTCCATTTCATCTACATGGACTTTCGCTGCAACAGTCAGCTTCCGTTCACACCGGTTTTCCGGATGGTCATCCCCGGTCTGTGTATCAGAAATATCAACTGTAATATTGTACTGGGGATCCATAGTCAGATGAGCCGCTGTCTGAAGCTGGTCCAGATCCTTTATACTGGTCTGGGTTCCATCTGTCTGGGTAAGCTGGACAGAAAAGGTAAAATCCTGTTCTGCAGTTTCAGGAGATGAGCCATTCTGTGCATTTCCCTCCTGCTCAGAGAAGGATCCGTTTTGTCCATCTTCCTCCGCTAAAGAAGTATATACCTGTTTAATACAGCTGCCTAAAATACTGTCATCATCCAAAGTTTCCCCGCCAGTGTAAACATATTCCTCAGAATAATCCGGCTCTTCTTCCCTGCTGTCTACCACTCTTACATCTGTGATCTTCACAGCGGTCTTACTGTCACTTAATTCATCCCGCAAAAAAGCTGCCCCGGACTCCACTGCAAACCGTTTCTGGTCTGTTACAGGTACCTGCTGCATTTTGCCCGCAGACGCGGAAGCTGCCGCAAGGATCATAGACGCGGCTACGCCGCACAGCACAAAAAACAGGAGAGCTGCCACCAGACTGGCGCCATTTTCGCTTTTTAACCGTTTACCTGCTGTTACTACCATGGTTTATTCCCCGAATGCTGCTTCTGCTGCTGTTTCCAGGTCAGAGCGCTGCAGATTTGACATATCAGAATTTGCCAGACCACCGCCGGAAGCTGCCTGTGTCTCTTCTACCTGCAGGCCTTCCAGGCTTTCAGCCCCTTCTGTTGTTTCAAAATAATTCATATTAAAGGTCAGTTCAACACGACCCTCTTTGATATTTGGCTCAAAATCCGCATCCACCGCAGAAACACTGTCCATGCTGATGTTGTAGATCAGGCTGCGGTAAGGTCCCTGTAAGATTTCCCTCATCATTTCCACAGCAGCATCGTAATCTTCTGCCGAACAGTTGACGGTAACACTTCGGCGGATATTGGTTCCATTTACCTCCGGCTCATTAAATGTAAAAAGAAAATCATAAGTCTGGCCGTGGATCCGGTTTAATTCTTCCAGTTCTTCTTTAAAATTGTTATAAGAAGGCACCACCGGAGCATCTGCATCCTTATTTTCCTGGATCTCAGCCTGCATGGATTTGATCCTTGCTGACTTTACCTGCTCCATTGCAATTGCATCTTCCAGATCTGTGGTATCCGCTGCTTCGATCCGTTCCTGAATGGGAGAATAAATCCCCACATACCAGCCGGTCAGCAGGATCAGCAGCAGCAAAACAACGATAGCTGCCTTTTCTTTTTTTGTCAGAACATAACTCATTAAGGATTTCATGATAAGTCCTCACTCTCTCCCGGCGCATAAAAATAAACAGTCACCTGTGCCCGGACCACTTTATCTTCTGCCCGTTTAGAAATATCCAGCAGGTCTTCATCCTCTGTTTCTTCCAGAGACGCTGTTACATAGCGCACAGCACCATCCTCTTCGATCTCCTTGATCAGGCTTTTTAAAATCGTTCCCCGTTCCAGGGTACATTCAAGATCCATCTGATCATCCGTAACTCTGACTGTTTCAATGGTTTTGCATATAGGAAAAATAGTATTTTTCAGTACATCTAACATTACCAGACGGTCCGGCATCACTGCTTCCTGATCATTTCTCCAGGAATTTCCATAGTGGGCATATTCTGTTTTTACTTCTGGCATAATGCTGTTGGCCTGCTTCATAACTTCCAGCTGGGCTTCCATACGCTGATAAGCAGCCTCCGCACGGTCCGCTCTTTCCATAGGCATTACAATACCCACCTGGGAAAAACCGTACAGGAATACTAAAAATGCCGCCAATGTAACAATCTGCCCTGCAACGGCACCTTTTTTTACTTCACGCTGATACAGATTGATCCTTTTTTTGTCCGGATATTTCGGACCACCGATCTGCATTTTAGCGATCTTTTTTAAATCCATCACGGTCTTCCTCCTTATACAAGTAATACTCCTACTGTCTGAGGACTGTCGATCCATTCCGGCATCTTCTTTGCGTCTAATTCCGGAAGTATTTCTCCAATACTTTTTACAGGAATTCCCACTGTATCACTTAAAGTATCGATCAGTCCCTTGTATCTGGCACCGCCGCCGCAGTAATAAAGACTGTCTATGGTATTATCACTGTTGTTGAAACTGTAGAAGTTAAGTACACGCATGGCCTGTACCGCAATGGTCTGATACCGGTTACTTAAAGCTTCATCCAGAGTTTTTTCACCTTTTTCGCCCCAGAATGTATCATCATCATCTACATTTAACTGTACCAGCTGTTCCTTATCTCCCCGTCGGATCTGCTCGATCTCTTCACAACCAGGCTCCATGGTACGGGTGGTATCATAGATTCCCTTGCGGAAGAAATGCATACGCAGGGCCTTAGTTCCCAGATCCAGGACTGCAAAGTCTTTCTTTTCTTCACCCTCGTTCATATGCTCCAGGATACGTTCCAGACCGATCACACCGGGGACCAGACCAATCAGCTTTAATTTTGCCATTTTTGCAAGTTTCAAAAACTGCTGACACAGGTCTTTTCTGCAGCAGGCAGCGATCAGGTCCAGCTGATCCTCTGTCCTCTCGATCACACCATAATCAAACTGGTACTGCTCCAGCTCATCTCCAATATAATCGTGGAATTCAAATGGCAGGTTCAGCTTTAACTGATCCACTGTCATAAGAGGAACACTGCACCGCTTTACATAGGTATCATCCTGGCGCAGTACGAACACTGCGTTCTTGCAGCGAATATTATTTTCTTTTAAAACGTCCTTTATAAGCTCCGCGTATACTTTCATATCCGTCTGATTTTCAGTCTCCAGACGCTCGGAAACATAGGTCTGCAGTTCGCCATGTTCCATATATGCGATTTTTACACGGTAATGTCCAATTTCAATACCCAAACAATTTTTCATATATTATACTCCGCTTTAAAATAGCCCCGTATACCACCGGGTCATCACGTCTCCATATACGATCATAATAAAACATGCTGCCGCAATAGACGGACCAAAGGGAAGTTTCTGGGTTTTTCTGAGAGTAGCAAAACCAAGTCCCAAAAGGCAGCTCAAAATAAGGTAAAATAAAATTTCCCAGGCTGACCCAAGGTACAACCCGGTCATAAAAAATAATTTAATATCTCCTCCGCCCAGGCTTTCTTTTCCTGTGAGGCGGTCAAAAAGGAGGGATAATACAAGCATGCCGCCGCCTAAGGCAATTCCTAACAGCAATCCCCTGAGGATATTGTGTAATGGATCCGGCATGAAAACAGTTGTAGCTAAAAATACAAGAACACCTGCCACATGAAGACGGTCAGGAATGATCCAGGAGTGCAGGTCTGTAAGACTGACGATCAGCAGGATCAATCCCAGAAGGATCCCCTGTAGACTCATAACAGACAGGTCATACCGGTATACTACCAGACAGCAGCCAATCCCTGCTATCAGCTCCGTGATAAAGGACTCCGGCGGGATCTTTGCGCCGCAGTAACGGCATTTTCCCTTTAAAAGCAGCCAGGAAAGAACAGGGAACAGATCCAGAACCCCTAAAACATGGCCGCAGCTGTCGCAGTGGGAACGACCGGAAAGAACAGACTGACCGGATACCAGGCGCACCGCCATACAGTCTGCAAAGCTTCCCAGGCAGCAGCCAAGGATAAATGTAATGAAAAGAATATAGGCTGTAATGCCGAAACTGATGTGAAGCATATTGTAAATCTCCTGTTTATACCAATAGATCAACCAGCAGTAGATGAACCCTGGTCTGGACCAAATGGATTATCGTTTCCACCCTTGTATCCAATTTCATTATCATCTGTATAATAGGGAGCTGTCTGAATTGCTGAAGGATTGTTGTGATACTTATCATTTTCGTTTTCTGCATTTCCTATGAAAACAATGATCTGATCCAATACTTCCCCATTTATAGCCTTATTACTAAGCTCTTTTCCAAGGGTGTTGCAGCTTTTTCCATTGTACTGGGCTCCATTGTAGTTCTTATCCTTCACCTTAATTACATCACTCAGCTTTCCTTCTTTTACATCATAAATAAAATAGGCTGCCGTAGTAAGGGTATTGCCGTTATGTACATCTAAAAGATCTGAATTGCTGTAAAATTCTGCCGTTGCAGCAGCTTTTGCGGCACGGATATTCGCTTTATTTGTTGCAATGACCGCTTTCATCCTCTGGGCTGTAAAAACAGGAATACTGATAGCTACTAGAATACCTACAATGGCTACAACTACCAAAAGTTCTGCCAGTGTAAAGCCTTTTTTCTCTTTGATCTTTTTCATATTCATAATTTCACCGCCTTGGTACAACTTTTTCTCTCCGGTTTCTTATACAAGAAAATGGATGGGGGAAACCCCATCCATTTTCTCCACGTATGTGGTTTCTGGTGTTTTGAAAGATTTTCAAAAATTATTTTGCGTAAAGAGTTACGCTTTCATTGCCAACGCCACTAACAGCACCTTCAGTTGTATCTTTTGTAGCTGAAATTTTAACGCAAATAGACTTATATGTTTTCAAAGCTGAAATATCTTTATCAGTAATATCAGTAAATTCATCATAACCTGTAGATGTAAATGAGTCTTTACCCTCTCCAACACTACCTGTACTAATATTATACTCGTAGTATAAAGTCTTACCATCAGTATCATCACTTGTTAAATACTCAGCAACTGCTGCTGCCTTAGCTGCTCTTAAGTTTGCCTGATTGGTAGCTCTTCTTGCCTTACCAAGCTGTGCAGTAAATACAGGAATAGAGATTGCAACCAGAATACCAACGATTGCTACTACTACCAGTAACTCTGCAAGTGTAAATCCTTTCTTGTTTTCACGTGCCTTTTTCAATAAGCTTTTCATTTTTATTTAATAAAGTTTGCACTTTATAATAACATTTTAATACTTTCCATGGATGCTGTCTACATCAGATCATACATCGTAAAGATCGGCAGGTAGATGGAAATAACGATCAGTCCGGCAAAGATCGCCAGTAAGATCAGCAACGTAGGTTCCAATGCTGCAAGAAGCCTCTGCACTCTGTACTCTGCTTCATTGGCATAGTAATCAGCTACATTGTCCAGTGTCTCTTCCAGTTCACCGGTTTCTTCGCCTACGCCACACATATCCACCATAGTCTGTGGAAAATACTTTTTTCCAACCAGACAGTCTGATAAGGTACGTCCCTGTTCGATCATGGACTTCATGGAACGGATCTCATCCCGGAACAGTGCGTTGTCCATGACCTTGGCTGTTGTCTCAACTGCCCGGTCAAGGGTAATGCCGGCTGCCAGAAGGACTGACATGGTATTTGCAAACTGTACGGATGCGTTCATCTGATTGATGGGACCGATAAGTGGTATGGTCAAAGCCATTTTTGCTTTCCAGATCCTGCCCTTCGGTGTCTTTGTGTAGCTTCCGTAAACCAGCTTTGCCACTACGACCACTGCAAACATAAGCAGCCACCATCTGGCAAAGAAATTGGAAGTACCGATCATCATCCTGGTTATAAGAGGAAGCTTTCCTCCCAGATCCGCAAATACCGCTGCCAGTGTAGGGATAACCTTTACCATAACAACGATCACCACCACTACTGCAATGGCAATTACGAACATAGGATAAGTAAGCGCACTCCGGATCTTTTCCGTTGTCTTATAGCTTTTGTCATAATACTTATGTAAGCGGTCAAAAGACTGTGCCAGAGTACCGGACTGTTCGCCTGCCCTTATGGTTTCAATAAAGGTAAGTGGGAAACGTTCCTGGTGCTTCTCCAGGGCAGCAGCTACTGTACTGCCTGCAGCCACTTCCTTTGCGGCTTCTTCCATCACTTTTCTAAGTCTTTTGTCTGTACACTGTCCTGCCAACATTCTCATAGCCCTCGCTATGGACATGCCGGAACGGAGTGTAATGGCAAACTGGGAACAGAGGACGGATAGTGCCTTTGGCTTGACCTGCTTATTTCCAATCTCCATTTGCAGGATACTGGACGCATTTTTTTTATCAGCCTGTTCACTGATGCTTAAAAGGACTGGATAATTGTCTCGTATCCTGGTAACAGCAGCCGTTTCACTCTCTGCCTGCAGCACGCCACGGACTTCTTTTCCGTCCCTGCCCAGTGCCCGATATGAAAAACTCGGCATAGCTTTACCTCCAAACGATTACAAGTTTCAAAAAACGCAGGAAATTTATCCATTCCTTTTAATAAATTAACACATTCGGGCATTTTTGTAAAGTTTTCCCTGATTTGCTTTCAAAATTGTACTTGAAAAAAATACAAAAAATGTCTAATGATCATTACCGGAACATGAAATTCTTTCTCATCTCCTCCGGATCGTCTGCTGCTTCCATGGCAGTTTCCGGCATGATCACGCCTTTTCCCGCCAGTTCTGCTAAAAACCGGTCCATGGTAACGGAGCCGTCTTTTCCGCCGGACATAAGATAACTTTGCATCTGAGGGGTCCTTCCGTCACGGATCAGGTTCCGGACAGGCGGAGTGATCATCATCAGTTCGCAGGCAGCAGCACGACCTCTGCCCGTAGCCCTTGGTACAAGCTGCTGTGCCAGAACTGCCTTTAAGGTCATGGAAAGCTGCAGGCGGATCTGAGGCTGCTTGTTTTCCGGGAATACGCCTACAATTCGGTCAATACTGTCCACTGCTGAATTGGTATGGATGGTGGAGAATACCAGATGGCCGGTCTCCGCTGCTACCAGGGCAGTTTCAATGGTCTCCGGGGTACGCATTTCTCCGATGAGGATCACATCCGGGTCCTCTCGCAGGGAAGCATACAGTCCGTGTTCGTAATCTTCTACGTCCACGCCAACCTCTCTCTGGTTGATAATGGCTTTTTTCGGTGTGTAAACATACTCAATAGGATCTTCCAGTGTAATAATATGAAGAGGTCTTGTCTGGTTGATCTCATCTAAGATAGCTGCCAGAGTAGTAGATTTTCCGCTTCCTGTCTCTCCTGTTACCAGGATAATGCCTTTGTTCCACTTTGGGAACTGGCGTACTGCCTGGGGCAGTCCCAGCTCATCCAGTTTCGGGATACGGTTGCTTAAAAGTCGCAGGGCTGCGGAAATGGCTCCCTGCTGGCGGAAAAGATTAACTCGGATCCGTCGTCCTGCAAGAGTGGCTGCAAAGTCAAGCTGACCGATGGAGTCGATCTTCTTTATATGTTCTCCTGCCAGTTCCAGACCGTAGGTGTCACAGTCCTCTTTGCTTAAAGGTACGTCTGCCAGGTTGACGATCTCACCGTCTATACGACATTTAGGTGGAAGTCCTGCGATCAGATGCACATCGGAAGCCCGCTTTTCTGCTGCCATGGCGATCAGTTCTTCTACATTATACATATACATATGTCTGTTTTATCCTTTCTGGTTGCTGTAGCCTCTGCGCTTCCCACTCAGCTTAGAGGCTGGACAGAGTACGGATCACCTCATCCACTGTGGTAATTCCCTTGTCCACCATTTCCTGTGCATGTTCTGCCATGGTGATATAACCGCTTTCCTTTCGTGCCACTTCCATAAACTTCTGGCGGTCTGCCCCTTCCATGATACAGCGGCGCAGGCCTTCCTGTATGGTCATAACCTCAAATACACCGATACGTCCTCTGTAGCCGGAATGGAAGCAACGGTCGCAGCCTACTCCATGCCAGTATATCTTTCCCGGAATATCCGGCATTTTCGCCAGTTCCAGGGCTTTTTTCGGCGGTACATACTCCGTTTTACAGCTGGTGCAGATACGACGCAGCAGTCGCTGGGAGATAACACCTCGCAGACCGGAAGCGATCAGATAAGGAGGTACGCCCATGTCGCGGAGACGGTCGATAGCGGAAATCGCGTCTTCTGTATGGATGGTGGTGATAACCAGATGGCCGGTCATAGCAGCTCTCATGGCGATCTCTGCTGTCTCACCGTCTCGGATCTCACCTACGCAGATGATATCCGGGTCCTGACGCAGGATGGAACGAAGTCCGGAAGCGAAGGTCAGACCTACTTTTTCATTGATCTGTACCTGGGTAGCGCCTTTGATATGGTACTCTACCGGATCCTCCAGTGTGATCAGGTTGGTACGGTCAGAAAGCAGTTCCCTTACCAGTGTATACATAGTGGAGGACTTACCGGAACCGGTAGGACCTACGATCATGATAACACCGGAAGTCAGGCCTAACAGTTTGTCGATTTTTGCGTCTTCTGACGCTGCCATACCAATGCTCCTGCGGTTTAACGCCTCTTCATTTCTCCTGAGAATTCGGATAACTACTTTTTCACCGTAGATCGTTGGCAGTGTGGAAGTACGCATATCCAGGTCTGTTCCTTTCATAGGAAGGACCGCACGGCCGTCCTGGGGGATCCTTTTTTCCACAATATCCAGTCCGGACATGATCTTTAAACGGGAAGTAACAGAGTCTTTTAACTCTACAGGAATGGTCATGATCCGGTGGAGCTGTCCGTCAATACGCATGCGGACTACCATTTCCTCTTCGGAAGGCTCAAAATGGATATCGGAAGCATTTTCCAGAAAAGCACGTTCAATAATGGAGTTTACCAGACGCACCATAGGAGTGGCATTTTCCTGGTTTTCACTGGTCCTTGCAATTTCATTTTCCGCAGCTGCGGCAGTTTCTGCCCGGATCTGTGCCATTTCCTTCATTTCCATATAAAACGTTGATGGCATGCTTTACCGCAGGCTCAGAAGCGATCATCGGCACAATACGCTTCTTGGAAGTACGCTGGGCTTCCTCCACAGCCATGAAGTTTAATGGATCCGCCATTGCCAGATACAGCTGGTCCTTGGAAACACGCACCGGCACAATGTTCATTTTCTTAGCCAGGTTTTTCGGCACATAAGAGGACATTTCCGGTGTAATATCCGTTTTTGTCAGGTCAATGTAGTCAATACCAAGCTGCATACGCAGCGCATCGATCAGCTGATGTTCCGTAATAAAATTATGTTTTACCAGAGTGGTTCCCAGACGGTCCTTTTCTTTTGCCTGAAATTCCAGGGCCTGTTTTAACTGGTCATTGGTAAGCAGTCCCAGTTCGATCAGCATATCGCCCAATCGTTTTGTACGCATATCTTCCTTTTATCCTTTCTCATTTGTTCTAAATCCATGCAAGTACATCTCTGAAACTGATTATACTCTGCTTTTCCCATACTGGCAAATACTGTTCCGGTTTTTACCTGCTGCTTTTTTCAGAAGATGCCTGTAAAAAGGCATCTGCGCAGCGGTCCCAGGTAAATGTAGCCGCCATTTTTTCAGAGCTTTCCTGCAGATCCTTTTCCGAAGGATAGGGGCCGGTGATCCATTCTGCCATCTCATCATCATTTTCGCAGAGCTTGTGTCCCTTCATATCTTTTAATGTTACAGAAGGTCCCAGGGCGCGGATAGCAGCCACAGAGGTTTTATAATAAACCGCCTCCATGATCGCCATACCGAAGATCTCCCCTTTGTTCATGTTCAGATAATAATCGGACATTTCATAGATCTCCCACATCTTCTCATAAGGAACATTGGGATAGATCTTTACTTCTTTTTCCAGACCGTTTTTGCGGATCTTTTCATTCAGTTCTTCTTCCAGCGGACCGTTTCCCACAATGATCAGCTTAAATTTCTTCTTACCTTTTACCTGCAAAAACAGATCAATCAGCTCTAAAGGACGTTTTTCCCAGGATAAGCGGGAAACATTGCATAAGATCACGTCATCTGCTTCAAATCCATGTTCTTTTCTCAGGCGCATTTTCTCATCCGCCGGGATATTTTTCTTTAAAACAGCGGTATCCAGTCCCACCGGTGCGATCACTGCGTGAGGGACACCCAGCTGCCTTAATTCCTCTTTTGCAGCGCTTGTCTTTGCCAGGACCGGATTTTTCTTATAGATTCTTAAGGTACCTGCTGCAAAAAGGGCATTCATCACCTTGCTTTTAAAATTGGAGTCCAGGCTGTGGGCAGTTCCCACATAGGCCACAAAGGGAATGCGGCGGCGCCTGCACCATCTGTATACATGAGGCAGGAAGATCTGCTGGTCTCCGAAGCAGAACAGGGCTTTTAACTGCGGGTCCAGATATTTACAGTCCATAAAGCCGTGCGCTCCCAGATGCTTCATGGGAAGATACCAGATGGTCAGATTTTTTTCCACCTGGACCTTTTCCTCTTTTTCTGAGGGGTCGATCCCCTTATAGATCATCACTTCATGGCCTTTTCGTGCCAGCGCCCGTCCTAAACCGATCTCCTGGCTGTTGTAGTATCCTCTTCTGCCAAATCCATTGATCATGGTACATAAAATTCCAAGTTTCATCTGTTTTCCTCCACCCATCTTTCTCATCTTCCGGAAATCATTTATAAACTCCGGTATTTCCATACCAGCTTTACAATTCCCATATCGTCAATGAAATATCGTTTAAAAAGACGGCGGGGTTCTTTTAAGAAGCGGTAAAACCATTCCAGGCCACACTGGCTGATCCATCTTGGCGCCCGTTTGATATTTCCTGCCAGAAAATCTACAGTCGCCCCTGCACATACGGATACAATGGCGCCGCATTTTTTATAATTTTCATAGATCCATTTTTCCTGTTTTGGACATCCAAAGCAGGCAAGGAGCAGGTCCGGATGGGTCTTTGCTACCAGATGGTTGATCTTTTCTATTTCTTTGGCATCTTTTTCAAAGCCTAACGGCGGGGCGTAGGTTCCGGCAATGCTCATTCCCGGATAATGCTTTTTCACGTTTTTTGCTGCTTTTTTCGCAGTATCTCCCAGACCTCCCAGGATAAATACACTTCTGTTTTCCCTGGAAAGTTCGTCAAGCAGCTCCGGTACCAGATCGGAACCGGAGATCTTTTCCCGGATAGGGGTATTTCCTTTCATTTTGGAAATCCAGACTAAGGGCTGGCCGTCTACCAGCGTCAGATCCGCTTCATCGGAGATCTTCTTTAAATAGGGATCTTTTTCCATTTTCATTACAACATCTACATTTACTTCTACAACGTAGGAAGTCTGTTTTTCACGGATCATATCATGGATCCGGTTTACTGACTCCATCATAGTAAGGTTATTTACATAAACATTCAGCAGTCTTTGTTTTTCCATCGGTGTTTCCCTCTATGTTTATATTTTGTGTTTATCTTTTATTTTTCCATAAAAATTCTTTCAGATCCGATGCCGGAAACAGGAGCACACACAAAAGTGGCATCAATATCACTCCTGCCAGACATGTTTTTAAAAATAACCCCATCCATGTTGAAACAAAAGGCCAGTGCAGGCGCAGGAAATGACCGATCCCCGTTACGGTCACTGCAGACAGCACATTCCGTATGATTGTTGGATAAAATTCTTTCTTTGAAAGTCCCAGGCAATGGGCGGCATAAAGAGGAGCATCAAAAAAATGCACTCCGTTGATCACCAGTGTGGTCAAAAGAACGGCATACCCTCCTGCCGACGTCCACTTTAATAAAAGGATCATGGAGATCACATTTGCCACTCCCATAAGAATAGTTACAATGCTTGGAACTTTCAGGCGCTTGGTCAATGTGTATACATAATACAGCGGATTGACGGTTCCCGGTACCAGATCGCTTGCCAGAACGATCATGGCTCCCCAGAAAATAAATTTCGTATTCTGCCCTGGCAGCCATATACGAAAGAAATCATAGCCGCTGACAGAAAAAAGGCCGATCACCATTGCCTCAAAAAAGCCGGTACAGCGCATGGCTTTTTTCAGAAGTTCTGTCAGCTGGGACATCCTTTTTTCCGCATACAGCATTAAAAGCCTTGGTTTAAAGGAAGAACTGACTTTCATAATAACGCTGTTGCTTAAAAACGCAATGGTTTTTACAACTGAGATCTGACCTAAGACCACTGCATCCAGCATCCGGTTGGTGATCCACAGGTCCAGACCATTATTTAACACATTTCCCAGGTTGTTGATGGATGTCCATATGCCTGTAGAAACGATCTCCCAGATAGCCCCGGGAGACCATTTATCCCGCCCAAAGCGCAGATCCGGCAGAAGTTTCCGGCTGACAGCTACATTTGCCAACAGTAAAAACAGCGCCGCTGACATAGATGCCAGTCCCACATACCATACGTGCGGGAACCAGTTTAGGCATACAAAAAGCAGGATCCCTGCCTGCAAAAGATAGGCTCCGCTTTGCAGCCGTTCTGTTATATCGATGCGGTCCGCGATAAAGGCGGCTGTTTCAAAGGCAGTCCGCATGACCACCATGATATAGCGCAGAAGGACTAAAAAGAACAATCTTTTTACATCCGGCACCAGTTCCTGTGGGATCTTACAAAACCAGGTGATCTTTAAGATCATGGCGATCCCCAGCAAAAATACCATTCCCCCGAGAACGGCATCTGCCACAATGGTAGAGGAAAAATACCGGTTTGCCTCCTCTTTCTGTCCTTTGTGGTATGCCACGGAAATAAAACGGCCTGCGTAGGCGTTCAGGCTAACGGAGATCACATCCACATAGCTGATAAAGGTATTTGCAAGGGCTACAAAGCCATAGGCTTCCACGCCGATATTATTGGTCACATAAGGCGTGATGAGAAAATTCATCAGGGTATTGATCAAAAGGGAAAACAGCGCCCAGAACATATTCATCATAATGGCCCGCTTCATACTTGTTTCCTGTTTCTGATTGTTCATCTTTTCCTGTACGCCTCCCACAGAACTTTTGCAGAGTTCTTCCAGCTGTACTTTTCCTCTGTGAGTTTCTCTATTTCTTTCTGATAGTCCAGATAAACTTCCCTGGACCAGTCCGCAGCCTGTAAAATAGCCTCTTTCAGCTTTTCAGGATCCTCACCGTCTGTTAAGATACCTGTCTTTCCATTTTGTGTTTCTTCCCGGAAAGCAGGAATATCACTGGTAATCACCGGTTTCCCATAACTGTAAGCCATTAAAAGGGCGCCGCTTCCGTAAATGTCCCGGTACGGGAACAGGCAGATATCCGCCTGACGGTAAAGGGCATCCAGTTCTTCATCGGGAATGTGCTTCTTTAAAAGGTCCACTGTATCTTCCAGCCCCAGATCCCGGATCATTGCCCCATAATCCGTGGGGTCCAGTTTGGGATGCTGGGCTCCGGCAATGATCACCTGGATCTTTTCCCGTTTTTCAGCCGGGATCTGTGCCAACGCTTTTAGCAGGATATCCACTCCCTTATATGGCCTTAAAATGCCAAACTGCAAAAACCGTATCTTCCGGTCTGTAAGCCCAAAATCTGTATTTTCCTCTTTTCTGATCTGGGTATAGCTTCCATGAGGGGTAATACAGATCTTTTCCTCCGGAATTTGATACTCTTTCATCAAAAGCTGCCTGCAATATTCATTATGCACCACCAACAGGTCACAGCAGTTATAAAAACGGCTGTACAGCTCCCTGTCCCCCGCTGAGGCTTCGTGGGGAAGGAGATTGTGTACTGTATGCACCAGACGGGGAATGTATTTTTTATTTTTACAGTACAGGGGGATCTCGTATTTTGCGTCTTTAAAGGACTGTACGTGGACTACATCATAGCTGCCCTTTTTGATCTCTTTTTGCAGACGGAACAGGCCTTTTCCATATTCCCATACAGCAGCCATTTTTCCTTTTCCGCCTGCGTACAGCTTATCTTTCCAGATGACCCCATCCAGATCCGTTCCTGCGTTCTTTTTACAAAATATGGTTATTTTCGCATATTTTCTCAATTCCCTGCACAATTCTACCACATACACACTGTTTGGCAGGAACTGGTCTACCATTAAAACTTTCATTTTCTCATCCCCCTGCCGATCCAAAAGGTCCCATATCCCATGGCAGTTCCCAGGGTATTGGTCAGAATATCATTTACATCACAGGTTCCGGAGGCTGTGATCATCTGTATGGTCTCGATCCATACCGAAAGCATGAGACCGTTCATCACTGCATATCCCGGATGGTCAAAGGCAGGATGGATCAGCGGAAACAACAGTCCCACCGGCACAAACAGGGCTACATTCTGCAGCATATGCCATACAGGCTGTAAACTGTGTTTTTGCAGCGCTTCCCCTACGCCTGTAAAAAGCTGCATCTGCAATCTGCTGTCTGTTCCCCCTTTTCTCCATAAAAGAGTCACAGCCAGTACTGCAAGCACATAGGTGAGAAGCAGGGCGCAGCCGCCTTTATTTAAGGTCCTTATATTCTGCATGATAAACCACAGTTCTCCGCCGAAGATCAAAAGAGACAACAGCACAAGAAGCATAAAAAGCACAATGCTGCTTTCTCCAGTGACCTGGAACACAAAAAACAGCATAACGCCTACACAGCCAAAAATACATAAAAGGATCATGGCTGCAGGCACTATCCCGCTCCTGTTCTGGATCCGTCCGGAGATCACGCCTAAGGCAGCGCAATAAGCCCCGAACAGGATCACAGCGCAGAGAAATAACTGCATCCCATCCCGCATATCCAAACTACTTAACATATTGTCTCCTCTTTGGCCCTACCCTTTGTTTATTGCAGGCAGATCCCATTGCGATAAATAAAAACAAAGTCTGATATTCATAAGTGGACATTGAACGTTCTGTCCAGCCAAATACCATAAACCACAGGATATACGCCGCACTGAACAGATAACCGGTCCATTCCATCCGCTCTGCTCCTATGGTGGAAATGATCATAGCCGTAAAATACGCGGCAACTCCAAACAGACCTACATTCATCCACAATTCCAGCAAAACATTGTGGGCGCCTGTTGTCATGCTTCCCATAAAAGAATTTCGTGAAAATGCCTGATGGACCATGGCAACTGCCTGTCGGTCCCTCCAGAACATTCCATATCCATATCCGGTAAATGTATGCCGGTTGATCATAACCTGGATGATCTGCCGCCACAACGGGATACGACCTGTTAAAGTGGCGTCCTTTCCGATCAAGGAAAATAATGGTTGAAACAGCGGTAAAATCGTAAGAGCCGTTATGAGAAAGGCAACGCTTAAGGTAACATAGATCACCCCAAGGGGCAGTCTTTTTCCCGGTTCCTCCTTATATTTTCCAAACAGCACATACAGTAGCGGAAAGATCAGGCATAACACAGCTCCCTTGGCATTGCACAGGACCAGAAAGATCCCCTGTGCAAGTAAAGAAAGGAGATACTTTCGCGATACGATCATCTGTTTTGCCCGCAGAATACGAAACCATGCGATCTGAAGGAGAATGCAAATGGAAAACTGGGATGCCGCATTGTTCTTTGTCCTTAAAAAACCGGTAAAATCATGTTCTCCCTGTTCCTGTGAGAAAACAGCTCCCGGTCTTAAAAGCATAAAAGCAAATGTAAGACAGGTAAATATCACCTGTGCCGCTGCGATCAGATGAAACAGTTTCTCCCCGTCATAATACTCTACCATCCAAAGTGCGAAAAAGATGGTGGCTGTATAACGGATACAGGAAATAAGCTGTTCACTGGGATACCGTGTCACCAGCATGGAGTCTAAGAAATAGACAGCTGCCATGAAATAAATAACCGCGTATTTTTCTTTCAGATCCAGCAGTTTCAGGCTCATAAAGCCGTCTTCACTGCTGGAAAACAGCATGAGAAGAAGCTGCGCCCCAAAGGATGCGTATTCCAGGATCTTGCTGCTGGCAGAACCAAGGAGCATGGTATATTTACCTGGAAATCCAAAGCTGACAAGCAGGATAAAGATAACAGTTGTGTCAACGATCCGGCTCTTTAAAAGATCTTTACGGCTGCTCTGACTGCTCAGGGTCTGTCTCTGACTGTTCTGTATCCTCATTTTCAAGTTCCTCCTGAGACTCTTCCCTTCCGCTCTCATTCATTCCCATCTGTACCAGAGCTTCGATGGCCTCCTGGTTGGAAAGCCGGTTTGATGTCTCTAACAGATCATCTGTCAGTTCTTCTAACAGACCATTAAATGCGGTATCTTCCTCTGTATGCGGATGGGTAGATTTTAAAGCCTGGGTCTCTTTTGCGGATTTCATCATGTCTTCCAGATCATTCAGATCATCCATGGTTTCTTTCATTGTTTCTGCTTCCGGCTTCTTCGGTTTTCTTCCCCGGTTTTCTACTACATTCCGTTCACCGCCGAAATATTTTCCCCCTGTTTTCTGGGCGGCATTTACAACACAGCCAAGGATACGGATCCCGGACTTGTCCAGCTTGTCAATGGCATTCTGGATCATCGGAAGAGCCACATCATCATAACGGATCACAAAAAGCACTGCCTGGGCGATCTGGTTCAGGCTTAATACATCAGAAACCTGTCCAACAGAAGGAGTATCAATGATCACATAGTCATAGTCCTTTTCAAGGCCTCTGATAAAATCAAATACCTGTCCGTCCATAGGAATGGCATTTCGTTCCAGTACGGATGGAAGCAGGTCCAGATACCCGGTAAGGGAGATCACTGCTTCTAGCGGATCCGTCTCCCCTTTATAAAGGGCATTTAATGTACGGCTGTAATCCACAGAATGTAAAAACATACTGCCCAGACGGGGATTTCTGGTATTCAGATCCACAAGAAGGACCTTCTTTTCCATATCGGACAGCTGTACTGCCAGATTGGCAGCAACTGTACTCTTTCCTTCCCCTTCTTCTGCGGATGTTACATAAAAACTGCAGGTCTCATCTTTCAGACCCAGACGGTTCTGCAAAATATAGGCAGCAGATGTAAAATTCTGGCGGACCGCTGAGTCGGTCATTCCATCTTTTTCCAAAATCACCCTTCCGTCCCTGAAATATTCCTGGTCATTTGGGATGATCCCCATAGTTTCCAGGCCAAACACATTTTCCACATCTTTCAGGTTCAGCAGAGTCGGACGCATGATCAGCTCCAGCATTGCCATACCGGCTCCCATGATAAAGCCCATCACACCTGTGATCAGCCAGATATGGGAAAGGCCGCCCATTCCCATGATATATTCTGCCTGCGGCTCATCAATAGTAGAAACAGATCCTACCATTAATGTTTTTGGAAGCACCTCACGGGAAGTATCCAAGATCGCGTTCATTAAGCGGATCCCTGTGTCTGCGTCATGCCATTTTAAGCTGATCTCAATGATCTGTGTCTCATTGTAACGCTCTATATCCAGATTTCTGGCGATGGCCACCGGATCCGGATCAACGATTCTCACACTTTCCGCTGCCTCACGCAGAACCCGCTCGCTTTTCATCACATACCCCACTGCATCTACCATATCCTGAGCCAGATAAAAATCATTAGGGTTAAAATAACTGGAATTCCCTGTAAAATTTCCTGTCTCAGACTGGGATGTTACTGCAATGGAACAGTTGATCCTGTAATTTGTATAATTTCCCTGTACATACGATATGCCGCTTAAGGCAGCACCAAACCCGCATCCAACCAGGACAAACGCCAGGATCATCTTCCAGCGTTTCCCGATCGCGTAAAGTAAATCTCCTACTCTGATCTGTACACCATTCATCGTTTTTTCTCACTGTCTTTTTTCTTATCTTCTTTTTTTCTTCTGCCTGCCAGTGTAATGCCTGCAAAGAGCAGAAGAATGATCACAACGGTTCCGCCAACCATACCGGCTGCCAGTGTAAGAATGCCCCGAAGAGTCAGTACTGTTACATTCCAGTTCTGTACCTGCGCTGTATCTGCTACTGTAAAGTCATAACGCTTCTCCCCGTCATCTCCCTGAAGCACATAGTAACTGCCTTCTTTTAAGTTGGTGAACATTTTTCCGCTTTTCCCTGATACCCAGGACTCGATCAGCTGATCCTGACTGTCATAAAGGGATAACTGGATATCTGCTACATCTTTTCGCAGGATCATATCCGTTCCATGGACAGATGTACGAAGCATCCTGTTTGTCAGATCCATTTCTGCCTGGTTTTCCCCGTTTATGCGTCCATAGGCATCTACATCTTCTGTATATTCGATCGGATCCAGCTGGTAATCTTCTATGGTCTGCTGCTGTCTGATCTTATAACTGGTATTCTTATCCAGGTCTGTAAGGAGGATCTGGCCATTTTGGTCTGTCTCTACAGTCTGGGAAACACCTGTTGTTCCATTGGTAACTGTAAATACTGCCCCGGACAGCGGCTGCTGCTGATATAATTCATCTGAAAGTTTTAAAGTGATCTTTGTCTTTTCTGTATCGATCTCATGGATCGGGGGGTCTTCCCCGTTTTTCTTCTCTACCAGAGCTTCCGGCTGTTCGTTGATCCCGGCGTAATAGCGGGGAATTCCCGCCTGTTCCAGTGTATAGCTTCCCAGATACAGTTCCTTACTCTCACCGTAACCATTTTCATCACAGGTAATGGTATCTACCAGCTGTCCCGCTATATAACGCACGGTACCATCCAGCGTGGCCACATCTTCTGCTGCCCGTACCTGGAAGGTTCCGCCTCCTACCGGGTCTTTGCTTAACAGATCTGACATCTGCACCCGGATCACGTTCTTGCTTGGTGATACACGGATCTGGACTACAAAAGGATCCGTCCAGTCATACATCTTATCCAGGTTAAAATAGGTATCCCCTGCCGCGTCATATCCTTCCGGTTCATTTAATTCCCGGAAGAAATAATCTCCCTGGTAGATTTTTTCCGGCAGATAAAATACGCCTTCCTCTGTTGTCTCATATTCACGATAGGAGATCTTTTCCGGATAATAGGTATTCAGGATCTGAAGGGCTCCCATTCCATTTTGCAGTCCCCAGTCTGTGCGGTACAGTTCAAAGCGGACTCCCTCATCCGGGATAATACGGTCTGTTTCGTCATCCACCAGCTCGGTAAATACCGCTGATTTGATGCCTTCGTCACCGTAACCGCCTCCGCCGGTCTGGATGATAGGCTGCTCCTGTCCGGATCCGCCTCCGTCTCCGGCCCCATCTCCTACATCCTCATGATCGCCGTTGCCTTTATATTCCTTCCAGCTCCAGCCGTCATCATCCGGACGGGTCTCCTGTGCCGTTGTCTCCTCTACGCCTTCTGTTTCATCATATTTATATCCTGTATAGTCACTTAAAAGATACAGGCCCAACAGCGCTACGATCAGCATCAGGACAAATACAAGTCCTGTCATCATATCCGTAGCAGGCTGCCAGTAATTATACTCTCCGTTCTGGTCTTTCCTACGCCGTCTCATGCATCCTGTCCTACCTTTAGGATTTTTTCAAACTCTTCGATTGATAATGGTCTGGAAAATACATATCCCTGGCCTTCTGTACATCCGCACTTACGCAGAAGTGATAACTGTTCCATGCTTTCGATCCCCTCTGCGGTAAGGGTCAGCCTCAGTGTCTTTGCCCGGTCAAACACATCCTGTACACTGCCGCTCTTCTTCTCTTTATTCAGGCTGCGCAGATCCAGTTTCAGTACATCCGCTCCGATCTCTCCTACAGAGTGCAGTCCCATATAGTCACCGTCAAAACCATCGAGGGCAATGCGGAAGCCTTTCTGCTGAAGGGACTTTTCCACTTCGGATACAATGCCGTAAACCTCTTTGTACGCATTTTCCGCAATATCGATATTTAAATATTTTGGCGGTATCCTGTATTTTTTCAGAAGTTCATCAAAGATCTCCACAACATCCATTGCAAGCAGGTCTGTTTTTGTTACGTTAATGGAAATCGCAAGAGGTTTTATACCCTCATCGATCCATCTGCGGATCATTGCGCATACATCTTCCCAGATCTTCTGATCCAGTTTTGTAATATATCCGTTATTTTCCAGTACCGGAATAAATACTGCAGGTGAGATCTCGCCCAACGCCGGGTGGTTCCAGCGCACCAAAGCTTCTGCACCTATGATCTTTCGTGTATTTAATTCATACTGAGGCTGTAACAGAAAAATAAATTCATTCTTTTTAAGGCCATTTAAGATCTGCGGCATCAGAAGACGCTCATTTCCAATGGCTGAGTCTGCAGTTGCCCCCATACCGGAAGCTGAATAATCATCTTTCTTTGGCAGACGGTCCAACAGATCCATGATCTGTCTTGTCTCTCTGCGGGAACGGTAGCGTTCCTGTTCCTGAGTAGTAGGAAGGACCACTCTGTGAAAAACTTCCAGAAAGATCCCCATTTCACGATCCATTGTATTACGGAGGATATTATTAGATATATTAAAAAGAATGGACAGGATAACACCTGCTATGGATGTATAGAATGCGGTATCAATACCGGTCAGAATGGACTGCACACTGCTAAGTGCCGCCTCAACCGTAACGAAGTTAATATTTCTAAGACCCCTAAGAAGGCCGATAAAGGTACCTAAAATTCCAAGACCTGTTAATGTTCCAGGGATCTGTGCAACGACTCCCTGCCAGCTGTAAAGAGCCAGGACATCTTCATTTAAAATATCTTCAAGATCACTGACGATCTGTCCATTCTGGCGCTGCTGCTTTACCTTGTCCCTGTATTCCCGAAACAACTGGTCCATTTTCTTCTGTCTGAAAAAACGGTCCATCTGTAAAGCGGTGATCCAGACCGACTTTTCCTCTGCTTCCGAGGCTCTCTGTATACTCTTCTGGCCTGTTAACAGTCCCTGTGTAAATGTAAGTACCGGTATCAGTCCATATATAATTCCTAAAAGCACTACAACGCCCATAACCGCAACTACGATCATAGAAAGCATGTTAGGTGCATAAGCTGTCAAAATGCCACAGCCTGACAGCAATATAACAATAAATATTGGCATCAATCTCTTCATACTGTGCCCCCTCTTTTGTTTTTAATGATTTTTGCCTATTCTACTGAATTTTACCGCATATTTCAAGTCTTTTACCCTATATTTTTTTTGACACAAAAATCTTTAAGGTATTAATTAAAGAAACAATATATTTTAGGCAAAGCAGTCGAAAGACTGTGACGCAAAGCTATAGGGCCTTTCAAATGGCAGCCAGTTGCTATTTTATTTCTTTACATTCCGTTCACAATTTACTTACAATTTGAACAAACTTTCTTCACGATTGTTTTCTATACTAAAGAGCGTAAAGAGTTAATGCAAACAACTTTTTTTCATAATACTCGGCGGACTGGAAAGTTTTCAGTCCGCCTCCTCCTTTTTAGGGATGTACTCTTGGAAGCTTTGTCCACCGGTATACCGGAAATGTGTGTTTTGCACAAAACAGCTTTTCATATTTTTCAATCTTTGTGCACACTTTTCCAAACTCCTATGCTATTATAATAGACGTAACCCCCCAATACATTATATAGTTTTTGCTACACCCCCATAAGAAACGAAATACCTTCTCCTTAAAAAGACCCGTTCCCCGACGGGTCTTTTTACTTACCTTTTTACCCTCCAAACTATCCCCCAAAAAAATTTTAAATTTTTTCAAAAAAATGTTTGACAAACCCATACCGCTGTGCTATTATATACGAGTCAGCGGCGAACAGTCAAGACAAAACAGAATAAGGCCTGATGGTCAAGCGGTCAAGACGACGCCCTCTCACGGCGTAAACCCGGGTTCGATTCCCGGTCAGGTCACTAAAAAGCAAGTGGAAATCCACTTGCTTTTTTATATTTAAAATTGACATTAGTGATTAAATGTGTTTAAATATCCCCCATGGAGCTATTGCGAATATGGTCTTTGCAATATCTAATATCCCCATTTTATAAATATAGATATAAAAATAGCAGGGGCCGCTGAAAGGAGGTCAGGCTTTCAGCGGCCCCTGCGGACCTTTAGCGACTTTTTACCTTAATATAAATTCTTCACCTTAAAATCCTTCTCCAACTCTCTCCTCTGGTCCTTCTTAGCAATATCCGCTCTCTTATCATACAACTTCTTACCTCTTGCAAGTCCCACCTGCACCTTCACCAGGCTTCCCTTAAAATAAACCTGCAGCGGCATCAGCGTATATCCCTTTTCCGCGATCTTTCCATTTAACTTCATGATCTCGTATTTATGAAGAAGCAGCTTTCTCACTCTCAAAGGATCCTTATTAAAAATATTTCCCTTCTCATAAGGACTGATGTGCATACCATACACATACACTTCCCCCTTATCGATCTTCACAAAAGCCTCTTTAATACTGCACTTTCCCATACGGATGGACTTAACTTCCGTACCAAACAGCTCAATACCAGCTTCCCATTTATCATCAATAAAATAATCATGATACGCTTTCTTATTATTGGCGATCAGCTTAATACTTTCCTTAGAAATGATAAACACCTCCCATTTTCAGTTTCTTTGCCCTGCAAACAGAACTGATCTCTGTTTTTCTATCTCATTTGCTCCCACTATCATACCATTATACTGCCTGATTTTCCAGAACAAAATCCACAGTCCGCAAAAGCTTGTCCGTACCGGCTACAACTACCCGTACTGTCTGGCCCAGCTTATACACTTTTCTGCTCATCTCGCCCACCAGCTCATATCTGCTCTCATCAAAAATATAATAATCATCCCGCAGCTCACTGATGCGCACCAGACCTTCCACTGTATTAGGCAGCTCCACATAAAAGCCCCAGTTAGTAACTCCGGAGATCACTCCCTCAAAGGTCTGTCCAACAAACCTGGACATATATTCGCACTTCTTCATCTTCTCAGTCTCGCGCTCCGCCTCATCAGCCCGGCGCTCTAATGCAGAAGTCTGTACAGCCACCTGCGGCAGCAGTTTCTCATAATGGGCAACTCTCTTCTCCTTCAATCCCCCATGCAGACACTCTTTGATGATCCTATGGATCTGCAGATCCGGATATCTACGTATAGGTGATGTAAAATGGGTATAATACCTTGCAGCCAATCCAAAATGTCCTGTACACTGGGTAGTATACTTTGCCTGTTTCATAGACCGCAGGACCAGTCTTGCAAGAAGAGGTTCCTCCGGCTTGCCTTCGATCTTGTCCAATAGCTTCTGCAGCTCCTTTGGATGCACTTCCCCATTAGTCAATCTCAGCGAATATCCAAAATTATTAATAAACACACCTAACTGCTTCATCTTCTCCGGATCCGGATCATCATGGGTCCTGTAAAGGAAAGGAACAGACTGCCAGAAATAATCCTCTGCCACTGTCTCATTGGCAAGGAGCATAAAATCTTCAATGATCTTTGTAGCTACATTCCGTTCATAAGGATGGATATCCACCGGTTTCCCCTTCTCATCCAGAATGATCTTACTTTCCGGAAAATCAAAGTCGATGGCCCCCCGTTTGCTGCGCTTCTCCCTTAAAATAGCAGACAGTTCCTTCATGCGCTCAAACATAGCCACAAAATCCTTATACTCTTCCAGTAAACCAGCCTTTTGCTCCTCTTTCTCCTTTGTATCTGCCTCCGACAAAATAGCATTCACAGCCGTATAAGTCATCCGCCTGTCAGACCGGATCACACTTTCGCAGATCTCATGATCCACTACCGTTCCATGAGGATCCACTTCCATAAGGCAGCTCATTGCCAGACGGTCTGTTCCCTGATTTAAAGAACAGATCCCGTTAGAAAGCTTGTGAGGCAGCATAGGGATCACACGGTCTACCAGATACACGCTGGTGCTTCGCTTTAACGCCTCTTTATCCAGTTCACTGCCTTCTTTTACATAATGACTTACATCTGCAATGTGAACGCCCAGACGGTAATTTCCGTTTTCCAGCAGCTCCAATGTCACCGCATCATCCAGATCCTTGGCATCTTCCCCGTCAATGGTCACAGTCTGCAGATCCCTTAAATCCTTTCTTCCCTCAAAACCTTCCGGAAGGTCCTTTAAGCCCTCTGTAGGCAGGCTGTCCGGCACATGTTCCAGTTCCTTCATTACTTCCTCAGGAAAGACTTCTGGAAGATTGTAAGCACGTACCAGGGATAAAATATCCGTACCAGGATCATTTACATGTCCCAAGATCTCCTTGATCCGTCCTTCCGGCTTCTTACGCTCATCACCGAAATCTGTTACCTTTACTACTACCTTGTGACCGGTCACAGCTCCCATATCACAGCCCTGTGGGATAAAAATATCCTTAGCGATCTTCTGGTCATCAGGGATCACAAAGCCAAAATTCTTATTCTTCTGATAATAGCCTACCAGCTGGCTGTTGGCATGTTCCAATACCTTTAAAACCGTACCTTCTGCCCTGCGTCCGTTGCGGCCCTCAGACTCAATGACGATCTGTACCTTATCACCATTTAAAGCACTTCCTGTCTTATCCTCAGGGATAAATACGTCCTGCTCCATTCCTTCTACTGTAACAAAGCCAAAGCCTCTTGCATGTCCTGTAAAAGTACCAACTACAGCAAATGTCTCCGGTTTTCCATATTTTCCCTTTTTTGAGATCCCAAGCTTTCCTTCTGAAACCAGTTCGTCCAGCACTTCCTGTAATTCTCCCCGCATTGCCTTGGGGATATTTAAAAGCATGGCGATCTCTTTTGCTTTCATAGGCACATAAGCCTTGTCATGTACCAGTTCTGTCAGCATCTGTTTTCTCTGTTCTAATAACTCTCTGTCCATATAACCTCTTTTCTTTATTACTTTATCTATGTCTCACCTACCATCCAGGCAGGCGATCTATGCCCTTATATTTGCCTTTGTATTAAATAAGAATGTGCCTTGGCACATTCTCGCGCCGAGCGCGGTCGCTTGCGACAAACTTCCTCATCGCGCGAGTGCGCATCGTTGGCAGGTCGTGCCTTTTTGTGTACTAGGGAGTTCCAACGGAATTTCCTAGTACATAAAAAAACACCCTTCTGTCTGTTACACGAAGGGTGTTTTGACTGTCTCTTTCTATTATCCCTGAGTCTTCATAAGAATATTCAGGACCAGTGTAATGATCATAAATACGATCGCACCGTATCTGGTAAAATGCTCCAGAGCTCCTTCCATAGAACGTCCTTTATTCTTGCTCCAGTAGCTGTCTGCCATACCACCGATGGCACTTCCCAGTCCGTTGGACTTGCCTTCCTGCATCAGGATGACTACGGAAATAGCTATACCCAGAACAACATATATAATGGATAAAAGAACCTTAACTACTGCCATTTGTCTACACCTCTCCGTTTCTAATAGTTAAACAAAACTATTTTATACTATATCATAACCCATTTGAAATTACAAGGCTTTTTGTCACCGTTTTCTGCGTCAAAAGCAAACTCAACGATCCCTGTTGCATAGCAGATACAGGTGAATACAGCAAAGAGCACTCTCATCTGCCTTTCTATTTACAGCTTTGCTCCATCTGCCCCAACAGATGCGCCGTCTGGTGTTACTGTATTTACCAGCATGGCACCGGACTCATCACAGAAATAATCCTTTTCATTCCAGTGGATCCATCCTGTTTTCATATAACCTTCTTCATCAAAGAAATACCATAAAGAGTCGATCTGCTGCCAGTTGTTTACAGGATAAGAGCCATCTCTGTTTACATACCACCAGCCTTTTTCATTATTCTCCCAGTGGCCTTTCCAGTCTTTCATCTGCTCTTTTGTCACTTCAAACCAGGCTGACTCTTCCCAGTCTCCCTGATTACCCCTGGAGTCTACCGCACGGACCTTAAAGTAATAAGTGCCATCTTTCGGGATCTTCTCTGAAAAGTTAAAGCTGTTCTCCTTTACAGTATAAATAGATCCAATGCCATTGTCATTGGAAGTACTTCCCTTTCCTCTGCACAAACGTACTTTGTAATTCTTTGCAAGACTCTGATGATCCCAGTTTGCGATTCCGTTGTCTGCATCCCAGCTAAGTCCGTCTATATCCAGGTCCTCATCATCTTTATCCAGCTTTTCCAGTGTTACCACCAGTTTCAGCATTTCTTTATCATACTTGCTTGCACAGGAAACATATTTTACCTTATCTCCATTAAAAGTGAAAGCACTTTTTGCTGATTTTGAAAAATAACAGTCACTGTCTGCTGAAAGCCATACTTCTACCTTTGGCTTTTCCCCGCCGGCCCAGTATTCCTGCTCATTGATAAAATCGGCACTTTCTACCGAGCAGTTTCCATCTTCTACAGAAACAGAGATAGTAGCATCTGTATCACCTGCCTGCACATCTGCGTTAAAATTCAGTGTAATATGGCCAACAGGAGTGCGCTCTTCCTTTGCTGATGCAGGAAAAGAAGCTGCAACTGATAAAAGAGCTGCAAACATGGCTCCTTTTAACAGATTAGTTTTCTTATCTTTTGTCATTTTTCTGTACCCCCTTATGATCTTAATTACTGAAATAACTGTGATATAAAGTAAAAAAGTTATCGGTACTGCAGCCTTCCCCAGCGGAAAAATCAATATTTTTCCAGAGATCTGCCGGCAGGCGGATCTGGTATTTCTGCTGATACGGCTCGTAGATCTGCCGGAACGCTTCCGTTTTCTTCTGTTGCGCCAGTTTGCTCTTTCTTTCGGCGGTAGCTGTCTGGTCATAAGCATTGGTACACTTCTGGATAAAGAAATGGCCTCCTGCCTCTATGATGGGGCTGATCTCATTTTCCTCCAGATCAAAAGCAGACCGGTCCGGCTCTTTTAATCCTGTATCCCAGCCGATCTGATACTGGATCTGGCTGTTTATGGAATTTTTTTCAGCAATCGCCAAAAAATCGGCTTTTTCTTCGCTTACCATACTTAAAAGAGCTTCTGCTTTGTCTTTTGAGTCTGTTTCGATCCGTTCTACCTGGATCACTTTTGCCTCTGCATCACTGACTTCCAGATTTTTCGTATCGGTCAGCTGTCCCACCGTCTTATCTGCCAGATAATATTTTCTGTAAAGATCCAAAACATCATTTTCCGTTATCTGCAGATAGTTCAGGTCCTCGTTAGAAAGACTCTGAAAAAATTCACTGGAAAGATTTTTAATATCGTCTTCTTCCTGCCCTGTAAGGGAAATATTCTCTTCCTGGGCCATCCTATCTACTACTGCCAGTTCTTCCAAAAACTGCTGTACCTGGTTCTTTAAAAGAGTTTCAAAGGTATTTCCATTGGAATCTGCCGTTACTCCCCACAGCTGCCCTGTATAAATATTCTGATAGCGGTTTCTTTCCGTTATCGCGATCAGGCGTATCTGTTCCTGGGTATACTGCTCTGCGTCCTGTTTTAACATTCCTTCCGGCATTTTGCTGCAGCCTGAAACAAAGAAAAGCATGACCGTCAGGAAAATCAAAAATACCCTCTTATTTAAGTATTCTGTGATCTGCAATTGTTACTTACTCCTTTTTACAGCAGGTTCTGCAGGATCTTTAAAACACCCTGGTTTACATTGCTGTCTGCCTGAAACCTGGCTGCTTTTTTCACTTCATCCCTGGCATTTGCCACTGCGAAACTGTAATAAGCCTGCTGCAGCATTTCTATATCATTTAACTGATCCCCAAACGTCATGGTCTCTTCCGGCTTTATCCCCAGACTGTCCTGGATCACTTTTACCGCATGACCCTTATTTACATTTTTAGCCATACAGTCAAGCCATACGTCTCCTGCACAGGCGATCTGAAGGATGTCCTTAAATTCTTCTACCAGAGGTTTTACCGCTTCTTCCACGCCGCCGGCTCTGTATATAGAGAGTTTGGTACATGGAACCGGCACAGTCAGCAGATCATCCACACGGTGAAGATTAAACTTATAGCTTTCCACCAGCCAGTTGCAGAGAGCATCGTCCTTGGACTCCGTATAATCTCCGTCTTCCGCTGCATATACCATGGAAAATTCCGGATTTTTCCGCACTGCATGGATCAGCCGCTTTACGATCTCCCGGTCCATGGCATATACATACAGGCTTCTGCCATAGCAGCCAATATAAGAACCATTATTTGAAATATAGAACACCTTTTTCTTTACAGGCTCAAAGGTACGTTCCACACTGGCCCAGGGTCTTCCGCTGGCAACTGCAAACTGGATTCCTTTTTCCCTCAGTTTCAGGATCGTATCAAAAAGCCGTGGATCTACATTGGTAAAACCATCTTCCACCAAAGTTCCGTCTACATCTGTGACGATCAGCTTAATCATTTTCCCGTTCCTCCAAAAGCCTTTTTATCTCATGGCAGAGACGTCCTAAAGGAAGGCCTACTACATTGCTGTAATCTCCTTTGATCCCCTTGATATAAGCTGCAAAGGATCCCTGGATCCCATAGGCACCTGCCTTGTCAAGAGGTTCCCCGCTTGCGGCATATGCCCGGATCTCATCTTCTGCCATCTCATAGACTTCCACATCCGTCTTTTCTGCAAAAGTAGTTTCTGCAAACCGGTCCGCTCCCAGACATAAGATCACCGTCACACCGGTATATACCTGGTGGGTGCGTCCCTGGATCAGCGAGATCATCTCTTCTGCTTTTTCTACGGTTCCAGGCTTTCCTAAGATCACCGGATCACTTTCCCCGTCTTTTACAATAGAAACTACGGTATCCGCTCCGATCACCAGGGTTCCCGCCGGAAAACAACCGGCTACATCTTCTGCTTTTACACTGGACAGTTTTTCCACCAGTTTCTGTGGGTCTGTCTCGTCTTTCTTTTCTTCTGCATTGCTTGGACAGATCTGTGGGCAGATACCGATCTGTTCCAACAGTTCTTTCCGTCTTGGGGAGGCAGATGCTAACACTACCTGCCAACCCTTTAAATCTTCTTTTAATTCCATTTTAATATACCTTCAATCTTCCTATGGTCTCTTCTGTTTCTCCCTCTTCCCCTTCTTCCGGAATTCCCAGACGCATGCGGATACATCTGATAAAGTCAAAAACATAAAATAGGGTAAGAAGGACTGCCAGGACCTTTCCTATCCTTCCCGGGATATAGCCTACTGCTGTGCGCACCCAGCCGTCTAAATAATTGAAGAAGAACAGGCCTAAAAGTCCCCACGCCAGACTGCTCTCCAGGCAGATGATCCCTCTGTAGTTAAATGGTTTATGGCTGTAATCCCACCAGAAACTTCCAAACAGCCGGATCATCACATTGGCTGTTATCAGTTCCATGGTCGTAGCCATAGTCATGGATGCTGTATACAATTCTATGGGATGATCTGACAAAGGGCTTAAAAGCAGGCAGGCGCCCACTGCCCCGAAACCGTATATGACGCAAAAGGGGCCATGGCCAAAGCCACGGTCCACTACCGGCCTCTTATATTCAACGGTGAGCACAATACATTCCAGAAGATATCCCAGAAAGCTGTAGAGAAAAAACCAGTTTATATAATTACAAATACTCATCAATTCCTCCATAAGGAAAGTACATTACAAATAAATAGTTACATTAATAACAGTTATTGATGACCAGTGCCAGAACGATACCTAAAATAGCACCTGCCACTACCTGGATCGGGGTATGTCCCACATATTCCTTTAACTTCTGCTGAAGTACCTCACTGCTTAATTTCAGCGGATTTTCAAGTAAAATGGAATTTAACAGTCTGGCCTGTTTGCCAGTCTCCTGCCTTACGCCTACCGCATCATACATAACTACCATAGCCAGTATAAAGGATATGGCAAATTCAAAGGATCCGGCACCATATTTTAAAGCCGCCGCTGTCGTCAGTCCGCACACAGTAGCTGAATGGGAACTTGGCATACCTCCGGAACCTACCAGACGCTCTGCGTTAAAGCTTTTATTCAAAGCAAAGTCGATCAGGGTCTTTAATACCTGGGCTACTGTCCAGCCCACTACAGCACTGACAAGAACCTGATTTCCCAGCATTGCTTTCCATGTATCCATATTTTAAAATTTTCCCCTTTCTGCCGTCTGCGCAAACAGAAGATGTCCCGGTACAGCCGCGTACCGTTTCACGGTAGCTTTTGTTTCTTCCAGGCAACACATCTTATCGGCAAAAGTGACCGCATAGCCCGCTCTTGTTGACGGCGGGACCGGTGTCAGCGGCCACATGTGACGCAGGATCGTGTCTTTTTCCTCATCTGTCAGTTCAAAATACTGTTTTGCATTTTCCATGGCTGTCCTCGGGTGGGTAAAGCCATGGAAATGATCTCCTGTTTCCCTGGCGTGCGTGTGCCAGTCGTATAAAAAAAGATCATGGAGAAGCCCTGCTCTCGCAGCGCTCCTCCAGTTTCCCCCAAATCTTTTACACAATTTATAAGCCAGATAAGATACCTGTATACAATGACATTTACAGGTCGTTGTTCCATGCTGTATATACTGGTCCATGGACTGGAATACAGGATGGTCTAATATATCTGCCACACACTCCATATACCCCGGATCCATTAAATATTCATTTGCTTCCGGCATATCCATGAGTGTCACACCTCTTTCTAAACTTGCCATTTTAGCCAATGAGCCAGTCATAAAGTTCCTGATACTTGGCTGCAGATGTTCCCCAGGAGAAATCAGCTGCCATATCACGGTCTATGATCTTATTCCACTCACGGCGTTTGTTATAATAAATGTATTTTGCGTAGCGGACGCTTCCAAGCATCTCATGTGCATTGTAGTTTGCAAAGGAGAAGCCGGTTCCGGTATTTTCAAATTCATTGTAAGGCTGTACGGTATCTCTTAAACCGCCGGTCTCTCTGACGATCGGCACAGTACCATAGCGCAGGGCCATCAGCTGGCTTAAGCCACATGGCTCAAATAAGGACGGCATCAGGAATGCGTCACATCCTGCGTAGATGCGGTGGGACATTTCCTCAGAGTAATAGATCTGTGCAGATACGCGGTCATGATACTTCCAGTCATAATGACGGAACATGTTTTCATACCGCTCATCACCGGTACCTAATACAACAAGCTGCATATCGTCGCTGCAAAGCTCATCCATCACACCCTGTACCAGGTCAAGTCCCTTCTGGTCTGTCAGACGGGAAACGATACCTACCATAAATTTCTTTTCATCTACAGGAAGTCCTAACTGCTGCTGAAGGGCTTTCTTGTTTTTCACTTTTTCCTTGCGGAAATTCTTAGCTGTATACTGCTGTACGATATATTTGTCTGTTTCCGGGTTAAAATCATCATAATCAATACCGTTTACAATACCACGCAGGCTGTTTGCCCTTGCACGCATCAGGCCATCTAAGCCTTCGCCGTAAAATGGCATCTTGATCTCTTCTGCATAGGTATTACTTACAGTAGTGATCGCGTCTGCATAAACGATACCGCCCTTTAACAGGTTGCCGTCTTTGTATGCTTCTAACTTATCCGGTGTGAAGTAATAATCCGGCAGTTCTGTAAATCTCTGAATCGTCTTTACATCCCATACGCCCTGGAATTTCAGGTTGTGGATGGTGATCACAGACTTCATATTGCGGTAGAAATCTCCGCCATGGAAACTGTCTTTTAACAGAACCGGGATCAGACCTGTCTGCCAGTCATGACAGTGTACTGCATCCGGCTGGAAGCCGATCACAGGTAATGCGGAAAGAGCTGCACGGCAGAAGAAACAGAATTTCTCCAGATCCCAATACCAGTCCCCATATGGCTTTGGTCCGTTAAAATAGCTTTCATTGTCAATAAAGTAAAATGTAATTCCCTCATGTACATACTGAAGGATGCCCACATAACGACTCTGTCCCAGATAGTCCATATAGAAGTGGTCAACATACTGCATCTTGTCCCGCCATTCCTGCTTGATGCACAGATATTTTGGGATAATGACTCTTACATCAAAGTATCTCTTGTCAAAACACTTTGGAAGTGAACCAACTACGTCTGCCAATCCCCCTGTTTTTATAAATGGTACTGCCTCAGATGCCGCAAATAAAATCTTTTTCATCCAAACCTCCCTCTCCTGAGTTCCAGGTGGCGTTTTGCCTTAATCAATAGTATACCTTACTTTTGATAAATAAGAAAGAAGTTATTAGTAAATTTTTTATAACAAAATCTTTACACTGCACTCTGGGGTATCCGGCAATTTACTATATCCCAATTTTTTTATAATCCAGGCAGATCTTATCTGCAATCAGGGCAATGAACTCTGAATTGGTTGGTTTTCCCTTTCCTGTACTGATGGTATATCCAAACAGTTCATCGATCACTTCCAGGCTGCCTCTTCCCCATGCAACCTCAATGGCATGGCGGATGGCACGTTCTACACGGCTGGAACTGGTATAATTTTTCTTTGCGATCTCCGGATACAGGATCTTTGTTACTGCCTCCATCATCTCCCTGTCCCTTACCACCATGCTGATGGCATCCCGAAGATACTGATAGCCCTTGATATGGGCGGGAATCCCAAGTTCATGGAGCATTTTTGTAATATCCGTTTCCAGATGCTCCTTCATATATTCTTCCCTGTTCATAGCAGCTTCTTCCGGTGTTGCTGCCTTTAACGGTGCTTCTAAGACCTTTCCCGGAACAGGACGGACCGGACGTTTGCCAATACGGCGGATCTTATTTACAAGAATATCCTTATCAAACGGCTTCATAAGAAAATAGTTGGCACCCGCCTGAAATGCCTCTTCTGTCATCTGCTCTCCGCCTACTGCACTTAAGATGATAAACGCCGGGTTCTTTAACATAGATGTTTTCTTTTTAATATTTTCCACAACTGTAATACCATCCATCTGCGGCATTACCAGGTCCAGCAAAACAACATCAGGTTGGGTATCTTTTATCATGTCAATGGCGTCTTTTCCATTATCAGCTCTGCCAATTACAGAAAGTCCTGCTTCAGAACTGATCACTTCATCTAACGTGTTTAAGATCATAGGATTATCATCTACAATTACAACATTTACATTTTCCATGTTTCTACCTCCTGCATCCCTTAACGCAATTTCATTCTTTACTTATAGAGTGCTTCCTCATTATTTAACGCTTTGATGCGTTAAGTCTTTTATGGTAGATATTATAAATGCAAATATCGTCATATTTCAAGAAAAAGCCACCGCATTATTAGACATTTTAACATTTTATTAACAGTTATCTTTTATTATCTAATATTGTCGAATTTTGTCAATTTTTATTAGTTTGTGACTTTATTCACTGTTTTGCATAAAATTATGGATCCTTATCAGTGCCCCAGCATATCCTCGATCAATATCCCATATCCTCTTGTAGGATCCTGGACAAATACGTGGGTGATGGCCCCGATGATCTTTCCGTTTTGTATTACGGGGGAACCGCTGGTTCCCTGGATAATGCCACCGGTGAGATTTAACAGCTCCGGATCTGTGATTTTGATCACCAGGCTTTTGTTTTTCTTGTTTCCTGTCATATCGATCCGCTGTATCTCAACAGAATAATCTTTCACCTGCCCTGAGATGCTGGTACGCACCAGGGCAGGTCCTGTTTTTACTTCCTGGCGCCTGGCTGCTTCCATGGAGGCGGTTCTGTGTTCTTTTAAGAAAGTCTGGCTTACAGTTCCAAATATCCCATAATCTGTATTTTCTGTCACTGTCCCGATCTCCGACTTTGGACCATAGTAGATCACCCCGGAAAGCATTCCAGGCGTTCCTATTTTTCCTTTTTCAATTCCCAAAATCTGGGTATCATAAAGATTTCCTCCGGAAGTCTCCACCAGTTCCCCTGTATCGCTGTCACTGATCCCATGGCCCAATGCACCAAATTTTCCATTTAGATCCATATAAGTCACAGTTCCGATCCCCTGGGTATCATCCCGCACCCACACACCTAATTTGGAGGAACCGTCTGTTCCTTTTACAGGCTTTATCTTAACTTGTGTTTCTGCCCCATTTCTGCGCACTGTCAATGTAACATTTTCTCCCTGAAAATGGCTGACCGCCTCTGCCAGCTCTTCCTTTGTCCCAAGCTTTTGCCCATTAAAGGCTTCAATATAGTCCCCGGATTTTAATTTTCCCACAGCCGGTTCCATTTCCATCCCATTTTCCCCGGTAATACGGCCGGTACCGATGACCATAATTCCCTTAGACTTTAAATAAATTCCCACAGGACTGCCACAGGGGATCAGCCTGGTAGTATCTACCACATCTACCTGTATGTTCTTAAACTGGATCACACCAAATAATTTCAGGTCCAGCTGATAACTGCCTTTCTTTCCTGCATACATGGAAAATGGCTCTCTGCTGTTTATGGTGATCTGCTCGGCCGGGATATTGCTCTTATTTCCCAGTGCCACTTCTTCGCTTTCACTGTATACAGTAGCCCGCCAGGGAAGGGAAAATGTAAATTCTTCCTGATCATGTTCTGTTACGCTGACCCGGTCCGGTATGCTCCGGTCCACATAGTACCAGATCCCAACTGTACCCACGATCAGGGACAGCCAGAATATCCTGACCAGATGCTTATAAAAATTTGATTTTCCCCTCATAGAACGACCTCCTTCTCCATTTGCAGCCTGCAACATGCGCCATCGGTGCATTTTCTCTGTACAAAAACAGGGAGCCGCAAGTCCTGATACTCTTGCGCTCCCTGTTAGTATGTTCTGTGAACGGTCGTTCCAATCTGTTTTATTTTGGTTATTGCTTATGCCTTGCACGGACAGTTGCTTATTTTGTCTTATCTGCCAGTTCCTTCATTTCACGGGCATTCTGGATCACTGTATCTGTGATCTTTGCTCCCCCAAGAAGTCTTGCCAGTTCTTCCACTGTCTGCTCCCTGTTAAGGCGCCGGATGGAAGTCGCTGTACTTCCTTCACTGGCTGCTTTATGGATCTCAAAATGGGTATCTGCCATCGCCGCGATCTGAGGCAGATGGGTGATACAGATCACCTGATGGCTCTTTGCAATATAGGAAAGTTTCTCGGAAACCTTCTGGGCTGTCCTTCCGCTGATACCTGTATCGATCTCATCAAAAATAAGGGTTGGGATATCATCGGAGTCTGCAAGAACGGTTTTGATCGCCAGCATGATACGTGACAATTCACCGCCGGATGCCACTTCCATAAGAGGGCGCACCGACTGTCCCGGATTGGTGGAGATCAAAAACTGGGCTTCGTCATAGCCGGAGGCTGTAAAATGAGGCAGCCGATCAAATTCCATATCAAACTGAACATCTAAAAAATTCAGATCCAGCAGTCCTTTTTTGATCTTTTCCACCAGCTGTCTGGACGCAGTTTTTCGTATCTTGGATAATTCTGCGCAGCATCTTTCTGAACGATCCTGGGCTTCTTTTAACTCTTTTTCCGTTTTTTCCCTGTAAGCGTCAAAATTTTCCAGTTCTTCCAGCCTGTTTTTCTTCTTTTCCAGATTTTCAAGCATCAGCTGCGTGGTATTTCCATACTTTCTCTGAAGATCATGGATCTGATCAAGGCGGCTTTCTGTGGTGCGGAATACCTCTTCATCAAATTCCATGGAACCCATATAAGAAGAGATCTCCCTGGAAGCATCATTTAAAATAGCTTCCGCATCATAAAGCTGGTCTCTTATCCCCTCTAATGCCTTATCGTACTCAGCTGCCTGTTCTACCGAGCGCAGGGCCTGAGCTGCAAAGTCACGCTGCAGCAGTCCTCTGGCATTTTCCAGTTCCTCTGCGATCCTTCTTGCATGGGCGAAACGGCGGTATTTTAAGGTAAGTTCTTCCTCTTCTCCCTCTTTTACCTCTCCGTTTTCGATCTCCTGGATCTCAAAGCGCAGAAAATCCATCTCCCGCAGTCTTGCGTCCTCATCTGTCTTAAAAGATAAAAGACGTTCCTTTAACTTGCAGTAGTTTTTGTACTCCTCTTCAATTTTCCTTTTCACCGGCTGGGTCTGTGCCTTGACATAGGCATCCAGGATCTCAAGATGTTTTGACTTATACAGCAGAGACTGATGCTCATGCTGACCATGGATATCTAATAAAAGACCTGTGATCTGACGAAGTCTTGCCATTGTCACAGTCTCATCATTAATACGGCTGACACTTCTGGAAGGCATGATCTTTCTGGAAATGATCACCATTCCTTCTTCTGTTGGCTCTGTCCCAAGCTGCATTAACGCCTTTTTCTTTTCCTTACTGTCAACGAAAAAGATCAGCTCAATATATGCATGGTCCGCTCCACGGCGTATCACATCCTTTGACGCTTTTCCCCCTAACGCCATGGTCACGGAACCAATAATGATCGATTTACCTGCACCGGTCTCGCCGGTAAGTATATTCAGTCCTTCTCCAAATTCTACATCTGCCTTCTCAATGAGAGCCAGATTTTTCACATGGAGCTCAAGAAGCATGCTATTCCTCTCTTTCTATCTTTTTTCCCGGATCTTTTGTTCTAAATCCAGTTTAATCTTCCACCATTTTTTTGATCTTTTCCATTACGATAATGGTATCATCCACACTGCGGACTGCGCACATAATGGTATCATCTCCGGCAATACAGCCTACTACTTCATGGAATTTAATAGCATCAAGAGCAGCTGCAACTGCCATTGCCATACCGGAAACTGTTTTGATCACAAGGATATTCTGTGCCATATCCATGGATACAAAACCGTCTTTTAAAATGCGGATATATTTGGAAGCAGAAGTTCCTCTTGGACTTTCAAGGACCATATAGCGCTGACGTCCATTTTCTCCCGGCACTTTCGTCAGTTTTAATTCCCGGATATCCCTGGATACAGTTGCCTGGGTTACATTAAAACCCGCCTGGGTCAGCTTTTCAGCCAGCTCCTCCTGGGTCTCTATTTCATATTTTCCGATCAGTTCTACGATCTTGCTGTGACGTTCCAATTTCATCTGCTTTTCCTCCCATCTGTTTCCACATCTTCAGACATTTCCCAGATAATTACTCAGATTTTGCATAAAAGAGATCTGCTTTAATTTTACCATTACCGTTTCCATATGTGAGCGCTCTACGATCAGATAATCCCCGGGACCTGTCTTCTGGGAAGTATCTCCGTCAAAAGTAACCAGTCCTTTTCCCAAAAGCCCGATCTTTACACGGTCCTCTTCGGAAATGACGATACTTCTGGCATTTAAAGTATGGGAACATACAGGTGTTACTGCCATCATCCGGCCTGCAGGAGCCATAACCGGCCCTCCTGCGGAAAGATTATAGGCAGTAGAACCGGTAGGGGTTGCCACCATCACTCCATCCGCTGCATACTCATTTAAATATTCATCATTTACAGCCAGATCATAGCGCAGTACCCGCAGATGCTCTGCACTGGTGGCTATGATCTCATTTAAAGCAATATCCTGAAATACCGGCTTTCCCTCATGAAATACAGTTCCCCGAAGCATCATACGATGTTCTAAACGGAAACGTTCATTTACAAGGGCATCCATCGCAGCATCAATATCCTCTGTGCGGTCCACCTGGTTTAAAAAGCCCAAATGTCCCCTGTTGATCCCAAGCATGGGGATATTCCGGCCTGCCAGATCTCTTGCTGCCTGGATCAAGGTACCGTCGCCGCCAATGGTGATGATGCACTGGGTATCTTCCGGCACATATTCACCGGGCGTATGTCTGCCGTTTTTCATACGCTCATAATCTGTCATATAACGGCATACAGCCCCTCTTTTTTCCAGGCAGGACTGAACCTCATCCTGAACATCCAGTACATAGTCTTTACTTAAATTGGATATTACATAAAAATATTTCATAAGTCCCCTATGCTAAAACCTTATTCTTTATCCAGCGCTGCGTGTGCTTCCTCTACGATCTTTTTCGGATCAACAGGCATTTCCTCATAAATGACCGGTCCGTCTTCGCCCTCCGGGTGGTTCTGCAGATGCAGCAGATACTCAATATTTCCTTCCGGTCCCTTGATCGGTGAAAATTCCAGGTTTAAGATCTCAAAACCAATGGACTTTGCAAAGGCAATGACCATTTCAATAACCTCTAAATGAACAGCCTTATCCCTTACAACGCCTTTTTTGCCAACTTTTTCTCTTCCTGCCTCAAACTGTGGCTTGATCAGACATACTACCTGACCGTCATCCTTTAAAAGAGCCTTTACAGGTCCAAGCACCTTGGTCAGAGAGATAAAAGATACGTCAATGCTGGAAAATCCGATCTCATCCGGGATATTTTCATGGGTCACATAGCGGATATTAGTCTTTTCCATGCAGACTACACGCTCATCATTGCGCAGCTTCCACGCAAGCTGTCCATGGCCTACATCGACAGAATAAACCTTGGTAGCGCCATTTTGCAGCATACAGTCTGTAAATCCGCCGGTAGAAGCGCCTACGTCCATACAGATCTTATCTTTTAACTCTACGCCGAAATGGGTCATTGCCTTCTCTAATTTCAGGCCGCCGCGGCTTACATATTTTAATGTATTTCCTCTCACCTCAATAGGTGCTGTTTCATCAAAGGTGGTACCTGCTTTATCCTCTTTCTGCCCGTTTACATAAACGATACCGGACATGATCAGAGCCTTTGCCTTTTCTCTGGAGTCTGCCAGATTGCGCTTTACAAGCAGTACATCTAACCGTTCCTTCATTTATTTTCTCCTTATATCTATCTTATCGATCTTTCTGTTTTAGAGCCATCCTTCTGCTTTTAACCTCTGGATGATAGAGTCGCTGTCGATTCCCAGTCCTTTTCTTAAAACAGACACGTTTCCGTGCTCAACATAGGCATCAGGAAGTGCAATATTCATCACTTTTACCTGCGGATAATGTTCATGGATATAGGCAGTTACAGGAAGTCCAAAACCTCCCTGGAGCACATTTTCTTCCATAGTCACGATCAGTCTGTGGTTCTTTGCCAGACGGTCTACCAGTTCTTTATCAAAAGGTTTTACAAAACGGGCATTTGCCAGTGTACAGGAAACTCCCTCTTCTTTTAACTTTGCCCGTACATGTTCTCCGGTACTTACCATACTTCCCACTGCTAAAAGGGCAATATTTTCTTCCTCATAGATTATTTCCCCTTTTCCATAAGCAATAGGCTGCATAAATTCTTTTAAGCCTCTGTAAGCGGTACCTCTTGGATAGCGGATAGCAAAAGGTGCCTTATAATCCATGGCAAAATCCAGCATAGCCCGCAGTTCCCAGAGATTTTTCGGTGCTGCCACGCTCATGTTTGGAATAGAAGTAAGATAAGAATAATCGAAAATTCCCTGGTGGGTCTCCCCATCGCTTCCTACCAGTCCCGCACGGTCCACTGCAAAGAGCACCGGCAGGTTCTGGATACAGACATCATGTAAGATCTGGTCATAACCTCTCTGTAAAAAGGAGGAGTACACCGCAACTACAGGCCGCAGTCCTGCTGCCGCCATACCGGCTGCGCTGGTCACTGCATGAGCTTCCGCAATACCTACATCAAAGAAACGGTCCGGGAATTTCTTTCCAAAAGCTGCCACTCCGGTACCGTCAGGCATGGCCGCAGTCACAGCTACCAGCTCCGGATGTGTTTCTCCTAACTGGCACAGTTTCTTGGAAAATACATCTGTATAAGTAGGGTATTTCTTTTCTGCCAAAGGTTTTCCTGTTTTTATATCAAAAGGACTTACACCGTGAAAATGAGCCGGGTTCTTCTCTGCCGGTTCATAGCCTTTTCCTTTTTTTGTAAGGACATGGACCAGTACTGCATGATCCAGTTTCTGGGCTTCTTTTAATACCTTGCACAGTGCAGGTATATTGTGTCCGTCCACTGGTCCCAAATAGGTGATCCCCATATTTTCAAAGAGCATTCCCGGGATAAACAGCTGTTTGATACTGTTTTTCGTCCGTTTGATCTTGTCGATCATACGGCCGCCAACTACCGGGATCCGTTCTAAGGTATCTGCCACATTTTTCTTCAGATCATTGTAACCGGCTCCTGTGCGAAGTCCTCCCAGATACCTTGACATGCCACCTACATTTTCAGAAATGGACATTTTATTGTCATTTAGTATGATAATAAAGTTTTTCTTCATACGGGCCGCATTATTTAAAGCCTCGTAAGCCATTCCTCCTGTAAGAGCACCATCACCAATGACAGAGACTACCTTATAGTCCTCTCCTAAAATATCACGGCCCTGGGCAATGCCAAGACCTGCTGAAATAGAAGTGGAACTATGGCCTGTGTCAAAGGAATCATAGGGGCTTTCCTTCCGTTTTGGAAAGCCGCTTAAGCCGCCGTACTGACGGAGTTCATCAAATTCCATCCTGCGGCCGCTTAAGATCTTGTGGGTGTAGGACTGATGGCCTACATCCCAGATGATCTTATCTTCTGGCAGGTCAAAGGTACGAAACAGAGCAATGGTCAGCTCCACAACTCCCAGGTTGGAAGCTAAATGTCCCCCTGTATGGCTGATCTTTTCGATCAGAAAGGCCCGTATCTCTTCTGCCAGTTGGGAAAGTTCTTCAGAGGTCAATTTTTTCAGATCTTCCGGCCCCTTTATCTGTTCCAATATCATAGGTTCTTCCTTTTTATTTCTGACGTTTAATAAGAATACGGATCAAATTCTCCAGGAATTCATTATTTCCAGGCAGTTTGTTTAAATCTTCAATCGCCTGGACAGAAAGAGCTTCTACATCTTTCTTTGCCTTTTCTAAACCTTCCAGAGTCACATAGGTAGTCTTCTGGTTCTTTTCGTCGCTTCCTGCCTCTTTGCCTAAAACTTCCTGGTCTCCGGTCACATCCAGAATATCATCCTGGATCTGGAATGCCAGACCAACCTTGCCTGCAAGGCTTTCTACGATCTTACAGTCTTCTTCTGCAGCGCCGCCTAAAACAGCACCGATGAGCATGGATGCCTCAATAAGGGCACCTGTCTTTAAGCGGTAGATAAAGTCCAGTTTATTCTTCGGGATCGGTCCGCCAGCCAGTTCTACGTCTACTGTCTGTCCGCCGATCATGCCGTAAATACCGGTCTTGGAAGCCAGGATCTCAATGGCACGTCCCACTCTTTTAAGGTCATCTGCATCTGAAACCTCTTTAAATGCCTTCGCTGCTACCTCAAAAGCATAGATCATCAGCGCATCTCCTGCCAGAACGCCCATATCTTCGCCGTATTCAGCCCAGGTACTTGCCTGTCCCCTGCGCATCATATCATCATCCATACATGGAAGATCATCATGTACCAGGGAAGAAGTATGGATCATCTCAATGGCTGCCATAAATGGTACAACTACAGGCTGTACTTCTCCTGTAAATAATCTGCAGATCTCCTGCATAAACAGAGGACGCAGACGCTTGCCACCAGCTTTTACACTGTAGTTCATAGCCTCAAAAATGGTTTTCTGATGGCCCTTTTCTTCCGGCAGATAGCTTTCGATCTGCTCATTGATCTGTTTTGTTCTCTCTTCCAGTTCTTTTCTGAATTCTGTATTATCACTCATTGTCTTCACCCTCACTCAATATTTGGATCTGTTTTTCTACTTTATCGATCTGGCTGCTTAAAGACTTTACAAGTTTCATTCCTGCTTCATACCCTGCAAAGGTCTCTTCCAGTGAATTTTCCCCTGTTTCCAGTTTTTTTATGATCTCTTCCAGTCGGGCGAAATTTTCCTCGATCCCAGCTGTTTTTTCCGGAGCTGCTTCTTCTGCTTTCTTTCTTCCTGCCATATTTATCCCTTTCTCCCCGGTCTGCTGTTTTTCGTATCCGTCACAAGCGCCTTTGCATAACCATCTGCTACATAAATACGGACCGGATCACCGGCTGTTACCTGCTTTACAGATCTTATGGCTTCTCCTGACTCTTTTTGTACGAAACCGTATCCGGCGCTTAACTTCTTTAACGGAGATAAACCTTCTAACTGGCTGGCATCTAACGCCAGACGGTGCTTCTGTAAATTCAGCTTTTCCCTCATGGAATTGTTCAGACGTTCTTCCTGCTTTTCTAACAGTCTTTTGCTTTCTTTTAACGCCTCTTTGATCTTCCGGTCTAATATCTCCTCATAATCTGCCAGACGCTGCCGTCTGTCATTGACCATACGGCCCGGATCCTTTAATTTCAGCTGCATCCGGCACTGTTCCAGGCGGAAACGGGCCCGTTCCAGTTTTCGTTTTGCAGCCTTATCCAAAAGCAATTTATAGGCAGCTACCGTTTCTTCAAACTGTTTATAATCAAAAACTGCCAGCTCTGCCGCCGCCGATGGCGTAGGAGCCCGCAGGTCTGCCACATAATCTGCAATGGTCACATCTGTCTCATGTCCTACAGCGGAGATCACCGGAGTATGACATTCAAATATGGCCCTTGCAACCATTTCTTCATTAAATGCCCACAGGTCTTCTATGGAACCGCCGCCCCGTCCTACGATCAGAACATCCAGTCCCATCTGATCCAGTGTTTTTATTCCCTGGACAATGCTGTATTTTGCCTTCTCCCCCTGAACAAGAGCAGGATAAAGGATCAGCTGTACATAGGGATTTCTTCTGGATGTAATATTCATGATATCCCGGATGGCCGCGCCTGTGGACGCTGTAACGATCCCGATCCGGGTGGCATATTTAGGGATGGGCTGCTTATAGCAGCCATCAAACATACCCATTTCTTCCAGCTCGTCCCTCAGTTTTTCAAAACGAAGGAACAGATCTCCTCTGCCTTCCCTTTTGATCTCCTTTGCATAGAGCTGGTAACGCCCGTCTTTCTCATATACATCCACAGTGCCTGATACGATCACTTCCTGGCCTTCTGCCAGGGTGAAATCCAGGCCCTTTCTCTGTCCTGCAAACATGACGGCGGCAATCTGTGCGCCGCCGTCTTTTAATGTAAAATAAATATGGCCGGATGTATGATATTTGCAGTTGGACACTTCTCCTTTTATAGAGACTCTGTTCAGCGCAAAATCCTGGGTGAACATATTTTTAATATAAGATGTCACCTGAGATACGGTATACACGCTTCCCATTTATGCTTCCTGATCTTCCTTGCTTTCTTCTTTCTTTTCTTCTTTTGGAATGAATTTTGCAAGAACGCCGTTTACAAACGCAGGGGACTCATTTCCGCCAAACTTCTTTGCCAGCTCTACTGCCTCATTGACAGACACCTTCTCAGGAATGGTATCGTCATAAAGCATCTCATATACGGCAAGACGCAGGATGGTAAGTTCTACCTTTCCCATACGCTTTGTCTTCCAGCCAGCTGCTACTTCGTCGATCTTGGCATCGATCTCTTCTATTTTATCCACTACATCAGCAGTTCTTGTACTGAGATATTCTCTGTCTTTTTCTCCGGCTGCTACTTTATGCACTACCTGAAGGCTGCCGTCTTCTGCTGTATCATCCTCCTCTGGAGACTGAAAATACTGCTGCATCTGGGCTTTGGCTTCTTCACCGGTTGTATAAAAATCCACAGAGAACAGCATTTTAAAACAATGTTCTCTCAACTCTCTTCTGGTCATTTCATTTTTCCTCTTTCTCTTAATTCTTTTCCACTACCTGTGATTATACCAAAGGCGGTGCATAAAAACAACAAAAAATGTACAAAAGGCCCTGCAAGTAAAGAAGCCTCCTTCCATACCTGCAGGGCGCACTTTCGTAAATGCTTTTAGCTTTCTTCCATATTCACGCCAGCGATCTTAATGTTTACATCAAGAACAGTAAGACCGGTCATATTTTCAATGGCGGAACTTACCTTTTCCTGAACCTGCTCGCTGACTGCAGGGATATTATAACCATAACGGATGTTTAAAGACAGATCCACAGATACGTGTTCTTCTGTCACATCCACCTTTACACCCTTGCTTAAATTCTTCATGCCAAGCTTTCCAACCAGTTCGTTGGTGATATTTCCTGCCATGGAATCTACGCCTTCTACTTCGGTAGCAGCAAGACCTGCAATGATCGCTACCACTTCATCTGCGATCTGTACTTCACCGATCTTGTCTTTTTCATATAATTTATGTGTACTGCGACTTTCTTCTGCCAAAATCCCTTACCTCCTGCTCTGTGTGATCATAAAACTGTTACTCATTATTATACCAAATCGCGCAGGATATGTATAGTTCTTTTTAGTCTGCCATATTTAACAGGGTAATGATGATCTGATCGGCTCCTACTTCTGCTTTACGTTTTACAATGTCCTCGATCTGGGCTCTTTCAGGGTCTGTAATAGAGGAAGCATGGATCACCACATCCACTTTATCATCTGTGATACTGACTACAGGATCTGAAAATCCTTTTGCCATCAGCAGCGTTTCTGCGGCGTTTTCCTTTTCCGATATTTCCGTAAGGCGGATCATATCCTGGATCGCCTGCTGCTTGGCTGCTTCATCAATGCTGGTGCTGTTGATCAGGCTCATTAAGGTTTCCTTGTTTTTAGCCCGGATCTGTTCCCTGCTAAGCTGCACTCCTGCTATGTAATCTGCTACGCTCATACCGCTGGTAAGGACTGCTTCCCCCGGATTTTCATAGCCTGCAGGCGCATCATTTCCCGTGGTCTGCTCCTCTGTATCCGCCATACCTGACTGTTCACCGTTCTCACTGCCGGCCTGGGCCAGATCCGTTCCTTCTGTCTGTGCCTCAGCTACCTCTGTATCATTTGGATCATTGTCCAGACTTAAAATGTCCTGGACTGTCTCTGACTGTGCTGCCAGATTTTCTGCCATCAGATCTTCATCTGAAAGCTCCAGGCTTCCCATATCCGCAACCTGTCCCCCTGCTTCCAGATCTCTTTTTCCTGCATAATTCAGATACCCGGCAACAGCGATCATCACAGCCAATGTAGTGATAATGATCTGGTTTCGCCGAAACAGACGCTTCATCTTTATCTCTTTTACCCGCTCGCCAACCTGCTTCATATTTCTGATCTTCATATGCCGCACTCCTTTTTATTCCACCCGCTTTAACACTTTTATTTTATGCGGTTCCAGTCCAAATAATGCTTCCATAGCCTGGGAAATTTCAGCCTGGACCGACGGCAGATCACCTCCCTGGGCACTGATCACGATACCGGAGATCTGCGGATACAGTTCTTTTTCGATCAAAGGTCCGTTTCCTGTATTCTGGCCTGCAGACTGGGAAAAAACGGTATTTTCTTCTAACTGGCTGCTCACTGCATCCCTTTCTCCGCCGGAAGCGTCTTTTTCTTTGGTGGTACTGGTATTTTCAGACCGGTCTGTGCGGAAAACCTTTTCACCGGAAGAACTTAAAACTACCATTACGTCTACTTTTCCCACTCCTTCCACTGACTTTAAAAGCTGGCTGATCCGATCTTCCAGCTCCTTTTCATAATCCTGGGCCGGTTTTGCCGATGCTGCCTGTACAGGTTCCTGAACTATGTTTTCCTCTGTCTGCTGTCCGTCACCGGAACTGTTTTTCTCCCAGAGTGAAACATTTTCCCCTTTCGTCTGACCTGTCTTTTTACTGCTGCTTCCCGGAAATGGCATAGACAGGATCATCAGGATCACTCCTAACAGAAGCAGAAACAGCCATTTCTCCCTGGTCATCTTCCCACCAAATTTCGATACAAGCTTCTTCCAGTCCATAATACTGCGCCACCTTTCTTTTTAACTGCTGCTCCTGTTTGGACTCAGTGCCTGGTCTTTCCTGCTTTTCTTTGGTTATAACAGGGGGAATTTCCACTTTTACAGATACTTCTTCCCCTGCTTTTTCTTTTACCATTTTCGTTTCTTCGTCCTGTGGTGATGTCATTTTTTCCTCTTTTAAATGTAAAATGATCTTCCTGATCTTTCCGTATTCCCCGCTTTTTTCATCTTTTTCTATTTCCACCTCTGCCTGGCTACAGATAACGCCTTCCGCCTGCATGGTTTCCTGGATCCGCGCTTCCGCTTCTTTTTTATATTCCGCAAGAAATGCACCCATTCTTTCCTGGTCTGCCTTTGAAAGTGCTTTTCCCGCCTGTTCCTTTTCCTGAAAAAAAGAAAATTCTTCAAAAAACCTTCCTGCTTTCTCCTGAAAGTCCAGACCGCCTTTTAAGGGGCTGACTGTGATCAGGATCAGCACGATCCCTGCAAAAAAACGGATATATTTTTCATAAGACGCATCTGCCAGCAAATGACTGATCACAGACAGGAATACCATAAAAAATATAATATTCCTTGCCCATTCTAATAAAATCTCTCCCATACCTTTCCTCTGCCTGTTTTTATGTTTCAGGCTTACTATTTCAGGCTTACTGTTTGTTACGCAGCCAGATAAGTGACATTGGTGCCTGCGCAGGTTATGGCTATGACCAGGATAAACAGGAAAAGGGAATAAAGGGTGATCCTTAAAAGCAGTCCATGGCCTGCCGCCATCCCCTGGATACAGGAAATGATCCTTTTGTCACAAACAGGCTGCAAAAGAGCCGCTGCACCCTGATACATGACCATTAAAACAGCCAGCTTCACAACCGGTACCAACGTGATCACTGCCAGGATCAGGACCGCCGCTGCTCCCAGACTGTTTTTGATCAGTACACTGCTTCCAAACACCAGTCTTGCCGCTGCACCGGTTGCCTGTCCTAACCCCGGTATCATTTCCGCAAATTTCATGATCGCAGATCTGCCTGCACTGTCCGCATAGGGAAGTACCAGTGACTGAAGGATCTGAAGTCCCAGTGTCAGTCCCAGGATACTTCTTAATCCCCAGGATACGATTTTTTCCATTAACTCCGTCATTTTGCTGAAAAATGGCTCTTCCATCATGTGATCTCCCAGTACCAGCAGGCCATACACACGCACAATGGACAGAAATACCTGACGGCACAGCCACTGCACCGCCCAGGCAGCTCCCAGGGCGATCTCATAAAAAGCCGCAGCACTGGTACTTCCCCCTGCAAAGGCCACGCTGATAAAATAGGCCGGCATAAGCAGACGGACAAACTCCAGGATCTGGTCTAATACCTGGGCTGTGATCTGGATACTGGACAGAAAACTTCCTGCCAGACAGGTAAAAATCAGCAGATAGATCATGTAAAAAGCAGTTTCCGGAATCTGGCTGCCTTTAAAAGCGGAAGCTGCATGGGAAAATACCGCCCCGGTCAGCCCTAAAACCGCTACCTGTACTAAAAGGGCCTGTCCCTCCTTTGCCTGGGAAAACAGGGCATCTTCCAGCAGTTTCCCTGCTGTATTTACGATTTCTTTCATGTTTCCCTGAATAATGACCTGCATCAGATCTGTAAGGGAGACCGTTCTTCCCTCTGGCCGCAGCCCATCCAGATATTCCTGGATCCTCTGGATCTCTTCCCCGATCCCCATTTCTTCTTCCAACTGCGCCAGGGGATCCTTTGCAGGTTCTTCCCCAAAAGCCGTCATATGAATGCCTGAAAAAATAAAAAAAAGCAGAAATACTGCCACCAGCCACCTGTTTGCCTGTTTTCTCATTTTTCAGATCCCCTATGTAAGTATCTGGTCCAGTGTGCCAAATAATGCCAGAAGGACCGGCATACTCACTGCCAGGATCGTCAGTTTCCCAAATATTTCGATCTGCTTTCCCAAAGAGGAATATCCGGCGTCTTTACAGATCCCGGAGGCAAATTCTGCACTGTAGGTAATACCGGTCATTTTTAAAAGTGTTATGAGATACACCGGCCGGATCTTTATGTACTGCTCCAACTGCCTGACTGTATCCAGGATCTCTCCCAGCCGCCCTGTACCATAAAAAAGGAAGAAAAGCTGGGCTGCGATCACCACAAAAATACCATACTCTGCCTTTACTCCCTTCATCCACACAGCCAGAAGGACCGCCGCGATCCCGGCTGCCCCCAAAGTCAGCATATTCATAGCCATTCCTCCCTTACAGCAAAAACAGCTGCTTCATGGTTTCAAACAGATCATATATGTACGGGATCATCCAGAACAGCACCATGACCAGCCCCGCCAGACTGGTAAGAAATGCCTGTTCATCTCTTCCGCTGTGTTTTAGTACCTGGCAGATCACAGAAACCAGGATCCCCACTGCTGCTATCCTGAAAATGAGATTTACATCCATAATTACGTTCTACCCCTAAAGCATTACAATCACTAAAAACAGGCTTCCCATCACCCCTAAGACTGTACTGAGCCGGCATTTTTCCCGGATCTCTCCGCGGAGTCTTGAAACAGAAAGTTCCAGCTGTTCCAAATACAAAAGTAACGTCCTCTCCTGCATCTGGGTATCCAGATAGCCCAGCTGTCCCCCTAAAGAAAGGAGTTTTTCCCTGTCCTCTTTTTCCAGAAACAGTGGTTTTCCATTTTTTTCCATTTCTTCTATTGTCTGTTCCCAGATTTTGGAAAATGTCTCTCCGTTATGACAGCCGATCTTTTCTGCAGTCTGTGTAAAAAGTTCTCCCAAAACACCTTTTTCCCGTTTGCCGATGCGCTCAAAGGCTTCCTCTAAAGGTGCATGACTGTAAACGATCTCCCCTTTCAGGCAATAGATCATCCTTCTCAGGTTCTCTAAAGTGCTCAACCGCTTTTTATATCCCCATGCCAGCCATACGCCCATTCCCGAACCTGCAAAAAGGATCAGCAGCCCGCCTGTCCATTTAAGAAACATAGAAATCCTCCTTTCTGTTAAAATGTTCTCCCGGAATACAACCGGTTAAAACCACTGTCATAAACCACTTCCACTTTTCCCCGGCATTCCCGCTTTCTGCTTAAAAACACCAGACGCTCAAAAGTTTTTTCCTCTAAAAGTTCCCGAAAACCGGCTCTTTCTTTTAACTCTTCCAGGGAACTTCCATGAGCCGTTGCTGCCAGGGCGCAGCCGCAGTTTCTTACATATTCTACTGCTTTGATATCTTCTTTTCCGCCGATCTCATCTACTGCCACAACAGCCGGCGCCATGGACCGGATCAGCATCAGCATTCCCTCGCTTTTCGGGCATCCGTCCAGCACATCGGTACGCATCCCCAGATCATTCTGTGGAACGCCCTGATAACAGGCTCCCAGTTCTGACCGCTCATCTGCCACCCCTACGTTTACACCGGCAAAGCTGCATTTTCCTGCTTTCTGGCTGCTTCCATCAGAAACCTGACGGATCAGATCCCTGAGCAATGTTGTTTTTCCACATCCAGGTGGAGAAACAATCAATGTACTCACAAATTTTCCATTTACATATAAAAATGGAAGAACCTGATCTGCACATCCTTTTATCTCATGGGCCACTCTCACATTTAAAAATGATGCTGCTTTAAGTCCCGTGATCTGCCTGTCTTTTAATATCACTCTCCCTGCAACCCCGATCCGGTGACCGCCCCGGACTGTAAAAAAGCCCTGGCGCAGCTCTTCTTCTGCTGCATACAGGGAGAAACCTCCCATGATTTCCAGGGTATCTTTTAATTCTTTTTCCCTTATTTTTTCCAGTTTTTCCCAGTTATCCAGTTTTCCTGAGGATCCCAGTTCTGTCAGATCTCCAGAACCCGTAATTCCCATTTCCTTTCCTGCTATGCGAAAGAGAATGGGCTGACCGCAGCGCATGCGGATCTCTTCTAACCGGGCAAAATCCAGGGGAAGTGCTTCTAATATCTGTCTGAGCCTTACAGGAAACAAATTTACGATCTCCTGCTTTAATCCCTTTTCTGTTTTTGCTGCCATTTTTCTGTACCTCTAACTCCAGTATATGAGGACAACATGATTTTATGACATGCTGTCTGGAACAAAGGTAAATAAATCGCTTGCATTGGATCGCGCCAAACTGCCTCATCATTGCACAAAAAGGCAGCTGCCAAAGTGAATTTTACTATTTCACTGTAGCAACTGCCTTTTTATGGTGCTGTCACCTTTAGGTAACATATTCTTTTACTTGTGATAGGGTTCTCCTGCTATGATCTTAAATCCTCTGTAGATCTGCTCCAAAAGTATCACCCGCATCAGCTGGTGCGGAAATGTCATTTTTGAGAAACTGAGGGCATAATCTGCCCGGTCCATCACCTCTTTGGAAAGTCCCAGGGATCCACCGATGACAAATACCAGATGGCCTTTGCCTTCTACTCCCAGTTTTTGTATCTTTCCTGCCAGTTCCTCACTGGAAAGCATTTTTCCTTCTATTGCCAGTGCCAGCACATAAGCACCGTCTTTGATCTGGGCCAGGATCCTCTGCCCCTCTTTTTCCCGGATCTGCCGCTCCACATTTTCACTGGCCCCATCCGGCGTCTTTTCATCTGCCACCTGAATGATCTCCAGCTTGCAATATCTTCCCAAACGCTTACTGTATTCAGCAATGGCATCCTCAAAAAAACGTTCTTTTATTTTTCCTACTGTAACTAATGTAATCTTCACTGACTTTCTTTTCCTTCTGTTTTTCCTTATTTCGCCTGGAAATAATAACCAACGCCCCATTTTGTATGTACAAACTTAGGGTCACTTGGACTTGGTTCGATCTTTTCACGAAGCCGTCTTACATGAACATCCACAGTTCTTACATCTCCGCTGTCCATAGCCTTATTTCCCCATACATAATTAAGGAGGGCTTCACGGCTGTATACTTTATTTGGATTGCGCACTAAAAGTTCCAACAGATCAAATTCTTTTGCTGTAAGATTGATCTCTTTTTCACCGATAAACACTCTTCTTCCTTCTGTGTCCATCTTCAGGTCGCCGGAACCAATGTAAGTATTGGCCTGTTCTTCCTTTTTCTGGCGTTTTGCCTTCATGCTGCGACGGATAATGGCACGGATCCTTGCCTTTACTTCCAGGATATTAAAGGGCTTGCTGATATAATCATCTGCCCCGTATTCCAGTCCCAGGATCTTATCCATATCACTGCCCTTTGCAGTCAGCATGATCACCGGCATATCTGAAAATTCACGGATCGCCTGACACACTTCAAATCCATCGTGCTTGGGAAGCATTACATCTAACAGTACAATATCATATTCTGTCTTTTTTGCCATTTCAATGGCTTCTTCTCCGTCATAGGCGCAGTCTACCTCATAGCCATCCTGTTCCAGACTGAACCGGATCCCTTTTACGATCAGTTTTTCATCATCTACTACTAATACCCGTGCCATTTTTCAGCTCCCCTTTATCTATATCTATCTCTTTATCGTCACTGTCCATGCACCGCAAGCCAGCAACCGCTCTATCAACTATACAGTAATATCATCTTTGATCTTATTAAAAGCGCTTTCCTTAATCCCGGACACTTTCATCACATCTTCGATTCTCTCAAAGCTGCCAATTTCTTCCCTGTAACGTATGATCGCCTCTGCCCGTGACTGGCCGATCCCAGTTAATGTCATCAGTTCTTTCACATCGGCCCTGTTTAAATTCACCTTTCCGGAACTTTTCCGGTCAGAAACACTTGCAGATGAACCAGGATCAAAAACAGCGCCCTGTTCTATCATCTGGGCTGCCTGGGCCAGATCCGGTACCATGATCCTCATACCATCTTCCAGCACAGCCGCCATATTCATGGCATCACCGGCACCTTCTTCCAACATTCCACCTGCCTTATCAATGGCTTCATAGACTCTGCTGCCTTCCTGCATCTGGTAAACGCCTGGATATTTTACGTGACCGCATACATGAACGTAGATTGTAGATCCCAATCTTGTTTCTGCTGTTTCCTGGGGTTCAGCTGTTTCCGGTAATGTTTCTCCTGCTTCTGACTGTTCTGCATCATCTGCATGTTCCAGGTTTTCACTGCTTTCAGCCACGGTTTCAAGCAGGATCTCATCCTGTTCTTCTTTCAGATTTCCTGTGCAACCGCCACAGACAAACACAGCTGCAGCCAGGGCCGCAGCTATCTGCTTTTTCTTCTTCAAAGATAATGTTCTCTTCAACGATATTCCTCCATGGAATACCATCTCAGCCTGCTATTACTATTCTATCGGAAAGGCAATTTAAATACAAGCGGTAATTCTAACATTTTCCCGTCTTTTTTTGACTTTTCGCTTTATCTCTGAAAAATAATGATCCCTGCCACAGCAACAGCTGCTCCTAAAAGTTTATGCCATTCAAAAGGCATTTTTTCTGTGCCAAACCATCCAAACAGCTGGATCACATATGCTGTGATGATCTGTGCCACTACGATGAGAAGGGCAGTCTGTGCCGGTCCTAAAGACTGCATGCTGCGGATCACTGTATAGGTGATCACCGCCCCTATGATACCGCCGGAAAGAAGGTAGATGGGAGAAACCGAAAAGAGTCCCCGCACCGGCGGTCTCCCAGTAAAAAACCATATAACAACACAGGCAATCAAGGCTGTTGCCTGGACCCAGCCGGAAGCCACCCACACGCTGGTCTGTTTTGTCACACCTGTATTAAATACGCCCTGTACGCTCATCAATGCACCGGATAAAAGCGCTGTTACTATCCCTGCCATTTTTTGCCCTCCTGGAATTTTCCCATACTGTATCCAATCTTTTTTCTCTTTCTTAGACTGCGCAGGCTTCCCTCTTTTTATTCTCCCTTCATGGACAATCTCACCTGAATGTTGTATAATCTTTAACGAGATATACAATTTCAGAAGGTGGTTTTTATATGGCTGAAGCTTTTTTTCAGGCAACCGCCTGGACCATGGATACTCCTAAGCCCTATGGAGCTTTTCATCTGGTCCTGACCGTCCTTGGTGTATCCTTAAGCATTTTTCTTGCCCGGAAGTTCTCTTTTCCGGAAAGAAAAGCCGGACCGGATACCATTCTTTTTTTATGCGGCTTATTTTTAGGGCTGACAGAATTATATAAACAGGGATTTATCTATTATATAGAAAATGGCAGAACCTATGACTGGTGGTATTTTCCATTCCAGCTGTGCAGTGTTCCCATGTACCTTGGACTTTTCATTCCCATGGTTCCTGCCCGAATAAGAAATGTCTTTTACCTTTTTATCCAGGATTTCGGTCTTCTTGGCGGGATCATGGCACTGGCTGAACCCAGCGGACTGATGCATCCTTACTGGACCATGACCGTCCACGGCTTTTTATGGCATTTCAACCTTATTTTTATGGGGCTTATCTGTGCATTTTATAACCTGAAAACAGAAACGCCAAAAAGCTATCTGCATACGATCCCGTTGTTTCTTTTCTGTACTGCCATTGCCACAGCTGTAAATGTATTATCCCATCCTTACGGCAATGCGGATATGTTTTACATCAGTCCCTATTATCCAAACGGGCAGATCGTCTTTCACCAGATCTCCCTGGTGATCGGAACATTTGCAGGAAACTGTCTTTACCTTGCCAGTGTTCTTCTTGGCGGTTTTATCATTCATATAAGCTGCCTGGAAATAGGACAACATTATTTTACAAAAATTTCCAAATTTTAATTTTAAAAGGAGAATTTGATTATGTCAGAGATCACAAAAGAGTCAAGAGCCGACAGAGCCATTGCCTGTCACAACAAAGGTTACAACTGCGCACAGTCTGTAGCTTTCGCATTTTTAGATAAGGTAGATATTGACCCGGAGACCCTGTTTAAAGTAACTGAGGGCCTTGGCCTTGGAATGGGCGGTATGGAAGGAACCTGTGGCGCTATCTCCGCAGCAGCCGTTTTAGCCGGTTTAAAGATCAGCACTGCAGACCTGGAAAAGCCAAACTCCAAGGGAACTTCCTATAAGGCATCCAAAGCCTGCATCGCAGCTTTCAAGGAGAAAAACTCCACCATCGTATGCCGTGAATTAAAGGGCGTAGACACCGGAAAAGTCCTCCGCGCATGTCCGGACTGCATCCGTGATGCGGTTGCCATTATCGAAGAGAACCTGTTTCCGGAAGAGTAAGCAGTCCAAAACAGCTTAAAACACAACAAAATAAGCACGAAAAAGGGAAGCCTGTTTTAATAGCTTCCCTTTTTTAACAGCTTACGGATATAGGCATAAGCACTCTCTTCCCCTTCATCCTTTAAGATAGTAAGGAGCTTTTCCAAAAGCGCCCTGGTCTCCGGGTGAATGGTAATGTATTTCTTTGTAAATTCATAGTATTCCATAGGTGCTGCGCTGGTGTAATTCTTCCCACGGTACACCTCGCAGGCTGCGATCCGGTCGCAGAGCATCTCTGCCACATAGTTCACCGGCATCTTATTCCCCACCAGACCTTCTTCTTTATTTAAAGAAACATCGATCCAATATTCAAAATGATGCTTGTTCCGTCCCTTGTGATGAAGCCAGGCTTTGGAAAAACCAATCGCCTCACGTTCTGCCGCATTAGGGCTCCGGTCCCCCTGGTAATAACGGACTCCTGTCCAGAACTCTTCCGGACTGTACTTTGACAGGTCATGTGTCAGTCCCTGCCAGTATAATCCGATCTTAAAGCAGTGCTTACACACTAACAGACGGTGTCTGGTAATGGTACAGAAATGTTTTACAATATTGACCAGCTTTATTTTCGGCATTTTCATTTCATTTTCAGGCATTTCTAAATCCTCTCTAACTCAAAAAAACTCTCAATTAAACATTGTTAAATTTTTTCTTTGCCTATTGTACCAGAACTTTTTCTTCCTCTCAATACTTATTTTCTTAGGCACAAAAGGTTTGACACCGCCCTTAATTTGTGATATTCTAGTCACAGTTGCGAAATTACTTGCAACTCAACATTTTTTTATATTTTTTGGAGGTATCGTAATGAAAGGTACAGTTAAGTGGTTCAACAACCAGAAGGGTTACGGATTCATTTCTGACGAGCAGGGCAACGATGTATTCGTACACTACTCAGGTCTGAACATGGAAGGCTTCAAGTCTTTAGACGAAGGCGCAGAAGTTGAGTTCGACGTAGTAAATGGTGCTAAGGGACCTCAGGCTACTAACGTAACCAAATTATAATCAATGAACAACAGTGTACCTTTTTCAAACATATATCAAATTGATAGATAGTTGAAGTAAGTTATACGTGAATTTCAAATGATTACAAAGGAGCCAGTCGCATGACTGGCTCCTTTTGTGTGTATTTTATCTTCTTGCCTTTTCCAGGATCTCTTTTAATTCCTCTACATCAAAGGTATAATTTTTGTTGCAGAAATGGCAGTTTACCTCGATCGGCTTACCGTCATCGATCATTTCCTGGATGTCTTTCTTTCCAACGCTGATCAGAGCTCTCTCAATACGGCTTTTGTCGCAGTTACATGTAAACTTAGCAGGAAGTTTTTCATTGATCTCCAGTCCTAAGTCTCCTAAAATGTACTGTAAGATTGTCTCCGGTGTATTTCCCACATCTAATAATGTAGTAATAGAGTGGATCTCTTTGATTTTCTCTTCCAGAGCAGAGATAACTGCCTCAGAAGCACCTGGCATCAGCTGGATGATAAATCCGCCTGCCTGACGGACCGTATTATCCTTATTCATCAGAACGCCCAGTGCCACAGAAGAAGGGGTCTGTTCAGAGGTTGCATAATAATATGTTAAATCCTCTGCGATCTCTCCTGATACCAGAATGGTCTGTCCCACATAAGGCTCTTTTAAGCCGATATCCTTGATCACGCTTAAAACGCCTACGCCTAAGGCACCGCCTACATCCAGTTTGCCTTTATCATTTGGCGGAAGCATGACCCCCGGATTAAAAGCATAACCTTTTACTTCTCCATGAGAGTCAGCGGTAACAACCAGACCACCAATAGGGCCATCGCCCTGGATCTTTATGGTAAGAAGGTCATCTGCTCCCTTCATGTCATAGCCCATCATCACAGCTGCTGTCATTAATCTTCCCAGCGCTGCTGTTGCTACCGGACTTGTATTGTGAGCCTGTCTTGCAGTCTCAGTCAGATCTCTGGTAGTTGCCGCAAAGGCACGGATCTGACCTTCTGCCGCAGTGGCTCTGATCACATAATCTGCCATATTGTTCTCTCCTTGTTATTTTTATACCCGCAGTCCCGTGCTATCGCAGTTTACTGTCTGCTTACGCAGGCTGACTGCTCGTTAATGGTCCTTCTTATTTCCCACACTCGCGGAAAACAAGATAAATTCTTTCACTGTCATCCTTTACAGATTCCCTGGTAAACGCATCATAGGCGGCCACAAAATCCATTCCCGCCTCTTTTGCTGCCTCTTTCACCTCATCCAAAGAATAGCATCTCTGATAATGAGTCTCCTCAAACTTGCGGAACAGCTCCCCTTCTTTAATAAATAAAGTCAGGTCATATTCATTGATCCGCTCCTCTTCATCATAGAAATTCTCCCAGATAAAGCTGCTTTCTTCTCTGTTTTCCGCAAAAGTACCATCTGCTAAAAGATGGGTGTACTTATATTCTGTATTCATGTCAAAAATAAAGATACCTGACGGATCCAGATAATTATTTACCAGTTTAAATACCTGTACCAGGTCCTCTTTTTCCAGGATATAGTTCATGGAATCGCAGATACTCACTGCCGCTTTTACTGTACCGTAAAGCTCAAATTCCCGCATATCCTGTAAAAGATACAGGATATCCAGTCCCGATCTGCTCCGCTTATCCATGGCGATCTCCAGCATGTCCTCGGAATTGTCCACGCCGATCATGTCATATCCGGCCTTTGCTAAAAGCTCAGTGATGCTTCCAGTGCCGCAGCCCAGATCCAGAACCAGTCCGTCTTTTACTCCATATTCATTTAACAGGCTTTTTAAATAATCTGCCCATTCTCCATAAGGAATATTATCCTGAAACAGATCATAGACCTGCGCAAAGCTTGTATATGCTTCCATTTTCTTCTCCCATTAAAATATTACATTTTCTCCGAACCAGCAGGATCTGGACTGTAACATTAAAATACCTGCCCGGAAGAGTCCGGACAGGCGCACATTTCAGATTGCTTAAGCGTTCTTACCGCAGCATTTTTTGTACTTCTTGCCGCTTCCACATGGACACGGATCATTTGGGAAGATCTTCTTTGCCTTGCGAACAGTACCGGAAGCCTTCTGGCTCTTGTACAGTTCTTTACGCTTTTCTGGAGTCAGGATCGCATCCCACTGTGGAAGTTCATACAGCCAGGTAGCCTTAGCTTCTACCATGTTGTAGTACAGCTTCTCAGGATCGATCTCGATCTTAACTTCGGTATCTTCTTCCATAGTATCGATTGGGTTCTCATATCCCTTTAAGCTTTCATTGATACCATCTAAAAATCCGGTCATGATCAGGATCTCAGTGTTATACTTCTCAGCCAGTTCCTTTACAGTACCTGTGATTACCTGCTCAGGCTGGGAAAGGATCTGCTCATAAATTCCCTTCTCGATCTGGAAATATCCGGACCACAGCTCTTCTCTTTTTTTATCATCCAGGCCGTCACCATATGCCAGATTTCTCCATGTTTCTAATAATGCCATAGTAAAACCATCCTTATTTGTATATTTAGCGGATACATCGCTAAAGACATACTGCCGCTATCGTAATATGTAGTATATAACAAAACCTCAGATTTTTCAAATATTTTTCATCTATCTTTTATAACTCTTTCTATCGTTTTTTGTAAGAAATATTACAATTCATTACGTTTCTATGACTTCCATTGCATTTTAAACCGGGTCATGGTATATTTTAAACCAGTCAGAGATGACGCGGGCCCGGAAGTACCTGCTACGCAGAGTACTCCGGGCCATCCCCCTTTTTACAGACATTTTTACACATTTCTTCATTTTCCACGATCTTATTTCCACTACTTCTACTTCTCTTACGTTCCCTTTCCCAGGTTATTCCACCCTTGTATTTTTTTATTTAGAGTTTTATAATAAGGAAGTCGCCAGTTCTGGGAGGAGTGCGGTTTCGCCCGTATCGGAGGTGTCCGGTCTCACACTGATTATCCCGGGAACACGCTCCGGCTGGAGATAAAGAACTGCTGTAAAATGAATTTTTCACTTTATAGCAGTCTTTTTTATACCCATTTTCCTGTTATCCTGTATTTTTTTTAGTACATTTACATGAAAAACTTGTTTCTCACATGAGAAAATTTTGCTTGTAAAATGTCATATTATGTGAGAAAATGAACATAGGTGTGCCGTGATAATTTTAACAAAGGCATCCGGTTTAAACAAACGGACATGTCTGTTCCTACAGACACAACCAATCATACAAGTATCTTTGAAAGGAGTTTTAACACATGATTTATTCACAGGAAGTAGAAGAAATGTGCAAAGTTGCACAGGGCGTTCATCATGGCGCTGCTCCAATCCCAGAAGAAGCAAAATGGGTAAAATCAAAGGAGATCAAAGACATTTCCGGTCTGACACACGGTGTAGGCTGGTGTGCTCCACAGCAGGGTGCCTGTAAGCTGACCCTGAACGTAAAAGAAGGTATCATCCAGGAGGCTCTGGTAGAGACCATCGGATGTTCAGGTATGACTCACTCCGCAGCTATGGCAGCTGAGATCCTTCCAGGTTTAACTGTTCTGGAAGCATTAAATACTGACCTTGTATGTGATGCGATCAATACCGCTATGAGAGAGCTGTTCTTACAGATCGTTTACGGAAGAACTCAGAGTGCATTCTCTGAAGACGGACTTCCTGTAGGTGCTGGTCTGGAAGACCTTGGAAAGGGACTGCGTTCTCAGGTTGGTACTATGTACGGAACTCTTAAGAAAGGTCCACGTTATCTGGAAATGGCAGAAGGCTATGTAACCGGTATTGCATTAGACGCTGATGATCAGATCATCGGATACCAGTTCGTAAACCTTGGCAAGATGACCGATTTCATCAAGAAGGGTGATGATCCTACTACTGCATGGGAAAAGGCTAAAGGACAGTACGGCCGTGTTGCTGACGCTGTTAAGATCGTTGACCCACGTAAAGAATGATGAGGACCAATTAGGAGGATTAAGAAGATGGCATTATTTGAATCATATGAGAGAAGAATTGATAAGATCAATTCTGTATTAAACAGCTATGGCATTGCTTCTATCGAAGAAGCTGAGAAGATCACAAAAGATGCAGGCCTGGACGTTTATGCTCAGGTTAAGAAGATCCAGCCTATTTGCTTCGAGAACGCTTGCTGGGCTTACACTGTAGGTGCTGCTATCGCTATCAAGAAGGGCTGCAAGAGAGCTGCTGACGCTGCTGCAGCAATCGGCGAAGGTCTTCAGGCATTCTGTATTCCAGGTTCTGTTGCTGACCAGCGTAAGGTTGGTTTAGGACATGGTAATCTGGGCAAGATGCTTCTGGAAGAAGATACTGACTGCTTCTGCTTCTTAGCAGGACATGAGTCTTTCGCAGCTGCTGAAGGTGCGATCGGTATCGCTGAGAAGGCTAACAAAGTTCGTCAGAAACCTCTGCGCGTTATCTTAAACGGTTTAGGAAAAGACGCTGCTCAGATCATCTCCCGTATCAACGGATTTACATATGTTGAAACTGAGATGGATTACTACACAGGCGAAGTAAAAGAACTGTGGAGAAAGTCCTACTCTGACGGCTTAAGAGCAAAAGTAAACTGCTACGGCGCTAACGACGTAACAGAAGGTGTTGCTATCATGTGGAAGGAAGGCGTTGACGTTTCCATCACCGGTAACTCCACCAACCCAACCAGATTCCAGCATCCTGTAGCTGGTACCTACAAGAAAGAATGCATCGAAAAAGGCAAAAAGTACTTCTCCGTAGCTTCCGGCGGCGGTACAGGACGTACTCTTCACCCAGACAACATGGCTGCAGGTCCTGCTTCCTACGGTATGACCGATACCATGGGACGTATGCACTCTGACGCACAGTTCGCTGGTTCCTCTTCCGTTCCTGCTCACGTAGAAATGATGGGTCTGATCGGTATGGGTAACAACCCAATGGTAGGTGCTACTGTTGCAGTTGCTGTTTCCATCGAGGAAGCTGCAAAGGCTGGCAAGTTCTAAGAAATGGCTTAAAATAAGGTTTTTAAAAAGGAAGCTGATGCAATGTCAGCTTCCCTTTTTCTATTCCTGTTATTTAGAATACGATCGGTGAAACCAGATTTCGCAGCACTGCCACAACGCTCCATCCCGCAATAGCACTGGTACTGGAATAAATATCCAGCTCTGCCTTTACTCCCGGTATCTGGGCTGTAATCTTGTGGTCATCTCCTACCATTTCCGGGACACTGAAAATGCTCATATCTACATTTTCCGGGCCAGAAGATGCTAAAGATGCTGCAATTGCTACATTTACCTTAGTAGGCAGAATAGAAATGGCTTCCTTTGCGCTTCCGTGAAATACCTGCTTTTCTTCTTTATCTGTCATAAGGCTTTCTTCAAACAGAGGGGTTCCGGAAAGGGATTTCGGGCCCTTTTTTGTACGGAAAGAAGTCTGTGCCTGTCCCATAAGAGAGATGGTCCGCAGCACATCAAAACCGCCGATGGCACCGGAAGCAATGTGGATCTTTCTTCCATTTTCTTTTGCACATTCACTGATCTCTCTGTAAAATGTTTCATCTGCCAGCGCACCAATAGATAACAAGATCATATCTGCCCCGCCGGACAATATTTTCATACCATAATCCTGGACAGCCTTAACAGAAGCTGCCTCTGCCACATAATCCGGCTTGTCTTCCAGCAGTTCTTCTAAAGTGCTGCATGGACGGCAGCCGCCTTTTTCTGCCAGTGCTTCTGTCTTTTCCTTTGTCCGTCCCAATATACCGGTCAGCTCATATTCCTCTAAAAGTCCCTTATTATAAGCCCCTACAATGATCCCCGCCAGAAAACCATTTCCTAAAACAGCCAGTTTTTTCTTTGTTGTAACCTTTGTCATTTTCCCCTTCTCCTTTTAACGCAAACTTCATTTCTCATTATTTTATTTACTAAAACTTCCCACACCTAAACAGGGCTTCGCACCTTGAAAATTCAATATTTCAGCTAACAAAATAGTGCTTTATG
>ENA-UERM01000074-UERM01000074.1-human-gut-metagenome-genome-assembly--contig:-NODE-74-length-84515-cov-13.118264_pt1 | contig 84515 bp, 77 predicted proteins | sample MGYA00242983_ERZ507983 | MGnify/ENA primary metagenome ERZ507983 (study PRJEB26167, sample SAMN06115432) | human gut metagenome | host: Homo sapiens | place: China:Shanxi | collected 2015-04-29...
TTTTCATCCAGGCCAATGTCATTTCTTAAATCTTTGTATTCGTCCATGGTCATCATAGCTGCTAATGCACCGAATGGAGCAGCACCAGACTCACCGGAGGTGATCGGAGCATCGCCCTTAACAGGAGCAGCAATGAATACTTTTACATGGTTCTTTAAGATGTCCCAGGAAATGGTGTTCGGTTCACCACATGCAAGACCTGCCATGATGGTCTGCATATCGCCGTCTACAATGCGGATGTCTCCATCACCGGCAGCAGCACCCTTGTAAAGACATGCAGCAGCTTCAGCCTCAACAACTACGAATGTAGGTAAGTTGTCAGCATACAGATTGGAGAAGTAACCAACAACTGCACCGGCTAAGGAACCAACACCGGCCTGTACGAAGATGTGGGTAGGACGCTCACATCCCTGAGTTTTTAACTGTTCACCAGCTTCCATTGCCATGGTGCCGTATCCCTGCATGATCCATGCCGGGATCTCTTCGTAGCCGTCCCAGGCAGTATCCTGTACGATAACGCCTCTTGGAGTTTCATCCGCTTCCTTAGCAGCCAGACGAACACAGTCATCATAGTTTAATTCCTGGATGTCTACCTGAGCGCCTTCTTTTGCGATATTCTGAAGACGGGTCTGAGTAGTTCCCTTAGGCATATGAACAACTGCCTTCTGTCCAAGACGGTTAGCAGCCCATGCAACACCGCGGCCGTGGTTGCCGTCTGTTGCTGTAAAGAAAGTAGCCTGTCCGAATTCTTTTCTTAACTGTTCGGAAGTAAGTACGGAATAAGGAAGTTCAGAAACATCCTTTCCGGTTTCTTTTGCGATGTAACGAGCCATTGCAAAAGATCCGCCCAGTACCTTAAATGCGTTCAGACCAAAACGGTAAGACTCATCCTTTACATATACTTCCTTAACTCCTAAATAGGAAGCCATGTAAGGCAGCTTGGTTAATGGTGTTTCGCTGTACTGAGGAAAGCTCTCGTGGAAAGTACGCGCCTTTTTGATCTCCTCAAGTCCCATAATTGGAAGGTTTTTGTCATCTGTTTTAGGCATTTTGTTTACTGCCCACAGAATCTTCTGATCCATGTTACTGTATCCTCCTTAAAATTTTTGGTTCTTAAAAATTTTTAGTTCTTAAGATGATTTACGACTGTTTACGTCGATGTAACTGTACAGAGTAAATTTGGAAATTCCAAAATACTTGGAGACTTTGTCTCCTGATTTTGTTATGAGAAAAGCGCCTGCGTCATTCAAAAACTGGATGGCGGTTACTTTTTCTTCCTTATTCATAAGAGCTGCCGGTTTTCCAATCAGAGCTACGGACTGTTCGATCAGGTTGTCCAGAAGATCATTTACATTGTGTACGATCTGTTCTGGCTGCTGTCTGGTATCACTTGGATCTTCTGTACTGATGAGAGCTTTAATGGATCTCTCAATGGTCATCAGACCGGTGATATCGTAGTTGATGGAAAAAATGTAATCCACAGCGGAATCCTCTGGGTTTCTGATAAAAAACGTACTGGATTTTAAGATCTTACCGTTTGATGTGCGGGTAAGATAACCAAGATGGTCTTTCAGTGAAGCCGGATCCCTATGCAGGGTTTCCAGAACTACCTTAGATGGTCCGTCGCCTTCACGCCGGTTGGTGATATGTCCGTTGTTGATGTGTACAACAGAGTGTTCCAGGTCGTGGCGCTTTAAGTCGTGGATCACAATTTCGCAGTCTGGTCCGAACTGTCTTGCAAGGCCGTCTGCAATCTGTTCAAGCAAGCTAAGTGTGTATGCCATGAACAACCTCCTCATTTCGGACTTTCATAATATGATATGGTAACTTTGTACAATAAACAATCTGCAAAACATTTTTGCGTTGTTTATGATTACATAATAGCACAAATAAAACAGATTGCAATAGTTTTTTGCAAAAAAATTTTGAATAACTAAAAAAAATTGTATTTTTCCCTTGCAAATGGTATTTCCAGGTGTTAATATAAGAGTACGACAACATTGTTATTATATAGGAAAAGGAGAGAGCCATATGTTGATCATTGGAAACGGACGTCTGGTTACAAGAGATGCCGGACAGCCATTTTTCGAAAATGGAGCAGTAGCAATTGACGGAACTACTATTAAGAAAGTAGGAACTCTGGAAGAGATCAAAAAGGAGTTTCCGGAAGCTGAGTTTGTAGACGCTAAGGGGGGCGTTATCATGCCGGCTTTCATTAATACACATGAGCATATCTACAGTGCAATGGCAAGAGGCTTAAGCATTAAAGGATATGATCCTCACGGATTTTTAGATATCTTAGACGGATTATGGTGGACCATCGACCGCCATCTGACCAATGAGCAGACCCGTCAGAGCGCAAGAGTTACTTTCATCGACAGTATCAAGAACGGTGTTACCACTGTATTTGACCATCATGCAAGCTTTGGCCAGATCAAGGACAGCCTGTTTGCCATCGAAGATGCTGCAAAAGAATTTGGTGTAAGAGCCTGTCTGTGTTATGAAGTATCTGACCGTGACGGTATGGACAAGTCCAGAGAAGCTGTATTAGAGAATGCAAGATGGATCAAGCATGCATTAGCAGATGATACAGATATGTTTGCTGGTATGATGGGTATGCATGCACAGTTTACCATTTCAGATGAGACAATGGAATTTGCTGCAGCAAACAAACCAGATGAAGTTGGATATCATATCCATGTTGCAGAAGGTATCGAAGATCTTCATGACTGCTTACATAAATATGGAAAGCGCATTGTAGACCGTTTATACGACTGCAATATCTTAGGAAGCAAGACTTTACTTGGCCACTGTATCTATGTAAACCCACATGAGATGGAACTGATCAAGGCAACTGATACTATGGTAGTACACAACCCTGAGTCTAACATGGGTAATGCCTGCGGATGCCCTCCAACCATGGAGATCGTTCACAGAGGTATCTTGACAGGTCTTGGAACAGATGGTTATACACAGGATGTTCTGGAGTCTTATAAGGTAGCAAATGTACTTCACAAGCATCATCTGTGTGACGCAAATGCAGCATGGGGCGAAGTTCCTCAGATGCTCTTTGAAGGAAATGCTAAGATCGCAAACCGCTACTTCAAGAAGCAGTTAGGCGTATTAAAAGAAGGCGCAGCAGCAGATATGATCGTTACAGATTATGTACCGAGAACACCTATGGATGCTTCTAATATCAACAGCCACATCTTATTCGGTATGACCGGACGCAGCGTTGTTACCACAGTCTGCAACGGTAAAGTCTTAATGAAAGACAGAGAGCTGATCGGAATTGATGAAGAGAAGGTTCTTTACGAAGTAAGAGAAGAGGCTAAGAAGCTGGAACGTTCCATTAACGGTTAATAATGTAAATGTTACAGTTCAACCATGCCATCTTCTTGTTTCCATATTCATGAAAACAAGAGGCTTGGTGGATCCACCATATGCTGATTTGAACAAGAAAGTGTTTATGCAAGCGAACTTGCAACACGCTTTCTCATTCAAATCAGCGCATGGTTGAACTGATGTAAATTAATTAGTAATAGCCGATTACAGGGCGGCGGGAAAACAGCACACCGGAATATCCGGGCGGCTGAGCCGTTGAAAGATAAAAACTGGCTTCTGCAAAGATACAAAAATTTTGCAGAAGCCCCCCTACGGTGCTGGGACCTGATCGGGTGCTATATATAAGGAGGAAATAGAATATGAGCGATATTATGACACCCATTCCCTTTGGAAAAATGATGAACTGGATCCTGGAGGAACACAAGAAAGGCGCGATCTTCGGCATCAGAAGACCTTTTGTTGCAGATCAGAGCAAGAAATATGAGATCTTTGGACGTACATTAGAGACACCTTTCGGACCTGCTGCAGGACCACACACCCAGCTGACCCAGAATATTGTAGCTGCTTATGTGGCAGGAAGCCGCTTCTTTGAATTAAAGACAGTTCAGAAGTTAGATGGTGAAGACCTTCCGGTAGCAAAGCCATGTATCAAGGCTGATGATGAGTGCTACAACTGTGAATGGTCCACTGAGCTTTATGTGCCGCAGGCATATGATGAGTACGTGAAAGCATGGTTTGCCTGTAAAGTATTAGCTAAGGAATATGGCCTTGGCTCTATGGACGGCTTCCAGTTTAATATGTCCGTTGGTTATGACCTGGACGGCATCAAACTGGAAAAGGTAGACCGTTTTATTGAAGGAATGAAGGATGCTTCTGCAGCACCTATTTTTAATGAGTGCCGTCAGTGGCTGTTAGATAACCTGGATCGTTTTGATAACCTGACAAAAGAGGATGTTGAAAGCATCTCCCCTGAAATCTGCAACTGTGCAACTCTCTCCACTCTGCACGGATGTCCTCCACAGGAGATCGAGCGTATCGCAAGCTATCTGCTCACTGAGAAGAAAGTACATACCTTTATCAAGTGCAATCCAACTCTGTTAGGATATGAGTATGCAAGAAAATTAATGGATGACATGGGCTATGATTATGTAGCGTTCGGTGACTTCCATTTCAGAGATGACCTTCAGTACACAGATGCAGTTCCAATGTTACAGAGACTGCAGAAGCTGGCAGATGAGAAGGGACTGGAATTTGGTGTTAAGATCACAAATACCTTCCCTGTTGATGTAAAACAGAATGAACTTCCAAGTGAAGAAATGTACATGTCCGGTAAGTCCTTATACGCTCTGTCCATGTCTGTTGCACAGAAACTGGCAAAAGACTTTGACGGAAAACTGCGTATTTCCTACTCCGGCGGTGCTGATTACTTTAATATCACAAAGATTGTAGACGCTGGTATCTGGCCTGTAACCATGGCAACTACCATGTTAAAGCCAGGCGGCTATGAAAGATTAGAGCAGATCGGACAGTTATTTAAGGCAAAAGAAGCAGCAGCTTTCGCTGGCGTAAGCGCAGAGAAGGTAGAAGCTATGGTAGAGGCTGCAAAGTCTGACAAACACCATGTAAAGGCTGTTAAACCGCTTCCATCCAGAAAGGTGAAAAAGCCGGTTCCGTTAACAGACTGCTTTATCGCTCCATGTCAGGAAGGATGCCCGATCCATCAGGATATCACCCGTTACATGCAGTTAGCAGGTGAAGGAAAGTACGAAGAAGCATTAAAGGTTATCTTAAACAAGAACCCGCTTCCATTTATCACCGGTACCATCTGTGCACACAACTGTATGAGCAAATGTACCAGAAACTTCTACGAGGCTTCTGTAGATATTCGCAGAACCAAGTTAGAGTCTGCACAGGGCGGAATTGATGCTGTTATGGCAGCATTAAAGGCACCTGCAGTTACTTCTGATAAGAAGGCAGCTGTAGTAGGCGGCGGTCCTGCTGGTCTGGCAGCTGCATACTTCCTTGCAAAGGGCGGTATGAAGGTTACTGTATTTGAGAAGGCAGAAAAGATGGGCGGCGTTGTACGCAATGTGATCCCAGGCTTCCGTATTTCCCACGAAGCAATCGATCATGACGTTGAGCTGGTTCGTGCTATGGGTGCAGAGCTGGTAAACGGCAAAGAGATCACTTCTGTTGATGAATTAAAGAAAGAATATGACTACGTTGTACTGGCAGTTGGTGCTTCTGAACCAGGCAGACTGAGACTGGAAGCTGGCGAGACCATGAACGCATTAGAGTTCCTGGCGCAGTTTAAGGCAACTGACGGCAAGGTAGATTTAGGTAAGAACGTTGTTGTTATCGGTGGCGGTAACACAGCTATGGATACTGCAAGAGCTGCAAAGCGCAATGCAGGCGTAGAAAAGGTATCCCTGGTTTACAGAAGAACCAAGAGATATATGCCAGCTGATGAAGAAGAGTTAGTAATGGCAATTGATGACGGCGTAGAGTTTGCAGAGCTGTTAGCACCTGTTAAACTGGAAAATGGCGAACTGATCTGCCGCAAGATGCAGTTAGGTGATTACGATGCAAGCGGAAGAAGAAGCGTTGTTGAGACTGAGGAGATCGTTAAGATCGCTGCTGACACTGTGATCGCAGCTGTTGGTGAGAAGGTTCCAGGCGCATTCTACGAAGCAAATGGTATCGCTGTAGACGAAAAGAAGCGTCCAGTTGTTGACCACAACACTCTGGAGACCTCTGTAAAGGGCGTTTATGTTGCCGGCGATGGTCTCTTTGGACCAGCTACTGTTGTAGAAGGCATCAGAGATGGTAAGAAAGCAGCAGAAGCTATTATCGGAAGAGATTTATCTGAGGATATCTTCAAGATGGCTGATGCTGAGGTTGTTTACGGACGTAAGGGCAAACTGTCTGAGGAGAATGAAGAGTCTGACAGCAGAAGATGTCTCTCCTGCAACAGCATCTGCGAAAACTGCGTAGAGGTATGCCCGAACAGAGCAAACGTAACCTTAACAGTACCTGGCATGGACAAACATCAGGTGATCCATGTAGATTATATGTGTAATGAATGTGGCAACTGCCGCAGCTTCTGCCCATGGGACAGCGCTCCATATCTTGACAAGTTTACCTTATTTGCAAATGAAGCAGATATGGAAAACAGCAAGAACCAGGGCTTCACGGTTCTTGATGCAGCAGCAGGAATCTGCAAGGTACGTTTAGCAGGCAATGTAATTGATTACACAGTTGGAACTGCAAATGAGAATGTTCCGGATGGAATTCAGAAGATCATTAAGACTGTAATTTCTGATTACAGCTATCTGCTGATCGGTTAATTTTATAAAAGAAAAAAACTTCGGGGCGTGGCTTTTTGGTCATGCCCTAGAGGTTTTTTCACAAGCCATTAATGAAGATCCCGCCTGCGTAAGCAGGCAGTGAAGCATGTCAGCATGTGTACGTGTGGATCTGAGCGAGAGAGGAAGATAACATGCCCAGAGAAAAGACAATGAAGGTGGTATTTGCATTTCCAACTACCACAATGGCAATGAAAATGGAAGCAGCTGCAAAAGCAAAAGAGGCTCCGGGACGTCTGATCCCGGTTCCAAGGCAGATCAGCGCAGGCTGTGGAATGGCCTGGTGCGCACCGGTTGCGGACAGAGTTTCTCTGGAGCAGCTGATCGCTACGGAACAGATCGTAACAGAGGGCTGCTATGAGCTGTTATTATAAAGGAGGCTGGATAATATGAGACAGATCATTAAAAACGGAACTATAGTCACAGGAAGCGGAAGTTTTCCTGCAGATATCCTCATTGATGGGGAAAAGATCGCGGCTACAGGTACAGCTGAAGAGATTAAAAAACTGGCACAGCCGGGAGATAAGGAGATCGATGCATCTGGATGCCTGATTTTCCCTGGATTTATTGATGCACATACCCATTTCGACCTGCATGTGGCAGGAACTGTAACAGCAGATGATTTTGCTACCGGTACAAAGGCTGCTTTAAAAGGCGGTACTACTACCATTATCGATTTTGGAACCCAGTATCCGGGAGAAACACTGGCAGAAGGCTTAAAGAACTGGCATGAAAAGGCAGATGGAAAGTGTTCCTGCGATTACAGCTTCCATATGTCTATTACAGACTGGAACCCTTCTGTTTCCAAAGAAGTCCAGGATATGATGGATGAAGGAATTACTTCTTTTAAACTGTATATGACTTATGATACCCAGGTAGATGATAAGACCTTATTTGAGATCTTACAGAGATTAAAAGAGACTGGCGGTATCACCGGTGTACACTGTGAAAACAGCGGTATGATTGCAGCTTTACAGGAAGAAGCAAAGGCAGCAGGAAAAATGGGTGTTTCCAGCCATCCAAAGACCAGACCGGTAGCTGCGGAAGCAGAAGCAATTGGAAGACTGTTACGTCTGGCAGAAGTAGCAGATGTTCCTGTAGTTGTAGTGCATCTGACCTGTAAAGAAGGATATGATGTGATTGCACAGGCCCGCAAGAGAGGACAGAAGGTTTATGTGGAGACCTGTCCACAGTATCTGCTGATGGATGACAGTCTTTATGAACTTCCTGGCTTTGAAAGTGCAAAATATGTGTGCGCGCCGCCTTTAAGAAAGAAAGAAGACCAGGACTGCTTGTGGAAAGGTCTGGCAGACGGTACCATCCAGACTGTTTCTACTGACCACTGCAGCTTTACCACAGAGCAGAAGAAGTTAGGAGAAGGCGACTTTACCAAGATCCCAGGCGGTATGCCGGGTGCTGAGACAAGAGGGACTTTGATCTATACTTACGGTGTAGATAAGGGTCGTATCACAAAAGAAGATATGTGTCGCGTTCTGTCTGAAAATCCTGCAAAACTGTATGGCTTATACCCGAGAAAGGGCGTGATCGCTCCAGGAAGTGACGCAGACCTTGTGATCATGCGTACAGGTGTAGAAGATGTGATCACAGCCAAAGATCAGGTCCAGAATGTAGATTATGCACCATTTGAAGGTACAAAAGTGACCGGAAGAGTGGAAAGCGTGTTCTTACGTGGACTTCAGGCTGTAAAGGACGGAAAAGTGGTAGAAGAGAAGAAGGGCGAGTTCCTGAAGAGAGGAAAATATGCTCTGTAAAATAGAGTGAGTGAGAAAACGGGCTCTGGCAGCTGACTAATGTGGCTGCCGGGCCCGTTTTTTTGTTATGGCAGCTGACTTTCTCCGCCTGGCGGCGGGAAAGCGTGTGTATATGCACGCAAGCCCGTCAGCAGCTGGGAAATTGCAAGTCTTCCGCCAACAGCGGAAAAATCCTGAGTATATGCACGAAACCCCGCTGCCAGGCGGGGTTCCAATGCTATATTTATCTCACTTTCGTAAAAATTCCTCGTAAATCATAGATTGCATGCCGTGGACATTTCACTGCACACATACCGCAGCTTAAGCAGGATGCTTCATCAATCACTGCGCAGTTGTCTTCTACGTGGATGGCACTGGCAGTACAGGTCTTTTCGCAGATGCCGCAGCCGATACAGCTGACGGCACAGACACCTCTTGCGTCTTTGCCTTTATCTTTGTTGGAACATTTAACAGCAATGGTATTGGCACAGTCGTGTAAGTGGATGATGTGCTGAGGACATTCTCTGGTGCAGCGTCCGCAGGCGATACATTTTTCTTCATCTACTTCAGCTACGCCATGTTCATTCAGATGGATGGCACCGAATTTACAGCTTTCTACACATTTTCCGCAGGCGATACAGCCATAGGAACAGCTGGAGCCTTCTGTTACATGACATCCGCCGTTGCAGGCTACAAAAGCAGAACGATATGGAAATTTCTTTTTAACAGCCATGATTAGAATCTCCTTTCATAAGGTGTTCCTGAAATTGGAAGGCTGTAGCGGCGTTCTCCGTCACAGCGATAGTAAGCGTCTGTAATGGCCGGAGCAGTAGGGATAGAAGTGATCTCTCCGATACCGATGGCTCCGCAGGCTACATTCAGACCAGGTTTGTCAATAACAATGGCTTCGATCTCAGGTACTTCATGAGCGCGGAAGAGACCTAAAGAACCATATTTTTCAATAGGCTTGCAGTTGTCATCAATTGGATAACGCTCTCTTAAAGCATATCCCATAGACATAACGACACCGCCTTCGATCTGGCCTTCGCAGGATAATGGGTTTACTGCCTTACCTACATCATGGGCGGCAACCATTTTCTCGATCTTCTTGGTCTTTGGATCGATGATGCACATCTGGGTAGCATAACCGTAAGCTACGTGGGATACAGGGTTTGGTACGTCAGCTCCTAACGGGTCTGTCTTTGCAAGGTATTCACCGTAGAATACCTGTCCCTTCAGGTCATCTAAGGAATGATGTTCGCTGGCGTTCTTTGCTTCCATTACCTTTTCGCAGGCACGGCGGCAGGCTTCACCGGTAACTAAAGTCTGGCGGGAACCGGAAGTATCACCGGAGTCAGGTGCGATCCAGGTGTTGCTCCGCTCATATACGATCTGGTCTCTTGTCAGGTCAGTATTTGTAACTACCATCTGTACCAGGACGGTACCAAGTCCCTGTCCAATACAGGAAGCACCGGTATAGATGTGCAGTTTTGCGTCATCTTCTACGATTAGTTTTACACGGCCCCAGTCAGGGATACCAACGCCGACACCGGCATTCTTCATAGCACAGGCAAGACCAACGGCTTTACCAGAAGCTACAGCAGCGTCATATTCTTCTTTTACAGCTTCCAGTGTTTCAACCAGACCGGTGGAATTATCTACGATCTGACCGTTTGGAAGAACGCCGCCCGGACGGATGGCATTGCGGTAGCGGATCTCCCAAGGAGTGATACCGATCTCATCTGCCATCATGTTCAGAAGAGTTTCTACTGCAAAACAGGTCTGTGTTACGCCGAAACCGCGGAAAGCACCGGCTGGCGGGTTGTTTGTATAATAAGCAGTTCCCTCAATCTCAAAGTTTTCATAAGCATAAGGACCTGCAGCGTGGGTACATGCACGTTCCAGAACAGGACCGCCAAGGGAAGCGAAAGCACCTGTATCAGAAGCAACTTTTGCCTTAACGCCCATGATCTTACCGTTTTCATCACAGCCCATGGTGAAATCCATAACAAAGTGATGACGCTTTGGATGTACCAGGAGAGACTCTGCTCTTGTAAGGCTTACTTTTACAGCACGGCCTGTGCAGTAGGTCATCAGTGCAGCGTGATGCTGAACGGACATATCCTCTTTGCCGCCGAAACCGCCGCCAACTAAGGCATTCTGTACCTTGACTTTTTTGCTCCCTAACAGTCTGGTACATTCGTGAAGGGTAGTATGGGAAGACTGGTCAGTAGTGATCAGGAACACATCGCCGTCACTGTCCATATAGGAAACAACACATTCCGGTTCCAGGAAAGCATGCTCAGTCCACGGAGTCTCAAAGTGATGGGAAATAACGTGTGCTGCATGTTTGATGGCTTCCTCAGCATTGCCGCGACAGACATGTTTGTAAGCCTGTACATTGGAGGTTTCCTCATCATATACTAAAGGTGCATCTGGTGCAGCTGCTTCTTCAATGTTGTGGATAGCCGGAAGTACCTCATACTCAACTTTTACCAGTTTCTTTGCTTTCTCCAGAGTTTCTCTGTCTTCAGCAACCACCAGGGCAATGGCATCTCCCAGATAATGGGTCAGACCGCCTACCGGGATCAGTGTATATTGGTCATGCTTTAAGTGTCCAACCAGATTTTCACCAGGAACATCTTCTGCAGTAAGTACAGCCACAACACCAGGAAGTGCTTTTGCTGCAGAAATATCAATAGAAAGCACACGAGCTCTTGGATATTTGCTTCGTACAGCAGAGCCATAGCACATGTTGTCAAAATAGAAGTCGTCCGGATATTTGCCATATCCTAAAACTTTTTCTTCTACGTCCAGACGATGGACTCTGGAACCGATCTTCCAGTCAGTTGCGCTGTCTTCCGGGATAATTCCTTCACGTTTGATCTTGGCTGCCAGACGGATCGCAGCAATGATCTTTACATAACCGGTACAGCGGCAGTAGTTGTTGCGGATGGCATAGCGTATCTCAGCTTCTGTCGGATCTGGATTTTTATCTAACAGTGCTTTGGTACACATAACCATGCCAGGGATACAGAAACCGCACTGTACAGCACCTGCTTCCCCGTAAGCGTAGGTGTAAACTTTGGATTCCCAGTCAGTAAGGCCTTCTACGGTAATAATGTTGCGGCCCTCTAAGGTGTCCGTGGTAGGAACACAGGCGCGACAGGTTTCACCGTCAATGATAACGGTACAGGCACCGCAGGCACCCTGACTGCATCCGTCTTTTACGGAAGTCAGTTTCAGCTCGTCACGCAGGAACCGTAACAGGGACTGCTTACGTGTAGTTGTCACAGACTTGCCGTTTACAAAGAATGTAGACATATGTATAATCTCCTTTCAAGGTAGGAACAAATAAGTTGTTAAAACGAATAATAAACCGACCATTTATACTTTTATTTTATCATAAAATAAACAAAAAGCAACAACAATCTCAAAAAAATTTATGTATGAACAAAAAAATTGTAAGCGCTTATTTCAAGGGAGAATAACGAAAATCCCCGGTTTTTGAAGATAACGTAAGTCACCTTCAGAAATCGGGGATGTAATTGGTAAAATATGGAAAAATTATTTTTGTGGGAGAAAAAACTATTTCTTTTTGGGGTCCGGACGTTCTACACGAAGCTGGTCTGTCAGCTGCTCGATCATCTGCATTTTCATATACACATCAAAGGAAAGTTCACAGATAAAGGAAAATAATTTCAGGTAATCCTGGTCGCCGTCTTCCTCAGAAACATCCTGGAATGTATCCATTGCTTTCTGGAATTTAGAGGCGATATCTGTTTTAATAGAGGACATTTCACTTTCTTCTAATGTAAATACTTCTCTGTAAATGTCTTCCAATGAAAGACTGGAACCATGACCTGTAAAATGTTTGGCGGTGATAGGCTTAAACAGTTCTTCAATATCCCTGAAAGATAACAGGCTCTTAAAATAGTAGATAAAGATCAGCATGAGCATGTGTTCTTTGGAATATTTCTTTTTAACAGGTGGTGGGAGAAGATTATTTTTTGCGTAATTATTGATCATAGTCTTGGTAAGGACCTTGTCTTCTTCATACCGTCTGGTGTTCTTTAAATGTTCTTCCATAAAGGTTGTGACCTGATCCATATACAGGTCAATATTGGGGATCTCTTCCGGTTGTACGTGGGTCTGTCTGTCAAGATAGGCGAAAAGATCCTGAAGCCGTTCTTCATTTGTTTTCATTAAAAGTCACCTCGGTTTATATTGTAACATTGCTATATATATTATATAGTATTGAAAACTATATGACAAGTAAAAACGCCCTATTTACTATATTTTTTAGCAAACAAGGCGTTAAATGATACTCATTTGATACTATAAGTGCAGCTTTTCCAGTTGGTCGGCTACTTCTCTATGACGGTTGGGGTAAAGATGTCCATAAATTTTATTGACCATATCTACAGTATCGCCGATACGTTCCGCAATCAGGAGTGCAGGAAATCCCATGTTAATGAGCAATGATACATGGCTGTGCCTGAGATCGTGAACACGGATCCTTTTTATCTCTGCGGTTTCTGATCCTTTGATAATAGCTGTACGTAGTCGGATCGGTGTTACGGGTTGAAAAATCCGGTCATCTGGTTCTGGTGAATAAATTTTCTGCAGGATGCTTTGAAGTTCTTCAACTAAGAAGTTCGGTATAGTGATAATGCGCTTGCTATTATCGGATTTGGGATCTGTGATAATGTCTTTCCGGTCGTATCTGTGATAGGTTCCGCAAATGTTTATAGATTTCTTCGAGGCGTCAAAATCCTTAACACGCAGGGCAAGCAATTCCCCGCAACGTATGCCACTATAAAAAAGAACTTGAAAGGCAGCATGCATAATAGGGTCTGTGACAGTTGGTAAAAACTTCTGATATTCCTCCAGGGTCCAGAATGTTAGGCTGCGCCCTGGCTTACCGATCAGGGGAACGGTACGGCAAGGATTGGACGGTAAATTATAATAGCGCACGGCAAAGTTGAAGATTGTTGACAGATAGCAGTTTATTACATATTGCGTATGTGGTGCCAGGCCATGCTTTTTTAGTTCTCCCTGCCAGCGTCGGACATCTGCGGGCGTGATCTGATCTAATCGGAGCTTTTCCCAGAATGGCAGAACATGCCGCCGAACCAGTGACAAGTGTGTTCTGTAAGTTGACTCCCTGGCGTGTTCTTTTAAATCGGTTGCGTATAACTCATACAGAGTTTTAAAGGTCATATCCGGGCAGCCTTGCAGCCGTGTAAGGAAGTCCTGCTCCCATTCTTTGGCGGTCCTTTGGAGCTTGAAGCCCCTTTTTAACTTCTGCTTACGTGTTCCGGTATAATCTGTATAGTAAAATTTACAGTACCAGGTACCTGTTTTTTCATCCTTATAGGTAGGCATATCTTTTTTCTCCCTTCAATCAGCTGGCGGGCATGAAATGAAAGGGAAGTATATAAATTTACTCATTTCTAAGTAAAAGTTGCTTATTATAACTTTTCAGATTTATTGATATTTGGAGCCTGATCCTGATTTGGCTCGGGCTCGGGAGTGTCTGGGTCTGTATATTTCTTTATTTCTGTTAGTTCCTTTATACGTTCGCAAGCAATGCGGCGCCCGTTATTGTTCAACTTTTCAAAATCGTTTAAAAGAAATATGGTTTTAACATCGGAATCAACTATATCATGTGCGTGTTTTATGATTTTAGGCCCGTCTTCCTGTATACGCTGTTGCAGGTCTTTTAATGATTTTTTAATTCCTTTTTCAAATTGTTCTGGAACTTTTCTTAGGGCGGTATCTAAAGAATTTTTCATATCGGTTGAAAAATTTTGTCCCCATTCTTCGGGACTGTAATATTTCCAAATTTCAGGGCTTAATTCTCCCAATGTAACGTTCATAGCAGAAGCTATATTTCTCAAGGTATTAATTTTGGGCCTTCTCCGATTATTTTCATATTGAGCAAGATTTTGAGGAGTAGTGCCTAAAAGCGCTGCCAATTCTTTTTGTGACAAGCCTTTAGTTATGCGAGCTTGTTTAATTATTTCGCCTAATGTCATGGTGAACCTCCTTTATTCCAATAGTAACATGCATATCAGTAAAAATCAATCAAAAAGATTTAATAAATACTTGACTAAATCAAAATGATGTATTATCTTATAAGAGTAAATCAAAAAGATTTAGAAAAGCGAGGTGAAAACATGAAAATCAATAAAGAAAAATATTTACTTGCAAGGGCAAAGGCTTGTATGGGTACCAAAGATCTTGTTGCCGCAGGCATCCCGCGCGGTACACTCAGCAGGGTTACGTGTGGCGAAATTAGACCAGAAACGGCCGGAAAGATTGCCAAGATCCTGGGCGTTGATGTAACAGAAATCATTGAACAGTAGTTAAAAAGTGCTGGCGGGCATGAAATGGGCGGGAAGCCCGACTAATTGCAGGAAGGAGCAAAATTATGGGACAATTTCTTACAGCGGAAGAAGTCGGCGAAATTATGGGCTATTCCGCAAGTCACAGCTATTCGATCATCAGAGAATTAAACTCTGAGCTGAAAGCAAAGGGCTATATAATACGAAGCGGAAGGATCCCGCGTAAGTATTTCTTTGAACGTGTCGGACTGGATCCGGAAGGAGCAGCAACGGACATCACAAAACAGATAACGGATTATACAAGGCTATGCAAAGAGCTTTCTGAGCTGCCAGATAATGCGGAAAGTCCGGAGGCCTATGAACCTACCAGGAGACGCCGCCAAGAGCTTAGAAAGCAAATTGCAGCTAGTAAAAGGGAATTGGATGAGGTGTTAAAGAATGGCAAGCCGTGAGGAACTCTTGCAGAGCATCCGGCCAGATATGAGGCTAAACAAAGCCTTTTTCATGCGGGTGTATGGCTATGAAATCACCTGGCCGGGATTTGCAGAGGTGGCATTGCAGCGCCTGGAAGAGATAGGATGCAGTAAGGCCCGGGAATATTACGGCGGCTTTGTGGCAGAATATGAGGCTCAGGATGCCGTAGAAATGAAGGAGGCGGGGAAGTGGTATGCGGAACAGATACAAAAGAAAGAAGAGAAAAGGGAGAGTGATGAGATACGGATCAGGAAAAAAATGTTGGAGATCTTACAGAACAGATCATAGCAGCAGCCAGGAGACAGGCAGAGGCTGAGATCAGGGGAGAAGCTCCAACAAAAGACTACTCAAAGCGCAAAAATTGGAACAGCCAGCCACCAGAACATAATACAGAGCCGATCAGCCTTATGAACCTGGAAGAGACAGAAGAAAAGACACCGGAATGGTTAATATCAGGCTATATCCCTAAAAGGAAAATAACAGTCCTGGCCGGTGACGGTGGAGCCGGTAAGACAACCATATGGTGTGCAATAGCTGCAGCTGTAAGCAGCGGTCAGCCGTGTTTCTTGGATCAAGATAATCCTTTTCTGGACCAGGCAGAACCAGGGAAAGTGCTTTTCTTTTCTTCTGAGGACTCAGCAGAGTATACATTGAGAGGCAGGATCCGCAGAGCCGGGGGAAAACTTGGCAATGTATCTTATTTGGATCTTACAGACTCAAGGTTTTCAGAGATAAAGTTCAATGCGCCTCTGCTGGAAGAAATCATTGAGACATATAAGCCAACTTTAGTCATATTTGACCCTATACAAAGTTTTATACCGCCAGACGTTCAAATGGGGCAGCGTAACGCCATGAGAGCATGTTTAAATCCATTGGTTGGTTTGGGTGAGAAATATAACGTAACATTTCTCATAATTGTACATACCAACAAGCAAATGGGAGTATGGGGCCGAAAGCGAATAGCTGACAGCTCAGATATATGGGATGTTGCCCGTAGCGTGTTGATCGCTGGGGAAACAGGTGACAATGTGTTGCGATATGTCTCACAGGAAAAGTGCAATGATGCGCCTTTATCTCAGACGGTATTGTTCCGGTTGGATACTGGAAAGGTAGAGTTTGAAGGCTACACCGATAGAAAAGACAAGGATTTTGTGACGGCCACCCAGGCGGCTACATACCAGGCACCGGCTAGAGATACAGCCAAGGAATTTATATTGGATTATTTGAAGGACGGAGCCAAAGAAACGTCAGATCTTGATGAAGCTATGAAAGCTATGGGGGTAAGCATCGGAACACTTAAAAGAGCCAAGGCGGACCTGAAAACAGACGGTAAGTTAATGTATTTTAGTGAGGGATTTGGACCAAGTAAGAAATATTATTGTAAGTTGTCTGGCACGAAGTGAAAACGTGATTCAGTAAGATAAAAAATATAGTATTTATAAGGGTTTGCATTTACTGAATCACCTTGATACAGTAAGCGAATAAAGATTACTTACTGAATCACCTGCGTCAGTAAGCAGAGACCGCATAAATAAAGGGTTTGTGCCTTACTGGATCAAGTTTTCTATGGGTATATGAAAAAATAACATTTAAAAAGAGGAGGCAAAAGAATAATGACATATGGTAGAGCACAGTTAGATGTAAAGAAGACGTTCCGGGACTGGTTGACCTTCCAGCGTGATCTGATCGACATTGCAGTAGAAGAAGGTTTCACCAGAGACCAGGCCGTAGAGATGCTTAAGGCATATTTCCTGAGTGAAATTGATGTAAACACCTCTATGATCGGAGATAACTACTAAAAGAAAAGGGGCCCTGTAAGATGCGCCAACACCCTACAGGGCAAGTCATAGCCGAAGCCATGAAAACTCACATGAACATATTAACACGACTCGGCGGAAAGGGAAAGATATGAAAATGTTGAATTTACAATATAGAATTGTAGCAGCCGAAAGCGAATTGTTACCGGATCACGGTTTTATCTGTTTGGTATATGCTCCAAAGGCAGACACGATTGTACTTAATGATGACTGTTCCTCACTGGATCAGGTTGTAGAATTTATTACTAATTATTTGGCTTTGGACGGCAAAGCGCGAGAAAAGGTCCGGTCATGGTCGGACTGTTCAAAGCTGCGTGGGCTTATGTGTGCCCTGGATCAGGTGGCAGAGATCCGTAGCAGGAAGAAAACAGCATAGAACGGCCTTTACATAGATTTTCAAAAGATATAATCAAACTTGAGCCGCTGGCCACTGCGATAGTGTGGCATTTTACAATAATAACCGATCGGGTAGCCTTACCAACTGCCTGGATCAGAAGGAAAGGAAATAGTTATGTTGAATAAGGAATTATTAAAAATTTATGAGGATAACTTGGAGAACCAGCCGAACATGAGTCCGGATGTACTCGCAAAATATGGAAAACTGCAGGATGCGATTGAAGAGTACATAGAGGCAGTGAGCAAGAATGTATTTTGTTGGGGCTATGAACTGGGACGGGAGGAACAAAAGCATGATAAAGATCAAAGTTTCGTATGAGCGGCCGGAAGAGCTGCGGAAGGTCCTGGAAAGACTTAATCCATATGTGAAGAGCTGGAAGGCTTCCAGGGATCAGAAAGGGCATTTCTTAAAGGCTTATATCATAATGGAATAATTGCGACGTCGCAAAAACTGGAGGAAGAAAATGGCAAATTTTAGAATACGAATAACAAGCAGAACCTACATAAAAAGAACTTTAAATAGAATATCTAACATGCTGCTTAATGGGGAAGTTGACCCAAAAGTTGCAAATGCAATTATACTTGCATGCAATACAATGTTAGCAGTAATAAAACAGGATGAAGGAATAAACGATTGCGAAAATGGAGGAAATAGCACTATGAAGAACAGTAGACAGTATAAAATACAATCTTTACTTAGAATGGCGGAAATAACAGATGATGAGGTTAAAAGAAAAGAATGGCTTAGTGAAGCGGAACGCCTTGTATTCCAGGATGTTAAAAAAGAAGCTGTAAAAGAAGTTTGGGAAAGGATTAAATAAAAGCTTGAAGCTTCTGCTATATGTCTGGTATAATAAGCATAGGCAAACAGAATATTGCAAAGTACCCTCTGCAGTCCGCGTAGCTGCAGGGAAGCCTTTGAAAGACAGGCACGGGAATAGGACTAGGGCAGAAATGCCTTTACCTGTTCCCGTGCTTTTTGTTTGCTCTGATCATCCGGTAGTTTGGTGCTGGCATGGTTAAAAATCTCCTTTTCCCCTATGGGCGGCGGGGTAAAGCTGCCCGATCAAAGAGCCAACCGGGCGTTAAACGGAGAAAGGCAAGTAGCATGGAAGATAATACAAACGCAACCAATGAAGGTACCCAGGCGGCAAATGTGGGGCAGGAAGGTGTACAGGGTGCAACCGGTACAAATGATAAGCATTTTACCCAGGAAGAAGTAAATAGCTTTATCCAGTCCCGATTGGGCAGAATGAAAGACCAGGCAGTCAAAGAAGCTAGGGCAGAATATGAACAGAAACTTGCAGAGGTACACGCCAAGGAAATGCAGCTGCTTCTTAAAGAGCAGTTGAGCGCCCGCGGAATGAATGTAGCTCTGGCAAATGTGATCACCTGTACAGATGAAGAAGATCTAAAAGCAAAATTAGATGTATTACAGAGTTGTTTTGGGGCTCAGCCTAAAGGCGGGTTTTACCGCCTGGATAAGAGTGGAAATAAAATAGCAGGCTCAGAAAGCCAGTATATGAGAAATACAAAGCAAAAGCCAGAAATTGACCCGATCAGGGCGGCCATGGGTATTAAAGAATAAAAAGAAAGGATGATGAAAAAATGGCTATTGATTTAGCGGTGGACTATGCGCCGTATGTGGATGAACTTTTTACACAGGAAAGTAAGAAAGATTTATTAACTAATCAGGATTTTACCTGGACAGGTGCACATTCGATTAAGGTATATAAGATCACAACCTCCCAAATGAACGACTACAAAAGAAATCCGGGGCCAGGAGCTGCAGGAATTGCAAACTCCCGGTATGGTGAGGTAGGAGATCTTGCAGCGACTACAGAAGAATTTACATTCATTAAAGAAAGATCGTTCGTTTACCTTTGCTATCGATAAGCTGGATAATGACGAGACAAAGGGAGCGCTTGAACCAGCAAGCGCATTAGCAAGACAGCAGAGGGAAGTAGTTATCCCTGAGGTTGATTCCTATGTATACGGCGTTATGATCGCTAACGCAGGAAGCAAACCGAATCCAGTGACTCTGACTGAGGAAAATATCTACACAGAGATCTTAAAGGCAGGAACTTCCCTGGATAATGAGGGCGTGCCAGAAAGTGGCCGTCAGCTGCTTGTTGTCCCTGAGGTTTATGTATTAATGAAACGTTGTAAAGACATTACAATGGAGACCAATATTGGTAATGATTTAAGATTGAAGGGCGTTATATCCAACTTGGACGGGTCAAATGTGATCAAGGTTTCACCTACCAGAGTTCCGAAAAATTTCGGATTTATGCTGGCTCATCCATGCGCTACGGTAGCGCCGGTCAAGCTGGATGATTATAAGATCCATGAGGACCCGCCGGGTATTTCCGGTTCCCTGGTAGAGGGCCGTATCTGCTATGACGCTTTCGTTTTAGAGAATAAGGCAAAGGCGATCTATTACCAGGAAAATAAGACAGTATAAGAGAATGCCCCAGACGTCCTGTGCGGATGATCTGGGGCGTTTTGAAAGGTGAAATGTTAACATTTGTTAAGGTTCGGGCTTTATGCACTCGTACCGCAGTACGAGCCGCTCTGACCGAAATGTTAAGATTTGCTAAGGTTTGGAGGAAAAACAGCATGGAATTAATCATAAAGCTACTTGTGATTACAGTAGGAACCTTCCTGGGCCACTGGATCGCAAGGAAGTTAGATAAATGATCAGGGAGGCAACAGGCAATGACAAATGAGCAGCTGGCGGCCAGAATCCGGTCTGGTGAGAACGTAGGTAACAATATGGCTGCCCTGTATGACCAGGTAAAGGATTTTATCCACGCTATGGCTTATAAGTACCATGGTCAGGGAGAACTGGAAGATCTGGAACAGGAAGGCTTTTTAGCGCTGTATGATGCAATAGATCACTATGAAGCAGACCAGGGCGTTAAGTTCCTCACCTATGCAAGCCACTGGATCCGGCAGAGGATGCAGAAGTATATACAGAACACCGGAAGCCCTCTGCGCTTGTCTGCAGGCCGCCAGGAGGCTATTAGAAAATACCGGAAGTTCTGCACAGAGTTCCAGGCAGAACAGGGCTGCAAGCCCACAGAAGCCGAATTATGCCGCTCTTTATGGCTTACCCTGGAACAGTTAAGGGAAATACAGTATGACGCCTGTATGACTGCGGTGAAGAGCCTGGACGCGCCTATAAAGGGAGCAGAAGGGGAAGAAGATACCACACTGGGAGAACTGGCGGCCTCTGCCACGGATCCATGTGAGGAGGTGCTTGACCGCCTGGAACAGGAAGCACTTTGCTCTGTCTTATGGCAGTGTGTGGACAGTCTGCCAGGGAAGCAGCCGGATGTGATCCGCAGCCGGTACAAAGATAACATGACCATGAAGCAATGCGGGCAGTTTTGCGGGATCAGTGAGGCAGAGGCAAGGAAGCAGCAGATAAAAGCGCTCAGAAGCCTCAGGAGCGGGGAGAATGCAAAGAAGCTCCGGCCGTTCCTTCCTGCGGATGCCTGGATCTATAGCGGCGCTCTGATCGGGAATGGTGTGGAGCGGTTTAACCATACCTGGACCAGTTCAACGGAGCGAATAGCACTGGAACTGTAGTTGCGACGTCGCAACGGGGTGGTCGGTACCGTTTTGGTACTTGAGCCTCGTACGGTTCCCTAAGACCAACGATAATATATGATTAATACCACCAGTCAGTAGGCCGGTGGTATTTTTGTATCCATTTTTAAGGTGTCGAAATCGACTCATTTATAAATTGCGACATCGCAAATGATATGGTAGAATATTTATGTGCAAAAGAGACAAATGTATTCAAAAAGCACCTGAATTCCTCGCTCATGGCTTCAGGTGCTTTTTCATTGTTTCCTGATACTGAAATGATACTAAGAAAGCGAATAGAAAGTAAATTAGCTTATAATTAATGAAGAAAAGCTATAAAAACATAAGAGAAACAGACTGTCATACAGTTAATAATTGCTTCGTGCATATAGTATTGAATACTATATGACAAGAATAAAATGTTGATGATTTTTTGAATGAAATGGTTTATAATGTTTCGATGTAACGTTACTTTAATAAGTTCACGCGTAAAACAGCTAAAGAAGTGAAGGTGAAAATACACATAATATTAAGAGCAACTTAAAAAATACACTGTAAAAAACAAATAAAACAAAAACAGAAAAATAAAGATTAATAAAATAAATTGCACAAAAACTATTTGACATATATCATTGGCAATGCTATAATTCATTTAACAACATTATTAATAATATTAGAGATAATATTAAAAAAGGAGGAAGATATATGAAGAAGAGAGCAATGGTGATGGCAGTGGCAGCTATGATGGCAGCCGGAGCACTGACCGCATGCGGAGGCGGTTCCAAGGATACCGCAGGTACAGCTGACACAAAAGCCGCTGAAGAGACCAAGGCAGAGGAAAAGAGCGAGGAGACCGGTGCAGAAGCATCTGGTGAGAAGCAGGTATTCCCGGCTGGTACAGTAACTGTATATGCAATGGGTAACCCGCAGTACAGACAGCAGTGGTTTGAGACCTGGCTGGACAACCACAGAGACATCGCTCCGGATGTTAAGATCGAGTTTGTACAGACCAAGGGTACTGCTGATATCCGTGAGAAGATCACAATGACCGCACTTTCCGGTGCTACCGATGACCTTCCGGATGCAGCTATGTTAGACCCTGTTACCATCCAGGACCTTGCAAAGGCAGGATTATTAAAGGATGAGACAGAGTACCTGACCCCACTTATTGACAAGATGGTAGATGGTGCAACTACAGATGCAACCATCAGCGGTCACATCTATGCACTGCCTGACTCTGTAAGACCTCAGGTTCTGTTCTACAACAAAGCTATTTTCGATGAGTATGGCATTGATCCAGAAATGATGAAGACGATGGACGGCTATATCGAAGCTGGACGTCAGTTAAAGGAAAAGAGCAACGGAGAAGTTTACTTATCTTATATCGATCCTACCAGCAAGACCTGGAGATACTGGGGACGTCGTGGTTTAATGCCATCTGCAGGTGCTAAGATCTGGGATGAGAACGGTGAAGTTGTGATCGGTTCTGACGAAGGAACCAAGAAAGCTTTAGGCGCTCTTGATACTATGAATACAGAAGGACTTCTGTTAAAGACCACCATCATGGAGCCGGCTCTGTATGATGCAATCAACAAAAAGCAGGTTGCTACTTTCTGCATCGGCGCTTTCTGGGATGAGTTCATGCGTAAGAACTGTGAAGCTACCAAGGGTGACTGGAGAGTTATGTCCGCACCTGAATTTGAGGGTGTAAACAAGGCAGGTGCTCCTGTTTCCCAGTACATGGGTATCATTGAAAAAGGTGACAATCCTTATTCCGAACTGTTCCGTATGATGTGGTATGATTTCACCTTTGACGGAGCTGCAAAAGAAGAGTGGGTTAAGTCCATGGAAGAACAGAATGCTCCTTATTCCAACCCTGTTTCCAAGGAACTGTTACAGTCTGACTTCTGGAAAGAACCATCCGATTTCTACGGCGGAATGTCCTTCCGTGAAATGGAAGGTAAGTGCCTGGAGAATGGCGCAGAGAACCTGGTTGTAACTCCTCAGGATGCTGAAGCAGATGAGATCATTTCTGCAGAGTTAGAGAACTATGTTGCAGGCAACCAGACCATGGATGAAGCAATTGCAAACATGGACAAGAACTTAAAGGCTAAGATCGGAAAAGCCGAGATCGTTAAATAATCTATTTATAAACAGCCAGGCGGTTTACTGACAGAAGACCGCCTGGCGTAACTAAAGGAGGAGGTAGAACATGCTTAAGGCACTGAAAAAGTATAAAGCTCCCTATCTGTTTATTCTGCCCTTTTTTATCCTGTTTTTCGTATTCCAGCTGGTTCCTACCATATGGACATTCTACATCAGTTTTACTGACTGGAAGGGAATTGGGGATCCGGAATTTTCCGGTCTGGGCAATTACAAGAAAATGATGGTTGACAACATGTTCTGGGAGTCACTTGGAAATACAGTTGTCTATTGGCTGACAGGCCTCGTCTTTATTTTATTCTGTGCACTGTTGATCGCATGTCTGTTAAACAGCCGTTTTTTAAAGAGCAACAGCGCAAGAGCATTTTTCAAAACAGCTACATTCCTGCCAAATATCTGTGCAGCCATCGCTATGGGACTTATTTTCCGTATGCTGTTTGATGAAAATGTAGGTCTGTTTAATGAACTGCTTACCATATTTGGTGGCAGTAAGATCCCGTGGCTTACAAGTACCACGTATTCCAAGATCCCTGTTATCATCCTGAATGTGTGGAGATATACACCATGGTTTACCATGATCCTGTTATCCGGTCTTTTGAACATTTCAAAAGATTACTATGAGGCAGCAACTGTAGATGGAGCAACCGGACTTCAGCAGTTCTGGTACATCACACTGCCATCTTTAAAGAATATTTTATTCTTCTGTTCCGTGACTCTGACTGTAGATATGTGGAAACTGTTCAATGAGTCCTATATCCTGCCAGGTCCTGGTACATCCAATACATCCCTGTTCCAGTACATGTATGAGTCTGGTTTCAATGTATTTAACATGGGATATGCATCTGCTATTGGCGTAGTACTGATCCTGATCCTGATCGTTATATCTGTGATCCAGTTTATCGTGCGTCATAAGCAGGGAGAAATTTAGGAAAGGAGAACCGACATGAACCATAAAAAAGCAATGTCTTCCGCGATCACATATGGGGTACTGGTGCTGATCACTATTGTATGTCTGTTCCCTATTGTATGGATGTGCCTGATCTCTATCAAAGACACTTCTGAAAGCATTACCGGCTTTAACTCAATTCTTGTAACTCATCCTACACTGGGCAATTTCAAACGTCTGTTTGAGATGATCCCTGTAGGCCAGAATACATTTAACAGTGTATTTACCACCATTATGGGTACTGTAACTTCCCTGTTTTTCTGTGCACTGGCAGGTTTTGCTTTTGCAAAGTATAAATTCCCGGGAAAGACAGTTTTATTCTATTTTGTAATTGCTACCATGCTGGTACCGCCGGAAGTTGGTTCTGTACCACTGTTCATCATCATGAAAAAAGTGGGACTGATCAACAGCCTCTGGTCTTTAGTTATCCCAAGAATTGCAACAGCAGTTGGTATCTTCTACATGAACCAGTATATCACCGATGTTCCGGATGAACTGGTAGAAGCAGCCAGAATTGACGGCTGTACGGATTTTGGTATCTTTATGAAGATCATCCTTCCGGTTATCAAGCCGGCTATGGCTTCCTGGGGTGCGATCACACTGATCGCAAGATGGAATGACTTCTTCTGGCCATTACTTTACTTAAGAAAACAGGCAAAATACACATTGATGGTAACCATTTCCTTACTGCCAGTCAGTGAAGGTTTGTCTACACCATGGCCTGTTATCCTTGCAGGTACCACATTAGTTATCATTCCTATCATTATACTGTATCTGATCCTGGAACGTTTCCAGAAAGCAGGTATGATGGAAGGTGCTGTAAAGGGCTAAATAATGAAAATGACCGATCTTTATTAAAGGGTTCGGAGAAAATAAGAACAGAATGCCGTGTTTCAGGCTGTATGGAGAACGCCTGGAACATGGCATTTTTGTGTTTAGGGAGAACATTTGTTTTTGTGCCTGCTTGCAGGATAGGTACAGGGATGTTATAATGACTCCAGAGAAAAAAAGGCGGTAATAATATGAGCATTTATGATACATTAAATCCAAAACAAAAAGAGGCAGTCTTACATACAGACGGCCCTCTTCTTATACTGGCAGGCGCCGGTTCCGGAAAGACAAGCGTCCTGACCCACAGGATCGCTTATCTGATCGATGAATGTGGGGTAAATCCATGGAACATCATGGCGATCACTTTTACCAATAAAGCAGCCGGGGAAATGCGGGAACGTGTGGATGACCTGGTTGGCTTTGGAGCAGAGAGTATATGGGTCAGCACCTTTCATTCTTCCTGTGTGCGCATCCTGCGCCGTCATATTGAAAGTCTGGGCTATACCACCAGTTTTTCCATTTATGACAGTGATGACCAGAAGACCCTGATGCGTCAGGTGTTTAAGGCAATGAATGTTGATACCAAACAGTTTAAAGAACGGTCTGTCCTGGCAGCTATTTCTTCTGCAAAGGACAAGCTGATCACTCCGGAAGAGTTTCTGTTAAATGCAGGAGCGGATTTCAGGGAAAAGAAGACAGGGGAGATCTATAAAGAATACCAGAAGCAGCTGCGCAAAAATAATGCCCTGGACTTTGATGACCTGATCGTTAAGACCGTAGAACTGTTCCAGAATAACCCGCAGGTACTGGACTATTACCAGGAACGTTTTAAATATATCATGGTAGATGAGTATCAGGATACCAATATGGCCCAGTTTAAGCTGGTAAGCCTCCTGGCTTCCAAGTACCGCAATCTCTGCGTAGTGGGTGATGATGACCAGTCTATTTACCGGTTCAGAGGTGCGGATATCCAGAACATCTTAAGCTTTGAGCATACATTTCCAGGTACAAAGGTGATCAAACTGGAGCAGAATTACCGTTCTACCCAGAATATCCTGGATGCGGCAAATGGAGTGATCCGTCATAACTTCGGGCGAAAGGATAAGACTCTGTGGACAGCCAACGGTGAAGGAGACAAGATCTTATTTAAGCAGTTTGATACAGCAAGGGATGAGGCGGATTTTGTAGCCCGCCAGATCCGTGACAGTTCATATTCCTATCAGGATCAGGCAGTGCTTTACAGGACCAATGCACAGTCACGACTGATAGAAGAGCGGTGTATTTTCTATAATATCCCTTACAGACTGGTAGGTGGAGTCAACTTCTATCAGAGAAAAGAAATCAAGGATGTACTGGCGTATTTAAAGACTATTGCAAATGGAGTGGATGACCTTTCCGTGATCCGTATCATCAATGTGCCGAAACGGGGGATCGGCGCCACTACCATTGGAAGGGTGACTGCCTTTGCGTCAGAACATGGAATGAGCTTTTATGATACTTTAAAAGAGGCAAAACAGATCCCGGGTATCGGTAAGGCGGCAGAAAAGATCAGCCGTTTTATTGCCCAGATGGAAGCCTTCCGGGCGATGGCGCATTCAGAAGAGTACTCTATTAAAGATCTGATCGATCATATTCTGGAAGATACGGGTTATGAAGAGGAACTTCAGGAAGAGGGCGAGATCGAGGCCCAGACCCGTCTGGAAAATATTGAGGAATTGATCAACAAAGCAGCTGCCTACGAAGAAGACAGTGAACATCCTACACTGGATGGATTTTTGGAGCAGGTGGCGCTGGTTGCGGACATTGACAATGTAGATGACTCGGAAGACAGGGTAACCTTAATGACCCTTCACAGTGCCAAGGGCCTGGAATTTCCAAAGGTCTATTTAGTAGGTATGGAGGACGGGCTTTTCCCGGGAATGATGTCCATTATGTCTGGTGATAAGACAGAAATGGAAGAAGAGCGCAGGCTTTGTTATGTAGGTATCACCCGGGCAAAGAAGGAACTGGTGCTCACAGCAGCCAGACAGCGCATGGTAAACGGAGAGACCAGATGGTCCAAGCCAAGCCGCTTTATTAATGAGATCCCGCCGGAACTTTTAGATACGGATAAATTGCAGCCGGTCCTTGGAAAAGGAAAGCAGGATGACTTTGACGAGTCAGGACTTCCATGGAACCAGGGCACTAAAAGCGGTGTCAGCCGGTTTGGAATGGGATATAATGCCTATGCTTCTAAAACAGCATCACCAACGGGAAGCAGTAAAAGTTCTGGAATGGGCGGTTTTGGCAGCAGCATGCAAAGCTTAGAGCCAAAGAAAAAGCCGGGCTTTGGAAAGACATTTACAGTCCAGAAAGCAGCATCCCTTGACTACAAAGAAGGGGACCGTGTAAAACATGCAAAATTTGGCGAAGGAACTGTAAAAGAGATCATAGACGGGGCAAGGGATTATGAGATCACGGTAGAGTTTGACAAAGGTGGCCAGAAGAAGATGTTAGCGGGATTTGCAAAGCTGGAACGTGTCTGAAAACAGTAGTAAAAAGTAAGAGTTTATGGTATACTAAATAACAAGGAAAATAAGTGCAGAAAGGATGGACCTGCTATGAACAGATTTGACAGAGAAAGATGGGATACCATGGGAAAAGAGGCTTTAAGCCGTGTAGAAGAACTGATGAATACCAGCCGTATCAACGAACTGATCCACAAGAGAGAAGAAGATGAAAAGAAAAAGAACTGTATTCTCTGGGTACTGGCTATTATCGGTGCAGTAGCAGCAGTAGCAGGTATTGCATACGCAGTTTACCGTTTCTTTACCCCTGATTATCTGGAAGATTTTGAAGACGATTTCGATGATGACTTCGACGATGACTTCTTCGAGGATGAAAAGGCAGAAGAGAAGAAAAGCGAAAAGAAAGAAGAGAGGGCTGAGGAAAAAGCTGAATAAAATAAGAAAGAAGCCATAACAGGTGTAAAATCTTATAATTTAAAAAGCGTGTCTCATATAAAAGGGACACGCTTTTCTTAGGTATAGGTTGCTATTCGGGCATATTTGTGATAAATAAGTGATAGACTGAAATATTTAAAGTGACAGAATACAAAATAAGGAGTAGAAAAGTGAAAAAAGGCGAGATTTACGAAGCGATTGTAGAAAAGGTAGAATTCCCAAACAAAGGTATTGTTCATGTAGGCGAGGAAAAAGTGATCGTGAAAAATGCCATTCCTGGACAGAAAATACAGTTTGTGATCAATAAAAAAAGAAATGGAAAATGTGAAGGACGGCTTTTAGAAGTGTTAGAAGCCTCTGAACTGGAACGAAAGGAAGGCGCATGTCCTCATTTTGGCGTATGCGGCGGCTGTCTGTACCAGAGCCTTCCATACGAAGAACAGTTAAAGATCAAAGAGGGACAGATCAAATCACTTTTAGACAGTGTGTGCAAGTCCTATGAATTTGAAGGTATCAAGGGAAGCCCCATTTCTGACGGCTACAGAAATAAAATGGAATTCTCTTTTGGTGATGAATATAAGGGTGGTCCCCTGGCGCTGGGAATGCACCGCAGAGGCAGTTTTTATGACATTGTAAATACCCCGCAGTGTCATATTGTCCATGAGGATTTCCGTAAAATATTAACAGCTACCTTAGAGTATTTTACAGAAAAAGGCATGGGCTATTACAGAAAGCTGCAGCATGAGGGCTATTTAAGACATTTGCTGGTGCGTAGAGCTGTTAAGACAGGTGAGATCCTGGTAGCTTTGGTTACTTCCGGACAGACCGGCAAAGAAGGAATGCCACAGTCCTTAGAAACAGAAAAAGTGTTATTGGAAGAGTGGAAGGAAACACTGTTAGCTCTTAAAATGGAGGGAAGTTTTGCAGGTATCCTTCATATCCGCAATGATACTCTGGCAGATGTGGTACAGAGCGATGAAACTACAGTTCTTTATGGAAAAGGCTATTTCTATGAAGAATTGTTGGGCCTGAAATTCCAGATCACCCCATTTTCCTTCTTCCAGACCAATTCTCTGGGAGCAGAGGTGCTTTATGAGACAGCCAGAGGTTATGTAGGAGAAACAAAGGATAAAGTAGTTTTCGACTTATACAGCGGAACCGGAACCATTTCCCAGATCATTGCACCGGTAGCAAAGAAGGTAGTAGGTGTGGAGATCGTAGAAGAGGCAGTAGGCGCAGCAAGGGAAAATGCAGAAGCAAATGGTCTGCATAACTGCGAATTTATTGCCGGAGATGTATTAAAGGTGATCGATGAGATAACCGAAAAGCCAGACCTGATCATCTTAGATCCGCCAAGAGACGGCATCCATCCAAAGGCATTAGACCGTATCATTAATTTTGGTGTGGATCATCTGGTCTACATTTCCTGTAAGCCAACCAGCCTGGTAAGAGATCTGGTGATTTTACAGGAGAGAGGTTATAAGCTGGAAAGGGCAGTAGCTGTAGACATGTTCCCGGCAACTGCTAACTGTGAAACCGTAGCAAAACTGATCCGTGTAAAATAATCCGGTTATAAAAGGGGGTTACATTATGAAACTTCTGTTCCGTCAACGCTTCTTTTCCTGGTTTGACAGCTATGATATTTATGATGAAAATGAGAATACTGTATACACAGTGAAAGGTCAGCTTTCCTGGGGACACTGCCTGAAGATATATGATGTGGCCGGCCGTGAAGTGGGGACAGTGAAAGAGCGGGTATTTACTTTTCTGCCAAAGTTTGAGCTGTATGAAGGTCCGCAGTACATAGGCTGCCTCAGCAAGGAATTTTCGTTCTTAAAGCCGTGTTACAATATTGATTTTAACGGCTGGGAGATCCAGGGAAGTTTTATGGAGTGGGACTATACGATCGCGACGTCCGATGGGCGGAAAGTGGCAGTAATCTCCAAGGAACTGTTCCATATGACGGATACCTATATACTGGATATTGCGGATCCGAAAGATGCCCTTCATGTGCTGATGTTTGTGCTGGCCATTGATGCGGAGAAATGTTCCAGAAACAGGCATTAAAAGCGGTTTAGAATAAAATTACAGAAGATAAAACGAGGTGTAGAATGGAATTGGCGGTGCTGACACTGTTTGCAGTGCTTTTGATCGGTGCGCTGGCGGCAGGTGTCCCTATTTTGTATGCCCTGATAGCAGGTCTGATCCTGTTTTCGGCATACAGCTTGAAATGTGGATTTACCCTGGAACAGACGGGGAAAATGTGTTTAAAAGGCGTAAATACAGTAAAAAATGTGCTGATCACTATGACGATCATCGGAGTTCTTACAGGGTTATGGAGATCATCAGGAACGATCCCGGCTATTGTTGGCTATTGTGTGCAGCTGATTACACCTTCCGTATTTTTGCTGCTTACCTTTTTGTTAAATAGCCTGGTATCTTTTCTGATCGGAACTTCCTTTGGAACGGCAGCCACTATGGGAGCCATCTGTATTGCCATGGCCCAGGCAATGGATATAAGCCTTGCCCTTGCAGGCGGAGCAGCTATATCCGGCGCCTTTTTCGGGGACCGGTGTTCGCCTGTATCCACCAGCACTCTGCTTGTGGCAGAAGTGACCCATACGGATATGTATAAAAATATACCGAAACTGATGAAAGATTCTATCGTTCCTTTTGTGATGTCCTGTGTGGCATACCTGGTAATGGGATGGCTGCAGTCTGCTTCCGGCAGTGCGGCAGCAGGAGCAGGGGAGCTGTTTTCAAGAGAATTCCGTATGGGACTGATCCCTCTGATCCCGGCAGCAGCCATTTTTATTTTAGCAATATGCAAAGTAGAAGTGAAAAAGGCTATGGCAGTGAGTATTTTTCTGGCATTTGTGATCTGTCTGGTCTACCAGCATCGTCCTCTTACGGAAACTTTATACTCTATGGTATTTGGCTATGTTTCAGAGGATGCCCAGATCAGTAAAATGCTAAATGGGGGCGGCATCCAGTCCATGATAAAAGTGGTAGCTGTAGTGTGCCTGTCTTCCTGTTATTCCGGTATTTTTGAGAAAACAGGGCTTTTGCTGCCTTTACAGGAAAAGATCATAAAAGCAGGAGAAAAGCTGGCGCCTTTTGCCGTTGTACTTCCGGTTTCTGTGATCGCCTGTGCAGTGTCCTGCAACCAGTCGCTGGCTACACTGGTAACAGAGCAGCTTTGTAATAAGCTGGTGACAGATCAGGAGAAAATGGCCATGTATCTGGAAGACGGTACCATTGTGATCGCACCGCTGATTCCATGGTCCATTGCAGGCGCTGTTCCTTTAGCTTCTATGGGAGCACCTGGGACTGCGCTGTTTGCAGGGTGTTATCTGTATGCCCTTCCTTTATGGAGGCTGATCACAGACTGTTTTACACGGGGAAAACAGAAGGTATAAAGTGTATTGGTTTGATTGGGGAAAAACATGAAAAGGAAGTAAAAGTCATGGCACAGGATTTGACAAAGGGAAATCCATTTTCCGTAATCTTAAAATTTTCACTGCCGGTTATCGGTGGTAATCTGTTTCAGTTATTTTATACTCTGGCAGATACAGTGATCGTAGGCAGGACGCTGGGAGCAGACGCTTTGGCAGCAGTTGGTTCTACGGCGATTGTTATTTATCTGGTACTCTGTTTTATCTAGGGTATTACCGGCGGTTTTGGTATCTGTCTGGGACACAGGTTTGGCGCAAGAGATGAAAAAGGAATGCGTCGCAGTGTGGCAGTGTCTATTATTCTATGTGTTTTTTTCTCACTGGTTATCATGGCGATCTGCTGCGGCCTGGCTCATCAGATCCTGTACTGGCAGAAAACACCGGAAAAGATCTACGATATGGCTTATGATTATATGTTTGCTGTATTGTTAGGAACCGGTGCGACTATCTTTTATAACATGATATCCAATATTCTTCGTGCATTGGGAGACAGCCGTACACCCCTGGTTTTCCTTGTATTTTCCTCTCTTTTAAACATTGTCCTGGATGTAGTATTTATTGTCCCGTTTAAAATGGGAGTAGCAGGAGCTGCCTGGGCAACGGTACTCAGCCAGCTTTTATCAGCAATATTATGTACAGTGATAGGCGTGAGAAAATTCCTCATACTTAGACTGAAGAAAGAAGATTTTCAAAATCTTGGTTCTGTGATAAAAACTCACATGAGTATGGGATTTCAGATGTCTGTTATGTGCATCGGCCAGCTTGCCATGCAGGGAGCCGTTAATGCACTGGGAACAGAGGCAATTGCCGGATATACGGCAGCGACGAAAGTGGATCAGTTTTCTGTACTTATGAATGCAGCTTTTGGTATCGCCATCTCCAACTATGTGGCCCAGAACTATGGTGCCGGTCTGTGGGACCGTATCCGCAAGGGAACGGCAGCCTGCCTGCTTCAGACAAGCATTGCAAATGCTCTTATGTGTGTGATGATCATTTTCGGACGCCATCTGGTCGTGCCCATGTTTGTAACACAGCCCACAGCAGAGATCATCTGGTATTCTGATTATTATCTGATGACCGTAGCGCCTTTTTACCTGCTTCTTGGAGTGCTGCAGATCTATCGTTCTGCCATCCAGAGTATGGGCAACAGCTGGACACCCTTTACAGCCTGTATCATTGAACTGATCTTTCGTATTACATCCACCACTGTGTTTGCAGGGATCATCGGTTATGTAGGGATCTGCTTTGCAACGCCCTTTGCATGGATCGGGGCGATCGCATTGTTAGTGCCTGTGTACTGGCATGAAATATTAAAAAGAAGAAAAAAGTAAATTCGGAAAAGAAAAGGACAGAGGTGATCAACCTTCTGTCCTTTTTAGCTATTCATATTTTTTCTTTTTCTCATATTCAGCCAGCGCAGATAAGGCCTCATTTGAAAGAGGAAAGAGCACTGCCAGATTAAAAATAGTCATCAGTCCGATGCCAACATCTCCCAGATCCCACACCACTGTATAAGCCTGGATGCCGCCGATGAAGAGCATGATCAGGGCCAGGATCTTATAGAGAGTCTGCCACAGCCAGCGGTTTCCGAAAAGATAGGACACATTGGAACGGGCATAAAAGAGGATACCAAGGAAAGTGGAGAAACTGAACAGGGCCAGGATCACAGCTACGAAGATCACACCAAAGCTTCCCAGGTGGTAGTTCATGGCAGTCTGTAACAGCTCCATTCCCATAAGGCCACGGGTCAGTTCTTCCGGGACAAGGAGCAGGATAAAGGCAGTACAGCTGCAGATCACAATGGTATCAATAAATACGCCTAAAGCCTGGATCAGTCCCATTTTAACCGGTTCCTTTTCATCAGCAGCAGCTGCCGCGCAGGGAGCAGAACCGGAGCCAGCCTCGTTGGAGAAAAGACCACGTTTTACACCATTCATCAGTACAGCTCCAAAACCACCGCCTGCTACTGCACGAAGTCCGAAGGCTTCTTTAAAAATCCTGGAAAATACGCCTGGAAGCTGTCCGATATGGGTCACAATGATAAAAATCGTGATGATAAAATACATAGCCGCCATAACAGGAACAATGATATCCAGTGCCTTTATGGTGGCATTTTTGCGCAGCACGATAATGGCGGATAAGATCACCAGGATCACAGTGGTGATGATAGGTGGTACAGAAAAAGCATTTTCAAAGGCAGAGGCAACGGAGTTGCTGATCACCTGGCTGATGCCGCACCAGCATAAGAGTCCGGATAAGGCGAAGAAAACTGCAATCACAGAGTGGTTCAGTTTCTTTCCACGGACTTTTTCTGCATAATAGTGGATATAGTAAGCCGGACCGCCGTGATAGCCGCCGTACAATGAATCTTCCTCTTTATGGATCTGGGCCAGAGTTGCCTCGATAAAAGCAGTGGCAGAGCCTAAAATAGCGGAAAGCCACATCCAGAACACAGCACCTGCGCCGCCTGCAGAAACAGCAGCCACTACGCCCACCAGATTTCCCATACCAACCCGGGTAGCGGTAGATACGAAAAGAGTCTGTAACGGTGATAAGCTGTTGCCATTTCCTTTCTTTTCTGTCAGGGAACGCACCATATCCGGAAAAAGACGCACGGATACAAAGTTAGTACGGAAGGTAAAATAAATACCTGTTGGGATCAGAAGCAGTACCAGAAGAGGAATACCAATGGAAGTGCCTGAAAGGTGCAGTGTAACCAGATCTCCCCACAAAAAGTGGTAAACAGCTTCGATTATATGAATGATCATAAATTATCTCCAGTCATTTTCATTTTTGGACCTGTTAAAACGTTGAAACACACTTAAACGCTTTAAAGGGCCAGTCTAATTATTGTACACTGTTTTTGATGATTTGTAAAACTATAAAACAGTGGAAAATGTCTATTATTGGTAACTTCTTGCCGTTTCATGGTATACCCGGGTGATCTCCTGAAGGATATCCATATGGGTAAAGTCTTTTTTGTATACGATCTTGGTCTCACGCATCATACTTAAGTTTTCAATAGGAAGAACGGCCATTTTTCCTTTTTTCTGTTCTCTTGCGCAGGCACTCTGAGGCAGGATGGAAACGCCCAGTCCTTTTCGTACCAGGTCTTTTATAGTGGCGATATTGTCAACTTCCAGAGTGATGTTGAAATTGTCAATGGAGTCCCCGATGCTTTTTAATGTGGACTCAAAAAGCATGCGTGTATCAGAAGTAGGAAGCCGCAGGATCATCCGTTCCTGTTTTAATTCTGATAAAGTGACCATGGCACGTTTGGCCAGAGGATGCCGGATGGACATAACACACACCAGATAATCGGTAGCTAACATCAGGGAACAGAGGGAATGCCCGGTTGGCGTTCCGTCCACAACAGCCAGATCGATCTCGTAATTATCCAACATATCATAAAGATTATTTATGGTATCCGTAATAATTGTTATTGAAAAATTATTATCAGCATTGCTGCAACGGGCCAGAACTTCCGTGATCAGGTTGCTTTCCGAGGTGTGGGTGATGCCGATGCGGACTTTGGTCAGCTGTTTTCTGGAATTATCGATCTCCGTCTCCATTTTTCCATACAGCGCTTTGATCCTTCGGGCATATTTTAAGACGATCTCACCTTCCGGGGTCAGCATTAAACTGCCTTTTCCGCGGATAAAAAGGGTGACTCCCAGTTCTTCTTCCAACTGATTGATATGATGGCTGACTGCCGGCTGGGTAAGGGAGAGAGAAGCGGCCGCTTTTGTAAAATTCTGGAATTCAGCTACTGCCAGCAGAGTTTCTATTTTTGAACCGAGCATGTTACCTCCTTGTTGTGTACAATAAATAAAATTTATCATACATAAAAATAAAATAATTTGCTTTTATTATAAAACAGTATATCATATAGAAACATGACATACAAGGAAAACGAGGGGGTTATAGCATGAAGTCATTTTTATTTTACCATGCAACAAGCCAGGCATCGGTGGTAATTATCACCATTGCACTGATGCTGTTTGTTGGTTATCTTATGACCCGCATCACCAGAAAGTTTAAACTGCCAAATGTAACGGGGTACATTCTGGCAGGGATCCTTATGGGACCCTACTGTCTGGATATGGTGCCGGTGAAGGTCATAGATGGGATGGATTTTCTTTCAGATATCGCGCTTGCTTTTATTGCATTCAGCACAGGGGAATTTTTCCGCTTTTCCGTGTTAAAGAAAAACGGCTGGAAGGTGATCGTGATCACGGTTATGGAAGCGGTGCTGGCATCGGTATGTGTATTTGCAGCGGTTTATGGGGTGCTCCACTTAAATCTGGCATTTTCCATTGTATTGGCAGCTCTGGCATCAGCTACAGCTCCTGCGTCCACCATCATGACCATCCGTCAGACCGGAGCGAAGGGAGATTTTGTTGATACTCTTTTGCAGGTGGTGGCATTGGATGATGTGGTTGGTCTGGTGGAGTACAGTGCGGCTATTTCTATTGCGCTGGCAGCTCTTTCCGGGACTGGTGGTTTCCAGGTGGGAAATATCTTAAAACCGATCCTGATCAATGGGGCAGTACTGGTGTTAGGCGGTATTTTTGGCTGGCTGTTAAAATGCATGATGCCAAAGAGAAAATACAAAGACAACCGGCTGATCATATCGGTGGCAGCGCTGTTTGCTTTTTGCGGGATCTGTTCTCTGGCAGATGTATCCCCTCTTCTGGGATGTATGTCCATGGGAACCATTTATATTAATTTATCTGATGATGATAAGCTGTTTAAACAGTTAAATTATTTCAGTCCGCCGATCCTGCTTTTGTTTTTTGTACGGTCCGGACTTTCCTTCCGGTTAGATGCGCTTCTTAATCCCTCAGCAGGAGAAGACGGGGCTTCCCTTTTAGTGATCGGAGTGGCATATTTCCTGACACGTGTCATAGGAAAATATGCAGGTGCTTATTTAGGCTGTCTTGCAGTACATAAGAAAAAACAGGTGCGCAATTATCTGGGGCTGGCACTGGTGCCTCAGGCAGGCGTAGCCATTGGTCTGGCGGCTCTGGGAGCAAGAACTTTAGGCGGTCAGATGGGGATTGATCTGCAGACCGTTATTCTTGCATCCAGTGTACTTTATGAACTGACGGGTCCGGCATGCGCAAAATTGTCCCTGTATCTGTCCGGATCCTATGGGGATATTGAACTGCCAAAAGAGGCGAAAGAAAAAGATCCGGTGACCCGGTTGGAAATGCTGATCGAGCGGATCCATGAGATCCAGCAGGAAATACCGGAAACAGAAGAGAATATTTCTCCGGAAGAACAGGCATTTTTGGAAGCTGCCAATGAGCAGTACGAAGCAGTGGGGGCGCTGCGCAATCATTTAAGAGCAAGGAGGACGTATTGATATGGGACATATAACAGCAGAACTGACAAAGGGATGGATGATGGAAGGAATAGGAATGCAGGTGATCCTGCGGATCCTATTATCACTGGCGCTGGCGGCGATCATTGGATGTGAACGCTCCAGCAAGCGTCATTCCGCAGGTATGAGGACTTTTATGCTGGTCAGTGTATCTGCTACAGCAGCCGTGTTCACAGATCTGTATCTGTCCAGTGAATTTTCTTTTGGGATCCCTGTTATTTCAGGAGCGGCCGTTGTGGGCATTGCCATGTTAAGCGGCAACTCCATTCTTTTCAGTTCCAAGAACCAGATCAAGGGACTGACTACATCTGCAGCACTCTGGGCCTGCGGTTTTATGGGCTTAATGGTTGGGGCCGGAATGTATATTTCCGCATTTGTGATCTTTATGGCACTTCTTTGTGGGATTTCCCTGTTCCCATCTGCAGAGCGTTATTTAAAAGACCGTTCCAATCATTTTGAGGTGCATCTGGAATTAAAGAGCAGTTTCAAACTTCAGGATTTTGTAGCGACGATCCGTAAACTGGGGATCCGCATTGATGATATTGAGGCAAATCCGGCTTATTTAAATTCCGGTCTCAGCGTGTATACGGTTTCTCTGACTGTGGACAGTCAGGAACTGAAAAAAGATAAAAAACACAGTGACATCATTGAAGCACTGCGCTCTCTTGATTACATTTACTATATAGAAGAAATCAAATAAAAACGATTTGCCTACTACCCAAAGCAGGAAAAGTATTGTATAATTAACAGGTTAGCAATAACAGGAGGAATACCCAAGTGGTTGAAGGGTCTGGCTTCGAACACCAGTAGGTCGGTAGCACCGGCGCAAGGGTTCAAATCCCTTTTCCTCCGTAAATAAGAATGTGCCTTGGCACATTCTCGCGCCGAGCGCGGTCGCTTGCGACAAACTTCCTCATCGCGCGAGTGCGCATCGTTGGCAGGTCGTGCCTTTTTGTGTACTAGGGAGTTCCAACGGAATTTCCTAGTACATAAGAAAGCAGCCGCAGGAAATGCACCTTTGATGTGTTCCTGCGGCTGTTTTGCTATTATTTCAGATCACCGGTTACAGACTGGGGAATGGTAAACTCCACAGCTCCCATATAAGCCGGGGCTACCTCGGTCTCGTCAAAAGTAATGACCAGTTCTCCTTTTTCATTAAAATAGAAGCTTTCATCACCTTTTAATTCCTTAAAATCCCATTCCGGCATGTCACTGTCAATAAAATAAGTAACAGAGGAGTCGGCAGCCATCTGCTGTTTCATCTGTTCTTTTATGTTGTCGCTGATGGCAGTGAGCATTTCCGGTTTGTTTTTAAATAAATCAGAAAGAGAAATAATATCACCAGTGGTCTTATCAATGGTAAATACCTTGGTGTATTCGGTTCCGCTTGCCATCACAAGGGTGGTGTCAATGCGCAGGCACAGGTATCTGTCTGTGTCAGTTACTACCTTGTAAGTAGAAGTGAGAGAGTAGTTGCCTTCTCCCTGGGATGCCCGAAGATCCTTTTCGTACTGGGCGATCAGTTCATTTGCGTAGTCTTCAATGGAGCGGTTTACAGCTTCCGGTGCAGAGTCTATTTCCGGAATATCCACTTTGGCTTCAAAATGATTGGTCTTATCTTCGTATGTACGTAAAGTGACCACTTTTGCAATGGCACCGATCACCGGCAGGTTTGTCATGGCATTGGCAATGGTTGGGCTTACGTTGGTGACAATGGCCAGAGCTACTACAGCAGCGGCAGCAGTAGTGCCGGTGGTGCGTAAAATACGGAAAAATGGGTTGTGTTTTTTATTCATGGTTTTTCCTTTCTGGATACCTGACATGATACGTGCTTTTGCGGCTTCTGGAACGGGAATGTTGTTATATTCCTGCTTTAAAGACTCCAGTTTATCTAAATCATCAAAATATTCTAAATTACGATCCTGTTCTTTCATTAATATATGCTCCTTTCTTTTAAAAACTGGCAGTGCCGTCTAAATGGATCCGAAGCTTTTTTAACGACCGGTATAATCTTGCTTTTACGGTGTTTACATTTTCGGCTACCGCAAGGGCAATGTCCTCTAATTTCATATCTTCAAAATAGCGAAGGATGATGATGGTGCGGTTTTCCGGTTCCAAATGGTTCAGTGCTTCTTTTAAGTCAAATTCCTCATATGTATCTTCTGTTGCCGTTTCAGGAAGTTCCTCGGCAGGCTGCTCTTTTGTCCGGCTTCGCAGCAGGTCCAGGCTTGTATTTACTACGATCCGGCACAGCCATGGAAAAAGTTTTTCTGTATCCTTTAAATTTTTACACTGTGTAATGGCTTTACAGGCACTTTCCTGGACGATATCCAAAGCGTCTGCTTCGTTATGTACATAACTGTAGGCCAGGCGGTAAAGGCGCTCATATTGGTCAATGAGCATTTTTTCCGTCTGCGCGGTTATTTGTTTTGTCTGATCAGAATGGTTCATGATATGTTCTCCTTTCATGTCTTACACTTATTAGACGCATGAACCGGGAAAAAAGTTGCAAAAGATATTATAATCTTCATAAAATTTACTGCAAGTCCTTAAGAAGTTCTTCATTGAGTTTTTCAGGGAATAATGTTATATTGGAAAAAAGATAAGATACAGGGGATAGATAACTTGGAAAAGCGAGAACGAAAGGTGATAACCTTTCCTATGGCGGCCGTTTTTATGGCAATGATGATCGGTATTCTCACCGGTCTTGGAAGCGGCTATTGTATATGGGGAAGAGAGCCTGAAAATACAATTGATCTGAAAGCAGTGGAAATGCCTGACTGGGTACAGCAGGATTTTTTGCGGAAAAATATTTTTTCCCGCCCGGATGTGACCCGCAGGCAGGTGAAAAATATTGTGATCCATTATGTGGGAAATCCGGGAACCAGTGCAAAGGCTACCAGAAACTATTTTGACGGTCTGGCAGACCAGGATGCACAGAAAGAGGGGGTTTCTTCCAGCAGTCATTTTGTAGTGGGACTGGACGGGGAAGTGATCCAGTGCATTCCCATTGATGAGGTGGCATATGCCAATGCTCCCAGAAATGACGATACGCTTTCCATTGAAGTCTGTCATGCGGATGATACAGGCAAGTTTAATGACGCTTCTTATGAGTCAGTGGTGAAATTGACAGCATGGCTCTGCAAACAGTTAAAACTTAAAAGTTCCGATGTGGTCCGTCATTATGATATTAATGGAAAACAGTGCCCGAAGTATTATGTAGAAGATAAAGAAGCCTGGAAACAGTTAAGAGAAGATGTAAAAGAGCAGATGAAGGCAGATTAATGGAGCCGTCTTGCAAATGTCATTGGCACGATACATGGATCTGTAAAAAACTCTGTAAAAAAAGCGGAGACGCCCCTATAATGGGAGCATCTCCGCTTTTCTTTCGTGGAATACTGTATAATAGCGGAAACCATATTCTTTTAACATTTCCCGGCAGTAGTCAAAGCCGATGCCTAAAGTTTCCGGCGTATGGGCATCAGAGCCAATGGTGATCCCTTCACCGCCCAGTTCTTTATAGAGACGGAAAACATCAGCACATGGATTGGTGTTTCCAAGTCCATAGCGGATGCCGCCTGTGTTACATTCCAGGCATTTTCCATTTTCAATAAGAAGTTTTAAAAGAGGACGGATATAGGGTTCGTAATCATTCCAGGAATAAAATTCATTTTTATGGGGAGCATATCTTACAACATAGTCCAGGTGGCCATAGGAGTCGAAAGTATCAAGGAGGTTTTGTACCCGCTTAAGGGATACTTCAAAAAATGCACGAAATCCTTCTTTTTCCCCGAAATGTTTCCAGTATTCCCTTTCATATGGATCCATCCGGTCTACGAAATGGCTGGAACCAAGGACAAAATCAAATTCCTTTCCCAAGGTTTTGGCAAAATCGTGGAGATACTCACCTACATGGTTTTGTAATCCTAATTCGATCCCTATATTTAAACGGATCCGTCCAGCGTATTCGTCCCGTATTTTGCGTAAACTTTCTATATAAGAAGGAATGTCTAACGTAAAATCGTCAGGACAGAATTCGCTGCCGTAATCATGATGATCGGTAATACAGATCTCTTTCATTCCAAGGGAGATGGCTTTTTCTAACTGATCCCGTACCGGGGTTTCGGAGTCTGCGGAAAATTCTGTGTGGAGATGGCAGTCATAAATGGCATCCATAGTGATATGCCTCCTTTTTATCATATTGCGTTTGTATCCATAAAAGCACATATCTGCCCCACGGGGAGTGCGGCAGCTGTATTCGTCTCTCACATTATACTCATAAACTGCCACAATAACAAGTCTATGCCCCACCCTTCTATTGAGAAAATAAAAATGCGCTGAAAATTAATGGAATTTATGAGAGAAAATAGTCAGAATGGCAGAAACAAAAAAAAGGCTTGCTATTTTGGATAAAATTGAGTACAATGTAGGCAGTTGATTAATATTTAACAAATAATATTTTTTTAACAAACTAGGAGGAATTGAATCATGGCAGTAAAAGTTGCAATTAATGGTTTCGGACGTATTGGACGTCTGGCTTTCCGTCAGATGTTCGGAGCAGAGGGTTACGAGGTAGTAGCAATCAACGACTTAACCGATCCTAAGATGTTAGCACATCTGTTAAAGTATGATACAGCACAGGGTGGATACGCTGGACGCATTGGCGAAGGCAAGCACACTGTAGAGGCTGGAGAAGATTCCATCACAGTTGACGGCAAGAAGATCACTATCTACAAAGAGCCAAAGGCTGCTGACCTTCCATGGGGCGAACTTGGCGTAGATGTAGTATTAGAGTGCACTGGCTTCTATACTTCCAAGGAAAAAGCACAGGCTCATATCGATGCAGGCGCTAAGAAGGTTGTTATTTCCGCACCAGCTGGAAAAGATTTAAAGACCATCGTTTACTCTGTAAATGAGAAGACTCTGACAGCAGAAGATACCATCATCTCCGCTGCATCTTGCACCACCAACTGCTTAGCACCTATGGCTAAGGCATTAAATGACTACGCTCCAATCCAGAGCGGTATCATGAGCACCATCCACGCTTACACCGGCGACCAGATGATCCTTGACGGACCACACAGAAAGGGCGACTTAAGAAGAGCACGCGCAGGCGCAGCTAACATCGTTCCTAACTCTACTGGTGCAGCTAAGGCAATCGGCCTGGTTATCCCAGAACTGAACGGCAAGCTGATCGGTTCCGCACAGCGTGTACCTGTACCAACCGGTTCTACCACAATCTTAACAGCTGTTGTTAAGAAGGCAGACGTAACTGCAGAAGAGATCAACGCTGCTATGAAGGCTGCTGCATCTGAGTCCTTCGGATACAATGAAGATCCGATCGTATCTTCTGACGTTATCGGTATGAGATATGGTTCTCTGTTTGATGCAACCCAGACTATGGTTTCCCATATCGCTGATGATCTGTATGAAGTACAGGTTGTTTCATGGTATGACAACGAGAATTCTTACACCAGCCAGATGGTAAGAACTATCAAGTACTTCGCTGAGTTAGCATAATCCAGATCATAAATCCAGATTTTAAAGACTCATAAGGGGTCCGGTCTTTAGGACCGGGCCCTTTTTTCGCGAAATAAATTTATCTATTTGCGAGTTTACTGAAAGGAGATATCCACCATGTTAAACAAGAAATCAATCGATGATATCAATGTAAAGGGAAGAAGAGTTTTAGTCCGCTGCGACTTCAACGTACCGTTAAAGAACGGCGAGATCACAGATGAGACCCGTATCGTAGCAGCTCTGCCAACCATCCAGAAGCTGATTAACGACGGCGCAAAGGTTATCCTGTGCTCCCACTTAGGAAAAGTTAAAAATGGCCCGAACGAAGGCGAGTCTTTAGCTCCAGTAGCAAAGAGACTGTCTGAGAAATTAGGCAAGGAAGTTGTTTTCGTATCTGATTACAATGTAACCGGCGAAGCAGCTACCAAGGCTGTAGAAGCTATGAAGGAAGGCGATGTAGTTCTTCTGCAGAATACACGTTTCCGCGGCGCTGAAGAGACCAAGAACGGCGAAGAGTTCAGCAAGGAACTGGCTGATCTGGCTGATGATTATGTATGCGACGCATTCGGTTCCTCCCACAGAGCACATGCTTCTGTAGCAGGCGTTACCAAGTTCATCTCTGCAAAGGGCGGCTCCAACGTAGTTGGTTACTTAATGCAGAAAGAGATCGATTTCTTAGGAAATGCAGTTGAAAATCCAGTAAGACCTTTCGTTGCTATCTTAGGCGGTGCTAAGGTTGCTGATAAGTTAAATGTTATCTCTAACCTCCTTGAAAAGTGCGATACACTGATCATCGGCGGTGGTATGGCATTCACCTTCTTAAAGGCTGAAGGCAAAGAGATCGGTAAGTCCTTAGTAGACGATACCAAGTTAGATTACTGCAAGGAAATGATGGCAAAGGCTGAGAAGCTTGGCAAGAAGCTTTTACTTCCAGTAGATGCTGTAGTAGCAGCTTCCTTCCCAGATCCGATCGATGCTGAGATCCCTGTAGAGAACGTTTCTGTAGACGCTATCCCAGATGACAAGATGGGTCTGGATATCGGTGCAGAAAGCGCAAAGCTGTATGCTGAAGCTGTTAAGAGCGCTAAGACCGTTGTTTGGAACGGACCGATGGGCGTATTCGAGAACCCTGTTCTTGCAAAGGGAACCATCGCAGTAGCTCAGGCTTTAGCTGATACTGACGCAACTACCATTATCGGTGGTGGTGACTCTGCAGCAGCAGTAAATCAGTTAGGATTTGCTGATAAGATGAGCCACATCTCTACCGGCGGTGGCGCTTCTCTGGAATTCCTGGAAGGAAAGGAACTGCCAGGCGTAGCTGCAGCAGATGACAAATAAAGATAACTGATATTGCAGGCGGCTGTTTTTGAAATAACTGGGGATAAAAACAGACCGCCTGTGAGTCGTGTATGTGTATAAAGGAGACGGAAGTTATGGCAAGAAAGAAGATCATCGCAGGCAACTGGAAGATGAACATGACACCTTCTGAGGCAGTTGCTCTTGTAAACGAATTAAAACCATTAGTAGTAAATGATGAAGTAGATGTAGTATTCTGTGTACCGGCTATTGATATCATTCCGGCAATGGAAGCAGCAAAGGGAACCAACATCCAGATCGGTGCTGAGAACATGTATTTTGAGGAAAAGGGCGCTTATACAGGCGAGATCTCCCCAAACATGTTAAATGACGCAGGCGTTAAGTATGTGATCATCGGCCACTCTGAGAGAAGAGAGTACTTTGCTGAAACAAATGAGACCGTAAACAAGAAAGTATTAAAGGCATTTGAGCATGGAATTACTCCTATCATCTGCTGCGGTGAATCTTTAACTCAGAGAGAGCAGGGCATTACCATTGACTGGATCCGTCAGCAGATCAAGATCGCTTTCTTAAACGTAACAGCAGATCAGGCAAAGACAGCTGTTATCGCTTACGAGCCGATCTGGGCTATCGGAACCGGTAAGGTAGCAACCACAGAGCAGGCTGAAGAAGTATGCGCAGCGATCCGCGCATGCATCGGCGAGATCTATGATGAGGCAACTGCACAGGCTATCCGTATCCAGTACGGCGGTTCTGTATCAGCAGCAAGCGCACCAGAACTGTTTGCACAGCCGGATATCGACGGCGGCCTGGTAGGCGGCGCTTCCTTAAAGCCAGACTTTGGTAAGATCGTAAACTATAACAGATAATTACTCAGGACGGCGGGAAATTTGACCCAAAAAGGAGCGTCAAGCTTGCTTGTAAGCGCCTTTTTGGGGCAGATTTCACATTGGAGTGATATCCGATGCTTCTTATGCGGCAAAGCCGTGCAAGAAAATGCGCCGTCCGGGTGGTTGCGAATTTAGCCCTGGGGTCGTGAAAACGGGTCTCAGGGCATTTGTATCCATTTTATAAAGCCTTAGTAAAAAAGGCAGATTTAAGAGGAGAAAACAGATATGAGCAAGAAACCAGTAGTATTAATGATCCTGGACGGCTATGGACTGAATGATAACTGTGAGCACAACGCAGTATGCGAAGGAAAAACTCCTGTTATGGATCAGTTAATGAGCCAGTGTCCATTTGTAAAAGGCCAGGCAAGCGGCCTTGCAGTAGGACTTCCGGAAGGACAGATGGGTAACTCCGAGGTAGGACACTTAAATATGGGCGCAGGCCGTGTTGTATACCAGGAGCTGACAAGAATTACCAAGTCGATCAACGACGGTGATTTCTTTAATGTACCAGAATTTTTAACAGCAGTAGAAAACTGCAAGAAAAACAATTCCGCTCTGCACCTGTTCGGTCTGGTATCTACCGGCGGTGTACACAGCCACTTAAACCATATTTACGGCCTGTTAGAGCTGGCAAAGAGAAATGGCCTGGAAAAAGTATATGTACACTGCTTCTTAGACGGTCGTGACACACCACCAGAGTCCGGTAAGGAATTTGTTACTGAGCTGGAAGCAAAGATGGCAGAGCTTGGCACAGGCAAGGTAGCATCTGTTATGGGACGTTACTATGCAATGGACCGTGATAAGAGATGGGACCGTGTAGAGTTAGCTTACAAGGCTCTTACAAAGGGCGAAGGAAATACAGCAGCAAGCGCAACTGAAGGCATCCAGGCTTCCTATGACGCTGGCAAGTCCGATGAGTTCGTTGTACCATTTGTAGTTACTGAAAACGGAAAAGCACTGGCAACCATCAATGACGGTGACTCCGTTATCTTCTTTAACTTCCGTCCGGACCGTGCAAGAGAGATCACCCATGCATTCTGCGATGACAATTTTGACGGTTTTGCAAGAGAGAAGAAGTTAGACCTGGTATATGTATGCTTCACCGATTATGATGAAACCATTACCAACAAGCTGGTTGCATTTAAGAAAGAGTCCATTACCAATACCTTTGGCGAGTTCCTGGCAGCAAACGGCAAGAAGCAGGTAAGAATTGCTGAGACGGAAAAATATGCTCACGTTACCTTCTTCTTTAACGGCGGCGTAGAAGAGCCAAACGAAGGGGAAGACCGCATCCTGGTTCCTTCTCCAAAGGAAGTTGCTACCTACGACTTAAAGCCGGAGATGAGCGCTTACGGCGTATGCGATAAGTTAACTGAGGCGATCAAGTCCGGCAAATATGATGTGATCATCATCAACTTCGCTAACCCGGATATGGTTGGACATACAGGCGTAGAAGCAGCAGCAATCAAGGCAATCGAAGTAGTAGATGAGTGTGTAGGCCGTGCTGTAGAAGCATTAAAGGAAGTAAACGGCGTTATGTTTATCTGTGCTGACCACGGAAACGCAGAGCAGTTAGTAGACTATGAGACGGGAGAGCCATACACCGCTCATACTACCAACCCGGTTCCATTTATCCTGGTAAATGCAGACGCTGACATGAAGCTTCGTGAAGGCGGCGCACTGTGCGATATTGCACCGACCCTGATCGAATTAATGGGTATGGAGCAGCCAAAAGAGATGACTGGTAAGTCACTGATCGTTAGAAAGTAATAAGTAAAAATAAGCAGACGCGCCTTTAGGGCGCGTTTGTTGTATATATAATGTATGGGTCCATGAAACGGCCTGCTAAATGTGACGGGAATTATAAATGCATTGCATCAAAAATCCGGAGGCAGCCCATGTGGGCCGCCCCCGGATTTTTTAGGAGTAACTGCTATAAATAAGAGGTGATTGCGTGCTTTCTTATTAGAAGCCCTTAATGAGTTCGCCGTTCTTTGGCTCGAAACGTCCAGTGAAGAAGCGGAGAACTTCTGGCTCGTAAACCCATTTCAGACCGCTGATGTCATGTCTTCTCTGGTACAGGCCGATGATAGCGTCAGCAACATAATCCATATGAGCGTATGTATAAACACGACGCGGGATTGTAAGACGAACGGTTTCCAGTTTCGGAACGTGGTTTTCACGGGTGTGTGGATCACGTCCTGCAGAGATGATGCCGCGCTCCATTGTACGAACGCCGGAGAACTCGTAGATTGCTGCGGAGAGTGCCTGAGCTGGGAAGTCCTCTTCCTGATCTAAGTGATCTAAGAATGCTCTTGCATCTACGAAGATCGCGTGTCCGCCGTAAGGTTTAACCATTGGAACACCTGCTGCGTCTAACTTTTCGCCCAGGTAACGGATCTGGTTTACACGGTGGCTGATGTAATCGAAGTTCATGGACTCGCGAAGACCAATAGCCATTGCTTCCATATCTCTTCCTGCCATACCGCCGTAAGAAGGCATTCCTTCAAACTGTACAACCATTCCAGTTGCGCGAACATACAGGTCATGATCGTTCATACACAGGAAACCACCGATGTTGGTTAAGCAGTCTTTCTTACCAGACATTGTACAGCCATCGCCGTAGGAGAACATTTCATGAACGATCTCTTTGATGGTCTTGTTCTCGTAGCCAGGTTCACGGGTCTTGATAAAGTATGCGTTCTCAACGCAACGGGTAGCATCGTACATAACCTTGATGCCGTATTTGTGAGCCAGTTCGGAAACAGCTTTGATATTAGCCATGGAAACAGGCTGTCCACCTGCCAGGTTTACGGTAACAGCGAGGCAGATATAAGGAATGTGCTCTGCGCCAACTTCGTCGATCAGTGCCTGGAATTTATTTAAGTCGATGTTGCCCTTGAAATCAAGGATTGCACTTGGATCATGAGCTTCGTCGATGATAACATCACGGAAAGTAGCACCATTGCGCTCCTGATGGAAACGGGTGGTAGTAAAGTACATGTTGCCTGGAACATAATCGCCTGGCTTGATGGTCAGAGAGGAGAGAATGTTCTCTGCGCCACGTCCCTGATGAGTAGGAACTACATATTTAAAGCCAAACAGTTCACGAACAGTTTCTTCCAGGTGATAGAAGTTGCGGGATCCACCGTAAGCTTCGTCGCCTAACATAAGGCCAGCCCACTGATGATCACTCATTGCATTGGTTCCGGAGTCAGTTAAAAGGTCGATAAAGCATTCTTCAGACTTTAATAAGAATGTATTGTAACCAGCAGTCTTGATCGCTTCTTTACGCTCTTCTTTGTCTAAGCGTGCCATGTTCTCTACCATTTTGATCTTGAAAGGCTCCGGCGCAAATTTCATCATATCCATGTTCTTCTCCATTAAAAAATCCTCCTATTATATAGTTTTTATATAGTTTTTTGCAGCGCAACATTACGCTTTTTGCTTAATTAATAATATGTTTTTATGCTTTTTTCTTCTTATAATTAGTTTCGTAATCCTTTAAGGCATTGATGGCCTGGCCGGAGAGTGGGACGATCGCGATCATATTAAATACTGTCATAAGGCCTACGCCAAGGTCGCCAAGTTCCCAGACAAATTCATAGGCTGCCACGCCGCCGATAAAGAGCATGATCAGTAAAAAGATCTTGTATCCTGTCTGAGCTTTCCAGGTATCGCCGAATACGTAAGATACGTTGCAGCGGGCATAATAGAGAATGCCAAGGAAAGTGGAAAAGCTGAACAGGAAGAGTACAACTGCGATAAATACAACGCCTGCATATCCAAGGTGATGGTTCATAGCTGCCTGTAAAAGGTCCATTCCCATAAGACCTTCGATCTTTTCAGCCGGAGCTAAAAGCATCAGGAATGCGGAACAGCTGCAGATCACTAATGTATCGATAAAAACACCAAGTGCCTGGATAAGGCCCTGTTTTACCGGATGGCTGACTTCTGCTGCGGCTGCAGCACATGGAGCAGAACCACTACCTGCTTCATTTGAGAAAAGTCCGCGCTTTACGCCGTTCATTACGATTACACCAAGTCCGCCGCCGGCAAACTGTCTGATACCGAATGCCTGGGAGAAAATGTTTCCAATAACAGATGGAAGCAGGGTGATGTTCTTAATGATAACGAACAGAGTTACTAAGAAGTAGGCGCCTGCCATAACAGGAACTACCATATCTAAAACCTTAACAGTTGCGTTCTTGCGAAGAACGATGACTGCGGACATAGCTACCAGAATGGTAGCAGTTGCAACCTGCGGGATACCGAATGCGTTCTGGAAGGAAGTGGTAACGGAGTTTCCGATTACCTGGCTGATACCTGCCCAGCAAAGCAGTCCGGAGAGTGCGAATGCGGTTCCTAAAAGACCGTATTTACAACCGCGGGTGTAATAAGTCTGTTCATCATCTGCCACATATTCGGCTTCTTCTTTTACGTTCTTTACGAAAACATCTTCTCGTTTGATTTTTGTCACCAGTCGGATACGGTCCATTACATAGGCAGGACCGCCGCGATAACCGCCGTAGAGTGGGTCTTTTTCTTTGTAGATCTGTGCCAGGGTAGACTCTACGAAGCTGCTGGAAGAACCAATGAGTGCGGTCAGCCACATCCAGAAAACAGCTCCTGCGCCGCCAAATGAGATAGCAGCAACAACACCGGCTAAGTTACCCATACCTACGCGGGTAGCGGTAGCAACGATCAGTGCCTGAACACCGGATATAGAGTTTTCATCTTTTTTTGCTTCGTCTTTTTCCAGTGTGACCCGGATCATTTCCGGGAACAGGCGGAATGGAAGAAATTTAGTTTTAAATGTAAAGTATAAACCCGCTGGAATAAGGATCAATACCAGAAGAGAAAGACCAAACTGAACTTCTCCCCCTGAGAATTCCAGGATAATTAAATCTCCCCATAACAGATCATTGATAGCTCCCACAAGTTTGATGATCATGTGGAGTATTCGGTTGATGAGATACACCTCCTTTTGTAATGTGTGAATTGAGGTTCACGTTGCGTCAAACCGTCAGGGCCCTCTGACATGTCTTGCACGATCATACATCTGCAGCAACCGCTGGCGGCTGGTTCTACAGATGATGTTTGATGCGTGATGCGTGATGCATCACATATCTTGTAATTCATATAATACACTATTTTGCACAAAAGTCAATGGTTATTTTAAAAAAAATTATGCAAAATAAAAAAGAAGCCGACCCTGATGGCGCAGAAGGATGGGACAGGAAGAAAAAAACGGGAAATGTGTGACGGGCGGATACACCTGTAGTTGTGATACGGAAAAAGAATGCGAGGGGCAATTTTGAAAATATATTTTGACCGTTTGCTAAAATTGTAGTATCATGAAAAAAGTAAGTGGATCCATGCGTGATGCACTGATAACAGTACAACAGAATAAAGAAAATAAGAAAAACAATTAAGAAAAGAAGGAGGCGGGGGCTATGCCCGAAAAAATCATTAAACAGACACTCAGTGAACAGATCTACAACATTCTGAAGGAAGATATTCTGTCTGGTAGGATTTTAATGGGCGATAAGCTTACCAATCGGGAACTTCAGGAGCGGTTTCAGGTTTCATCCACACCCGTGCGTGACGCCATTAACCGACTGTCAAAAGATGGACTGACCCAGGAAGTATCAAAAAGCGGAGCACAGCTTATCACCTTTGATTATTCCTACGCCAACGAACTCAATGACTTCATCACATTTTTAGCCTGTAGGGCTGTGATGCTTTCTTCCACAGAGCCTGATACAGAAAAACTGGTAGAAAAGCTTCAGATGTATGAAGAAGAAATGGCAGGAGCCAAAACATCCATGGAATACTTTGAGGCGGATTTTCGCTATCATAAGGTATTCTTTGACCATTGCGGAAACCGTTTTATGAAGGAAACCTATAAGCAGTATAATTTTATCCGGACCCTTCTTATACGTTATGCCATCCGGACCGAAGATGAACGGGATCTGGGGATCAGACAGCACCGGGGGATCACTCAGGCTTTTCAGAAAAAGGATTATGAGAAGGCAAGAAAGCTTATGGAAGAACATTATCTGTCCGGTATGCAGTTAGCAAGAGAGCATTACCGGGAAGGGGATACTTTCAGAGAAAATAAAAAATGATCAGAAATATTGGGAAACATTAAGGAGACAGTTATGAGAACAGCAATCGCTACAGACAGCAACAGCGGTATTACACAGGAGCAGGCAGCAAAATTAGGTATTTATGTGCTGCCTATGCCTTTTATGATCAATGGGGAAATGTTTTATGAAGGTGTGAACCTGACCCATGAGGAATTTTTTAAACGGATGGAAGAAGGGGCAGATATCACTACTTCCCAGCCTTCCCCAGGTGAGGTAACTGACTTCTGGGATAAGCTGTTAAAGGAATATGATGAAATTTTATATATTCCCATGTCCAGCGGTTTAAGCGGTTCCTGCCAGACAGCTATCATGCTGGCAGATGATTACGACGGAAAAGTACAGGTGGTAAACAACCAGCGTATTTCTGTTACCCAGGAGCAGTCAGCACTGGATGCAAGGGATTTAGCTGCAAAGGGATATGAGGCAGCCCAGATTAAAGAAATCTTAGAACGTACCAAGTACGAGAGCAGTATTTATATTACCCTTACTACTTTGAAATATCTGAAAAAAGGCGGACGTATCACTCCGGCTGCTGCAGCCCTGGGAACTCTCCTTCGCATTAAGCCGGTTTTAACCATTCAGGGAGAAAAACTGGATGCATTTTCAAAGGCACGTACAGCCAAGCAGGCCAAGACCATTATGCTCACTGCACTGGCAAAAGACTTAGAAGAGCGTTTTCATGACAAGAATGCGGAACATACCTATCTGGAGATCGCCCATACCTGCAATGAAGAAGGGGCAAAAGAGCTGGAAGAGGCTTTAAAAGAGCAGTATCCAGGTGCCCCGATCACCATAGCACCTCTTTCTTTAAGCATTGCCTGCCACATTGGACCAGGAAGTTTTGCAGTAGCCTGCTCCAGTAAGCTGAAGGAGCTGGAATAATTTGGAAAAAGAAAAATGGTATGAAAAGTTAAAGGCACAGGGACAGAGTATTACTGTCCCCATGACTCTTTTGATGATCGCAGTGGCTGTTATCCCTCTTTTATTACAGACATGGATCCTCATCGGCTCTTTTAAGCAGAACCAGATAGAAGCCAGGAGCATTGAGATACAGAACCAGTGTGTGATCTTAAGCAACCGAATGACCCGCTCCGGGTATATGACGGCGGATAAGGCCAATAATGTAAGCCTAGATGCCCAGATGCAGACCATAGCGGATCTGTATAATGGCCGTATCGTTATTGTCAACAGCAGTTATAAGATCATGACAGATACTTTTAATCTGTCTACAGGAAAATATTATATATCCGAAGAAGTTATCCGCTGTTTTAAAGGGGAAAGCGGCAGCAGCTTTAATAAAGAGGGTGGATATTTTTACCAGACTATCCCTGTTTATGATCCGGCAGATGAGAAAAAGATCCAGGGAGTGATCGCAGTGACTGCTTCCATGGAAAATGTTGTGTCGGTAACAGAACGGGTAAAAAGCAGTGCCCAGCTGTTCTTTCTGTGTATGGCACTGGTGGCAATCCTGTTTTCCATTATGTCAGCTCATTTCCTGGTGCGGCCTTTTAAGCGGCTCCTGCGTTCCTTTGACCGGGTGGCCCAGGGGGATCTGGATGCAGATATCAGCGAAGATGCTTACAGTGAGACCAGGCAGATGTCCCAGGCAGTGCAGAAGTCTCTTCGCAAGTTAAAAGCAGTGGACCAGTCACGTCAGGAATTTGTTTCCAATGTGTCCCATGAGTTAAAAACCCCTATTACATCCATCCGTGTACTGGCGGACTCCCTTATGGGAATGGAAGATGCGCCGGTGGAACTGTACAGGGAGTTTATGGCAGATATTTCAGATGAGATCGACCGGGAAAATCAGATCATTGAGGATCTGCTTACACTGGTGCGTATGGATAAGTCCGCAGAAAGCCAGATGAATATTTCCCAGGTGCATATCAATCATGAACTGGAAATGATCTTAAAGAGACTGCGGCCTATTGCCAAGAGAAGCAATGTAGAACTGATCCTGGAGAGCATCCGTGAAGTAACTGCAGATGTGGATAAAGTGAAATTAAACCTGGCTGTGACCAATCTGGTGGAAAATGCCATCAAGTATAATATAGACTCCGGCTGGGTCCGTGTAACACTGGATGCAGACCATAAGTATTTTTATGTTAAAGTGGCAGACTCCGGCATTGGTATCCCGGAGGACAGTGTGGACCATATTTTTGAGCGCTTTTTCCGTGTGGACAAGGCACGTTCCAGGGAAGTTGGCGGTACAGGACTGGGACTTTCGATCACAAAAAATGTGATCCAGATGCATCATGGTGTGATCGATGTGGAAAGTACACCGGGAGAGGGAACTACCTTCAGTATGCGTATCCCGTTAAATTATGTGCCAAGACAGGAGGAACGGTTATGAAACATGGAAAAAGAAAGTTTCTTCTGAGTATACTTTTAGGTGTACTGGTGGCTGCAATGGCAGTCCTTTCCGGATGTAAAGCCAGGACAGAACCAAAATCGGATCCGGGAGCCGGAAAATACCTGATCTATTATCTGAATTCCTCGGTTACGAAACTGGTTGCCCAGGAATATGAAACAGAAACAAAAGATCAGGTGGCGCTGGCAGAGGAACTGGTCGATCAGCTGACTTATGTGCCAAGGGATCTGGACTGCCAGACTGTTTTAAATGATAAAGTGTCTTTTAAAGCCTGCAGGATCGATGAACAGGTACTGTATCTGTATTTTGACGGCAGTTATACGGCTATGAAACCGGAACAGGAGATCCTTTGCAGAGCGGCCCTTGCAAGGACTATGACCCAGATACCGGGAATTGATTATATCAGTATCTACTGTGGGGACCAGCCGCTGATGGACCGTCAGGGAAATCCGGTGGGATTTATCTCAGCAGGTGATTTTATTATCAATACAAGTAATGTAAATGCCTATGAAAAGACGGAACTGACCCTGTATTTTGCAAACAGCACCGGTGACAAGCTGGTGGCAGAAAAGCGGGAAGTGGCCCACAATATCAATACGTCCATGGAGCAGCTGATCGTGGAACAGCTGATCGCAGGACCATCCGACAGCAGCCATCAGGCAGTACTGCCATCTGACTGCAAGATACTTAGTGTGTCTGTAACGGATAATATATGCTATATCAATTTTGACTCTGCTTTTTTAAACAGCAACCAGGCGGTAAATGAATATATCCCTATTTACGCCATTGTAAATTCACTGGTAGATAAAACCTCTGTTTCTAAGGTACAGATCATGGTAAACGGTTCCCAGGATGTAATGTTTCGGGAAGTGGTATCTTTGAATACGGCCTTTGAGCGGAATACGGATTATATTGAGCAGGAATAAAGGCGGATCAAAAGCGGAAAGATAAAGCGGAAATTAAGAACAAAACAGGAGAAAACAGAATATGAAACGGCCCCTTGTGGTGATAACTGCAGGCTTTGTACTTGGAGAGGTGCTTGCCCTGTGTTTGCAGGAGGCTGTATACAGAATTTGTTTCTGGTTTGCAGGAGTGCTGTTTTTGACAGTGCTTGCTGCCAGGCGTTTTTTAAGCAGGAGTGTCATATACAGGACACTTCTGCTTATTTTTGTGTTTGTTTTTGGCGGGATGACGGCAGGAAGTTTTTCAGGTGCCAGGTGCCGGGACCAGATGGAGCAGGAAGAAAAGAGGATTATCCAGGCTGGATTTGGGGATGTGGTACAGTTGGTTGGTCAGGTAGTGGATGTACGGGAAAAAAGTGAAAAACTGGAAATAATTGTAAACCAGGTAAAAGTGGGAAAGAGAGTGCGAAATATTGCTGACCCGGATAACATCCGGTGGCTGTCACTTCAATACCCGGTGCAGCTTTCTGGAACCCCAGGTGATCTGGAAGGCTGGGAAGAGAAGCTTCTTCCTGGGAAACAGGTGAAAATGGCCTGTTCTTTCCGTCTCACAGAACCTGCTAAAAATCCGGGGGAATTTGATGCAAAGCTGTATTACCGGTCAAAGGGAGTGGTGTGTACCGGTTACATAAAAGCTTTAAAAGAAAGCAGCGGGGCGGATCAGCCGTTTATGAGGCTTATTCTGTGGTTCAGACGATATTGCAGTCATGTTCTGGAAGAATACGGTGGGAAAGAAGACAGCAGTATTTATAAAGCAATGTTACTGGGTGATACCTCGTTTATGGAGAAGGATACCCTGGATCTGTACCGCAGCAGCGGGATCGCCCACTTGCTGGCAGTCAGCGGGCAGCATTTGTCACTGATCGGTGGTGGAATGTATCTGCTTCTTAGAAAGACAGTGGGAGGTTTCCGTGCTTCCGGGATAATAGGATGCGGTTTTGTGATCAGCTATGGCATATTTACCGGCTCATCCGGGTCTGCTATCCGTGCAGTCCTTATGATCTGCTGTCTGTGGCTGGCAGCAGAGCGGGGACGGACCTATGACAGTCTTTCTGCCTTAAGTTTTGCAGCGTTAGGTCTTCTGGGAAACAATCCCTATCTGATCTTTCACAGCGGTTTTCAGCTATCGTTTTCAGCGGTCCTGGCTATTTCCGGACCGGGGCAGTGGATGATCCGGGAGTATAATATTGGAAAAAACTGGGAAAAGACAGTGGTGATCAGTTTATGGGTGCAGATTTTTCTTCTGCCTGTTATGGCATGGCATTATTACCAGTATCCTCTGTATGGGATGTTTTTGAATTTTCTGGTATTGCCGTTGGTGCCGGTTTTGATGATAGCGGGGATCATGATATTGCTTACAGGAGGATTTTTGCCTTTGGCAGCAGGGACAGCTGCTAAAGTGGGGCATGTGATATTGGGTTATTATAAATGGATCTGTGAAGGTTCCCTGAAACTGCCGGGGGCAGTAAGGATAATGGGGAGGCCCGGTCCGGGACAGATCCTGGGGTATATTGTGTTGTGGGGGATAGCGGTGGCTTTATTGAGATGCCAGAGGTGGGGGCAGACCAGAAAGATCCTGAAAAAATATATAAATTTGATATTTGCAGTTGCAACTCTGCTCACAGCAGTATTGTTTAGTTTCGCTATTCTTTCTCCACACCCGGTCCGTGGTTTTGAACTTCTCTGCCTTGATGTAGGTCAGGGGGATGGTTTTTTGCTTAGGTCAGGAACAACCAACATCCTTATAGACAGCGGAAGTTCTGACCAGAAAAAACTGGGAAGCAGGACTCTTGAACCCTGCCTTAAGTCTAAAGGGATCTCCCGTTTAGATATAGCAGTCGTAAGTCATGGGGACAGTGACCATATAAGTGGTCTTTTGTATTTATTAGAGCAGAAAATGCCCATAGATTTATTAATATTGCCTGGTGGGGGAAAAGGGGGAGAGATCTACGGTCAATTGGAACAGCTGCAGACAGAAGCAGGGGGAAAAACATATTACATGCACCAGGGAGATAAGATAAAGGCCGGAGAAATGGAATTTACCTGTATTTTTGAGAAGGAGACAGAAGAAGAACGTAACGCCCATTCCCTGGTTTTATGCTCCCACTATAAAGATCTGCATATTTTATTTACCGGTGATATGGGAATATCAGAAGAGACAGAACTTTTAGATCTGGCAGAAGAAAATGGCAGCATCCAGCAGGAACATTTGGAACATGTACAGATCCTGAAAACGGCCCACCACGGTTCCAAAGGATCTTCCAGTCCTGCCTTTTTGGAAGCAATGCCTTTAAAAGCTGCTTTTATTTCCTACGGTAAAGACAATTCCTATGGACATCCATCCGGGCAGGTCACGGAGGAGATGAAGAAACAAAACATTTCCCTTTATGAAACCGGCGGAAAGGGGGCATGGACATTAGAAAGTAAAGCGAGAAACGTTATTATAAAAAGAACCGTGAAAAGCAGGGGAGAAAATTAAAATAAAAGGTTTTCAAGTAAGAAAAGAAGTGGTATTGTTATTAACAAAATTTGCAGCCCCATATGCCAGGGACTTGAATACAGGAGGCCAGAATAATGAGTGAGAAAAATGAAAATGTAAAGATCCAGGTGGCATCAGTGGAAGATGCAGAGGAGCTGCTTGCAATTTATGCTCCTTATGTAGAAAAGACAGCGATCACTTTTGAGTATGAGGTTCCGTCCGTAGAAGAATTTAAAGGACGGATTGCCCATGTATTACAGCGTTTCCCATATCTGAAAGCAGTGGAAGATGGTAAGATCCTTGGATATGCTTATGTAAGTCCTTTTAAAGAGCGGGCTGCTTATGACTGGTCAGTGGAAACATCTATTTATGTAGATGAAAATGTGAAGCACAAAGGGGTTGGAAGAAAGCTTCATGAGGTCCTGGAAGCTGTCTTAAAAGAGCAGGGCATCCTGAATATGGAAGCCTGCATCGGTTATCCGGAAGTGGAAGACGAATACCTGGATAAAAACAGTGTCAATTTCCACGCACACATGGGATACCGCATGATAGGCGAGTTCAAAAAATGTGGATACAAATTTGACCGCTGGTACAACATGGTATGGATGGAGTACATCATTGGCGAGCATCAGGCCCATATGACAGCACCGGAAAGCTTCCCGCAGATCCGGGACAGACTGAAAGAAAAATATGGTTTAGAGTAGAGTTGTAAATGCGTTGTAAGCGTCCTTCGGGGCGCTTTTGCTTTGTCTGGGGAAATTTTATTTAAAGCAGTTTTTGGAAAAAAGAAGTGTTGTTGATACAATAAATCCGTGGTAAACTTGGAATGAGTTTTTTGAAAATGGTAGTAAATATTTAACTGCGAGGAGAAAAAAATGCCAGTTTTTGATTTTAATGATGAACCGAAAGAAGAAAAGAAAGCACCGGAATGCACCTACACTGTGATCCGTTCCAATGAAACAACCGCTTCTCCAGAACATCCGATCCTGGTTCTGGACAACAGTAATAGAAAATGGGAGCACCATTCCTGGGGTGTATTTACAAATCCCATCCGTAAAACAGCTTTTGAATTTCAGGTAGAAGGCGGCGGCACTGTCAGTGCTGACATCTTAAAAGTAGATGCCCGCTTTGTAAGCCTGCTTAAATGGCTGGGCGAGAGCCATATCAATGTACGCCTTTCCGGCTCCAATGAGGCGGACGGGTATGCTGTATACAAGATCCGTGAGATCGCCTTTGGCGGCGGCACCAAGCTTTCCGCAGAGGACGGCTTTTTACAGTACATGATCGAGCGCCTTCAGGCCAGCAGTGCGCCTGCAGAGGAGATCCGGGAAGAGGATGCAGATGAAGACGGCGATGATATGAAGCTGACCAGTTTACAGAGTATTACCGACTTTATGACCTGCGCGGGAAGGACCCTTCCTGACAATATCCGTCTTTGGGCAAGAAGAAACCTGGCAGTTGCCAATTCCCATGAGGTTTCACCGGAAGAACGCCGTCACGCACAGAGAGCTTTATCCATTATGATGAACATCCAGTGGAAGAGCAATTATTTTGAGGCCATTGACCCAGACGAGGCAAGACGGATCCTGGATGAAGAATTATACGGAATGGAACGTGTAAAACAGCGTATCATCGAGACCATTATCCAGATCAACCGTACTCATACACTGCCTGCTTACGGTATCCTTTTGATCGGACCTGCAGGAACCGGAAAGTCCCAGATCGCCTATGCAGTAGCAAGGATCCTGAAGCTGCCGTGGACTACTCTGGATATGAGTTCTATTAATGATCCGGAACAGCTGACAGGAAGCTCCCGTGTATATGCAAACGCAAAACCAGGTATCATCATGGAGGCATTTTCCCTGTCCGGTCAGTCCAATCTTGTATTTATTATCAATGAGTTAGATAAGGCTGCTTCCGGCAAAGGAAACGGAAATCCGGCAGATGTGCTTTTAACATTGCTTGACAATCTTGGATTTACAGATAACTACATGGAGTGTATGGTTCCTACTGCAGGTGTATATCCGATCGCAACAGCCAATGACCGTTCTCTTATCAGCGCTCCGTTAATGTCACGTTTTGCAGTGATCGATATTCCGGATTATACAGAAGATGAAAAGAAGATCATTTTCACAAAATTTGCCCTTCCAAAGATATTAAAGAGAATGAGCATGAAGGAAGATGAATGTGTGATCCTTCCGGAAGCTTTAGATGAGGTAGTCCGCCACTATTCTGATACTACCGGTATCCGTGATCTGGAGCAGGCAGCAGAGCACATTGCAGCCAATGCCCTGTATCAGATCGAAGTAAATCATGTGGATCAGGTTGTATTTGACGCAAAAATGGTTCGGGAACTGTTAGGTTAAGGGACAACTCACATGAAACATGTAAAAGATAAAATGATACCGGCAGTGCTTATTCTGGTGCTGCTGGTGATCTGGGAGGCAGCAGTGGACCTGCTGCACATCCCTTTATATGTACTTCCATCACCTCTGGAAGTGGTAAAAGCCCTGTTCACGGAAGGAACAGAGCTTTTTAGCCATGGCCTGACTACAGTAGGAGAGGGACTTTTGGGAATTTTGATCGCGTCAGCTTTGTCACTGGTGCTTGGAATTTCCATGGACTGGTTCCCGGCTGTGCGAAAGGGACTCTATCCTATTCTGGTAGTGACCCAGACGGTTCCCATGATCGTTATGGCTCCGATCCTGATCATTTATATGGGATTTGGAATGGCACCGAAGATCCTTACGGTAGTTCTTATGTGTTTCTTTCCAGTGGCAGTCAGTTTTGCAGACGGACTGCAGCGGGTAGACGAAGAATATGTACATCTGGTGCGCTCCTATGGGGCAGACCGGTGGAAAGCTTATTGCCTGGTAAAGATACCGGCAGCGCTGCCGGAACTGTTTTCCGGACTGAAAGTGGCAGCAACCTACAGCATCAGCGGTGCTGTAGTAGGAGAATGGCTTGGTTCCCAGAAGGGACTTGGCTATTACCTGTTAAGGGTAAAGAACAGCTATATGCTGGATAAGGTGTTTGCCTGCGTGGTGGTCATTATCCTGTTAAGTCTGGCTATGAACGGGCTGATCCGGGTGATCGCTATGGTGTCTATGCCTTATGAGAGAAATAAGAGATCGTAAGTTTCCCGCAGCAGGCGGGGAGCAGGTGTACCATTTCCTGCAATCAACAGAGAAACAGACAGAAAATGAGAGGAAATATTATGAAAAAATCTTGGAAAAAAGCCAGTGCTATTTTTATGGCAGCAGCTCTTGCAGCCGGACTTGCAGGCTGCGGTGCGTCTAACAATAACAATACAGCTACAACAGCTGCAGGCAAAAGCGCAGCAGAAAGCAAAGTAAATGGTGAAAACAGCCCAGAGGCAGATAACAAAAAAACAGATGTGACTGTTATCTTAGATTATGTTGCAAACACCAACCACACCGGTATGTATGTGGCTCTGGACAAAGGATATTATGAGGAAGCTGGACTTAATGTAAACATTGTAGAGCCGACAGAAGGCGCTACTGCCACACTGGTTGCAGTAGGAAAAGGTGATTTTGGCATCAGTTATCAGGAAGATGTAACCGTTGCCTTAGCGTCCAAAGACGCCCTTCCGATCAAGGCCATCGCAGCCATCATCCAGCACAATACCTCCGGTTTTGTAACTTATGCAGACAAGGATATCCACTCTCCAAAGGATTTTGAGGGAAAGACCTATGCAGGCTGGGGCGGACCTGGTGAAGAGGCTGTTTTAAAAGCTGTTATGACACAGGCAGGTGCTGATCCTTCCAAACTGAACCGTATTATCTCTGACGGTTCCGGTTTTGAAGCACTGAAAGACAAAGTAGATATTGAGTGGTTTTTTGAAGGCTGGGATAATGTAAAGTGCAAGCTGAATGATTTCCCGATCAACTACATGGAGCTGCGCCAGTTAGATGAGCGTCTGGATTACTATACTCCGGTGATCATTGCAAACAATGATACGTTAGAAAACCGTCCGGAACTGGTAAAAAGCTTCCTGGCAGCAACAGAAAAAGGCTATAAATACGCCATTGAAAACCCGGACGAAAGTGCCCAGATCCTTCACAAATATGCCCCGGACTATTCTATGGATCTGTTAAAAACATCCCAGGAATATCTGGCTGGAAAGTATATGGAAGATACCGACCGCTGGGGTGAGATGAAGGACAGCGTATGGGATAACTATACGGACTTTATGACAGAATACGGCGTCATTGACCATGCCATTCCTGCTGCAGACTGCTATACCAACGAATTTCTTCCAGAATAAAAGCGTATTACTTATAAAAGAGTATCACTTATAAAGGAGTGCCACTTATGACAAAAAAGCTGGAGGTCTCAGACCTTGTATTTGACTATGAAAACCGGAAAATACTGAACCACCTGGATTTTTCTGTAAATGAAGGGGAGTTTGTCAGTATCCTGGGACCTTCCGGCTGCGGTAAATCCACTCTTTTAAAGCTGCTTACCGGAGTTTTAAAGGCAGAGAAAGGTCATATTTTAGTGGACGGACAGGAGATAAAAGGCGTTACAGAGCATTTTGCCTATATGCCACAGAATGACCTTTTATTCTCCTGGAAGACCATTTTAGAAAATGTGTGCCTTTATGGCCGGATCCATGGAAGCGCTGATGGGATGAAGGAACAGGCAATAAAGCAGATGGAAGCCTTTGGTTTAAAGGGTTATGAAGATGAATATCCATCTTCCTTATCCGGCGGAATGCGCCAGAGAGCAGCATTTTTACGTACCCTTTTGTGCCATGCGGATATCCTGCTTTTAGATGAGCCTTTTGGCGCTTTGGATGTGATCACCAGAGGAGAGATGCAGGACTGGCTTTTAAGTGTGCGAAAACAGATGAACCGTACAGTTCTTCTTGTGACCCACGATATGGATGAGGCCATCTATCTTTCCGACCGTATTCTGGTACTGGATGCGAAAAAAGGCAAGGTACGGCAGGAATTTACAGTAAAAGAAGAAAAACGAAACAGGGAGTGGCTGTATGAACAGGGCGCTCTGCGCAGGGAGATCTATAAAGAGATCATGGAAGGTAAGGTAAATGTATGATACAGCTTACAGATGCCCATGCACATATAAAGAATGAAAAACAGGCCATGGAACGGATAACCTTAGGGATCCCTACCATGGCCTGTGCCGGTACACCGGGAGAAATGCAAGAACTGGAAAAATTTGGAAGGCTGCAGGGAGCAGAAAAGATCCTGATCCCTGCCTGCGGCCTTCATCCATGGTACAGTGACAAATGGGAACCGGAAGAGATGTTTTCCTTAATGGAAAAAGTGCCTGTAATAGGCGAGATCGGAATGGACAGTGTGTGGTGTGATGTGCCACTTGACCGGCAGAGGAAGGCTTTGGAAAAACAGCTGCAGTTTGCCTGTGAGATCAAAAAGCCGGTAGTCCTTCACACCAAAGGCCAGGAAAAGGAGATCGCCCGTATCATATCCCATTATCCAAACACCTATCTGGTCCACTGGTTTTCCGGGGATACAGGTCTTGAAGATTATCTGAAACTGGACTGCTATTTTTCCATTGGACCGGATGTTTTGTGGAACCCGGCAGTACAGAAGGCGGCAGAGCAGGTGCCGGAAAACAGGATCCTTATAGAAACAGATGGAATGGAGGCTGTGGACTGGGCTTATGAAGAAGGAAAGAAACAGGGATTTCTTAAAGAGAAAAAAGAAAACATGATGCCGGAAACTTCTCTGTTTGAGACCCTGAAAACAACGGCAGGACTTAGAAACTGTGAACCGGAAGCGCTGGCAGAGGCGGTGTACGCCAATTTTTATCGTTTTATATCCGTTCATATGGTCGTATGGCGCAGTGATAAATTACTAAAAACTGGACTGGTTAATTAATTGAAAACTGGATGTTTGAAAAAAACCAATTATCATTTATCCTTGTGTTAAGCTAATAAAGCAAATACAAAAAGAAAGCCTGATGCTATTCTCCCTGGGCCCCGAGAACCCGTCAGGAAGAGAGGAAAAGGATGATGAGTATGAACACAAAACAGGCAGCTGCGGCTGCAAAAAGCGGATACAGCACAAAAGAACTTGTTTTAGACGCAATGTTTATTGCACTGACCTATGTATTTACAGCATTTGTAAATGTTAGACTGCCTATCGCTGCCAATGGTGGACTGATCCATTTGGGAAATGTGCCTTTGTTTATCTGTGCCATTCTGTTGGGCAAGCGCACCGGTATGTTAGCAGGCGCTTTCGGTATGGGACTGTTTGATCTGTTATCCGGCTGGACTGCATGGGCACCATTTACATTTGTGATCGTAGGTGCTATGGGTTATGTAGTTGGTGCTATGACAGAAGGACACCGCAGCACAGCAAGAGATGCGGCAGCGATCGCTGTAGCCTGTGTGATCAAAGTAGTTGGTTACTATATTGCAGAAGTGATCCTGTATCACAACCTGTTTGCTCCGGTTGCTTCTATTCCTGGAAACCTGGTGCAGATCGGTACAGCAGCTGTGATCGTTCTGATCTGTGTAGAGCAGCTTCGCAAGGTACTTCGTCCTATTTTAAAATAAGACAGAAAAATAAGAGAAAGGAACCATGATCATGTACGATATCATGACACCCGGCCCAACACAGGTAAGGGAAAATGTACGTCAGGCGAGAGCGCTTGCCTGCACCAATCCAGATCTGGATGCAGATTTTTATGATTTTTATAAGGAGACCTGTGAAGAGATCAGCGAACTCCTTTATACAAAAAATGAGACCCTGATCCTGGACGGAGAAGGCATTTTGGGACTGGAAGCAGCCTGTGCCACTCTCACGGAAAAAGGAGACCGGGTGTTAGTAATGGACAATGGAGAATATGGAAAAGGTTTCGCCGGTTTCGTGACTATGTACGGCGGAGAACCAGTCCTGTATTCCACAGATTACCGCAATGCTTTTGATGTAAAAGCGCTGGAAGAATATCTGGAAAAGGATCACGATTTTAAGTATGCAGCCTTAGTACACTGTGACACTCCAAGCGGTATGTTAAATGATGTTTCAAAGCTTTGTCCATTATTAAAGAAATATGGTATCCTGACCCTGGTAGACTCCGTTTCCGCCATGTTCGGTGAAGAAATGCGTGTGGATGATTACCGGATCGATCTTCTGTGCGGCGGTTCCCAGAAGGCAGTTTCCGCACCTCCAGGATTAAGTTTTGTTACCATCAGTGATGATGCTTATAAGGCAATGCGTTCCAGAAAAACACCGGTTGCGTCTTTCTATGCAAATATCCTGGCATTTGACGGCTACTATGAGAAGCAGTGGTTCCCATATACTATGCCGATCAGTGATATCTATGGTCTGCGTCAGGCCTTTGATAATATTAAAAATGATCCGGGCATGTTAGAGCGCCACGCAAAGATCGGTGAAGCAGTGAGAGGAGCGGTAGTGGAAGCAGGACTGGAATTATACCAGGAAACCGGTTTTTCCAATACAGTCACTGTATTTAATGTTCCGGAAGGAACCACAGATACAGCCATCCTTACTGCAATGAAGGAAAAATGCAACATTATGTTAGCAGGTTCTTTCGGTGCTTTTGCAGGAAAGGTGATCCGTATCGGTCATATGGGTGAAAATGCATATCCTGAAAAAGTAGAAGCTGTGATGGCCGGACTGGACAGAGTATTTGCAGATCTGGGAATTACATTAAAATGCAGCCTGAAAGAGGCTTATGATAAGAGAATGAATGGATAATGGTTTAAAAGAACGGGGGGCTGAGATGCCCCCTTATTCTTTTTTGACATAAAAGCTGATGAGATAAATACCGCATATGCCTACTATGGTATAGATGATCCGTGACAGCAATGTCATGCTTCCAAAAAGAAATGCAACAAGGTCAAACTTAAAAAGGCCGATCAGCCCCCAGTTTACAGCTCCGATAATGGATAAGGTAAGAGCTGTAGCGTCCAGTGCCGTATTTTTCATGGCAGTTTACCTCCTTATACATAGCCAGTATGGACCGGAGACAGTTAAAATATACATGATCTTATGGGATCATTGAAAAATCACCTGCCAAAAAATCTGTGAAAGAGTAAAAAATTTTCAATGACAATTAACGGACAGTGTGCTATGCTATGTTGCGCGGAACCTGAGTCCGCGTTTATTTATGATCTGTTTTGATATAAGATAAGAAAGGTAGAAAATTATGGAACAGGATATGACCAGGGGCAATCCACTGTCAGTTATTTTTATGTTTACATTGCCTCTTGCAGTTGGAAATATTTTCCAGCAGCTTTATAATATGGCGGATACGATCATCGTAGGCCGCTTTGTGGGAGCAGATGCCTTAGCGGCAGTTGGCTCCACAGGAACCATTATGTTTTTGCTCAACGGTTTTGCACAGGGCATTACAGCCGGCTTTTCCGTTCTTACGGCCCAGCGGTTTGGTGCGGGAAAAAAGGAAGGGGTAAAAGAAAGCGTGACCAACGGCGTTCTTTTATCTATTATAGGTGCCATTCTTTTTACTGTTTTAAGCTGTAGGATCATGAACCCGCTGCTGCATCTGATGAATACGCCGGATGATATTTTTGATAAGGCATATACCTATATCATTTTGATCAGCCTGGGAATGATCGCCAATGTATTTTATAACTTATTGTCCTCTTATTTAAGAGCAGTTGGAAACAGCAAGGCACCTTTATTTTTCCTTGTTTTTTCAGCCTGCTTAAATGTAGGTCTGGATCTGTTTTTTATTGTAGTCCTGAAAACGGGAGTGGCGGGAGCAGCCTGGGCTACCAATCTGTCACAGGGAGTATCGGCTGTTTTGTGTGCAGGATACATTTTTTTGAAAGTGCCTGCCCTGGTGCCGGAGAAAAAGCACTGGCGTCTTACCAGAAGAGATACCCGCTATCAGCTGCAGATGGGTATTCCCATGGCTCTTCAGTTTGCAATTACTTCTTCCGGAACCATGATCATGCAGTCCGCCATTAACCTTTTCGGTTCAGAGGCAGTAGCTGCCTATACAGCAGCCTGCAAGGTACATAGTTTGCTGACACAGGGAATGGTGGCTATGGGACAGACCATGGCAGTTTACAGCGGCCAGAACTACGGAAAAGGAGATGCAAAGAGGATCAGGGATGGTGTTAAGGCAGCGTTACTGATCGATGTGATCTACTCTGTTGTATCAGCCGTGCTGGTATCCCTGCTCTTAGGTGTGACGCTGGGCTTGTTCTTCTCAGGAGATGTGGACCTTACGGTTATGATGCCCTGGGCAAGGACTTATATTACCATCTGTACATTGTTTTATATTCCTCTTAGTACGATATTTATTTTCAGAAATACCATGCAGGGATGCGGCTATGGTTTCCTTCCAATGATGGGAGGTGTAGTGGAACTGGTAGCCAGGCTGAGTGTGGCTATGATCGCCATGCGTGTTCACAGCTATGCGTTGTCCTGTTTCTGCGATCCGGCTGCATGGCTCAGTGCAGGTTTGTTTACAGGCGTGTCTTATCTTTTTGTAATGAAGAAGATCAGGGCATCACTGGAACCGAAGTCAGTTACGGTTCAGCCATGACAGGACTGTAAAACCCTATAGTAAGTATAGATAGGTATAGACAAAAATCGGGGCATTTTTACAAAAAATTTGGGGTGTACGGGGGTGAAAATTATGGATCTGAGTATTGGTCAGATGGCCAGGATCAACCACATCAGCATCCAGACTTTAAGATTGTATGATAAAATGGGGCTGCTAAAGCCGGTAGCAGTAGATGCAGGCTCCGGATACAGGTATTACAGTATCCTGCAGTGTGCCAAGCTGGATCTGATAGGCAGCCTGAAGCAGTGCGGCCTTAGCCTGAAAGAGATTGGGGCATATTTTGAAAACGGGAATATTGAAAGCCTGGAAGGGGAACTTCGCAATACCTTAGACCAGATCGGTACAGAGATGAGACGGCTGTCAGAACAGAAAGAGGCAGTAAAACGCACGCTGGAGTCTTTTGAACAGTACCGTGTGGCTCCGCCTGCAGGTACTATTACCCTGGAATATATCCCCAGACGCAGTATTATCGTGCTGGACAGCGGGAATAATTACTTTGAAGAAGGGCTGGAATTTTATGAACACAGCCTTTTGCAGTTAAAACACGCCTTGGCAGATCGGAATGTGGAGCATATATATTACCGCAATCCAGGGACCATCTGGCGCAAAGATAAGGTGATGAAGCGGGAATTTGTTTCCACGGAAGTTTATGTCCGGGCAGATGCGGAGAGGTTCCGTCCTGATGAGATTACAGAGATCCCGGCGGGAATGTATCAATGCATTTACTGCAGCAGTTTTGATACAGAAAAGGAGCTGGCATGTAAGCTTCTTGATCAGGTGGAAAAGAACGGATATACCATTGCAGGGGATTATCTCTGTGAGACTATTGTGGAAACACCTATTTTTGAGAAGGATGAAAGAGGAATGTTTTTGCGGCTTCAGGTGCCTGTAAATGTGAGGTAAGAGAAAAAATTGTCCTAAATCTGCCCTTGACTCTCTACTTAGTATAGGCTCTATAATGAAAGTACAAAGAAGGTTAATTAATTAACAAGCAAATTAATGTTGCCAATGTTATTATTCATGTACATCATTACAAGGAGGTTACACTATGAATAAAGAGAGAATCAGAGTGGTTCAGTACGGATGCGGAAAGATGTCAAAATACACACTGCGTTATCTTTATGAGAAAGGCGCAGATATTGTAGGCGCGATCGATGTAAATCCTGCTGTAGTAGGCATGGACGTTGGACAGTTCTGCGGACTGGGATTTGATCTGGGCGTAAAGATCCGTAACGATGCAGATGCAGTATTGGATGAGTGCCAGCCGGACATTGCCATTGTAACCTTATTCAGTTTTGTGGATGACTGCTATGAGCATTATGCAAAATGTTTAAGCAGAGGCATCAATGTAATTACCACCTGCGAGGAAGCAACCTATCCATGGACCACTTCCGCAGCATGCACCAATAAATTAGACGTTCTTGCAAAAGAAAACGGCTGTACCATCGTTGGAGCAGGTATGGAAGATATCTTCTGGGTACATCTGATCGGAACCGTAGCAGGCGGCTGCCATGATATTAAGAAGATCGAAGGCGCTGTAAGCTACAATGTAGAAGATTATGGTCTTGCACTTGCAAAAGCTCACGGCTGCAACCTGACACCGGAAGAATTTGAAAAGACCATTGCTCATCCGGAAGTTCTGGAACCATCTTATGTATGGAACTCCAACGAAGCGCTCTGCAACCTGATGGGATGGACCATTAAGAGCCAGACCCAGAAGTGCGTTCCATATTTCTCCGATAAAGAAGTTTATTCAGAGACCATGGGACTGACCATTCCGGTAGGACGCTGCATTGGTATGAGCGCAGTGGTTACGACCGAGACTTTCCAGGGACCAGTGATCGAGACACAGTGTATCGGTAAAGTTTACGGACCAGATGACGGCGATATGTGTGACTGGAAGATCAAGGGCGAGCCGGATGTTACCTTCTATGTACAGAAACCGGATACACCTGTCCACACCTGCGCAACCATCGTAAACCGTATCCCGGATGTAATTATGGCACCTCCAGGATTTATCACCGTAGACAAATTAGACAGCGTAGAATACAGAACTTATCCAATGCATCTGTATGTAGATGAATATTAATAATAGTAATACAAGTGTTTTTAAGCTTAAGCGGCCGCAGTGATGCGGCCGTTTTTCTGCTTCTATTTGGAAATATCTGGGATTAATGATAAAACTTGGCACCAGAAAGGGTTGATCGCCCTTGCGAAAAAGTAAGTTCGGATATATAATAAGCAAGTCTGTCCAGATGGGAAAAACTGGAAGATAAGAAAAATGCAAAGGAATTTAGAAAAATATGTGGTTTTGGCTTGCTCTTATTGCGCTCCTGTGCTGGAGCGGATCCGACCTGTTTTCAAAGATTGGCTGTCGCGGCAATGACAAATATGCCCATTTAAAAATGGTCATTGCTGTTGGTATTATCATGGGTATCCATGCACTGTACGAGATCTTCGTAGGCGGTGTGGAAGTTACCTGGCACGTAATACTTACTTATTTACCGGTATCCCTGTTATACATTTCCTCTATGACACTGGGATATATCGGCCTTCGTTACATTGAGTTATCTATTTCTTCACCGATCTGCAACTCTTCCGGTGCCCTGGTAGCAGTTTTATGCTTTATCACAGGTACACTGGATGATGGAATTGAAGGTTCCATGCGTCTGGCTGTTATGGGCGCTGTTGCCCTTGTATGTATCGGCGTCATCGGACTTGGCGTCGTTGAGTCAAGAGAAGATGATGAGCTGCGTGCAGAACGTCAGAAAGCATCCAATTACAAATATGCAAAATCCTGGCTGGCTCTGGCACTTCCCGTTGCGTACTGCCTGTTAGATGCAGCAGGTACATTTGCAGATACCTTAGTTCTTGATACACTGGCTGGTGAAGCGGAAGCAGCAGGATTGTTTGCAACAGCAGAGGAGTGCTCTTCCTATGCAGCTTCTGTATCCAACTGTGCTTATGAACTGACTTTCCTTTTTGCAGCTGTCTGCTGTATCGTATATGTAGGCTTTATCAAAAAGCAGAGGTTTGCATTCAGCCAGGAAGGACCGAAATACTTCGGTGCAATCTGCGAGACTGCTGGTCAGTTTGCTTATATTTTTGCATTATCTGATACTGCACATGCTGCTATTTCTGCGCCGATCATTTCCGCATACTGCGTGGCATCTGTTGTCTGGAGCCGCATTTTCTTAAAGGAAAAGCTGTCCTGGAAGCATTATGCAATGATCCTGCTGGTTATCATTGGTATTGTAATGCTTGGTGTGTTTGATATTTAGAATAAAACGAGAGATGTCTTTTTACAATTTACATTTCAGATCAAAGGCTGCTGTAGAAATACGGCTGCTTTTTTGATATGATAAAAGGAGCAGAAAAGGGGAATTATATATGCTTCAGGATAAATGGATCGAATTTGCAGTAGAACTTCAAAGCCTTGCACAGGCGGGACTGGCTTATGGAAAAGATGTGTACGATCTGGAACGGTATACCAGGATACGGGAGATCGCAGCGGAGATGATCGCATGCAAAAGCGATATTCCGCTGGAAAAAGTAAAAAATCTGTTTTGCAACGAAACAGGTTATCAGACTCCAAAAGTAGATACAAGGGCGGCTGTTTTTAAAGAGGGAAAGATCCTTCTGGTCCATGAGAAAAATGGGACCTGGTCACTGCCGGGAGGATGGTGTGATGTAAATCAGTCCGTGGCTGAAAATACAGTGAAAGAAACATTGGAAGAAGCAGGGTTGAATGTAAAGCCGGTGCGTATGATCGCAGTTCAGGACAGGAACAAGCACAATGATCCGCCTTATGCTTATGGGATCGTGAAAGTATTTATTTTGTGTGAAGTGATCAGTGGGGCATTTACGGAAAATATTGAAACAACAGAGATCCGGTATTTTGGTAAAGAGGAAATTCCTGAAAACCTGGCTCTGGAAAAGACGAATAAAGAACAGATCCAAATGTGTTTTAAGGCAAATGAAGCGAAGCACTGGGAAACGCAGTTTGATTAAATTATTAAAATAAAAGGACAAAAGCTGATATGACGGATATTCAGAAACGATTATTTGAATTACAGGATCATGCATATGGGGATTTCCACAGCGGGCTGATCCCGGAACTGCCAAGAGAGTATTTTATCGGGGTCCGTGTGCCGGTTCTGAAAAAATTTGTAAAAGAGTATAAAAAAGAGGCAGAGTCAGAAACATTTTTAAAGCAGCTGCCTCATACCTATTATGAAGAATACATGGTCCATATCCTTTTGCTGGGGGAGATCAAAGACTATGATACCTGTATGAAGGCAGTGGAAGAATTTCTTCCCTATATTGACAACTGGGCTATCTGTGACGTCCTTTCTCCTAAGGTATTTAAAAACCACAAACCGGAATTGTTAGAAAAGATCAAACAGTGGATCCCTTCTGAGCATACGTATATCTGCCGGTTTGGCATTGAAATGCTGATGCGCTGGTTCTTAGATGAAGATTTTAAGCCGGAATATCTGAAAATGCCGGCTTCTGTCCGGTCAGATGAATACTATGTGAATATGATGATCGCCTGGTTCTTTGCAACCGCTCTTGCAAAGCAGTGGGATGCAACCATTCCTTATCTGCAGGATCCGGTTTTAGAACCGTGGACCCACAATAAGACCATCCAGAAGGCAAGGGAAAGTTTCCGCATTACGCCGGAGCAGAAGGAATATTTAAAGACTCTGAAAGTAGGGTGCAAAAAGAGCATCAAACGGCCATAAAACAGTCATCAAACAGTCATCAAACAGCGTAAAAATCCTGAAAGTTGGGAAAGGCAGAAGGAAACATAAAAAAGGGCAAAAGGAGTACATCTATGACACTGCAGCAGCTGACCTACATAAAAATGACGGCCGAATGTGGAAATATCACAGAAGCGGCAGAAAAACTCTTTATATCCCAGCCAAGCCTCAGCGCAGCGATCCATAACCTGGAAAAAGAAATGGGAGTGACTATTTTTGTCAGGTCCAAAAAGGGTGTAGTCCTTACCAGGGAAGGGGAAGAACTGCTGTCTTATGCGGGAATGCTGTTGGAACAGGTGGATATTATGAAGGAGCATTTCGGCGTCGGAAAAGCGCGGATGCCCAAGTTTTCTGTTTCCTGCCAGCATTATTCCTTTGCAGTCAATGCCTTTGTAGATGTGGTCCAGACCTATGATGCGGCAAAATATGATTTTATCCTCAGGGAAACACAGACCGGTGAGATCATTGATGATGTGGCAAATGGAAAAAGTGAGCTGGGAGTGATCTATCTGTCTGAACACAATGAAGAAGTGCTGACGAAGCTGATCAAAAAGAATGGCCTGATCTTTGAAGAATTATTTACAGCAGAGCCGCATGTATTTATCAGCAATGTACATCCTCTGGCGGTGAAAGCGAAGATACAGTTAGAGGATCTGAAGGCGTATCCATATCTTACTTACGAACAGGGGGAGCGGAATTCTTTTTATTATGCAGAAGAGTTTTTAAGCATGCTGGACATGCCTAAAAACATTCAGGTAAGAGACAGGGCTACCATGTTTAATCTGATCATTGGTTTAAATGGTTTTACTGTGTGTTCCGGAGTAATAAGCGAGGAACTAAATGGCTCCCAGATCATTGCAAGACCGCTTGACATGGATGTTCAGATGCGGATCGGTCTGGTGAAAAAGAAAAATATACTGTTCAGCCGTTATGCAGATACTTATATTGAAGCACTGAAAAAATATGTATCCATAGATTGAAACTATGGATAACATAAAATATAAAGTATTATCCCAAAATGAAAACTACTGTTAAACTATCCTCAGAAAAAAACAGACGGGAACCAGATAACAACTGGTTGATTGATCTATAAAATTGTGAAAACGGAGGATAAGACAGTGGCAGATTTAAAAACACCATTTCGTTATGATTATGTAGGAAGCTTCTTAAGACCGGAAGCATTAAAGCAGGCAAGAAAGAATTTTGAAGAAGGAAAGATCACAAAAGAAGAACTGACAGCAGTAGAAGATGACTGCATCCGTGATCTGGTTGGAAAAATCAAAAAGCTGGGATATCATGTGATCACAGACGGTGAGTTCCGCAGATCTACCTGGCATCTGGATTTTATGTGGGGATTTCAGGGCATTGAGCACAGAAAGACAGTAGAAGGAAATACGACTTTCGATGCAGAGGCAGCTATGATCGACGATACCTACATGGTAGGCAAGATCTCTGTAAAGAACCACCCGTTTGTAGAGCATTTTAAATTTGTAAAAGCATTAGAAGATGAAAATACAGTAGCAAAGCAGACTATTCCGTCTCCAGGACAGTTTTATGCTTACTTTACAGGTGCCGAGCTTCTTGGAACTACACTGGATATCTATGGAAGTGAAGAAGCTTTTGCAAAAGATGTGGCAGGGGCATATGTGGAATTTGTCAATGAGATCTACGCAGCAGGCTGCCGCAACCTTCAGTTTGATGACTGTGTATGGGGCGGTATGGTTAATCCAAAACTGGCAGTTGCATTGACCGGAAGAAAGGGAGATGCGTTGGAGGCATACAAGAAACTGCTCCTTCAGTTAAACAATGAAGTTGCAGCTCAGGCACCGGCGGATCTGGTGATCAATACCCATGTATGCCGCGGAAACTATCATTCCACATTTTTCAGTTCCGGTGCATACGACGGAGTAGCCGACCTGCTTTTTGGCGAGGAAAATGTAAACGCCTACTATCTGGAATACGATGATGAAAGATCCGGCGGTTTTGCTCCTTTAGCAAAAGTTTCCGGCGACAAAAAAGTAGTTCTGGGCCTTGTAACCACCAAATCCCCGGTATTAGAAAAGAAAGAAGACGTGATCGCAAGGATCCATGAGGCTGCAAAACACGTGCCTTTAGACCGCTTATACTTAAGCCCACAGTGCGGTTTCGCCTCCTGTGAGATCGGAAACAAGCTTACAGAAGAAGAGCAGTGGGCAAAGTTAAAATTGGTGAAAGAAATTGCTGAAGAGGTGTGGAGATAGAAATAAGCAAATGACTTTAATGATATTCTGAAAATTCTAATATTCGCTGGTGCCGTATCTGGTGTGGCTGACTTATGTGGGATATCTGAATTTCATGATCAGTATTTTGAATTGAAGTGAGAATGAGTAAGTTAAGAATAGATAAGAACAAATGTTTGCAGCGTTCATGGACAGGAAAAATGGCGTATGGTATACTAAACAGTAACTGGTCATGGAGGTTTAAACATGGGTTCTGATAAGATTTATATTGCTATTGATCTGAAATCTTTTTATGCTTCCGTAGAAGCAGTGGATCTCGGGCTGGATCCGCTTACTGCTAATCTGGTGGTGGCGGATCCTTCAAGGACGGAAAAGACCATCTGTCTGGCGGTATCCCCTTCTTTGAAGGCTTACGGGATCTCTGGGCGGGCGAGATTATTTGAAGTGGTGCAGAAGGTGAAGCAGGCTAATAGTCTGCGAAGAAGCGGATTGCCACAGCGAAAGTTTACAGGGAGATCTTGTGATGCGAAAATGCTTGAAAGGGATCCGCGGCTTGAGATTGATTATGTAATCGCGCCCCCTCAGATGGCTCACTATATGGAAGTGAGTACAAAGATCTATCATATTTATTTAAAGTATGTGGCTCCGGAGGATATCCATGTATATTCCATTGATGAAGTATTTATGGATGTGACAGAGTATCTGGGCACTTACAGGATGACAGCCCGGGAACTGGCGATGAAAATGATCCAGGATGTGTTAAGTGAAACAAAGATCACTGCCACTGCGGGGATCGCCCCTAATCTGTACCTTTGCAAGGTTGCCATGGACATTGTGGCAAAACATGTGGCTGCGGATCAGGACGGAGTGCGGATCGCAGAGCTGGATGAAATGTCTTATCGCCAGATGCTATGGGATCACAGGCCGCTTACGGATTTCTGGAGAGTAGGAAAAGGTTATGCCAGAAAACTGGAAGAAAATGGAATTTATACAATGGGGGATATTGCCAGGTGTTCTCTGGGACGTTCTGGGGATTTTTATAATGAGGATCTGTTGTTTCGACTGTTTGGGATCAATGCGGAACTTCTCATTGATCATGCATGGGGATATGAGCCATGTACCATTGCAGATATAAAGGCGTACAAGCCTCAGGATAAGAGCATTGGCTCGGGGCAGGTATTGCATTGTCCCTGTGATTTTAACCAGGCAAAGCTGGTTTTAAAGGAAATGGCGGATATGCTGGCAATGGACCTGGTGGATAAAGGGCTTATAGCCAGCCAGATCGTTCTGACGGTGGGGTATGATATTGAAAATCTGACGGATCCGGTGAGAAGAAAAGCGTATAAAGGGGCAGTGACTACGGATCAGTATGGCAGGAAAATACCCAAGCATGCCCACGGAACCATTCATTTAAAACTGCCGACTTCTTCTGCAAGACTGATCATGCAGGGGGCTATGGAGCTGTATGATGGTATTGTAGATAAAAATCTGCTGATCCGCAGGCTTTATATTACGGCAGAACATGCTATGGAAGAGAAGAAGGTACAAAAACAGGAGACTTATGAGCAGTTAAGCCTTTTTACAGACTATGAAGCAGTGGAGAAGGAGCGAGAAAAGGAAGTAAAGAACCTGGAGAAGGAGAAAAGGTTGCAGCAGGCTATGTTGGATATTAAGAAGAAGTATGGGAAAAATGCGATCCTTAAGGGGATGAATTTGGAGGAAGGAGCAACGGCTATAGAGCGCAACCGGCAGATCGGAGGGCATAAGGCGTGAAAAAGTATGAGGATATCATTGGTCTGTCAAGACCGGTTTCAAAAAAGCATCCTCCTATGTCAAGGGAGAACCGGGCGGCACAGTTTGCGCCTTTTGCGGCTCTTACGGGATTTGAAGGGGCTATTAAGGAGACTGCCAGGGTGACAGGGGAGAAGATCGAACTGGATGAGACGCAGAAAACGTTTTTGGATGAAAAACTTAAGGTACTGCTGCGCGAAAAAACTCCCGCCCTCTTTACGTATTTTCAAAAAGATGAACAAAAAGAGGGGGGAGCTTATATAACTGTTTCAGGGATCGTGAAAAAAACGGATGCTTATACCCATAAGATCGTCTTAGAAGATGGTACCGGGATCTGCGTGGAAGATATCCTGGAGATACGGAAACTTCTCTGATCCGGCTTATACTTCAGCTTCCTGGTGCTGGTACATCAGTTCAATGTATGCAAGGATCAGCGGTGCAACGCCTTTCGCCTCATTTTTAACGATCGGTTCGCGCATATAATAATCAAAGGTTCCTTCCCGCATTTCTTTATTTCCAAGTCCTGCCACAAGACAGATCCCGCCCAGTTGCAGTTCTCCGTTTTCTTCAGAAAGGTAAGTGCGACAGATCCCTTCAAATGCTTTCTTTCCATAGGCAAAATAGGATCCGTCCAGGAAACCGAGACGTACACTCTTCATGATCGCATATGCAAAAATTGCGGAACCGGATGTTTCAAGATAGTTGGGATGAATTCCACCCCGGTTTACGACCTGATACCACATTCCTGTTTCTTCATCCTGATAGGGAAGCATGGAATCAATAAGTTCCTTGTAGATCCGATTCATTTCTTTCTTTTCGCTGCCAAGAGTTTCTTCTGGCATTACTTCCATTGTATCGATCAGAGCCATGGCATACCAGCCCAATGCACGCAGCCAGAAGTTGTCAGATAATCCTGTGACTTTATCACACCAGAAAGACGTTCTGGAGTCATCATAAGCATGGTAATACAGGCCGTTTCTCAGATCACGCATCAGATTGTACACATTGACGAACTGCTGATAGCAGTCTTTGCAATTAGTACTGTTGTTGTAAGTAACTTCATATTGCATATAAAATGGCTGTGCCATATAGAGTCCATCCAGCCAGATCTGGTTTGGATAAATTTCTTTGTGCCAGAAATTACCAGTTGAAGTTCGGGGCTGGGTCTTTAACTGGCTGTATACCAGGTCAATAGCGAGGCGGTATTTTTCTTTTCCAGTCAGATCATACAGATCAAAGAGGGTTTTTCCAGTATTAACATTGTCAAGGTTGTGTTCTTTAGGATCATAAGAATGGATGGAACCATCTTCTTCTACAAAATAGTCAATAAACCGGTCTGCAAAATCAAGATATTCTTCTTTCTGTGTAATATGATAAAGTTCCAAAATAGCATTGATCATACAGCCATCCATATAATTCCAGGAAGGTTTTGCACCTTGACGGATTTTTTCAATATTCCAGATCGGACGGGACGGACTGCTTTTTTCTAAAAGCTGGTCAATGTAGCGGTCAAGAATTTTCATAGCAATATAGATTTCCTTTCTGAATTGTACAAAGTAAAAAAGTATACAGTAAAAACTGAAAACGTTTGCAACTACTTTGATTTTAACATAAATCCAGCAGAAAGAAAATTGTGCATAATACACAAAGTAAAAGCAACTAAACTGGATAAAATGTCTAATTGACGGGAGAAGGGATGCGTGATAATATATGAAATATCACGAGAGACATGCAGGACTGATAGTTGGACCGCAGAAATGTGACAGCATCCAGGATCAGGAATGCATTAAATTTTAGCCGAATTTGCAAACCTTTGCAAAACAACAGGGCATGACGGGGATGGTTCTGTAATTCTGGCAAATATCAAAGAAGGAGTTGTGTGTGGTGAATGGATACGTTCAAAAATATTATAAAATTTGTATGTATACAATAAAAAACAACATATGTATACATACAAAATATACAATGATATATTGACATTACACTAGGCTTATACTATTATAAGAGTACAAGGCAATTGGAATTAGGATGTTTTGTGGCGAAAACAGTTAAATTCCAGAATTATTTATGAAACAGGAGGAAGAAAATGAAAAAGGAATTGATGAAGCGTGTGGCGGCAGCAGGTCTGGCAGTATCTATGGTTGCAGGGCTTACAGCCTGCGGACCTACAGGAAAGCCTGAAGAGACCAAGAAGGAAGAGACAAAGGCTGAGGGCGGAGAGACTTCCGCAGCTGCAGATAAGGAAGATGCTGCAGCTTCTGACGGAGAAGTTACTCTGCGTTTCAGCTGGTGGGGAGGCGATGCCAGACATAAGGCAACAGAGGCGGCATGTCAGGCATTTATGGAAAAATATCCTAATATCAAGGTAGAGTGCGAGTACGGAGCCTGGGACGGATGGGCTGAGAAGGTAGCTACCCAGCTCAGCGGCGGTACAGCACCTGATCTGATGCAGGTTAACTGGAACTGGCTGTATCAGTTCTCTAGCGACGGTTCTAAATTCGTAGATCTGACCCAGTTCGCAGATGTAATCAATATGGAAAACTATCCGGCAGATCTTCTGGAGCAGTGTGTAGTAGGCGGCAAGCAGCAGGCGATTCCGATCGGTACTACAGGAAAGTGCTTCTACTGGAATAAAACTACCTTTGACAAAGCAGGTATTGCTCTTCCTACAAGCTGGGATGAGCTGATTGCAGCAGGAACCACATTTAAGGAGAAATTAGGCGATGAGTACTATCCTCTGGCTATGTATGAATATGAGAGAATGCTTCTGATGATGTATTATCTGGAAGGAAAATACGGAAAAGAATGGGCAGAGAACAATACCTTAAATTATTCTCTTGAGGAAGTAAAGGAAGGTCTTGAATTTATTAATTCCTTAGAGGATGCACATGTTCTTCCAAGCATTGCTCAGTTAAAGGGCGACGGCGCTACAGTTCTGGAGAAGAATCCGGGCTGGATCAACGGACAGTATGCCGGCTTCTATGAGTGGGATTCTGCTCAGGCGAAATTTGCTAACGCTCTGGAAGGCGATCAGGAGTTTGTACTTGGTGAGTTCCTTAAGGGCGGAGAGTATGAGGCAGGACTTATAAAGATTTCTTCCTGCTTTGCAATTACAGAAACCTCTGAGCACAAAAAAGAGGCTGCTATGCTGTTAGATTTCCTTATCAATGATCCAAAGGGTATTGAGCTTATGGGCACAGAGCGCGGTATGCTGGCTAACACTTATGCAAATGAAGTTCTGTCAGGTCTTGGCAAGCTGGAAGGTCTTACCTATGAGGGCAATCAGGCAGTTATGAAGGTTGCAAACTTTGCACTTGATCCAAACTTTGAGAATTCCGCATTAAAGGATTCTACAGGTATCTACTATGAGGTATTTGAGGGACTCAGCAACGGACAGGATGTAGAGATGCTGGCACAGTATCTGATTGACAGTATCAATGAAGTTTATGCAAGCAATCCTTACTAAGAAAAAGGGATAAAGAGATGAAGAACAGAGAAGTAATTAATTCATATATTGATAAATGGATTGAAGATTATAACAACAGACAGCGTCCGGTTTGGAATTATGAAGATGGCTGTGTAATGTTAGGAGCCCAGTATCTGTATGAAGCCACCGGAGATGAAAAGTACATCAATTGTATTCGTACCTTTATGGACCGGTATATACAGGAGGATGGAACGATTCGTTATTATGTTCCTGAGGATTACAATCTGGATAAGGTAAATAACGGAAGAGTTCTTTACTTCCTCTATGACCAGACCGGGGAAGAAAAATATAAAATTGCTCTGAGCCATATCAGAGAGCAGCTGGAAACACATCCCCGTACAGACTGCGGAAGCTTCTGGCATAAGCAGATATATCCGTATCAGATCTGGCTGGACGGATTATATATGGGGCAGCCTCTTTATCTGGAATACGAAAAGAGATTTAATGGCGGAGAGCGCTACAATGATATTACAGGACAGTTTTTAAACGCCAGAAAATATCTGTTTGATGAAGAGAAAAAACTGTATTACCACGCATATGACGAGAAGCGCCAGATGATCTGGGCAGACAAAACAACAGGCTGCTCCCACAATTTCTGGCTGCGCTCCATTGGATGGTATCTGATGGCGCTGATTGACTGCTGCGGCCTGATTCCCGAGGAGAGCTTTGAACATCTGAGTACATATAAGCGGCTGTTTAAAGAAGCTCTGGCAGGAATTATGCAGTATCAGGATGAAAAAACAAAGCTGTTTTATCAGCTGGTAGATATGCCTGAGCTGGAAGGTAATTATCTGGAAACGTCTGGATCCGCTATGATTGCATATGCGATTTTAAAGGGCTGCCGTCTGGGTATTTTACAGGAAGAAAAATGGCGCAGGAGAGGCGAAGAGATCTTTGACGGCCTGGAAAGAGAAAAGTTACAGAAGGATGAAGATGGATGGCATCTGACCGGCATTTGTCTGGTGGCTGGATTAGGCCCCAAGGATGAGCGGGATGGAAGCGTAGAATACTATCTTTCCGAACCGGTGGTTTCAGATGAAGAGAAGGGCGTAGGAGTTTTCATGATGGCCTACGGCGAATATCTGAAGCTGGAAAAACAAGATGAAGCATAGAATGGAGAATGCCTTATGCAGAAAAAGACAAAAAAAATAACCCGTGCATCCAGACAGAACATAGGATATGCATATATTGCTATCTGGATCATCGGTTTTCTCGTTTTTAAATTTTATCCGTTTATGTCCTCTCTTTTCTATAGCTTTACGAACTATAATCTGTTCAAGGAATCTGTAGAAAATATAGGATTTGCAAATTATGAGAAGATTGTCGATACGGCAAAATACTTAAAGTCCTATATTGTAACCTTTAAGTATGCCTTTATGACAGTACCCTTAAAACTGCTGTTTGCGCTGTTTATCGCATATCTTCTTAACTTTAAGATCAAGGGAATTAACCTTTTCCGTACAGCGTATTATATCCCGTCTATTCTGGGAGGTTCAGTTGCGATTGCTGTTTTATGGCAGTTCCTTTTCCAGAATGAAGGTCTGGTTAACACTATCATCGGCCTGTTTGGAGTAAAGCCTGTTAACTGGCTGGGAAGCCCGGATTATGCACTGTTTGTAATCTGCCTTCTCCGTGTATGGCAGTTTGGATCAGCTATGGTTATTTTCCTGGCTGCATTAAAGGGCGTTCCGCAGGACCTGTATGAAGCGGCGTCCATTGACGGAGCAGGAAAATTTACACAGTTTTTAAAGATTACCATTCCGCTGATTACACCGGTTATTTTCTACAATCTGGTTACTCAGCTGTGTCAGGCATTCCAGGAGTTTAATGGACCGTTTATGATTACCAAGGGAGGCCCCTTAGGTTCTACAACCCTGATTTCCATCCTGATCTATCAGAATGCATTTAAGACATATGATATGGGACTTGCCAGTGCTATGGCATGGCTGCTGTTCCTTATTGTTGCAGTGCTGACGGCAGTTTCGTTTATCAGTCAGAAGCATTGGGTGTATTATGGTGATGAAGAAAGGTAGGAATTAAAATGACAAGACAACAAAAATACAAAATTCAGACCATAGCACGCTACATAATTCTGATTGCAGTGGGGCTTGTAATGATCTACCCCATGATATGGATGGTAGGAGCTTCCTTTAAAGCAACCAATGCGGAGATCTTTGGTTCCATCGGTTTTATTCCGAAGGAGTTTACGCTGGACGGCTATAAAAACGGCTGGTTCGCCAGTACCTATCAGTTTGGCAGATATATGGTCAATACCTATAAATTTGTTATACCAAAGGTAATAGGAACCGTTGTTTCCTCAGCCATTGCAGCATATGGTTTTTCACGGTTTCAGTTTAAGGCACGGGGCTTCTGGTTTGCACTGATGCTTTCCACGCTGTTTCTGCCTCAGGTAGTGTTAAATGTGCCTCAGTTCTTATTGTTTACAAAATGGGGCTGGGTGGATTCCTACCTGCCTTTAGTTGTGCCGAGCTTTTTTGCCTGTGATACCTACTTTGTATTTATGCTGGTTCAGTTCATGAGAGGAATTTCAAGAGAGCTGGAGGAGGCTGCGGAGATTGACGGCTGCAATTCCTTTAAGCGTTTCATCTACGTAGTGCTTCCCATGGTTCAGCCTTCACTGGTATCCTGCGCGCTGTTCCAGTTTATGTGGTCCTCCAATGACTTCATGGGTCCGTTAATTTACTTAAATTCTACAAAGAAATTTACAGCTTCTCTGGGCCTGCGTATGATCATGGATACGGAAAGCGGATTTGACTGGAATAAGACGCTGGCATTATCTGTTATTACACTGATTCCATCCCTGATTATATTCTTCCTGGCGCAGGATCAGTTTGTGGAAGGTATTGCAGCCGGAGGAGTAAAGGGTTAAAGACGCGAATTGTAAGAAAGGACGCAACATGAAATTTCAGATTATATTTCAGACATCCAGAAAGGTCACGATTGAATTTTTGGATTTTGGAATTTATTTTACAGAAAAGAAGTATCGTCTGTTGTTAAATGGAAAAGAAATTCTTACTTCCGATCGGGTAGTTCAGACCATTTCCGGTCTGACGCCTGATACGGAATATGAGCTTACTGCTGTGGCAGACGGGGAAGCAGAAGAGACGGTTCGTTTTAAGACAGATTATGAATTTGTAACCCTGAACGTACGCCGTTTCGGAGCGAGAGGCGATGGAAAGCATGATGATACAGTTGCTATTCAGGCGGCGGTGTCATCCTGTCCGGAGCACGGAAGAGTGTATATTCCCAAGGGAGTTTATAAAGTATCCAGTATCTTCCTGAAGAGCCATATGACGCTGGATATTGGGGAAGGAGCAGTGATTTCTGCTTATACAGAGCGGGAGAAATTTCCTATTTTACCGGGACTGATTGAGAGCTATGATGAGACGGATGAATATAATCTGGGAACATGGGAGGGAAATCCTCTGGATATGTTCGGATCTATTCTTACGGGTATTCATGTTTCAGATGTGGTAATTACCGGAGAAGGAACTCTGGATGGAAATGCCAGCTATGAAAACTGGTGGAAGGGAGAGGGCCGTGAAAAAATCGGAGGAGCCTTCCGCCCAAGAATGATTTTTTTGAATCACTGTGAAAATGTTACTGTTCAGGGACTGACTGTTCAGAACAGTCCAGCCTGGAACCTTCACCCATATTTTTCCAATCATACGAGGTGGATTGATTTGAAGGTACTCAATCCCAAGCAGTCCCCGAATACGGATGGAATGGATCCTGAATCAGTAGATGGACTGGAAGTAGTAGGCGTATATTTTTCCTTAGGTGACGATTGTATTGCCATGAAGTCCGGCAAGTTCTATATGGGACATAAATATAAGGTTTCATCAAGAAATGTTGATATTCGCCAGTGCTATATGAGACATGGACACGGAGCGGTAACTCTGGGCAGCGAAATTGCTGCCGGGGTGAGACATTTGTCCTGTAAGAAGTGTATTTTCGAAGATACGGACCGCGGACTGCGCGTAAAGACCAGAAGAGGCCGTGGAGAAGATTCTGTAGTTGAGGATATTCTGTTTGAAGATATTAAGATGGATGGCGTTTTAACACCCTTTGTAGTAAATTCCTACTACTGGTGCTGCGATCCTGACGGACATTCTACCTATGTAAGCACAAAGGAACCGCTTCCGGTTGATGAACGGACTCCCAGAATAAAAGAACTGGCCTTTCGCAACATTGAAGCTCATAATTGTCATGTGGCAGGAACCTTTATATATGGACTTCCGGAAGCCAAAATAGAAAAAGTGACAATGGAAAACATAGAGATTGATTTTGCGGAAAATCCAACGCCGGAGTATCCCGCAATGATGGCTGAGGTTGAACCCTGTACAAACCGAGGCGTGTTTATCAATAATGTAAAGGAACTCACCTTAAAGAATGTAAAGGTTCACGGCACAGCAGGAGAACCCTTTGAAATTGAAAATGTAGATTGTGTGGAAAAGGAGTAAACGATGGAGTTAGCGATAACAAGTACCAGCATGAAGCTGAGAGATCGAGCTCCGGTAGTTTTCCGGGGTGAGGATAACTGGTGCTTTGAACAGATCCGCAGCATAGGATATGATGGCGTAGAGCTTCATATCCATGATTCCTCTCAGCTTGACAGGAAGCAGTTAAAGGAGGAATTGGATCAGTTTGGCCTGAGTTTGACTTCGATTGGAACAGGATCTGCCTATGGAAAAGACAGGGTGTTTTTATCCAGCGAAGATGCGGATGTAAGACAGGCTGCAATTGAACGTATTAAGGGACATATCCTTACGGCTTCTGATTATCCTCATGCTGTGGTGATTATCGGGCTGATTAAGGGAAAGGTATCAGACTGCGAAAGCAGAGAAAGCTATTTTGCCAATCTGATACCTGCTCTGCGGGAATGTGCAGAAGAAGCGGGAAAATATCAGGTATATCTGGGGCTTGAGGTTATCAACCGGTATGAAAGCGATGTGATCAATACCGTTAAGGAGGGACTTGAATTTCTGGAAATGGTTGGATCACCATGGTTGCAGCTGCATCTGGATACATACCATATGAATATTGAAGAGAGTGATATTAAAAAATCAATTCAATCAGCTAAGGGGAAAATCTGTCATGTACACGTTGCAGATAATGACCGTTGGTTTGTAGGACATGGGCACTATGATTTCGCCGAAACATTAGGTGCTTTGAAGGAAATAGGTTATACCGGAGCTGTCAGTGTAGAATCCTTCGGTTTTCCGGATATGATCAGTTCTGCCAGGGCATCTTATGAAAATATGAGACATATTATGAATCAGTTATAAAGAAAAGCTGCAGTGGGAACCATCAAATATGGAAACTCTGCAGCTTTTTCTATCCGATTTTCAGATTTTGTGATAGAATAGAAAAATGCAATGGATAATTATTGAACGGGAGGGGGGTGCGAATTAAGTGGAGAAAACAGTGTTGTTAGTGGATCAGGCATATGAAGACATTAAAAATATGATCTGTAATTTTGAGTTGATACCGGGCCAGATCGTATCAGATTTTACATTAAGTAAAAAAATGGGAATGAGCAGAACGCCGATCCGTCAGGCGCTGCAGAAGCTTGAAGGCGATGATTTGATTGTAGATGCAGGTGCGGGGAAGAGCTATCAGGTCAGTCCTATTACAGAAGATGGAATTATTGATCTTTTTGATGCAAGAGAAGGAATTGAGGTTGCAGCTGTACGTATTGCTCTTGAAAAAGGGATTGATGAAACAAGGCTGATAGAACTGGAGCGTATTAACCGGAATATGGAGGATGCTAATATAGCCGGAAGAATTAAGGAAAATTTTGAGGCGGATCAGCAATTTCATGATTATCTTGTAAATCTCTCACGGAATAAAAAACTGATACATTTTCATGAAAGCCTGCTTCTTCAGTGCCGTCGGGTAAGGATGATTTCATATCTGGAGCGTAAATATCAGGATAAAGCATACAGGGATCATCAAATGATTTTAGAGGGTCTTAAGTCAGGAGACAGCAGACTGGCGCAGCAGGCGCTGGCTGAACATATTGAAACAGCAAGGCTGGATTATCTGAGAGTTATGAAGGAGAAGAATATAACAGAGGATTTTGGGATGCTTCGCTTTTTCCGCTGAAAAATACCTCAAGCAGCAGATGCTTGGGGTATTTTTAATTTCCACAA
>ENA-UERM01000077-UERM01000077.1-human-gut-metagenome-genome-assembly--contig:-NODE-77-length-82852-cov-8.953911_pt1 | contig 82852 bp, 92 predicted proteins | sample MGYA00242983_ERZ507983 | MGnify/ENA primary metagenome ERZ507983 (study PRJEB26167, sample SAMN06115432) | human gut metagenome | host: Homo sapiens | place: China:Shanxi | collected 2015-04-29 | study...
CAATGGGATTTTTGCCTGCTGACCCATGTTTTCGTACGGTCAGCGCAGTAAATGCGCAGACCTACTGAACAGTTACAGGGATTCTTCTTTGAAAACCAGCTTCGGGAGAATCCCTTTTTAATGCTTTTATCTTATTTATTATTCAGCCTGCTTTTGTACATAAAACAGGCGAGAATCAAAGTCGCAGCTCTCTCTTCTACCATCCATATACTGTCCGGAAGAGGCGTCACTGGTAATCAGTCCTAAATTCATCAGTTCGTCACCATAGTGGGTGCTTACGGCACTTTCATGTCCTTCTGTATATTCCGTGACATTGTAAAGATCGGATTCTTCCAGTCCCTGTAAATACAGCCGCGTAAACGGACCATTGGCGACATTCAGTGTCCGGTACCAGCCGACCAGGGCTTCTGTGCGGTCTTCACTGACTGCCATCCAGGCAGTGATATTGTTTTCAAACGGACTGGAAAGTCTGTAAAAAGTACCATACTGAATCAGGGACCGATGCTGTTTCATAAAGGCGGTCTGAATTTTTAATTCAGATAGCTCATCTTCTCCGAGCTGTGCCAGATCCAGTTCATAGCCGAAAGTTCCGAAGAACGCGGTATTGGCACGTGTCCAAAGCGGTGTCTGACGATGAAGCTGATGGTTCGGAGAAGCAGATACATGGGATCCCATCGAGCTGATCGGGTAACCATAGGAAGTACCGTATTGAATCCGCAGGCGTTCAATCGCATCTGTATTATCACTGAGCCATCCCTGCGGTGCGTAATACAGCATACCTGCATCAAAACGCGCTCCGCCGCTGGCGCACGATTCGAACAGAATGTCCGGAAAGCGTGTTGTCAGCCGCTCATACATCTGATAAACACCCAGAATATAGCGGTGAAATACTTCTCCCTGCTGTCTGGCGGAAACTCCTCTGCTCCATACATCACTGAGACTTCGGTTCATATCCCACTTGATATAGGAAATGGAGGCGCCTTCCAGAATCGATGCAATCTTTTCATAGATGTAATCAAGGATCTCCTGCCGGGAAAAATCCAATACATACTGGTAACGTCCGTGACAAGGCGTTCGCCCTGGAACCTGGAGGATCCAATCAGGATGCGTGCGGAATAAATCGGAATCGGCATTTACCATCTCCGGTTCGATCCAGAGACCAAACTTCATGCCGAGCGCTTCTATCTTCTGTGCCAGTCCGGAAAGACCGTTTGGCAGACGGTCACGGTTTGCCTCCCAGTCGCCCAGTCCGGCTTTTGAGCTGCTTCTGGCACCAAACCAGCCGTCATCTAAAACAAACAGCTCTATGCCGCATTTCTGCGCTCTGGAAGCCAGCTGTAGAAGTTTTTCTTCGGTAAAATTGAAGTAAGTTGCCTCCCAGTTATTGATCAGGATTGGGCGCTCGCGATCACGCCAGTACCCCCTTGCCAGTCGGCGCCGATACAGCCGGTGAAAAGTCTGGCTCATGTCGTTAAGTCCCTGAGAGGAGTAAACAAGCACTGCCTCCGGAGTCTGGAAGGTTTCACCAGGGTTCAGCTCCCAGCTAAAGCCAAACGGATTAATTCCTATCATAAGACGGGTGGTTCCATGTGACTCCACTTCTGCCTGAGCCAGAAAATTACCGCTGTAAATCAAGCTGCAGCCAATGGCTTCTCCCTGAAATTCGTCAGCCGAAGGGCGTTTTAAAATAATGAACGGATTCTGCTCATGGGAAGAATGTCCCCGGGTGCTGTCAATCGCCTGAATGCCATACTCAAGCCTGCGTGTGTGGAGTGCGCGCTCTCTCGCCCATGCCCCAGAAAACTGCATCCACTCATAATCGTGGTCAGGAAGATCCAGGCAAAGACTCATCGCGGTCTGAACCTGTACAGAAATGTCTCCCTGATTGGAAATAGAAGCACTTCGGGCAATGACACCGCCCTCGACAAATATTGTATATAAAAGATGCAGCTCCAGATTAGTATGGGTATCTTTTAACGTAATAATAAGAGTTTCAGCTTCCCCGTCCTGTTCAGTATAAGTAGCAGGAAGTCCTGGCAGTTTTGGCTTTCCGGATGTAACCTGATATCCAGTAAATTGAAAATCTGAATAGGTACTTCCATCATTCTGGAGAATCTCTACTGCCGGATGCCGGTAATCACCGCTTCCGTAAGTACCGTACTCCAGCTTAATATGTCCAAGTGAAAAGGTGCGATCGTTTTCATAGAGATAAGATGCCATGTCTCTGGGAGCTAATTCAAGAAGGTATGAGAAATCTTCCTTGTCACGAATCTTTTTCCCATAATACAGCTGTCCCATATGTCCGTTTGGAAGAACCATCATGATATAGCTGATGGTCTGGTTATATAAATGAAATATCTTCGATGATTCGTGATATACAATACTCATATCCTTATTTCCTCCTGTTCATCTGTCGCTTGTCATTTAATCAGATATAGACTGTTTGCTAAACTTTATTCTACCAGAAAATAGATTAAATGAACAGACTACGGACAGGAATATGGAAAATTCTATAAATTTGATTCTGTCTCTGTTATCGGTTGTGTGTACGTGTATGTGAACGGTAACGATTTATTTATAATAACGAATGGTCAGGTAATGCCCTGCGTCAATATGGTCATCCGAAAGACTGTTCATCTGACGCAGCTCCCGTACATACTCTTCAACTGACTCCTCCGAATCTGCACAATATGTCTGAGCAATGCTCCAGAGCGTATCTCCATCTTTCAGATGAATACTGGTATAGTACTTTTCCGGTCTAGTATCTGCTTCTTCCTCAGCCATCACATACATCAGACTCCGTCCAAAAAAGCCCGAAAGCAGCATGATGAAAACAACAGCTAAAACCATAACACCTTTTTTCAACGTATACATTTGCAATCTTCTCCTCTCGTGTTTTGTTGGAATCGTCTTTTTGTATTCAAATCTGTTCTTAAAGAATGAGAAGAGATTTGAATATTATAAAAATGTCAGGAACATTTGTTCTGTATAGCTACATTATACGATACGAACAAATGTTTGTCAATGGTTTCGAAAGAAAAAAGCAAACATTTGTTCGCAGCTTGCTACTGTTCACGCATACGTGCCCAGTAACGAAATTTTCCGTGTCTTCGCATTTAAATACGGCAAATTTCTGTTGCCACCACCTTTTCTTACGGTATTTTCGGTTTCAAAAGTGCCGTAAGAAAACGCGGCTCTGCTCGTAAGCAACAGACACCTGCTCCCTATAAAAATCTAAATACTTTAGGTATATAGATTTTTATAGGGAATCATACATATTGCATAAAACTGCGCTGCTATTTCTGGCAAATATAACCACAAAAGTCGATGAAACTATTCGCGAAAGCATCCTTTCACGAATAGTTGATAGTTTCATTCCTATTTTTACTATCAAAATCATAATCTATGTATAACAATAATTATGTATAACATATATATAACATATCACAGAATCAGATTGACGCCCTTGTGGTTTCATGATAATCTATATACATAAAATAAAGTATGACGCAATTTGAAATTTCAGTTTAAATCGAACGTTATAAGACTTGGCGCATGATCTTTGCAAAGCACTTCTTTGAAATCAGTTTGATAAGCAGAGTATTATCTCGCGTAACTGTCTACATGAGTATGAACAGTTACCACCTCGCAGCAAGAATGTCAGGGTATTAAACAAACAGGTAACTGTTCAGTACCTTCACAGTCACACGCAAAAATCCATTAAAAATTACCTACGGCAATGGGATTTTTGCCTGCTGACCCATGTTTTCGTACGGTCAGCGCAGTAAATGCGCAGACCTACTGAATAGTTGCATAAACAGTTACAAAAAAATAGATTGGAGAATATAGAATATGGGAGAAATTAAACAGGCAAACTTTCGAATCGATTCCGATACAGCGGATGCTTTCCGTGCATTTTGCGAACAAAAAGGAATGAACCAGGCCCAGGGCTTTGATCATGTGATGCAGGTGTTTGAGTTAAATCAAGCCAAATCCTCAATCCCGGGGAGAAGTGTCGAGATTGAGGAGTTTGAAACCATGGTTAAGTCCATCACCTCCGCATATCTGTATAGCTTGGAATTGAACCAGAATGCAGAAGCCAGAGCACGGGAGGAGTTCTCTTCTGAACTCCAGAGAAAAGAACTGCGCCTCACAGAGTTACAGAAAAAAGTAGAACAACTTCAAGCAGAAAAGAAAAAAATGGATGCGGAGTCCGCTTTGCTGACCAAGCAGGAACAGACACTCACCGAACAGCTAGAATCGCTCAGAAAAGGTGCTGCTGACCAGGAACAGATCAACCAGATGCTGAAGGAGAAACTAGAAGAGGCACAAAATCAGCTGAAGGAAAATGAACGATCAAAAGAATCAGAAGAAATGCTTAAGAATGAGCTTTTACAATGCAAACAGGAGCTTCATGATACGGTACTTGCTCTCTCTCACTCTCAGAAGGAACAGGAGGTAAAGTCAGAGTCCTATCAGCATGCATCCGATCGGATTCTGGCACTTGAAACTGAAAATAAAGAACTACAGCAGAAACTCACAGAACTTACCCAGGAATTATCAAAACAAAAAGCAGATGCTGATATGGGTCTTCAGCAATGCAAAGCCCAGGCGGAGCTTACGATGGAGCGCGCACTATTCAAAAAAGAACGGGAAATGCAGGAACTCCTTCGTCAGGCAGACAAAGAAAATGCCCGTCTGGAAGTGCTGCTTGAGCAGGCAAGAGAACAGCTTAAAAAAGAAAACATTGATAAAAACGAACAATAGTTTGCATTTTGCCCGAACATATGTTACTATATATAATATAATAAGGGCTTACTATAGGCCAGACCTTTCAGTGATTCAGCTGCTGGTCCCATCAGGTGGGCGTTCGACTTGTATCCTGCCAGAATCACTGTATATCCGATATTAAAAACATTTTATATACTTCATCGACAGGAGGAATCTATATGGCACAGGGACGTATTACAGATAAACAGAAAGAGATCTTGGAATTTATTAAAGCATGCATTTTAAAGAAAGGTTATCCGCCGACGGTACGTGAAATTTGTGAAAAGGTACAGCTTAAGTCTACCTCTTCTGTCCACTCTCATCTGGAACAGCTTGAGAAGAACGGATATATTCACCGGGATCCGACGAAACCGAGAGCCATCGAGATCGTTGATGACACCTTTAACCTGTCCCGCCGTGAACTGGTAAATGTACCCCTTATCGGTACTGTAGCAGCCGGTGCGCCGATTCTGGCTGATGAGAATGTGGAGAACTATTTCCCGATTCCGGCAGAATTGCTTCCGAACAGCGAAACTTTTATGCTGAAAGTCCGCGGCAATAGTATGATCGATGTGGGCATCTATGACGGAGATCGTGTTATCGTGGAACAGACCAGTGTCGCAGAGAATGGCGAGATCGTGGTTGCACTCATCGATGATTCAGCTACCGTTAAGCGTTTCTTCAAGGAGAACGGTCACTATCGTCTCCAGCCGGAGAATGCAACCATGGATCCGATTATTGTGGATAAAGTACAGATTCTTGGCAAAGTAATCGGTCTGCTGCGCCTTATGCGGTAACCTCTTGGTTTACTGACGCTTACCTTTTGCTTATTATCATGAAAATGACAGAAGCATTATGTGGCAAAATTTAACTCAAAAGCTCTATGCTATTCGTTGACGTCCGGAGATACGGTACGCTCAATTTTATAGAATAGAGCTTTTTTGTTCGTATGATTCATTTTTGCAATATGCTTCTTTCGGTGATTAAACCGGCGCATACCGCTCAAAAAGCCAGTCTTCCAGTGCATTTAAGTTATCATCGGAATGTTCTACTTCCCGGGCATATCTCCAGGAGATTTCTTCCACATCCTCCATGGAAAGTTTCTTTCCATTTTCCAGCCATCGGACCATCAGAAATTCCTGTATCCAGCGAACAGAGAACAATGCCAGTTCCATCTTGGAACAGACCATATCGTCGTAGACAGCCCCGCAAAAATAGGTATAGACAAAAAACATTAAAAGCTGCTCGCCCAGATTTTCCCATTCTTCTTTGTGACTTCCTAAGCTTCCATATGCCTTATGAAATTCTTCGCAAATTTTATGATAGGTTTCCTCACTTCCCTGATACAGCCACTTTTCAGCACCATCCAGCACATCATCCCATTCCGGACGCAGGCGTTCCAGACCGCGTAGTACCTGCAATTCTTCTATCTGGCGTGCCCACCGATGGAGAGATGCTGCATCAATGCCTTTTTTAGCAAGACTTTCTGATACAAATTCCTGAAGTTTTTTTCTCTGATGATGAGCTTCACAGTTTCGCAAAAGTTCATCAATTTCATATTCCTTCTGCTCTTCCACCCGGATCTGATATTGTTCTGTCAGCTGTTCGGATGCCGACATTCGGAGTGTCAGAGGAAGGGATCGATCCTGTAAAATCGAAAACAGAACATCTCTTGTATCTTCCAACTGGGAAAACATCATAAAATCGAATTCTTCAAAATCGTCCTCCAAATCGTCCTCTTCTTCCAGAAAACGGACCGGTTCTTTACAGGAAAGAATGATTCTAGCCGCCTCCGGACAGGACAGGGAAAGAGATAATTCCCGAAGTCCCTCGTATTCTTCCGTATGTCTCGGGTACATCCGGCAGGTATCACAAAGAGAATCTGGTCCCAGTGCTTTATAAAGATCGCAGAGATTTTCTTCATTTAAAAATGCACAGCGCCGATTGTTCTGGTAAAAACATTCTTCATCCCAGTCAATAGAATTGCGTAATCGCGTTCCGAACTCGCTCTTTTCATCTCCATATCGCTCCAGAGAGGCTTCATCAATCACGATCTGCCATCCGGCACAGCAGCTATCCGGACAATCTCCTGCTGTACAGACAAATTTATCATAATAATGTGGTTCTAAATATCGCATTTATTTTCCTTCTTTCTTTTTATATAGATCCAGGCACATAAGGCAGTAAAAATAACAGCCGCAGCAATCCATACCGACCATACCGGAATCGGACAGACTCTTGCGTTCATCATGTTCAGTCCCTGATAAAGTGTGAAAGCACCAAATATGGAAAAAATAACAAATGCCAGTGTATTCAGCAGCCCATCGGGAGTTTTGCTCTTTAAAAGATATCCAACCAGCATTCCGAGAATATCCGCTGCAAAAAGTCCCAGAGAGCATCCAATCCATACAACAAAGGCTGATTTCATGCCTTCATTGGCTCCGAACGTGATGGCTGTAAGCTGAGTCTTATCTCCCAGTTCTGCCACAAAAAATGTACAAAAAACAGCTAAGGGTGCGAACTGAATCTTTGATTTACCGCCCTCCTCCTCTTCTTCTTCATCATCACCGGCAAGAGTCGATGCGGCGAAATACAGAAATGCAAGTGCTGCAATCATCTTAATAAGCCAGTCAGGAATAAATTCACTGACAAGTCCGCCCGCCAGAACCGCAAGACCATTCAGAACAAGAATCGCCGCCGCAGTTCCTAGTATAATATCTCTCAACTTATATTTTGAAGTCAGAGCAATCAGCATAAGCTGGGTTTTATCGCCCATCTCTGCGATAAATTCTGTAAAAAACACTTTAAAAAACAGCATCATTTTTCATTTCCTCCTAGATGTAATGCATGTTCCTTCACCGCTCACTGTCGATTATGATGTCCTCCCTTTTTTGCATCAATGCACAAAAGAAAAACTCATGTATATCAACTGACAGCTATGCATGATACAAAAACTGTCGTCCATCGATATACATGAGTCTCATTATTTAAGATTTGCCAGATTATACAGTTGCTATAATCAGAATGTTGACAAACCACACTTTCGCGCTAACTACTCCCTCATAGGATATTAAATTACTTGATAAATATTATCAAATAAAGAATGACTTGTCAACGAAATTTAATGCTTCTGCAGTGTCAATTAACTTATTTTTTCTTACCGGCTCGTAAAATTCGATGTTGTCAAGGTAAAAACAGGTAGTGGTACTAATAGCGGTTTTATCAGATGTTTCAGAACTGCCCATCTCACCCAACCTTCACCAAACGTGCTGGTGCCGGGGATAAGTATGGCACATTTATCCCTAAAACTTGATATAAGTCATCATTAAACATAATCCACTTCCTGGCGAATTAATCATGAGCACAGACTTTTCCGCCTGTGCTCATAGTTTTGTCTTCCGTTACCTATACGGAGTATAAATCGACTTTTTACCGTACGTATTCTGCGGTATAATGCAAATAGATTAATCCCAAAAACAAGGAGAGGTTGCAAATGAAAACACCTAAATTTCTTGAGAATACAGCTTTATCGTCATCATACTATGAGATTCCAAATCCATATCAGAATACTCCGTCCACCGGAATCGAGCTGCTTGCTCTGTTCAAATACGCACGGTCACAAAATAAGAAACTCGATAAACTGGATCGCAAAGAAGTATCCAGATTTCGCCTGCAGAAATAAAATTTCGCTGTTCAATCTACCACAGCCGTGATAGAATGGAAACAAGTGTTTCGGGATGGTACAGAATCATGGAGGGATGCAAATGGAACCGATGTATTTGTCAATCCGGCCCGTGGAAACCGGGAAGCGGATCAAGCAGCTTCTTTCAGAGCAGAACTATACGATCCGCGAGATCCAAGGCGCCTTCGGCTTTGAGAACCCACAGGCAATCTACAAATGGATTGCCGGAAAATCCCTGCCGAGCCTGGACAACTTTATCATTCTCAGCAGACTGTTACATACCAGCATTGAAAATATCCTCGTCATTGACGGGGATATTCCTCATTTATGGGGCGGTTTAAACCAGCGGTTCAATGACATCTTCCTTCTCCCGCCTTATAATCGTGTCATAAGGAATTGATACGAAGGAGGCGAACACACATCATGAAAATGACTTCGGCTTATGCCAATAAACTGCTCAAAAATCTGGCGGACGAGAAATCCTACTGGGAAGCCAAGGAAGCTGCATCCCGCACTTACGTTGCCGCCGTTGGTGAGGAACCGGTTATCCCGGATTATGACTACTCCACTGTTTCTGCGACATTGAAAGAGATCGACCGTAAAACCGTCATCATCAAACACGCTCTGAATCTGACCAACGCCACCGCAAAGATCCCGGTCGGAGACACGGAAATGAGCGTTGACAGCATCCTGGTAAGAATGGCACAGCTCAACTCCCGCAAAGCGACCCTGGATGCCATGCGGAAATGTCTTCCGAAAATGAGGGAATCTTCTCACGCATTCAGCTCCAGAAATGCCGTTCCGGAATATCGCTACACCAATTATGATCCGGAACTGGTAAAACAGGATTATGAACGCATTTCCGGCGAGATCATGAAAATGCAGATTGCCCTTGACCGGTACAATCAGACGTTCCTGTTCGAAGCGGACATTTAAAGATATTTTCCGTACAGGGTCTTTAAAAATGCAGATGGGATTGTTAACGTTCAGTGATATGGATCATTTTGTTATTTTTTATCCGTTGTTTCTTTCGGTTCATGGTACGCTAATTCAGCGAATATCAATGGTAAATAATCCCCCTGTAGAAAACCCGTGAGCGATCACACCGGTGCCGGGTACGGTTTCAGGCACCACGGCTGCGGAATGCAAATTTCGCAGCCTTTTCCTTATAGACAGCTATCACAAAGGAGGATTCCATGAAAAACTTCCAGAGACTCGACGGTCTGTCCATCCTGTCCGTCCAATATATGTATATTGATCATAAAGACTACCTTGCGGATTCCCTGCTCGCACAGAACCATGTTTCCGTTCGGTTCGGAAACGAATTTTCACGGGACGATTCCCCGTACCGCATCATTCTCTGCAAAGTCAGAAAGAAAGACACGGCGGAATTTGAGAAATCCATGGAATTGCTGTGCAACAAGATGTTGCTTTTCGGACACAACGATTACACGGAATTCTGCAACAGCATCATGGAAACACTGGAGCAGAATCGAGGTGCTGCATGAAGAAATCATTTGTCCCGATCAGCAAACAGAGTAAGAAAGCACAAAAAGCATACCATTCCTTACAGCGTTCCACCTGGGGCATCCTGAACCCGGCAACGCGGACCATGCCAAACGGCAGGGCATACAACCGGAAAAAGCAGAAAGCAAACGACAGAAGCGGCAGAGAATCATCCTTCGACTCCCCGCCGCTTTCTTTTTGCCCGTCCATGCCTATCAATCCCACAGGTTCCGGAAATATTTCATCATAAGCCCCATTCCCTGCTTCAGACACCGGTCCCGGTACTCACGCAATTCATTCTCAGCCGCCAGCCACTTTTCAGAGATCTCCGCATATTCCGGCACATCGCTCATCATATACAGACGATGTGTATGCTCCTGATTTTCTCTCGCAATCTCCTCTTCCGTCTTTAGTTTTTCTCCGAACATGCCGTATTTTGCTGTAAATTCTTCCTGTGCCAGGTCATGTTCCTTCTCATACGGATTCTTCTTTCTGCACATATCCTCATTCGCTTCCCGGAACAAAAATTCCATTCTTCCCAGAATACGGTCCCATTTCCGGATGTTTTCTTCCTCCGGTCCCTCAAAGGAACCTGGGTAACCATGGCCGTTGACACGAAGGTCATGAATCATGTTCGGAACAACCGTAAGGAACCATTGGTCAATCGACCAGGTGTCACGGTAACAGTATCCATAACGCAGTCTCTGGTAAATGCAGATGATATCTTCTTTCCATATGGAAATCCTTTCCCATAATGATTCTCTCTTCCGGTGTGACAGGAAAACGGAACATGCTTCCTTCCGTCTCTTTCTGTTTTCTTTCGGACTCATTCGCTTTGCAATTCGTTTTGCAGTATCCATGAACAGTTTCTCCTTTCCCGTAGCGTACCTGATACGACAGTTATAGCACGGCATAGGAAAGACTGCATTGAACCAATGGTTTAATTTTCGGCAGGAAAAGAAAAAGTGCAAGCTGCGTGCCTGCACTTTCCTATTTTTCTTCTACCATTCTGATGAATCAACAGCCCCAACTTCCGGCTTTTTCATTCCTGTAAATCCTGAATATAAGACATCAGATCATCATACTGTGAAGATGACATTTCGCCGTCATCGTATAATTCCTGTATATGAGCAGACAGTTCATCAATGTCATACTCTTCCATTTCTCCATTCACAATATCAACAATCTGGTCTTTCAGTTCTTTGTATTCCCTGCAATAGATATGACTGTCGTACATACATGCCTCCTTCTGTTAACTGTGTCATTTGGATTTTTCATTCAGATATTTTGCATCCATAGTTGCTTTAACCCATGTTTTGTGTAGCTTTTTCGCAACATAGTATTGGAGAAAATTATCCTTCAGTTTGTATCGCCCATTTTTTATTTTCACCAGTACCGGCTTGTCCAATTTCTTATGCTCTTCATAATACTTCATAAGTTTTTCCAGTTCATAAGGATCCGGCTTCCACTGCTTATAGTTCTCAGTAACAACAATTTCTTTAAACCGAATACTCTCTATTCCAGAAAATCGTTCGCAAGACTGTTGCGTTGTTTCTTCTGGCTGCTTGGTATTTTCCTGTGGTTGCAATTCGTGCTTAATCTCAGCTTTGCCTTGAAATAAAGTTTCCTGCATTTGGTCCGCACGTTCTTCTTCTATACTCCGGGTTTTTAGGTACACTTCTTCTGCCATGCTTTCAGATTCCGCGTAATACTTGCAATGGGAAGAACCGGGACATTTCCGCAAGAAACATCCCATTTTTCCCTGATGGCATACGCCTTCCGCATAATAAATGCATCGGGCTTTGTGGCGCCTTGGATCATCTTCCTCTTTCTTTACAAAACCGACATGCCATGGTGTATCGGGCAATCGTTTCTCATCCATATATGCCTCCGGATATTGTTTAGATTACCTCATTATTAATCGGGTTCTTGATAAATTCCATGATATTAGATACCCTTGCATCTTCGAATTCATCATCCAAGCCAACTGGGCGGGTGACAAGAACTTCATACAGATATTCAAGACCGCCGCGGGCGTAGGAATGGAACAGTTCCATGTTTTCTGTATACATTTTTTCTGACTTCGGGTTTGTATCAAATGCCATTCTTGCTTTTTCGGCTGGATCCAAACCTCGGCTGTCATCCAGAAGCAGAATCACCTGCATGATCGTGTAGAATCTCGTATAATTACTTGCTACTTGATCCAGCTGAATGGTTCTCTTATCTGAGGACATCTTATCGTCTGCGAGACGTCTGTTTTTACGAAAGCCAATGATGACCGCTACAGCATATAAATCCAACAGTTTGGAGAATTTTGATTTATCCTCAATCTTATTCTGAACCCACATAGCATCTGCATAACGTGCAAAACGACCATTTAATACAATCGGATCTGTTTTAAAGTAATCATAAGTCTTTTCATTTGAAGTTTTCGTTTTTCCGGTCATTATAATTCACCTCCCGCATTCGGAACGATCGTGGAATTATTGGCTGCTGCTTCTTTCGAAACCCTGTAACAGTATTCCGGTAATGCACGTTCCTTTAAGCCGGAAGCTTCCCAATCTTTATCCAGCATAAAAATAATAACCTGCTCTGCAAATTCCGGAAGTTTCTTCGCGATCAGACCAATGTTTTCGTTACTCAGGTTAGAAAACGGAGCATCAAGCACTAACGGAAGTCTGACGGCACCACTGTTCTTTTCCTTCTCAGAGAGCCGTCTGCGGTTTGCCAGCTCCAGGATGCTGACAATGTAAGTAAAGTTTACAGCGATCATCTCACCGACGGAAAGATTTTTCTCTTCGATGTCAGAAAGTCCACTCATGGAGCGATAATACATATGTATTTTATAATCCTTTTCCAAGCAGGCGTATTTTTCCTTGCTGTTAAACATACGTTCAAAGTTCTCTGCAATGATTTCGTTCAATTCTCTTAAGGTCGGTTTTTCCGCTCTATCAACATCTTGCGCTGCTCTGAAATAGACGGCCTTGGCATATTCTATCGCAAGATAATACGGTTTGTTCTGAGCATCCTGTTTTTCCAATAATTCCAGTTGTTTCCGAAAACTATCAATGTTCTGCCGATAGGAATTAATTTTACCAGCAGCCTCTCCTTTTTTCGTCTGAGCATTTGCCAGATTGTTCTTAGCTCGCTTATACTGTTTCCGTACTTCTTCCAGATTCCGCGTACGATCAATACGACGTTCCAGATCATTATACTCATCAGTATCTTTATCAATCTCTGTCTGATATGATTCAAACTCTTCTGCTTTTTCATGAAGCGATGAAATCAAATCGGAAGAACTTTGCTGCCATTCACTCAAACGTGCTCGCAAATTTTTTGCAGGACCGCCAATCTTATTTGGGTATACTTCCTCGCGCAATTTAAGCAGTGCCTGATAGTGTGGATGATCCGGAAGCAGCTTTTCGCCGCAAAGGCATGTGCCTGTCTCTAAAAGCCAATCAATCGTATCGGATGTAACACCCGGAATATCCTTTCCTTCCAGATCTACCTGACTCAAAACTTTTTCTACACTCGGAAGCAGTTCAGAAACCAACAGTTTATCTGCGGTACTGAATTCTTTGATGAAACTGGAAAAATACCCATTTCTATGCCGAGTATTGACTTCAATTCGGTCTTTTAGATTTTTTAAACGCTGCTGTTCTTTTTCAGCAGACGGATTGCTTTCTAAAATTTTTTCGTATTCTTCAATATCCTTTTGAGCCACGACCATATCCTGTTCGCATTGACTAATAACATTTTCTTCATTTTGAATGGAACGCTCTAACTGTTCAATACGGTTCTGATACGTTTGTGATTCCGAAGAGGTTGGCTTAATCTTTTTGTTCAATTTCTGTATTACGGAAGATTTATAGTCACCGTTTCCGTCCTTCAAATGCTCTTTTAATTTCAAAATGGAAGTAATGCCAAGAATTGTGTTGATGGATTTTTTGATATCTTCCGTTTTGTTATTTTTATCATTCCAACGCTCACCATCGAAGAAAAAGTAATTAGATAACTTCTCTGGGAAAAATTCATTGATTTTAGACTGAACATATCCACTGCGGTAATCGTTGATTTTATCGTCAATGATGCCTTTTTCTGTCGGCACACCGTTCTTACTGATCAGCATGGTCAGCTTTGCATCTGCCACCGGTACGACATCATGGCTGTAAGGGTTGGTCGGCGGACGTTTAAACGACTGTCTTCTGACGAACTTATATTCAAATTCATTCGCATCAACTTTATCAGACATCGTAATTTCAACCAAAACTTCTCCCGTTCCCTGATTTCCCATTTCTGCAATGACTTCTTTATTGGGCAGCACGGCTTTTTCCTTTGATTCATAATTTGTTGAGATGATTTCGCCATAAAGTCCCCAGCGGAATGCCTGGGCAATCGTTGTTTTTCCAACCGTGTTGTTTCCAAGAATCGCTGTGACATTCATTTTATCATCGGTTGAAAAACGAATCGTATTTTTGCCTTTATATCTCATGAAATTAACAAGCGTAATTTCTTTAAATTTCAAATTTCGTTCACCTCTTCCTTCGCCTTTTTGACCAGATGATTTACAATACGATCAACCATCTGTTTATCATCGAATTCACCGGTATGGTCATTCTGCCACTCAGCTTTTCTTAAAGTCTGGTACAAACTTTCCACTTTTTTCAAATCAACTGACTCACTCATCGTATTCCTCCTCCATCTTCTGCATTTCTTCTTCAATATCCAGATAAACATCATAGGCCCGCATGATCTCATTCATCATACCATCTGCCTGAGCCGGGTTATCTGACAGTTTGCCGAACTCATGGATCCTTGCCATCTCTCCTATGATAATATTTCGATCTGCCTCAAAATCAAGATGACTGGCACAAGACAACTCTCTTGGTAGAGTGACAAAATCATAGATTTCTGCATAATCTTTATTCGGGCTCCTTCTAAGGAGCCGCCCTCGTCTCTGGATGAATTCTCTCGGATTTCTGGTACTTGCCATGATAAATGCAGTGCGGATTGATGGAATGTTGACACCTTCATCCAAACATTTAATGGCTGTTACTACTTGAAGTAGCCCATCCTGAAACAGACTTTTAATTTCCTGTCGTTCTCTCAAATCTTCTTCTGCGGTAAATCGTCTGGCTGTCATACGTAGCTCATTGCGTATCTTTGTTGTTACCCCATCAATCTGACGTTCAATATCGCCTGTTTCTTCATCCTCCATGGATGTTGCCCCGCAATATACAAGAATGTGTCCATCGTTCTTATACTTCTGCATAAGGGAAATCAGAAGATCCGGTTTATTTCTTGCTCCGGCCAGTACACGAGAACGCTTGAAAAGAAGTAATTCTCCCTCTTTTGAGATTTTGAGCTTTCCGTTTTCTTCAATCACAAACTTTTTCAGTTTTTCTGTCAGAGACTGGTATTCACGCAGCTCGTCCGATTCCAAATAAACCGGTACAGGGAAATATCGGTACTTCGTCAAGGCTCCATCCTTGATTGCCTGCTCCACATCGTACTCGATGCATTTTTCTCCGAAATAATCAAGAAGCATCTGTGTTCCTTTTTTATCACGGTACCGTTCGATTGTAGCCGACAATGCAATCCGGTTATTGATGTTTTCCGGCAGACAGGCAGATAGACTTTTTGCTCCGAAATTGTGAGCTTCATCGATAATAAGCAAAACATTCTGCTCTTTCTTTAGACGCGTTACAATCTGTTGGATCGCTTCTCCCGAAAATGTATCATTGGTTGTGATGCAGACAAACGGTTCTCCATAATTACGAAATCGTTTATAGGACCGTACCAGATCTTCTTTCCAATGTCGGTTTTTGGATTGTGAATGTGCAATGATCGGAGAAGGCCCCCAGTTGATCTCGTCCTCTTCCCACTGTCCGACTAAGTGAATCTGCGGACAAACAATAAATACAGCAAGTTGTTCTTGCTTCTGTCTTGCCAGTGCTACCATACAAGCGAGGGCCGTGTAGGATTTTCCTGAACCCGTACACATGGCAAAGATTCCACGGCATTCAGCTTCCATCCAGTTTGATACAGCTTCTTTCTGAACGTCCCGTAAGGAAACATCTTCCGGAATCTGGAACAATTCCCGCGGCTTTACAAATTCATCTTCGCAGAACTGCTTTTCGTCCGTCTGATAATCTACACAATCCCGCCTGAACTTGGAAAGTTTTTCGATGATTACGCTTGGAAACGGAACGACCCTTATTTTTTCTGTTTCATTTTCCCACATACGGTCAAAATCGCTTTCGCTGATATCAACATAATTCCGGTTCGTTTCATCCCGCCAGTCGCAGAAAACATACAATGACTCGAAATTATCGCAATATGCATTCGCAGAAGCGTTTGCGGAGCCTGTATAGGAAATCCGGTTCCCCTCTTCATCTTTGAAAACGGCAATCTTCTCATGATAAATATTGCGGTATGTATCGTTTTCCATAAATGCAAGTTTGATTTCCAAGGTTCCATTCGCAATTAATGTCGCAACCAAGTTCAGACGTTCTTCTTCAAATGCATCCACTGGATCTGTCAGACTGACATCCAATGCCTCGATCATGGCTGCTTCCCGCGTCTTATATCCAAAGCGGATTGCGTCAATATCATCTTCCTCCAGCTTCGGAGAACAAATCAGCTGAATTCTTCCTCCGTTCTTGGCAAAATCAAACAGTCCATAGGATAACTCAATCAAGGCAGAGGTCGAAAAATATCCAACCGCCCTTTTATAGATTCTGCTTTTTCGAAGAACCGGAATCAGAAAATCTCTTGGAAAATTATTGCTGTCAGAACGATATCTTAAAGCAATCGGCAATTCAGTAAACCCCATACAGACACCGCCCTTCTTATTTCCAGTTCATCAATTTATTGTTGATTGTAGTTTGCACATTTCCGTTCAGCATGTCAAAGCGATTTTCCAGTATGCTATGAATTTTATCACTTGTACTTGCTGAATCTTCGGAAACATAGCTTGTGATGTTTAATGCAGACTTTGCTCCTGGAGTGATTTTTTTAGCATAAATATCCAGAGCATCATCAGAAATTGCTTTGTTGGCTTCCTTAGTAATCAAAACAAAATTTAACGGTGAATTACAAATATGCTTCGGATCTTTTCTAATATTTGCCGTTACTTCTCCAACTTTTTTTGCGGTGCCAAGTGGAATTACATGATGTGCTTCCAAGTTTGCAGCATCTGGACTAAAGACACTGACTGTTTTATTAGAATCAAACATATCCGGATATGTCTGAGCCAGCATATACTGACACACGAAAGATATCATGACACGTTTCGGATAACGGTCTTCTGACACCTTGTCCATCAAAAGAAGGGATTTTTCCGAGAAATTTGTCATGGAAAATACATTCTTCTTAATCGACTCGATCCAGTCTGTCTTCAACTGTTTCTTGACGGTTTTCAGCATATTTTTCAGGTTGTTAATAAATGTGGTATTCTGATCCTTATCATATTCTCCCGAGAATAAAACGGACCAATACCAGCCTTCTAACAGGTCATGTACATCACGGTCATAAAAGTAAGTATCCTCCAGAAATACCACTGCAATCAAAACAACCACCAGTGCGTAGTTGACTTCCTGAAGTGTTCGGATGCCACATCTGGTCTGCAGGAAAAACATGGATCGGTCAATTGCCGTAATCGTCTTTTCACAGTTCTGATCAATCTGTTCTGGTTTCAGATTGAGGATAAATCCCTTTTTGATATGATCCAGTTTGATCGTATCTGGGTTTAAATCCGGAACATAGGAATAAATGCTAAGTACATCCAAAAAAATGTCCACATACTTCGAGTTCAAGTCGTTGTTAGATGCATTGTAACAGCCAGTATTTTCTGTTGCATTATAAGTGTGGTTCTGGATCTTACTGGAAAGGATCACACGCATTTTATCTGGAAGGACCTTCTCAGGGTAGTTCTTTTGGCTCATCATCAGCTTATGCATACGGCTGGAGAAATTCTCCTTATTGACCTTTGCAACTCTCGCCATAATCAAGTCAAATGTGTTTAAGCAGACACCTCCACGGTTCAAGTTCTCATAGATGTCAATTGCCCGTGCTCGCTGCGATGCTTCGACTACAATCTGGCTTAAAAAAATGGAATTGATGCAGGAAGATAAATACTCCTTAATCTGAGAGGTCCAAATTTTGCTTCTTGCGTCTACTTCGTCATCAAATGCCTGTGTTTTGTCTAATTGGCTATAAATATTATCAGCGTCATCAGCAAAAATATATTTTGTAAACTCATCTTTTTCTGAAGTTGTTGCGTAATCTCTATATGCTGCCTTAATTTCTGAAGCGATTGCTTTTGCAACTTTTTCGATGATATCTCCAAAACGAAGTACAATGGAACTTTTATTTTTTCCGATTGGTGTTGCCATCAAAAACATTGGAATCAGGTAACCATCTCGGAACGAAGTACAATATTCGTCTAATAATGGGGTAAGCTTTTCTGCCGGATTATACGGTTTCTTATCATTCGCATTAAATGACTCTACATGAATATATTTTAATATCTGCGATGTCAAAAATGGCGGAAGATCTGTATTGGGATTTTCAATCGGGAATTCCAGATTTCCGATGCCAAACCAGTCTTCTTCTTTATCCGGACGGTCTTTCCATTTTGGAAGTTTTAAAAAGAATCTCCGTTTCAATGCCATAGGTGCGATCAGTTCACTGACTTTCGGGCAGTTGTCATGGATAATATTAGAAAAAACATTGGTAAGCACTGTCAATCTCTGCTGACCATCCAGGAGAAATTCCACCTCGCCATTGATCTGTGTCGTTGCAACTTGTTTCTTTGAGCATCCGATTACTTTGGCTGCATAATCATCCGGATCCGATTCCAGCAAAAGAATACTGCCAACTGGCATCTTACAAAGAACAGAGGCAACCAGTTGTTTCTGCTGGTCTTCATCCTTCCATACAAACTCTCTCTGAAAATCCGGGAGTAAAATCTGATTTTTTTCAATTTTGTTTATAATTTCAACTAAATTTGATTTCTGCTCCGACATATATTTTCCTCCTCTACAGACTTTCAATTGCATCTAACAACACATCCAAGTCCTCTTTTGTGTTGAATGGGCCGATGCCGACCCGTATGGTCCCGCCGTATGCGGTATCTTTCAAATACTCGTGAATATATGGAGCACAGTGATAGCCCGTGCGTACTGCAATATCAAATTCATCATCCAATATGCGACCGACATCACCGGAATCGTAGCCTTCTATAACAAAGGACACAATTCCGAGCTGTTCCTTCATGTCAAATACAGTTACCATCGGATTTTTGGAAAGCTGATTCACCAGATAATCCGTCAGTTGCTTTATGCGTTCCATGTGCTGGTTATCTTTTAGCCATTCCAGTGCCGCATGAAGCCCGGCAATTGCAACAATATTTTCACTGCCAGCTTCATATCTGCCAGGTGCGGATTCCGGCATCGATAAATTCAAGGAATCGCTTCCAGTTCCACCTGTCAGGATACACTTTAATGATACATCTTTTGACAGAATAAATCCACCTACACCAAAGGGTCCGCACAGGGTTTTGTGGCCTGCAAAGCCGATAGTATCCGCATTCATGTCATCAAAGTTTAAATCAATCAGGCCGACCGCCTGCGCTGCATCCGCAATCGTAATGGCATGATACTGTTTTGCCAGCCCAAAAAGTTCTTTTACGGGAAGTTTATAGCCGGTAACATTGCTGATTACCGTTGAAATCACGATGTCCGGGTTCTTTTCATGGAAAAGATATTCCGTTTTCTTTAAATCAATCTCAAAGTGCATTCCCAACGGAAGAACCGACACCGTGCATCCCGTCCTTTGTCTAATGGCTTCCATGGTGCGGGCAACTGCATTATGTTCATACGGAGTCATATACACCACAGTGTCTGATGTGATATCGAGTCCATTCAAAACCTGATTGAATGCCTGCGTTACCGATGGTGTCAGTACAACATCCGCTTTTCCCGTGCAATGCATGAGTTCCGTAAGCATCTTTTTTGTATCAAAAATAATCCCGGATGCCTCGCGGGCGGCTTTGTAGCCGCCACGTCCGGCGTTCACGGAAAGTGTTCTGTTTACGCGATCCATTTCCTGATAGACCGTTTCCGGCCGCGGAAAGGAGGTCGCAGCATTATCAAGATAAATCATACCATTCACCCCATTAGTTTTTTTACGAGATTCATCAGGATGCCGATCTTTTCACTGTTATCGAGAGCCCCGTATTCATCCATCATATCATCCAGTGCGCTTTGGAAGAAAACTCCGGAAGGTGACAATTCGTTCGGGTCAAAATTATAAAAATATTCCTTTGCTCCGCTTTCTCCCGGAAGCGTAATTTTTTTGCTTTGCGGTGTATCCGCTGCTTCTTCTTTTTTCTTGAGATCTGCTACCAATGTTTTTAAGGTGGATTCAAATTCGTCTTTCGTCTTATCATTCCAGTCCTCAATAAAGAAATTGGTCGCTGTTTTGGCAAGCTTCTCAATCAGATCCATGGATTTCCCGCTTATAACGTCACGGATACAATTAAAAAGGCTCTGTGATGTTGCCGGCAAAATACTATTCTTTGCTTTTTCCGGGATGTTTTCATACCATACTTTTAAGCCTTGCTGAAGATTATCATTATGCTGTAAGCCAAGTGACTTCTTGATCGCGGCGGCCACATCCTTTTTTAATCTCTCCGTATGTACATCGATGTCTTTCTTTGCTTTTTGTACTTCTTTTAATGTATCTGATAAAGAATCTGTTTCGAATATCCGTGGAATCTGCTCAAAAATCAGCTCTCTTGGGTTCGGTTCCCCGGTCAATGCTTTACGGAATAGTTTCAATTTTCTCATATCCTGTCTTGGGTAGTCTCCTACCTGGAAGGTGGTTGCTGTCTGCGGCAGTGAACGATACCACGCCTGGATAAAACATTTCAATCTTGCAAGGCGGTTCATGTTCTCGATCTCTTTGCAGTAATCGCCATAATCCGAAAACAGTTTTTCCAATCCCTCGATGTACTCCAATTTTTCAACTGTTTCCGCTTCTACATACAGATAGTGGTTATCCGGTGCTGCAACCGCATCCACAATCAGTTTCGGACTTAATGCAATCTCGGTTTTGTCATGGTAAATAACCGGCATGTCTTCTAACTGCATCAGCTGCTCTGCAATATAAATCGGGAGCACGCCGCGTCTCATTCCATAAGGAGCGCTTGTCAGCTTATTGACTAGGGTTGCAAAGGCAACTTTTTGTCCCTTGCTGTCGTGGATAAACTCTACAATTTCGTTTCTGGCTGATGCCAGGTTGCTGTCATTTTTTGTGGACTCTATGCAGGAACGATAAATGGTTGCTTCCGCACTTGTACCGGAGCTGTACTGCTCAAACATCCTTGAATGGAAAATATCATCCAGAATAATATTCCTTGCTTTGGAATACTGTGCAGTAACACTGTGGCGGTTGATCGATTCATGGTTGATCAGCGGCGTCCTGTTATAAACACGTTCCGCAACATCACTGATCACACGGTTTAAAGGCTTTTCCTTCATCTTTTCGATCCCGTCTCTTGTATAGAGCGTGGAAATCTGATCCATGGCATCTGCAATCGCCTGGTTTAAATCATTTAACAGGTTTTTCTTCCAGTTTTCCAGTTCGATGCCAGCTGCCTCATTCTCCTGCAAAAATGTTTTATCAAGTAATAATTTTTGCACAGCCAGAAGATTCTGAGCCTTCGATTTTACGTGCGGCATCTGTTCAATAATTGCTGCCATAACGGAACGGTCATTCAACTCTTCCAGGTGTTTTCTGATATTCTCCGGCTTTTCCTTATGCTGATTCAAAACAAGGAATAAATATCCGTCCGGGTGATTTTCTTTTGGCAGATAATCCATGGAAGATAATGCCATAAAGGAATCAGAATTTATGATATGCACCTGAAAATAACGGGTCATACAGTGGTCCTGATTATATTTCTTCGGCAAAATGTACTTATTCTTATTTACCCGGTTCAACACATCCGGCACATTGATCTTTGTAAACTGCTTTTTGATATCATCCGAAACAAGTTCCTGCAGGTTGGCACTGACGCTGTCATGGAAACTGTAAGTCTTTGCTTCTTTATTAAAGGCAATCAGTTTTTGCTTTATTAAGGCATCAATGGCATTTTCAATCGCTTCTTTTCCTAAACCGGTTGCCAGGTACAGATATTCCTCATTTACCGGGATATCATCAGATAAATCAACCATACGAATCACTGCCATGGTTTTCAGGATCTTTTTCGCATCCGCATCTTCCGCTTTCTCAATTGCATGTTCTGCATTGATCCATTCCTCATGTACAGCGAAGTCTTTTTCATCCGCTAAAAGCTGGGAGAAGTAATCATAAATCAGCGGTGCCCCTGCAAATGCCGTGTCCGGGCACTGCTCAACATAGGATGCCAGACTGTAGAGATCTTTACTCGTCAGGAACGTAAACAGGGTACGTTCATTCTGTGCGATTTTCTCACTCAGCTGAAGCAAAAGGCATGCCGACAATGGTGTCAACGGAAATGCTCCATTTCCTACAATGAAATCGTAACCATTTTTATCAAATAAGGAACGGAATTCCCTGATCTGATAGGAATGCTCCAGCATCTCCTGATAGGCTTTGTCGGATTTGCTCCAGTTCGCAAATTCCGATGTTTTCTGGATAGCATCCGCAATCAACTCATAGTTATTCTGGGAGGAAACAACAAATTTCTTCTCTATCAGTCGTCCCTCTACTCCCAGAAATGCATTTTTCACTTCTTTGGATAAAGCATCTCCATAAGAGCGGATTGCCTTATGAGCAACACAAGTCAAATGCAGCTGTTCTTCTTTGGAGGAATTACAAAGTTCACACAAATCCTGGAGCGTTTTCATATCCGCAGAAAATCCTTCTGCCGTATGCCCTTCGATATATTTACTGAATTCATCAAACACCACATAAATACCGTCATATCCATGCGTTGCACATAAGCGTTTGTTCACGGAGCGGTAAACGGTAAGTGCATCCTCTTCTATATCCGGATTGAACTCACTTCCCGATGTCAGTGTCGGATATACGTCTTTGAATTTTGCCAATGCTTCGTAATCGTATGCCTCAAGCCCGTTTACGACATTTTCCGGCTGATCATGGAAAGCTTTTTTGAACGCACTGTATGTATCCGGGTAATGTTTTTCCCACTGTGAAATCGTAGATAATGCCTTGGAGAAGTAATTATCCGGTACAACATCCGTGAATCCTTCCCGTTTTAACGCCTGATTCAAGCTTTTCACAAACGCCTGGGAGAGATTCCCACTGCTTGTATTTACGATAACCGGAAGCAGTTTCTTTTTGTTATAGACCTTTTCTATTTCCGCTTTCGCATCGTTATCCATCGTGCTGATCCGATTCAGCAGGAATTCCAGTTCTTCCGTATGATTACCAGACAGGATTGCAAGCAACACCAGAAGCAAATGGCTCTTTCCTTTTCCGTAAGGGCCGATCAGGATATTTGCACGTTTACCGGAAAAGGTATCCACTTCTTCCAGATACTCGGCCAGTAATTTAATGGAAGAACGAGTTGGAATATATAATTTCAGCTTACTCTCATCATTCAAATCAAGAAGCAGATTTACCGATTTTTCAAACCGGTGATCAATCCTTACTAAATCAACAAGTCTCATGAGGTAATGCCCCTTTCATAATGCTTTTCCAGAATTTTCACCTGATCCAGCTCCTTGCACTGATCCGGATAAATGATATCAAGACCCGCTGTACGGTTTACGATGATATATTTCTTTGCCTGTAAATCGTCCAGAAAATCGTTCACCATAACCCGGTTCAAATTCAGGAGCTTGCCCGGCATGTTATCGCCGTCTGTCGTATCATCAATCTGCATGCTGCCTTTTTCATTCAATTCATCAATGATCAAGAACAGAACAACCAAGGAATCCAGTTTATTCATCATAGGTCTTGATTTCACAAATTTATTTTTACCAGTCCTGGTAATGAGGCGAAGTTCTTCAAACGGACTGATGTTCTTATCTTCCGGATCATTTCCCGGATCATCCTTGCCTGAATACATGGCTAAAACTGCTGTACAGTCATCCCGAAGGGAACGTTCTGACACGGACTCTTCTCCCGTAGATTCCAGAATCAGCCTGTTTTCCATCGCGTACATTTCTTCACGTTCAAATGCCGATGTCAGCTCCATTTTATTGAAAAAGAGATTCCATGTCGTAGCCTGCTCAAAATTGCTTGCGATATTACAATGCAGGATCCAGAGTGTAAATACATCTTCGATATATGGGTCATACTTGGCGATTGCCTGTCCCAATTCAGTAAGCTGCACGCCTTTCTGAGGTACATCTTTTGTGATGCCAGCTGTCCTCATCCAATACCGGATCGCCTTTGCCATGTTAGTACCAACCCCAAGAACATCTGTACCGGAGTTCTTTGAAAAGACTCCCCTGTCTTTTTCCACTGCCTGTATTCCTTTTGTCAGCCATCCATCTCTTAAAATGAAGGATTCATGACCTTTTAATCTATACTTCCGTTTGACCATTCCATTTTCCCTCTCTTTTTCAGCGCTTGATGCACATTACTTTTCGCATGTAACATCCGCCGTCATAATGCGTGATGCAATGCCCACACCGGACACATTTATCATCTTTTATTTTGTATGAGACCAGCCCGGACCGATCCGTGATGATCTCGATCGCTCCAAATCGGCATGCGCTTTCACAGCCAAGGCATCCCATACACATCTGGTATTTCGTAATCTGATTTTTGACTTTATCCTCCACTGCCTTTAAACTGTTGCTGTGTCCGGCAGTCTTATTGAGGACGCTTACCTTTAACGTGGTCTGACCGATTTTCCCCTGCAATTTCAGCTGAAGGGTTCCGTCTTTTCCCACGACATATACTTCTCCCAGTCGCTCATTGCCAAGGGATTTGTTAATATATCCAAACGGCTTGAACAGTTCGTATAATTCCTCAGTAATCGGTCTCTGTAATTCAAAGTTCAATGTATTTTCCTGCAGAGCACATGGCTCAAAAGTCAAAACAGAGGTCTGTGCATAATCCAGCCCATTTCCTCCCTGTCTGGCTTTCCACCAACCGCCATCCACGTAAACTTCCGGATCCGGCTTTCCGATCTTCTTTGCGAAGTCAATCAGCAGTGTATGCCATTTCTCATACTGTTCCGGCATATAAATTTCCGATAAGAAACCGGACCAGGCACTGTTATTCGGACAGCACCAGCAGCCTACCCTGGTATAGCCAAGACGGTATGCGTCATTGAAATCCGTTTTGGTTGTCAAAAGATACAGCCATACATCAAAGTCCAGCCAGTCAATGATCGGAGAAACCGTCCTTTGTACTGCGATCTTCGGGCTGTCCGATTCTCGGTCGTATTTATTTCTGGAATTTGATTCACTCCTTCGGATACCGTAGAACGTAAGGATTCTCTTCTGGTTTTTAAACAATGACTGAATCTTTCTCTGGATTGCACCGGTCTTAAAAATGGTGCAGCACCATCGCATAACACGGCTAGGCGGCCCGAGCTGTTCACAAAGTTCATCAAAGTTCTTATCCTTGTTCTTGGCTGTGATCACAAGGGTCTTTGGATGCTCCGCCTTAAATCTCTTTACGTATTTCGCAGATTCTGGGAATTCCAGCGTTGTATCACCGTATAAATGCAATACCTGCTGGGTCCCCAATGCACGCAAAACAAGATCTGATACAACTGTACTGTCCTTTCCACCGCTGAAAGACACGAACATCTCAGTCAGGCTGACTCCTTCCGCCATGGTTCGGATATATTCCATTGCTTCATTGGTGATGTAGTCATAGCGGTGCCTGTTCGCGACAAGGAACTTATTGATATTTTCATTGAAAAAGTCGTATGAATTTTGCGGAGAAAGTTCATCCAGCTGTTCCCGTATTTTTTTCGCATCCAGAAGTTTGGTCTGCTTTACGGAAAATGGAACCTTTTTCCCATTTGCATAATAAAGGTTTCCCGACGCGTTCCATACCGACGCATTTCTATATTTAAAGGGCTCTCCCAGCATGATCTCAAGTAGCAGCCGTTCTTCTGGAAATACCGGTCTTAAATCCGAACCAATCCGGTGGGCTTGCTTCCCACAGATGGGACAAATTTCATCATATAAAGGGATGTTGCAGTCATCACACCAGAAAACAGTTGTATTTTCTACCTCTGACCGGTCTCCACAAACAGGACAGGTAGATGTTTCTGTATTCAGGTTACATTTCTTACAAATATATTTAATCATTTTTCTTCTCTCTTTACGCCGTCTTCCGAATCTGTAATTTCCATAATATCTTCTACCTGACAGTTCAGGGCAAAGCATATTTTTTCCAGGATGCCTGTGCTTACATTTTTGTTTTTGCCAAGCTTTGCCAGGGCATTCGTAGATATTCCGGCGGCATTACGCAAGTCCATCTTTTTCATGTTTTTATCAATAAGCAGTTTCCATAACTTGTTGTAACTGATTGCCACGTTTCCACCCTCTCCGCATATTTTGTGATTATCTGCCGTATTTTACAGTTTTGTGCGTTATGTTAATCAAGTCCATTATACAATGCGTTTGCATAAACGACAATTAGTTTTGAAGGTGGCAACAAAATTTTGCATTTTAAAAATATTGTTTGCTCTTTTCTGGTAGAATTATGGAAGATAAATTTGCATTATTGGCAAAACACTTGTCTTCCGTTATGATAGAACTATTACCAATATTGAAAGGAATTTCTAAATGAAGATGAGCATGAACAACGGAGAATAGGGATGTGACCTTTATTTTGACGATCCAGACTTTCCAAGAATTCTGCATGTTTGGCTGGAATCGAAGTCCCTGTACAGTATCTCTCGACAGAGAACAATTTTTCATAACTACGGAATTTGGTTCTCATTTTCAAAGAAGGATGAATGTCAGCTGATCTGAGCATTCATCCTCTTCCTCATCATCCTCGTCAAAATCACCGGCATCTCCAAAAAGAGCCTCGTGTTCCTCTTTGCTGGTACACATTAATTCATCCCATAAGAATCTTTCAGTTGCATCAATTTTTCCGTCACCGTTAAAATCCTTCCACTTGATGCCGACACCCTACTTAAAGATTACTGATTTGTTTTTCTTTGTACCTTTATCATAACACAAATGCTGTCCAATAAAACAGACTCTTCACATCTATTACTTCGTTTGAAATATCTTTTGGGAATCCGCAAAAGCCCGTAAACTCCCGATTGACTTTTCATTGGCAGTCTGGCAGTTCCAGCCGTTTCAATTTGTGAGCATCTAATCCAATAACCGTCTCTGCCCCTTTCTCTTCGGCTATCTTCCAGAACTCTTCCCAATAATGATGTTTGTGTCGCATGGAGGAACAATTCTTTTCCAGAGGCAATCCGTATTGCACAGCCGTATCGATAACCCGTATCGCAACCGCTTCCATTTCCAGAGTCCAGATTTTCTGTCTTCTGAAAATCCGGTCTGGATGAGCAACGCTCTTGAAACAACCTGTTTTCATTCCCGCGATCATCGCATCGCCAAGAGCTGTGTATTCATATCTTCCAGCAATCGTTCTTTCGGCCATTCGAAAGTATAATGCTCTCTGTCTTCCGGGTCTTCTGCCATATGCTGACCGAGCAATAAGATTTCCAAATCCGGATTGTTGGAAAGTTCTTGATAATATCCGCTCCGATCGTATCCAGAAAAATACTCAATCTCCAGTCCGATATGAATTTTAATCTGCCTCTGATACTGCTCTTTCAGATTTTTAAGAGTGGATATGTATTCCGACAGCTCCTCATACTTCATCCGACCGCCAAACGGATTGTCGGGGAACGGAGCGTGATCCGTAAACCAGAGATCCGTCGCTCCAAGACTAATCGCCTTTTTGATATATTCTTCATCAGATACCATTTCTGCATGTCCACATCGTAACGTATGCACATGGAAAAGATATCGTTCTCCTAATGAAATCATTTCTTTACCTTCTTTCATTGATGCCAAACACATGACGGCATACCATTAAATACATTTTATAAATATATTTTCGTTCTAAAGAACTATACATTGTTCCTTAGATTCTGTATGTTATTCAGTTCAATCAATATAATACCTTTAGAACTAAGTATCGTTCCAAAGGAGGGTTTGCAAATGGATCTGAAAGCGGTTGGACTGCGTATCAAAGAAGCTCGGGAAGCAAAAAATCTGACACAGGAAAATCTGGCAGCCATCGTCGATCTCAGCACGACACATATCAGCGTCATTGAACGTGGTTTAAAGACCATGCGGCTTGATAACTTCGTCGCCATCGCAAATGCCCTGGATGTCTCCGCCGACTCTCTCCTCTCGGACGTTGTAACCAAATCTACGGAAGGGCAGATGAATGAACTGTCGGAAGCCATTCGCAGTCTTCCTTCCGATGAACAGAATAGACTCACTAAAGCTCTCCGTGCTTATCTGGAATAGATATCTTCTTATATTAATACGATTTCCTGTCAGACATTTTTTACAGGAAGAAAATTCAAACCATAGCAAACTCTTTTTCTTTGCGGGATTCAGAGATATTTCTTTGTCTCGCTCGTATTTTCTCATCATCTTCTGACATAAAGGTATCTTCTTTGTCGAATTTTGTCAATCTTTGTCAATCGAAAATGGTTTTCCCATTCCATGGAGGATGATATATTGGTCTAAAGAACTACAAAACATTCTTTTGCAAGGAGTACGACTATGGGACAAAACGAAACGCCAAATACAACTGATTGCACGGTGCAGGAATTTGATTTTACCGGAACCCATGATGATCTTGCGTTTTTTCCTTTTATTTCCTAAACAAAGGTTTTCAAAATCCCGTAACTGGAAAATCTGAAACGGGATTTTCGTTATCACATTTACCTGTAAATGGCTTAAAACTGGCATTTCTCTCATTATCATGTTCGCGATACAAACGGAAAGCCTGTTTACGAAATAAAAGGAATAACCTTAGCGCTTTCCGATTCTGATATTCGTGATATGAAAGGAAAATGTGCATTTTCACTTATTTCTTTGTTCACAAAATAAAAGGAAAACACTTTTACCATATATTCACGATATAAAAGGAATAAAAAACAGCGTTTTCCAACCCTATATTCAGGATATAAAAGGAAAACGCTGTTGTGGTTTCAGACTGTCTTGTTCGCGATCTCGCGTAAATTACAGATATTTGATTTGATACGCTTGTTCACGATAGTTTGTAAAACATAAGATTATATTTTTAACTGCTTGTTCGCAATATGAAAGGAAAAATTTACACTTTCCGAACCTCTTGTTCGCGATATAAAAAGCATGTTCGTGATATAAACGGAATTAAACAAAAATCTATTACAATTCCTCCACATTCTCAACTACTTTTCCATCTCTCCAGATGCGCTCCAGATCATAAAACAGTCTGTCATCGCGGGAGAAAATGTGTACGATCAGATCGCCGTAATCCATCAGGATCCATCCGGCAGTCTGATAGCCCTCGATCTGACGGCACTCATGACCGGCTTTGCCGAGTTCTTCCTCTACATTATCTGCCATTGCCTTTACCTGGCTGGCGTTGCTTCCGTCTGCGATGACAAAGTAATCAGCCAGTACAGATACTCCATGAATATCAATGACGCGAATATCTTCGCCTTTTTTATCTTCCAGCGCCTTTACGGCAAGTTTGGTCAGCTCTTTTGCTTCCACGGGGATTATCCTCCTCATTATTTTATTTAAATCCTGTTAATGTGTCTATTGATGAACATGACGTTCATGATAGTATTCCCAGGTCTGTTCGGTTGTATCATCCTCTGCCGTGCCTGTTTCCTTTAAATAATTGCGAGTGCTGTCCAGAATCTGATACAGCGCTTCGTCCAGATCTTCAAATGCAAGACGGCGGAGCTTCGGCAGATTTGGCGCCTTATCACGGCGCGGTTCGATGTAATCGGCTACGTACAGGATCTTGTCTAACAGGGACATCGCCGGTTTTCCGGTCGTATGGCAGGCGATTGCAGATAAGACCTCTGGATCGGTAATACCATACTTGTGTTCTGCCATCCATGCGCCTAATTTTGCATGAATCACAGCCGGAGCCCGCAGTTCGCCTTCAGTCAGTTCAATGCCATGCTCCTGGCATTTGCAGATGATAGTCGCATCATCATAGCGCTTTGCACAGTCGTGGAGAAGTCCAGCCATCTCCGCCTGATCCAGATTGGCACTGTAACGCATTGCCAGAGCCATGCATGTGTATGAAACACCCAGCGTATGTTCATAGCGCATCGGGTTCAATTTCTTTTTCAAATGCTTCCGTATCTCTGTAATTCTTTCGTCCATTACACATTTACCTCCTGATACAAGCCGTGCTGTTCGATATATTGACAGACTTCCTTCGGCACCAGGGAACGAACGTCTGCTGCGTGTCCTGCCCGGAAAGCCGCGCGGATCTCCGCCGAAGCGACATCCATTTCACGGCAGTGAAGACGCAGAATATGCGCCTGATATTTCTGGTTTAAATAGGAAATCTGCTCATCCAGCGAACGATCCGCCTCCTCATGCTCTCTTGCTGCCGCCAAAAATGTGACGGCTGGAAGAACATATTCGGGATGATACCATTTTTCAATGTCCATAATTGAGTCTGCGCCTGCGATAAAGAAAAATTCCACATCCGAATATTCTTCTTTCAATAAGCGAAGCGTGTCTGCTGTGTAGGTATTTCCGCCGGTTCTGCGAAGTTCAAAATCAGACAGCTTAAAATAAGGATACGGCGCGATCGCAGCTGCAGTCATTGCCAAACGGTCCTTTGCCGCTGTGATCGTATGATCCTTTTTATGCGGCGGGATCCTGGAGGGCATATACCAGATGCAGTCAAGATCATATTCTTCATACGCTTGTCTTCCCAACATGATATGTCCATTATGGATCGGGTCAAATGTTCCCCCCATAATACCGATCTTTTTCATCGTCATCCGTATCCTTTCTGTCAGAGATTCATTCGCAGAATGCAGCCCCTTTATTTTGGCAGAACGATCTTACGTTTCTTCTCGTCCTTTGCCTCTTTATAAAGAACAATTTTCTTGCCGATTACCTGTACTACCTGTGCGTGGGTACGCTCAGCCAGAACGGCTGCCAGCTCATTGCCGTCATCGACGCAGTTCTTCAGAATATTCAGTTTAATTAACTCGCGGGCCTCCAGCGCCTCTGCCACAGCAGCGGTCAGTTCTGGTGTCAGGCTGGATTTGCCGATCTGGAAGATCGGATCCATGGTCATCGCGAGACCTTTTAAATAAGCTCTCTGTTTGCTTGTCATAAAATCTATCTCCTGTTAAAATTCAAACTCAGATCCAGTGTGAATTTCTGAGTTTGAAATATTGTAAATGTCAATTATTTATAGTAATCAAATTCAAGACCATACATACGAACTGTATCGCCCTCTTCGATGCCAGCCTCTTCCAGCTCAGCCAGAATACCGCTGTCCTTTAAGAATTTCTGGAAGAACTGGAAGCCCTTCTCAGAATCAAGGTTTGTGTAACCAAGCATCTTCTCGATCTTCGGTCCTTCTACCACATAAATACCATCTTCATTGCGTTCCACGGTATACGGAAGATTCTCGCCCTGATACTGGTATTCAAATTCTTTTTCGAAAATAACTGGCTTGCGGTCAACCGTTTTCAGCAGATCATTTACATGGTAAAGGAGCTCTTTTACACCCTGTCCGGTAACTGCAGAAATGGCAAATACCTGGATGCCTTCCGGCTCAAATTCGCGTTTTAAGCGCTCTACCGGGTCTTCCCAGTCCTCTTCGCCGGTATTGTAAATCGAATCTACCTTGTTGGCAGCAATCACCTGCGGACGCTCTAAAAGCGACGGATTATATGCTTTTAACTCCGCATTGATGGTACGGATATCTTCAACCGGATCACGTCCCTCGACGGATGCCGCATCCACAACATGAACGAGAACCTTGGTTCTCTCGATATGGCGCAGGAAATCATGTCCCAGACCGATTCCCTGGGAAGCACCCTCGATGAGCCCCGGAATATCTGCCATGACAAAGCCTTGTCCATCCTGCAGATCAACCACGCCAAGATGCGGGTTCAGCGTCGTAAAATGGTAATTGGCAATCTTCGGACGTGCATTGGAAACGCGTGAAAGCAAGGTCGATTTACCGACGTTCGGGAAACCAACCAGACCAACATCTGCGATTACCTTTAATTCCAGCTGTACCCAGAGTTCCTGTGCCGGCTGTCCCGGCTGTGCATACTTCGGAACCTGCATTGTCGAGGTCGCAAAGTGCATATTTCCAAGACCGCCCTTGCCACCTTTTAAAATCACTTCTCGACGGTTCTCGCCGGACATATCCGCGATTACCTTACCGGATTCAAAATCCTTGATAACGGTTCCTTCCGGAACCTTGACAATCAGATCCTCGCCGTCTGCTCCGTGACAGCGGCGCTTTCCGCCCTGCTCTCCGTCGCCAGCCACATATTTGCGGACATGACGGAAATCGGTCAGGGTATTCAGTCCGTCGTCCACTTCAAAAATGACATCGCCGCCGCGACCGCCATCGCCGCCGTCCGGACCGCCAGCAGCTACGAAAAGTTCCCGGCGGAAGCTGACATGACCGTCGCCGCCTTTTCCGGATCTGATATAAATTTTTGCACTGTCGGCAAACATAAATACCTCCTTCTGATCTGAAAAAAGCTCCATACAATCCGTATGGAGCTTCTTTATAATTATTCGTTAATTGTTCTCGGGTAAACAGAAACCTGCTTTTTGTCTCTGCCCTTTCTTTCAAACTTTACGACGCCGTCAACCATAGCGAATAATGTATCATCTCCACCGCGTCCTACGTTCACACCTGGATGAATCTTGGTTCCGCGCTGTCTGTAAAGAATGTTGCCAGCTAATACGAACTGTCCGTCTGCTCTCTTCGCACCAAGTCTCTTGGACTCAGAATCACGACCGTTCTTTGTGGAACCAACACCTTTTTTATGAGCGAATAACTGAAGGTTCATTTTAAACATGCGTTACACCTCCCTGAATCGAATTTTAATGTATTTATCTCCATAACTCTCCGCGATATCGGTAAGTCCAAGTATCAGCGAATCCATCAGGAGTTTTGATTCCGCACTTACAGTACCGGTAAAATGAAAAATAAACTGACCTGTCTTTTCATCCACACTACCCTTAAAACCGTCATCGGTAAATTTCTCCACCGAATTAGCCATATTGACAGTCAGAACGGATACAGCCGCACAGACAATATCTTTGCCGTACTCATCATATCCAGCATGTCCCTTTACTTCCACTCCCGTGGTACATCCTTTGGAATCGGAGTATACGTCTACTTGAATCATTTCAATTAAGCGTTGATCTTTTCGATCTTAACTTCCGTAAAGAGCTGTCTGTGACCATTTTTCTTATGGTAGCCAGTTTTTCTCTTATACTTGTAAACGATAACTTTTTTGCCTTTGCCTTCTTTGACAACTGTTGCAGATACAGTAGCACCCTCTACAGTCGGGCATCCGATCTTCATCTCACCGTTGTTAACAGCCAGAACCTGATCGAAAGTAACAGCTTCACCTGCAGCAGCACCGAGTCTCTCAACTTTGATTACATCGCCCTCGGCAACCTTATACTGCTTACCACCTGTTGCAATAATCGCGTACATCTGATGGCACCTCCTATTATCATTACTCGCCAGCTATGGCGGCTTGCGCACTTTTAGCCTCGCTGTGCGGCACACTTAGATATTCTAGCATCGGAATATGGATCTGTCAATGGTTTTTTCTTGAATTTGGGAGAAAATTTCAAACCAGTGTTACGGATAAAGCTGCTTTTTCCAAGTCCTCATAAGTACCACCAAATTGTTCAAGGGCTTGTTCCTTTGTTAGTATGCCTTTTTCAATCAGGTTTAAAAGTATTTTAGCCTCACCAACCTTCTCCCCTTCTGCAAACTCCGCCTTCCGTATCAATTCCGTTTCCCTCTTCTCGTCATACTCAAAAATACACACCTCTATCGCCTCCGCTCGATTCTTCCTCAGAAACTCTGCCAATATATTTTCATCGATACATTCCGTCACAGCCTTTTCAACCGCTTGATTGATATCTTTGTATTCAATCGCATACTGCCGTATTTTATGAACCAACAGCATATACTCTTTCAACAACCGGCAGGTTTCCAGGATCTCCAGATTTTTATCCAAATTGATATTTAAAACCTTCACAAGCAATTCCAGCTCAGGATGTTCTGTCTTCTGCATGAACGAATGTGACAATTTAAGCAGACCCTCCGCCTCCCGCTCTTTTTCTCCATTGTAGAATACTACAAAATGCGGTGTCGGCAGTTCCACCAATGCCGATGCGTACAAGGTCTGGTTCCGGACCAGCATCTGGTACTCTTTTGCCACATAGAACAGAAAACGCAGTGGCATATTCGGATTCCATGTCGATTGATGTTCATATAAGTTTAACTGCATATCCAGCAAAAATGCCTGATCGTTTTTCATATTCATATATACAGCATTTTTCAGCGTCACAATCTCCAATTCTTTCGGATCTGTATAATGCGAATGATTCACTGCATTGTACAGACTCAGCAGATTCTCCCTTGTGCTGAACAGCATCCGGAACAGCGTGTCCTTGTGATTTCTCCGCACCCTCATTAAATTCCCCATAATTCTCCCCTTTCTGACAGGAGAATCTGGCTTTTCTGAGAATCTCCTGCTCTTTCGTATTGCCAATTTGGATAAGCATAAGATTTCTCAGATTAATAATTAGAATATAAGATTGCTTGAATTGCAGATAAAGAAATATATATGCTTGATGAGTTAAATGTAACATATCTGGTTCGGATATGCAAGTAAGAATTTTGCAACTATTTATTCTGTAAATACGCCCAAACATATAACGGGTGTATTTCCTGTATGTGAAATGATACATACAATATGGCTAAAAGCGATTCTATATATTTGTGCAAAAATATAGAACCACATAGTACAAAAAGAGCAGAGGGATATATTTTTATATTTTACAACACATAAAACCATATCGCTCTGCCCTCATTATAAAAATTTATAACATGTTTGGATTCAATCTCTTTATATCCAACTACTCTCTCAACCCATACAAAATTTCTCCAATCACATTCTTATTCTGCTCATAGATCGCAGGAAGCTGACTCATTTCCAGAGGATTTGTACCTCTGCCTACCTCTATTGTCAGGCTGGGAATGTTTTTCTTCTGGATCGCCCAGTCTTTATATCCGGCGGGATCGAGTTTGGTGTAGTCCGCATCTAATGGATATCCTGTGACGGCGGATGCCGACTCCGCAAACGCCTTGCTTTCGTTCAACAAATCGCCGGTCTGTGCGAAATACCAATAGATTACTTCGCCCTGTGTATGATAGCTTACCGTTCGTTTGAAAGGGTACTGCTCAGTCAGTTTTATCAGCGCCTTTGCTTCTTCCGTAGATGCCGGAGACGTCCCCTTATAGTGATCGGAGGAAGGATGTCCCAGATGAGCGTTGTAAGAATCCCACATTGCATCAAAATTTCGATTTATTTCCAGTTATTTTATTTAATCTTACCACATACAGAAGGTTTCTTCAACAATTTTCAATGTTTAACAAAAAGATTACCAATAATTTATTATTTCATGAAAATAAACTGGCAATTTTCGCTAGTATCTCCGCCGTCTTCTGAAGCGAATCCACCGGAATAAATTCATATTTTCCATGATAGTTATATCCGCCGGTGCAGAGGTTCGGGCACGGGAGCCCCATGTAGGAGAGGCGGGCGCCGTCGGTGCCGCCGCGGATCGGAACGACCTCCGGCTCGATACCGCAGGCTGTCATCGCCTCTTTGGCGGTATCGATCAGGTACATGCACGGCTCAATTTTTTCTTTCATGTTGTAGTAGCTGTCCGTTACTTCGGCGATCACGGTGCCCTTACCGTATTTGCGGTTCAGGAAATCGGCGGCTTCGGCGAAAAATTTCTTTTTCTGTTCAAATTTTTCATGGTCGTGATCGCGGATGATATAATTTAACTGAGCCTCTTCTACATTTCCGCTCATTTCATCCAGGTGATAGAATCCCTCGTAACCTTCTGTGTACATCGGATTTTCGAAGACCGGCAGCAGGCTCTGAAATTCCATGCCGATGAGAAGGGCATTTTTCATCTTGAGCTTCGCATCACCCGGATGGATGCTGGCTCCCTGAATCCGGACTTTGCCGGAAGCGGCATTGAAATTTTCATATTCGATCTCGCCGATCGGACCGCCGTCTACCGTATAAGCAACCGCTGCACCGAAGTCTTTCACATCGAAACGATCCGCGCCGCGTCCTATCTCCTCGTCCGGCGTAAATCCAATGCAGATCTCGCCGTGCGGGATCTCCGGGTGGCTCAGGAAATATTCTGCCATCGTCATGATCTCCGCCACGCCTGCCTTATCGTCGGCGCCCAGAAGCGTGGTTCCGTCGGTTACGATCAGATCCTGACCTTTTAAGTCGGCTAAAAACGGAAATTCTGAAACTTTCATGACAATTTGTTTTTCTGCATTTAATACGATATCTTTGCCGTCATATGCCTGGACGATGCGCGGCTTTACGTTTGTTCCGGTTAAGGACGGCGCGGTGTCTATGTGGGAAATGAAGCCAAGTGCCGGGATGGTGGTTTTCTGTCCAACGCCGGATGCACCGTGAGCAGAGGTACTGCCTGTATTATCCGGAATGCGTGCAAACAAGTATCCGTACTCGCTCATCCGCACATCGGATGCACCCATTTCTTCCAGCTCGCGTTTCAGCTCATTGGCTAACAGAAGCTGTTTTTCCGTGCTCGGGCAGGTGTCATATGCCTCGTCTGACTGCGTATCATATGATACATATTTCAAAAAACGTTCTACGACTGTTGTCATGAAAAATCATCCTCTCTTTCTCCTAAATCCCGGCTCAGCGGTTCCAGATAATGGACTAATATATCCCGGTGGCTTTTGATGCGCCACGTTTTATCCATTTCCTCATATGTAAAACTCTTTCGTCCGCCCTGCTGCATCCGCTCCCAGTATGCGTCCAGATGGAAAAATGGCAGGTAGTAAAGTTCATCCCTCTGTGAAAAATATATAATTAAGAAAGCAATCCCGCCCTGCTCTTCAAATTCCCGCATAAATGCGACCTGATGCGGATGGACGTTCTGCAGTGGAAATGTATCTGCCGCGCATTCTTTTGCATCAAAGCAGACCGGGACGCCCTGAATCGCGCCGATGTAATCGACGGTACTCTTCTGGTCGAAATACGCCAGCGTGATATGGCGGCTGGTTTTATCGATCGAGACGGGTGTGATCGGCGTCGGGATTTTCTGGATCAATGCCAGCTTTTTCTCACGGTAAAGATCGTTTGTGTGGTTTATCATATCCTCCAGGGTAGAACCACGAAGTCCCCGGCTGTTCCAAGTCCCCATGTTGTTGCTCCTCCACTTATTTTTTGATTTTTCGCACAATGTGACATACTCCCTCCACTTAGCTAACGCTTGAAGTGGGGGCTTCTCGTTCGATTGCCCTATTGGGCAAAGCATAGGCGAGCTATCCCCGTGTGTCCCACGGTTCTGTTATTATGAACGGGACTGTTTCGTATCTACGCAGTCCCAAACAAAATCTATGTTTTTTGGGGAAAATCAGGAGATTTTTCTTTCTGCATCAAGTTCAACTCCCGATATTCTCAAGCCTTCTCTGCAAATATTGATAGCTGCATTCTCATCACGGTTCATCTGATTTCCGCAAGTGCAGCTATACATACGGTCTTCCAGTTTCAGCTCTTTTTTGAGTTTTCCGCAGCAGCTGCAGATTTTTGAACTGGGGTACCACTTATCGATACGAACCAGTTTCTTACCGGCACGTTCTAATTTGTAGGAAAGAAAATCCGTAAACATTCCCCATCCATTATCATGAACACTCTTTCCAAACCTTGAATCCTGGCTCATTTCTTTCATGTTCAAAGATTCTACGCACACAAGATCATAAAAATTGGTTATCTTTCTGGATTCCTTGTGCAGATAATCTTTCCGCTGACGTGCAATATGAGCATGGAGTCTGGCTATTTTCTTTTTCTGTTTCATGTAACGGCTGCTCCCCTTTTCGCAATGACTCAGCCTGCGCTGCTCCCTTGCAAGTTTTTCCTGGGACTTTCGGAAAAAGTGAGGATAGTCTGCATGAGCTCCATTGGAATCTACATACAATTCACTCATGGAAAAATCAAGTCCGATTGCGGTTTTTACAGACCTGATTTCATGTTCCGCTTCTTCTGCCGCATACAGTAATGATACATAATACTTGTCATCTGCTTCCTGGCTGACGGTGGCACCCTTCAATATATAACTATCATTAATATTCCGATGCTGTTTTATGTGAATCCAACCTGCTTTCGGAAGTTTCAGTTTACCACTCTGCAAAGTAATATTTCCATTTACACAGTTTGTCGTATAACTTCTTACCGGATTCTTTTTTGACTTGAACTTCGGAAAACCAACCGAAGAATCCCGAAAGAAGTTCTTATAGGCTGTCTGCAGATGCAGCTGTGCATTACACAATGCCAGACTGTCTACCTCCTTCAGCCACGGAAACTCTGCCTTATACTTTGCAGGCGTAACCTTTAATACTTTTCCGGTTTTCTCATAATATTCTATCTTCTCTGCCAGCATCCGGTTATACACGAAACGCACACAACCAAATGTCCTTGCAAATAGTTCTTTTTGAGATTTATTCGGGTAAATCCGAAAACGGTACACGATGTTCACTCTTATTTTCTCCCTGTGTTTCTATGTACTGGCGGATAACCTCAATGGGTGCACCACCAGCACTTAACAGGCAAAAACTCTGGCTCCAGAACATTTCTTTCCAAAGCTTCTGCCGAATCTCCGGATACTCTTTTTTTATCAATCGGCTGCTTGCGCTTTTATACGCATTAATAAATTTGCTGAGTTCCGATTTCGGATGGGCCCGGAACATAATATGAACATGATCCCGATCATGATTCCATTCCTCTAATGTAACATGATACTTCGGAGCGATATATTCAAAAATCTCCCGGGCACGCTCAGAAACAGGATCCGTCAGTATCTTTTTTCGATATTTTATAACCAGAATCAAATGATAATAGAGTAGAAACACTGAATGTGCATTACTGTCCAATTTTCTCATAAAATCAGCCTTTCTTTTTACTTTCGACTGATTATATTATAACACAGGAACACTTGTTTGCCTATGCTTTTCAGAACATTTGTTCTTCTATATTTGTTTTCATTTATGTGCACAGATATGCGCAGTTTTAATATGCCAGATATTGCATGATTTTCCCAAAAGGCAATTCATCTCACCACCTAGAGAGGATGGGAGAATTCTTGCAAAGTGTTGTTAAAATTTACGGGCGATGATTGGCTGGGCGTTTTGGAGCTGATTTCATCATCGTTTCCATCCGCTTCATCTCCGCTGGCATAGGCGCGGTAAATTCTTTGCCCGCCAGATATGAAAGCGGCTCGGAGATCGTTTCCGGCATTACCAGCCGCCACGCATGAAGCATCTGTGAACGGACGCCGAAGCGTTTCTTCACTTCCTCATTGACCCGGGGATCACCGTACTTCGGATCCCCGGCGATCGGGTGTCCGATGGAAGCCAGGTGGGCGCGGATCTGGTGGGATCGTCCGGTGATCAGATGAACCTCCAGAAGGGTATATCCATTTCCAGATACCAGCGGTCTGTATGCAGTCCGGATCGGCAGACTTCCAGGGGTCTCCTCTTTTCGGATCGACACCTGATTCGTCTTTTCATTTTTCGTCAGCCATCCCTCGATGCGGGCTTCGCCTTTTACGATTCCCCGCACGACGCAGACATAATATTTTCCCAGACTCCGGTCCTTGATGACCTCGGACATGATCTGCAGTCCCGGCAGGGAACGTCCAGCTGCCACGATGCCGCTTGTGTTGCGGTCGAGGCGGTTGCAGACGGACGGACGGAAGCACGCCAGGTCCTCTTTCTTTAATTTGCCGGAATCCAGCAGATAGTCAATCAGGTATTCAACCAACGATTCATCCGTCTCTTTCGCTTTCTGAGACAGCATTCCAGATGGCTTATTGATCAGTAAAATATGTTCGTCCTCGTAGACGATATCGAGCTTTTTCTTTTGAACCTTCTGAATCTTCACTTCCGAAAATTTCTCGATCGTCTCCTCTGCCAGAAACAGCTTGATCTCATCGCCCTCGGTCAGATGTTCGGAACCGTCGCATTTTTTTCCGTTCAGGGTAATATTTTTCTTCCGCATCATTTTATAAATGAAGCTTTTTCCCGCCAGATTCAGATATTTTGCCAGCAGCTTGTCCAGGCGCTGCCCCGCCTCATTTTTAGATACTGTCAGCATCCGCATGGCTGCCGCCTCCCTTTTTTACATCGATAATCCTTTTATTACGCGCACGCCGTACTCTACAGTTCCATCGTCCTCATACTCTGACGCCGGTTTCAGGCTGTGAATCCGCTTGTCAAAGGTACTGCGTGAGGTCGCGATTTTCAGGTTCGGATCCAGTTTGTTAGCCTTTAACAGTTCATTTAAACCTGCCTCCGCGCGCTTTACATTCAGCTTTGGATTAATGCAGTACACATAGATGCCGGTCGGGTGAACGACGGTCACATCGGACGGAATCACATCTTCCGGTGTCGTCAGAACCAGATCATAGAGAACTTCAAATTTTTCCTCATACGGCATATATGCCTCATGAAACGCCTGCTCCGGCGTATGGTATTTGAAAATGGCAATCAGCGGGGAAGCGAGATTCGCCGCCGGAAGTACCGTGACGATCGCCATGACCGTCAGAATTTTTTTGACGGAATCATTGTCTGTAAAAGACCGTCCAACCAGCTGTGCGATGATAAATAATGCCAGAAGTGCGATGATAAAAAGCTGTTTCCGCTTGAAATGATTGCGGTAGCCGTAATCGCCTTTTTTTATCTTTTTCACGGTGTAAAAATCCTTTCTATCATGTTTTTATTGAATGATACTAGCTTTTTGTCTGATTTAATGGTTTAACGCCTGCATCGCGCGCAGAATCCACTCATGCGGAACTATCTTGCAGAGCACAAAGAATGCCTTCATCCATACGCCGTAAATCGACACGCTTTTTCCCGCCATACAGTCGCGGATGGCAAGTTTTACAACTTTGTGCGGATCTGCCATCACCAGACGCTTATAAAGAGGAATCTCCCCAGTTGTCTCGGCAATGTCGAAAAATTCGGTTTTGACCGGTCCGGGGCAGACCGCCGTCACACCGATTCTGCGCGGGCGGAGTTCTTCCCGCAGGGCGCGGCTGTAGCTTAAGACAAATGCCTTGGTTGCCGCATAGATGGCAAATCCCGGCTGCGGCAGAAAGGAGGCTGCTGACGCGAACTGGAGAATCCGGCTGTTTTCGCTCATATAGGGAAGCACCATATGCGTGACCGCGCACAGCGCCTCGCAGTTGAGCTCTATCATTCCCGTTTCATCGTCAAGCGGCAGGTTCCCGACCGTTCCGATTTTACCAAAGCCGGAAGCATTTACCAAAAGCTTTACGTTGGGCTTGCGCGCCGCCAGCTCGTTTTCCAGCGTCTCCCGCTGGGATGCATCCGTCAAATCGATGGAAAAACAACGCGCCGGGATCGGCAGCGTCCGTTCCAGCTCCTGCATCCGGTCCATCCGGCGGGCAATCAGCCAGACTTCCTGAAGTCCCGAAAAGCGATCCGCCAGCTGTCTGGCTGCCTCGCGCCCCATGCCGGAAGAGGCACCTGTAATTATCGCAATTTTCATGAGAAATTCCTCCCGTCTCAAGTATGTACGCTCGGAGTCGTTCCTGCATTCCGAGCGTACATACGTTTTATTTCTTCTTGTGCACGTTCCGGATGGCTTTTTTCTTTCCGCTGCCACCGCTCTTTCCAACACCAGCGCTGCCAAATCCCCCCGCATTTCGTCCATTTCCATTTATGCCGGTCTGTTTGTGCCCGGCCATACTGCCCACAGCCGGTCGTTTGGTGTCTTTTGCACGATTGGCAGCAGCCGGTTTTGCCGTCTGGCTGCCATGATGCGCCCCTTTATATCCGCCAGCCGCGAAATCGCGTCCTTTGATCTGCCGCGGACGGATCAGGCATTTCTTATCAAAACCGATCAGATCCGTTCTGCCTGCCAGACGGAGTGCTTCCAGTACCAGATCATAGTTTTTCGGGTTGCGGTACTGGATCAGCGCACGCTGCATCGCTTTCTCATGCGGGTTGGTCGGCACGTACACTTTTTCCATCGTGCGCGGATCATATCCCGTGTAATACATACATGTAGATAGTGTGGATGGCGTCGGATAGAAATCCTGCACCTGCTCCGGCATGTAGCCGAGGTCGCGCAGATATTCTGCCAGTTCGATCGCCTCCTTGAGCGTGGAACCCGGATGGGAGGACATCAGGTACGGAACGAGGTACTGCTTCATTCCCAGCGAGTCATTCATCGCTGCATATTCCTTCATGAACTGGCGGTAAACCTTATTCTCCGGTTTTCCCATCCGTTTTAATACATTATCCGATATATGTTCCGGCGCTACCTTGAGCTGTCCGCTGACATGGTACTGACAAAGCTCCCGCAAGAATGCCCGGTTTTTCTCCGCCAGCAGATAATCGAAACGGATACCCGAACGGATGAAAACTTTTTTTACCTTCGGAATCGCCCGCAGCTTCTTTAACAGGGAAATATAGTCGCTGTGATCGGCATTCATGTTTTTGCACGGCTGCGGGAACAGGCACTGTTTGTGCGGACAGGCACCGTAGGTCATCTGTTTTTCGCATGCCGGGTGACGGAAGTTTGCGGTCGGACCGCCGACATCGTGGATGTAGCCCTTGAAATCCGGTTCCTGGGTCAAAAGTTCTGCTTCCTGAATAATTGATTCATGGCTGCGGGTCTGCACGATGCGTCCCTGATGGAAGGTCAGCGCACAGAAGCTGCATCCGCCGAAGCATCCGCGGTTGCTGATCAGGCTGAATTTTACTTCCGTGATCGCTGGAATACCACCCGCTGCATCGTAACACGGATGCCAGGTTCTCATGTATGGAAGTGCGTAGACATCGTCCATCTCTTCCTGGGTCAGTGGTTTCGCCGCCGGATTCTGGACCACATAGAGGCGGTCGCTGTACGGCTCAACGAGGCGTTTTCCCGAAAATGGATCGGTGTTGCTGTACTGGGTGTAAAAGCTCTCCGCATACGTCTTTTTATCGGAGGAAACCTCGCGGTAAGACGGCAGACGGATTTCGTCGTAAACGGAATCCAGGTTTTCCGCCTTATAAACAGTTCCCTCGATGAAGGTGATATCCTTCGCCTCGATGCCGCTCGCCAGTGCATCCGCGATCTCCACGATCGAGCGCTCGCCCATTCCGTAGGAAATCAGATCTGCCTGGGAATCCAGCAGAATGGAGCGTTTCATTTTTCCGGACCAGTAATCATAATGTGCCAGACGCCGCAGGCTGGCTTCGATACCGCCGAGAATGATCGGCTTTTTCGACCAGGTGCGGATCAGGTTGGAATAGACGATCGTCGCATAATCCGGACGTTTTCCCATCTCGCCGCCCGGTGTGTAGGAATCCTTTGCGCGGCGCTTTTTCGAAACCGAATAATGGTTTACCATCGAGTCCATATTTCCGGCGCTCACAAGCCATCCGAGACGCGGTTCGCCCAGAATCTGAATGGATTCCTGATTCTTCCAGTCCGGCTGGGCGATGATGCCTACTTTATAGCCGTGCGCTTCGAGCATACGGCTGATGATCGCGTGGCCGAACGACGGATGATCGACATACGCATCCCCGCACACGTAGACAAAATCGCAGCTCTCCCAGCCGCGCTTGTCCATATCCGCCCTGCAGATCGGTAAAAAATCATGTATCATTTTATCTTGCCCCCTGTATCAGTTCCCGGTAGTCCCGGATATAAAAATCAGCTAATTCTTTCTTTTCTTCGATCATGGAAAGTGAAAATACGTCCTCGACCGCGCCGACGCGCATACCAGCCCGTTTTCCAGCCAGAATCCCCGCCGGGACATCCTCAAATACCAGACATTTTTCCGGCTGTACGCCCAGATCCGCCGCCACCTTCAGATAGATATCCGGCGCCGGTTTTCCTGCCGCCACCTCACAGGCAGTTGCCACCACATCGAAATAGGAACGGATATCCAGAGAATCCAGCACAGCTGCTACCATATCCTGTGCATTGCTCGTCGCAATTCCCATGCGGATTCCTTTTTTCTTTAAAAATGAAAGAAATTCCGCAACACTCGATTTCAGCGGTACCTCATGGCGGTATTTATCGATCGACATTTCAATCCAGATGGCCTTTATCTCATCCAGGGTCATCGGCAGCTGGAAGCGATCTTTAAAATAGATTGCTGTCTCGGAAAAACTCATGCCCTCGATCACCTTCTCAAGATCTTCCGGACAGTCATAGCCGTAACGCTTTAAAAATTCCACGTCGATCGCTTTCCACATCCACATGGAATCGACCAGGGTGCCGTCGAGATCGAAGAGGACGGCGTCTACTGTGTTCCAGTTGATTTCAGGAGGTGTGTTATTTTGGGTGTCTGACAAATTTTCGTCATTCGATACACAATTTTGTGAGGTTAGCGTTCTTTCTTTTAACGCTCTAATTTCATCTTCCGTCAGCGCCCGGTACTCTCCCGTCGCCAGTGCCTCATCCAGGGCAAGCGGTCCCATCGAAAGGCGTTTCAGGTAAATGACTTCGCAGCCCTCTGCCTCAAACATCCGCTTTACCTGATGAAATTTTCCTTCATGGATGGTCAGGCGCGCCTCGCAGAGGTCTTCTCCTGCGTCGTTCCATTTTTTCTCGATCACAAGCTCTGCCGGCCGTACCGGTGTGCCATCCTTCAGCGTCAGTCCCGCCTGAAAGCGCGCTTCAATTCCTTCTTTCAGTGTTCCCTTTACGCGTGCAAAATAGACCTTATCCACGTGTTTTTTCGGTGCCAGAAGCTCATGTGCCAACGCACCGTCGTTTGTGATGAGAAGCAGTCCTTCCGTATCAATATCGAGGCGTCCGACCGGGAAGAGGTCTTTTCGCCTTGCTTCATCAATAAGGTCAATGACAGTCTGATAGCGCCCGTCTTCCGTTGCGGAAACGACGCCCTGCGGTTTATTTAACATATAATATTCCGTGTCTGCCCAGCCAACCGGCTGTCCATCCAGTGTAACCCGGGTTTCGTCCGGGAATATTTTCCGGTCAGACTCGCGGCAGACGGTTCCATCGACCAGAACCCGCCCTTTGCGGATCATCTCTTTTACCTGACTGCGCGTTCCCTGCTTCATCTCTGCCAGGAAACGGTCTAAACGTATACTTTTACCCTGTCCCATCACTGCCACCTCCATCCGGGATTGTATTTATTTTTAAGCTGACCGCCCCGTTTCTGCGCCCAGCCAAGCGGAAATCCATCCACACAGATTAGTACAAGACCATCTGCTGCCTCTTCCTCTGCGGCTGTCAATGTCTCGCCCTTTAAATAACGGATCGTGCGCTCATCCGAGGCATTAAAATTTAAGTAATTTACAAATTCCTGCATCCGCAGGTTCATCGCCAGCGCCTGGGATGGTTCAAACCGCCCTTTTTTCAGTTCTCCAAGCAGAAGCCCGGTACGCAGACAGCGGAGCGGCTTAAAATAGCGTGTATTGTCGCCTGCCAGCGCTGCCGGGAGGTAATAGATGCGCTCGCTGTCACGGTAGAATTGCTCCGGATTCCAGGTTCTTACTGGAAGCTGGCGCAGAAGCTCAAACAGGGGGGAAAAATCTTCGGCGGTCTGGTTTTGCGCCACGTTTTTTCCCTTTCCAAATGTTTTCCCTTTCGCTTTTCCAGAAGCCATCTGTCTGGACTTACCATCTTCCGCCACACGGCACAGCCGCGCTTCTATTTCCTCTACTAAAAGTGGAGCGCTCAATGCTTTCTCACCGGCATTTTCCAAATCCTTGACATTTGCGTCTGGTTTCTCCGTCCGCTTCTCCAACAGCGCAACAAAATGTCCTTCGCCCTCCAGACGGTGCGGAAACAATCTCAGACAGCCCTCAATGCCACGACTTCCCTCAAAGCCATATTCCGGTTTCTGCGGCACGACCGCCATCTGCGGATATTTCTCCAGAATATACTCGATCGTTCCCTCGTCCTCGTCCCTGTCAAAGGTACAGGTCGAATAAACCAGTTTCCCGCCCGGCGCAAGCATCTGCACGGCACAGTCGAGAATCTGGCGCTGCAGCGGCGCATAATAATCGGGACCTTTTTCGTTCCAGCTCTTTACCATCGACGGATCGCGGCGGAACATACCTTCGCCGGAGCACGGCGCATCGACCAGAATCTTATCAAAAAACTCCGGCAGGATGCCAGCCATTTTTTCCGGTGCCTCGCTCGTTACACAGATATTTCCCGCTCCGAACATTTCCAGATTTTTAAGAAGCGCTTTTGCGCGCGAATTGCTGATATCATTGGAAAACAGGACACCTGTACCGGCTAATTTCGCCGCCAGTTCCGTACTTTTACCGCCCGGTGCCGCGCACAAATCCAGAACCCGGTCGCCCGGCTTGATCGGCAGCCATGCCGCTGGTGACATCGCACTCGGTTCCTGCAAATAGTAGAGTCCCGCGTAGTACCACGGATGCCTGGATGGGCGTTCGCCCTGATAATAAAAACCGTTCTTCGTCCACGGCACTGGTTTCAAATTCCAGTCCGCCGTCTGTGCCATCTCTAAAAACTGTTCCGGTGTCAGCCTGCCCGTGTTGACGCGCAGCCCTGAACGCGGCTCTTCCTCATACGAAGCCAGATACTCCGGGTATTCCTCCCCCAGAAATTGTTTCATTTTTTCAAGAAATTCTTCCGGCAGTTCTCGGTAATCCAATCGTTTTCCTCCTGTTTTTGTCTATTGCTCTGTATATCCATTTATAATCGTGATTCTAAAGACTTTTTCTTCGCGCTCATTCGTTCTTTCTTTGTTCGGTATGCCGGTTTTCAGGCTTCCAAAAGGAATGAGCCATTTTCTGTCTACATATATATAATCTATCTTTATATTACTTTTTAATGATAGAAAGGCGCTCCCATGCCATATATAAAAAAAATATTATCCGCCCTGTTCCCAGCACTTATCCTGTCGCTTCTGCTCTCGCATCCGCGTCTCTCTGCGGATGGGGCACAGAAAGGACTTCTTTTATGGTTCAATACGGTCTTTCCGACGTTATTTCCCTTTATGCTCTTCTCAAAGCTTTTAGCTGAACACGGCGGCGTCCGGCTGCTTCTAGCGCCATTTCACCCGGTTTTGAAACATCTTGGGATGTCTGTCTACAGCGGCTATGCCCTGCTTGCCGGGCTGCTCTGCGGTTACCCGATGGGAATGAAAACTGCCGCCGATTTTAACCGGAAATCGCTGCTTTCGGCACATGAAAAACGGCTTCTGACCGCCATCAGCGCTTCGCCAAGCCCCATGTTTATCGCCGGATATGCTGCACCTAGGCTGAACCCGGCAGTTCCGTCAAACTATCTGGTTCTGGCACTATATACGCCGCTTTTATTGGTTGGAAGTCTCCTATGCATTTATAATAAAGTAACTTCTTTTAGCCTTCAAAACCGATTTTTTTCGAAAGAAACCGGCTCTGTCAAGCCTGCCCGCACAAAATCCACATCTGTCTCCGTTCCCGCTTCCTTCGACACCATCCTGATGGACTGCATCGAACTGCAGGTCCGCATCGGCGGTTTGATCATGCTGTATTCGATCCTCGCTGCCTTTGTCGACGCCTTCTGTTCCGGCACGCTGCGTCTGGTTCTGATCGGGACGGCTGAAATGACAACCGGCATCGATGCGATCGCCCGTTCTGGTGCCATATTCAGTATCCCGGTTCAATCCGGCGCGATGGCGGCATGTGCTGCGTTCGGCGGGTTATCCGGGATCGCCCAGACAAATTCAGTCATACGGGACAGCCGAAAAGACAGAGAAAAAAATGCCGGACTTTCCATCCGGCATTATGTACTGTGGAAACTGGTTCACGCCAGTCTCTCGTTCGTTCTCTTTATTCTGCTGCTTCGCCGGATGCCGCCTGTGTAGCGGCCGCTGCTGCCTCGGCGCCTGTGTTCTCCTCCGGCTCGGTCACGACACTGCCAGCCAGCTCATTACGGTTGGAAGATACGACATCGTAGCTGGACTGCATCGAACTCATGTAAGACTCGAAACGGCTCTGCGCGCCCTCCATCGAATGCTTGATGATGGTCTGCAGGCTGCGGAGCATGTCGTCCGTGTACTGAACGGAACCCTGGCGGATATTGTTTGCCTCTGTGACAGCGTTGTCTACGATCTGCTGTGCCTGTGCATTTGCCTGCTCAATAATGCTGTTTGCTTCTGCATATGCACGCTGCATGATCTCATGCTCATTAACCAGCTCATTGGTCTGGGCGGTCGCCTCGGCTACCATCGCGTCTGCCTGGGAACGTGCCTCCTGCAGAATCGCATCCTGGTTGCTGATGATCTTCTGATATTTCTTGATCTCCTCCGGAATGCGAAGACGCAGTTCCACGAGCAGTTCTTCAATCTCTTCTTTATTTACTAAAATCTTCGTGTTGGACAGCGGCTGAAACTTGCAGCTGTCGATATAATCTTCAATTTCTGTGATGATCTGTTCAATTCTGCTCATAGCTTTTCTCCTTACTTACATTCCCTGTCTTCCTGAAGCGCCTGGTATTTCTCCTGTACTTGTTTTGCAATGACCGGATCGAGAAATTCGGAAATGTCTCCGCCGTACATCGCAACCTCTTTTGCCATACTGGAACTTAAATACGCGTATTTAAGGTTCGTTGTCAGAAACAGGGTATCTATTTCGGGTGCAATCACCCGGTTCATCTGCGCGAGCTGCAGCTCATATTCGAAATCCGTGATCGCACGCAGACCACGCACGATGACCTTTGCGTGATTCTGGCGCATGAAATCGACCAGAAGTCCGTCAAACGACTGCACCTCCACGTTAGGAATGTCTTTTGTCACTTCCTCTAACATCTTAACACGTTCTTCGACAGAAAACAACGGAGATTTTGCGTTATTACACAAAACTCCCACGATGACCTGATCAAAAATTTCGGAGGATCGCTTTATAATATCAAAATGTCCGAGCGTCACCGGATCAAAGCTGCCCGGATAAATGGCTGTTTTCATCTTTTTTTCTCCTTTGGTATTCAAGCTTTTCGGATAAACAGATGTTTATTCGTCTTATATATCTTCTCTTTTTCGAGATGGTATCCCAGTTCTGAAAGGTAGCCGCACCCGGTCTCTTTCGATGCCTCTGTGATGATCATCGTATGTTCATCTGCCAGGGACGAATGCGCCAGATAAGTAAGCACTTCTTTCTCCCAGAGATGGTTGTACGGAGGATCCATAAAAATGAAATCAAACGCACTCTTCCGGTTTTCTATCCGTTTCAATGCATCCGAAATATCACAGTTTAACAGCGTCGCCTTATCAGCTAGGCGGGCCGCTTTCAGATTGTCACGGATGCAGTCCGCCGCTTTCGGATTCTTCTCCACAAAAACAGCTTCTTTTGCCCCGCGGCTTAAAGCTTCGATCCCGATCGCCCCGCTTCCGCTGAATAAATCGAGAAATGTGCATCCATAGATATCATTCTGAATCATATTAAAAAGAGTTTCTTTGATACGGTCCGTCGTCGGTCTCGTATCCATTCCCTCGATCGTCTTTAAAGTAAGCCTTCTGGCACTTCCTGCTATTACCCGCATGGATTTTTCTCCATCTTACTAGAAATATTAATGTATTTTGAACTGCAACCGTAAAATTCACCAAACAGTTTGCGTATTTTTTAACACTACATCTGTTCTATTATAGTATGAGTTTTACTGATATACAAGCATAAAATCGGATCAATACTAACTTTTTTCCCTACATTGTGGGTGTTTTGCCCCAAAATGTCAATTTGCACAAAACCTTCTAGTGTATTTCACTTTTAAGATCCGCATACTGAGAATGTAACAAAAAGAGACACCCGGACAAACGAAAGTTTGAAGGGGCACACGCAAAAAAGGAGGCGTCTGTTATGTCTAGTTCCAACAACACTAACAAAACCAATGTACCGGAAGCCAAGGAAGCGATGAACCGCTTTAAGATGGAGGTTGCCAATGAGATTGGCGTTCCGTTAAGCGAGGGCTACAATGGTAACCTGACCTCCGCACAGGCTGGTTCCGTCGGCGGCTATATGGTCAAAAAGATGATTGAGGAACAGGAAAAAAAGATGGCTGGTAAATAAGGCATCGTAGGGCTCTTCTGAATCTTCGCTGAAACGGCGGAAAAAACGGCAGCAGCATGATTGACAAAACCGGACTTGAACGACCGATTTTCAATCATGCTGCTGTTCTTTTCTGCAAAACATTCATTCACTTGTTTGACAGACAGATTGTATACTTACTTTAGCGATAAAAATGCCGCCAGATTCCCCCTCTTATCTCCCATCACGCGGTGTGAATATAAAAGATCCGGATTGCATTTCGTACATACATTCGTCACAGCCAGATGCTCCGGCAAAATTCCGGCATCCAGGAGCACCAGGCGGTTCGCGCCCCAGAGGTCAAGCTGGTACTTGCCATTCCCCTTATTCATGAGAATCGATTTCCCATTCCAGGAATAACAGGATGTTGAATCATCCTGACTGATTTCTGCTCCAAATTCTTCTTTAAATGCGTCTGCCACATCCTCACTGACCTCATAACAGTCCCGGCAGATGCTCGGTCCGATGCAGACGCACAGATCCTTCGGCTTCGTGCCGAACGCCTCTCCCATCGCCTCGATCGTTTTCTGTCCCATCCGGTGAACGGTTCCCTTCCAGCCGGAATGCGACAGTCCGATGGCATGATGCACCGGATCTACAAAATATAATGGTACACAGTCCGCAAAAAATGTAACCAGCGTCATCCCCGGCACGTTTGTGATAAGCCCGTCGATGTTTTCATAATCGCGTTCCCGCCAGATTCCTTTTCCAGCGTCCGCTTCCGTAACAAGACGGATATTCGTCGTGTGCGTCTGATGGCTGAGCACCATCTTTGACACATCCGTTCCCAAAATCCGCGCCATTTTCCGGTAATTTTCAAGCACATCGTCCCGGTTGTCGCCACGCGTCAGCGAAAAGTTCATCGTCCCGAAATATCCCTTGCTCGCCCCGCCAAGCCGGGTAGAAAATGCGTGGCGCACCATCCTGGTCTGCTCTAAGAGCGGAAAGGTAAAATAAGCCACTCCCTTTGACTCATGAAGGGTAATTGGTGCCGGATGAACTGTTTTTTGTATATAGGTAAGCGCCATGATTGTCACATCCTTTTTCTGTCTCTTGCTCAAATCTCGTTGTGCAGTTTTTGAATTCTCTCATTTGTAATTATCCGCACCAGAACGCGTCCCGAATTAATCTCACGTTACTGCCAAGCACCGCCACCACATCAAACCGGCACGGCGTGTCCTCGGAAATATGATAACGCGTCATATAATACCGGGCGGTACGAAGAATCCTCGCCTGCTTGCGGGCATCCACTGCCTCCGCCGGATCGCCTTCGTGTTCATCGCGGCGGTATTTGACCTCGATAAAAACCAGGTAGTCTCTATCTCTTGCGATAATATCAATTTCACCCTGGCGACAGCGGAAATTCCGGCAGAGAATCTGGTAACCGTGCCGGGTGAGATATTCACACGCCAGGGTTTCATATTCAGTTCCGATGGCACGGCGGTTGAATGAATTTCCATGAAGATGAAAGTTTCTTTCTCCCATTCAGCTCCTTTTCTGTTATTTCATCCCCTGCATCGCGGCTTCCTCGCCCAGCAGCTTCTTCAAAAAGGTTCTCCGGTGGATCGGGCATGGACCATAGGTTAAAATTGCCTCGTTATGCATCTTGGTTCCGTATCCTTTATGCTTCGCAAACCCGTATTCCGGATAGATTTTATCATACTCCATCATCATATGATCCCTCGTCACTTTTGCCAGGATACTGGCTGCCGCGATCGAGACACTTTTTGCATCGCCCTTGATAATCTTAATCTGCTTTTCCTCCGAAATCCCCGGAATGATGACCGCGTCATTTAAAAAGATATCCGGCTCCTGCGGAAGCTGTGCGACTGCCTGACGCATTGCTTCATAGGTCGCCTGCAAAATATTGATGGAATCGATCACCTCCGGGCTTACAATTCCAATTCCGTAGGCAGCTGCCTTTTCTTTGATTTCCAGAAATAATTCTTCCCGGCATTTTTCCGACAATTTTTTGGAATCGTTCAGCCGCATAATCGTACAGTCTTTCGGAAGTACCGCGACCGCCGCCACCACCGGACCGGCTAATGGACCTCTGCCCGCCTCATCAATGCCGCAGACGATCCCTGCACTTTCGTACTGATGTTCATAGGCGCGCATTCCTTCGAGACGCGCCAGTTCTGCTTCCAGTTTTTCTCCTGTTAGTTTTCTCATGTTTTCCTATACCTCCGGCACTTCCAGCGTCACGCGCCCCAGTTTGCCGCTGCGGAAGTCATCTAATAGGAAGCCAGCCGCTTTTTTCGTATCCAGCTCGCTGCCCTTTAAAAGACAGGAACGTGCCCTTGCGATTTCACGCAGAATTTCCCAGGCTTTTTTTGTATCTTCGCCGTCCCCAGCCGTATTCTCAACCAGCGTCACACCATACCGCTCTTCCAGGCGCTTTCCGTAACGTCCGGACATATTTTTGATCAGCTCGGCTGCCAGCTCTTCCTTATCCAGAATCTCATCGTTGATCGAGCCGATAAATGCAAGGCACAGTCCCACATTCGGATCTTCAAATTTCGGCCAGAGGATTCCCGGCGTATCGAGAAGTTCCAGTGTCTTATTTAAGCGGATCCACTGGTTTCCCTTGGTAACACCCGGTTTATTTCCAGTCTTGGCGCAGGCTTTTCCGGCAAAGGAATTGATAAAGGTCGATTTTCCGACATTCGGAATGCCGACTACCATCGTCCGCACCGGGCGGTTTTTGATACCGCGGCGGCGGTCACGCTCAATTTTCTCCTTGCATGCCTCCTGCACCAGCGGCTGGATCTGCTTCATTCCCATGCCGCTGCGCGCGTTGATGCGGAGTGCATGGATGCCCTGCTCCTTAAACCATGCGATCCAGCGCTCTGTACAGCCGTCGTCCGCCAGATCCGCCTTATTTAAAAGGACAATCCGTCCCTTTCCCTTCGCAAGCTCATCAATATCCGGGTTGCGGCTGCCGAGCGGCACGCGCGCATCCACCAGCTCAATCACCAGATCGATCAGCTTGATATCTTCCTTCATGGCTCTTTTCGCCTTTGTCATATGTCCAGGGTACCATTGTATCTGCATGAAATTTTCTTCCTTTCTTAGAACCTATCTCGACGAAATCAACCCAAACCGGCTAACCGGCTGGATCCGCAGCCAGACCTTTCCTTTGATCTGCCGGAACTTCACATTTCCCACATTGGAAAAGCGGCTGTCCTCACTGCCGGAGCGGTTGTCACCCAGCAGAAAATATTCGTTTTTATCCAGACTAATCGGATATTCCGCCAGTCCAGCCAGAGCCGCCTTACCCAAGTCGTTCGGGGCGTCTAATTTTTCATTATTAATGTAAATATAACCGTCCTTGATCTGCACCGTCTCACCTGGCAGTCCAATGACGCGTTTTATATTGTAATTTCCCGTTTCTTTTTCAAATACAATAATGTCATAGCGCTTTGGGCGCATCACGCGGTAACTCAGGCGGTTCATCAGAACCTTTTCGTTCTGCGACAACACCGGTTCCATTGATTGACCGCTCACCCGTATCTGTGTCCCCATCGCAAACACGGCGAACCACGCGATCGAAATTACCACCGCGATATCCACGATCCATCCAACCACCAGACGGATGCGGTTTTTATCCTCTTTCAGCTCCATATGTCACTCCCTCTCTATCCGTTCCCCATGAATCATCGCTCATGTCGCAAGCGACCGCGCTCGGCGCGAGAATGTGCCAGGACACATTCTTTTTTATAATAGGGAATCACAAGGAATTTCCTATTACACGAAAAAAAGCTGCTGCACAGCTCCTCCCGCCGCGCCGGACACACATAACCGCATATCCGGATGCACAGCAGGCTGGCCTGTACAGCAGCCCCATCCGCTTCAGAAATTATTTTACTAACTCTTTTACCTTCGCTGCCTTGCCGATTCTGGATCTCAGGTAGTTCAGTTTTGCTCTTCTTACTTTACCTCTTCTTACTACTTCAACGTTCTCTACAGACGGAGAATGTAACGGCCAGGTCTTCTCTACACCAACACCGTTGGAGCTCTTTCTAACAGTGAAAGTCTCGCGAACGCCGCCGTTCTGTCTCTTAATAACAGTTCCCTCGAAAACCTGAATTCTCTCGCGGTTTCCCTCTTTGATCTTAGCAGATACACGTACTGTATCGCCTACGTTGAAACTCGGAACGGTTTCCTTTAACTGAGCTGCTTCAATGTTCTTAATAATCTCGTTCATCTTTGTGAACCTCCTTTAAAATCTTTGATGTTCTTAATACGATCTTTTATCCCGTAAAAACGTGCTTCCTGTAACAGCGGAACATCTCTTTATTTCACAGAATATGATTTTATCATAGAAATCCTTGATTTGCAAGGACTTTCTGCTCTCTTTTTTAGAGTTTTTTTGTTTCTTTTTCCTCTTTCTGACGAATCAGCTCTTCCAGATATTTCTTCTCTTTCTTATCCAGAACCGCATCCTTTAAAAGGTCCGGGCGGCGTTCCAGCGTCCGTTCGATCGATTTCTGACGGCGCCAGGTCTCGATATTTTTGTGATGCCCGGTCAGAAGTACGTCCGGGACCGCCTTATCCATAAATACAACCGGGCGGGTGTACTGTGGATATTCCAGCAGATTGTCGTGAAATGACTCAAATTCCGCGGATACGTCATTATTTAACACACCAGGCACCAGACGGGAAATGCAGTCGATCATAACCATCGCCGGAAGCTCACCGCCCGTCAGGACATAATCGCCGATGGAGAGATAGTCGGTCACAACCAGCTCTAACGCGCGCTCATCGATCCCCTCATAATGCCCGCAGAGGAACACCAGATCCTCTTCTTTCGCCAGTTCTTCTGCGATTTTCTGGTTGAAAACCTGCCCCTGCGGAGTCAGATAGATCACGCGCGGACGTTTTCCGGTGCGCGCCGCCAGGGCTTCATATGCATCGTAAATCGGTTCCGGCTGCATCACCATACCGGCGCCGCCGCCATAGGGCGCATCGTCTACATGGTGGTGTTTGTCCTTCGAGTAATCGCGGATATTGATCGCCTCGACCGAGATCAGCCCTTTGTCAATCGCACGCCCCGTAATACTTGTGTTCAGTCCCCCCATTACCATCTCCGGAAACAGGGTCAGAATATGAAAATTCATCCGTTTCTCCTATATTTATACAGCACTTTCACAACGGTACTTTCATTTTAGGATTTTCATTCCATTTACAGATCCAGCAGACCGTCCATGATATGAACCGTTACAGTGCCAGCCTCCAGATCCACATTCAGGATGCATTCCTTGATGGATGGGAAAAGGTATTCTTTGCCCTCAGGTCCTTCGATCACGTACACGTCGTTAGCCGCTGTCTGAAGGATATCTTTCACCGTACCGAACTCCTCGCCCTCGTCCGTCAGCACTTTCAGACCAATCAGATCGGCAATGAAATTCTCATCTGGATTCAGTTTCACCGCCTGATCGCGGGTGATCAGAATATCCTTATTACGAAACGGCTCGCAGTCCTCAATCCGATTCATCTCTTTAAATTTAAGAATGACCATATTTTTGAAAAAACGCACCTGTTCCACGGTCACCGGCATTTTTTCTTTTCCAGTGTCGATATACGCTTTTTTTAATTTTTTAAAACGATTCACATCATCGGTGGTAGGAAATACTTTCACATCTCCGCGCAGGCCATGCGGGGATGTAATTACACCAACTCTCAGATAATCAACCATTCTATAATCCTCCTGTATGAAATAGAACGTGCCTTGCATTCCCGCGCCGGGGTGCGGTTGCGTTGGCATCCTCTTGAATTTCCTGTGATATAAAAAAGCCGGACACCCTTTCAGGCAGCCGGCTTTTCAGCTTCGTCTGTATTACTGAATCTCTACAATAACTTTCTTGTCTTCCTTGGATGAAGCCGCCTTGACAACCGAGCGAATCGCTTTCGCGATACGACCCTGTTTTCCAATTACCTTACCCATATCGGCCGGTGCAACGGAAAGCTCGATTACAGTCTCGTCGTCTTTGACCGATTCTGTAACCACTACCTCGTCCGGGTTCTCAACCAGTGCTTTCGCGATAACTTCTACTAATTCTTTCATACCTTTGCACCTCACAGGTCAGTATGCTTGATTTACTGGATACCAGCGATCTTTAAGAGTTTACCAACAGTCTCTGTCGGCTGAGCGCCTGTTGCTAACCATTTCTTAGCAGCTTCCTCATCGAATTTCAGAGTGCTCGGCTCTGTGTTCGGATCGTAGATACCGATCTCCTCGATGAATCTGCCATCTCTCGGGGATCTGGAATCTGCAACAACGATTCTATAGAAAGGAGCTTTCTTCTGACCCATTCTTCTTAATCTCATCTTTACCATTTTAAATTACCTCCTGAAATTTTCCTTATTTCCTTGAATTATAAAATATAGCTAATGCACACTGCATCTACTAACACTTGTTTAAAACGGCAGCTTCATCTTGCCAAGCATACCGCCGAGTCCGCCAAGACCCTTGCGTTTTCCGCCGCCTGCCATGCCCGGAAGCTGTTTCATCAGCTTTTTCATATCTCCGAACTGTTTTACCAGGCGGTTGACTTCTGCGATATCCACGCCTGCGCCCTGTGCGATTCGTTTCTTGCGGGACGGATTCATCAGATCCGGGTTGCGCCGCTCTTCGGCTGTCATCGAGAGGATGATCGCCTCTACGCGCCCCATCGTCTTCTCATTTTCATCTAAATCCAGACCCTTAAGCTGTCCCATGCCCGGCATCATGCTCATGATGCTAGCCATGCCGCCCATCTTCTTGATCTGGTTCATCTGATCGAGGAAGTCGTTGTAATCAAATTCTGCCTTCTTAATCTTGCGGCCGAGTTCTTTTGCCTTCTCCTCGTCGATCACAGCAGATGCTTTGTCGATAATGGAAAGAACATCGCCCATGCCCAAGATCCGGGAAGCCATACGGTCCGGGTAAAACTGTTCCAAATCGGAAAGTTTCTCGCCCATACCGACATAGAGAATCGGTTTTCCGGTTACCGCCTTGATAGAAAGAGCCGCACCGCCTCGCGTATCGCCATCCATCTTTGTCAGAACCACACCGTCAATGCCGATTTTGTCGTTAAACATGCTCGCTACATTGACTGCATCCTGACCAGTCATGGCATCTACAACGAGAAGTGTCTGATAAACATCCACATTCTCTTTGATCTCAACCAGCTCATCCATCATCGCTTCATCGATGTGGAGACGACCGGCTGTATCGATGATAACCACATTGTTGCCATTTTTCGCTGCGTGCTCAACCGCCGCCTTTGCGATATTGACCGGTTTGTGGTTCGTTCCCATCGCAAATACGGGAACACCCTGCTTTTCACCATTTTTCTGCAGCTGTTCGATTGCCGCCGGTCGGTAGACATCACATGCTGCCAGCAATGGGTTTCTTCCCTTTGCCTTGAGCTTTCCGGCAATCTTTGCCGTCGTGGTCGTCTTACCAGCACCCTGGAGACCTGCCATCATGATGACGGTAATCTCATTGCCCGGTTTTAACGCAATCTCTGTCATCTCGGAGCCCATCAGCTTGACCAGCTCGTCGTTGACAATCTTTATTACCATCTGTCCAGGATTCAGGCCATTTAAAACGTCTGTTCCAATCGCCCGTTCCTGTACAGAACTGATAAACTGTTTTACTACCTTGAAGCTTACATCCGCTTCCAGAAGGGCCATCTTGACTTCTTTGAGCCCGGCTTTTACGTCGCTCTCGCTGAGTCGTCCCTTGCCTGTCAGGTTTTTAAACACATTCTGCAGTTTGTCTGCCAAGCTTTCAAATGCCATCAAAAACCTCCCGCATTATAAATCCAATATCTCGTTTGAGATTCGCCCGATTGCCTCAATCAGCGCCTGATTCTGAGTCCGGCTGAATTCTTCCGTCAACCGATGAATCTCAGTTACTTTTTCCTTGGTTTTCTGGAACTTGGCAATCAGCCCAAGCTTTTCCTCATAACCAAGAAGTGTACGGTCACAGCGCCGGATCAGATCATGCACACCCTGACGGGTAATGCCCTGTTCATCTGCAATCTCGCTGAGGGATAGATCGTTAAATACCACATCCTCATATACACTTTGCTGATGCTTTGTCAGGAGTTCTCCGTAGAAATCATACAAAAGACCCTGTTCAACAATTTTTTCCATTCCTCATCACCTGTGTTATCATACACGATAATCTAATTGGTGTCAAGTATTTTTTCTTTACACGAATCAGATTATCAAACGAATTATTTTTTATGCTGCTCTGTCTGTGTTTTCTTTCAAAAACAAGCAGATTAATGATCGCATTGCATCGTTTCAAATTCTATCCCCGCACCGGATGACCGTCTTCCTTCGGCAGTTTCTTCGCCGCCCGCCAGAAGCAGATCATATGTGCCGTCGCTGTGACCGCCCAGGAGATCGGGTACGACAGATACAGGATCGCCAGCGACCGCTGCGCTGCAAATATGGTAAAGATCCAAATCACCCGCAGTCCGCAGGCGCCGGTCAAAGAGACAAGCGTCGGCAGGATCGAATACCCAAGTCCGCGGATGCTTCCGACCATCGTATCCATCATGCCGCACAGGAAATACGTCGTACAGATGATCGACATCCGGAGCAGTCCATAGGAAATAACGTCGGCATCTTCTGAATATACCTGCAGCAGCCACGGACCTCCGAGGTATGCTGCAAATCCAAGCACCAGTCCTACTGTCACAACGACACCCTGGCAGGTGGCAAGAATCTTTTTGATCCGCGTATATTTCTCCGCTCCGATATTCTGGCTCGTAAAGCTTAAATTGGTCTGATACAGCGCATTCATCGAGGTATACACAAATCCCTCTATATTCTGCGACGCCGTGTTGCCTGCCATCGCGATCGAACCGAATGAATTGACGGACGACTGAATCAGTACGTTGGAGATCGCAAAAATCGCACCCTGGATACCAGCCGGAAGACCTACCTTTATAATAAGAAGAAGTTTTCTCCGGTTGACTCCCAGCCTGGAAAGCGACAGCTTCATCGCGCCCTCTGAATGCATCAGGCAGCGGATAACCAGAAATGCGGAAATACACTGGGAAATCACGGTTGCCAGCGCGACACCCGCTACGTCCATCTGGAGCTGGGTAACAAAGAATATGTTCAGTGCTGCATTGATAACACCTGCCACGGTCAGGAAATACAGCGGACGTTTCGTATCGCCGATCGCGCGCAGGATCGCACTTCCGAAGTTATACACCATCGTTGCCGGCATACCGGCAAAATAAATCCGCATGTAGATCGTCGATTTATCGATGACATCGTCCGGCGTCCCCATCAGTTCCAGCCAGAAACGTGAGGTAAACAAACCCAAAAAGACTAGAAACAGCCCGCTCATCAGGCTGACCGTGATCGCCGTATGGATTGTCTCGCTCATGTCGCGGTCATTCTTCGCGCCATAATAGCGTGCCACCAGAACGTTCGCACCGATCGACAGACCGATAAAGACGTTAATGAGAAGATTAATAAGGGAACTGGTCGAGCCGACTGCAGCCAGAGACTGGCTGCCTGCAAAACGCCCCACCACGATCACATCTGCCGCATTGAAAAGAAGCTGAAGCACACCGGAAAGCATCAGCGGAATGGAGTATGTAAGTACCTTTCCGAGAATCGGACCATTGCACATATCCATTTCATAGGATTTCGCCATGTTTTTCATCCTTTCGTATCTTAAAAATAAAAGTCCTTTCATTTTTCGAAGGCTGGTCAGTTGATACTATTCTACCCCCTTTCCATGCGCTTTTCAAGCGTTCTTTTAATCGTTGACTTTTTCCCGGCGCGTTTTATAATAAGGGTAGATAATTTACGGCGTAAACTGTCTGGCTTCTTCACAGTTACAGCCACTTTACTTATAAGGAGGACATCATGATGAACACACAGCGACTTGAGAAAGTTTTAAAGAAAATGGAAACAGAGGGACTCGAGCAGATGATTATTTCCGATCCTTATGCGATCTATTATCTGACGGGTCGTTTTATTGATCCGGGTGAACGTCTGCTGGCGCTTTACATTAACCAGTCCGGCAAGAATAAGATCTTTATCAATAACCTCTTTACCGTTCCGGAAGATCTGGGCGTAGAGAAATTCCGCTTCTCGGATACAGACGATTACCTGACTCCTCTGTGCGACTGTGTTGAGGCAGGCAAACCGCTCGGTATTGATAAAACATTTGCTGCCCGTTTCCTGATTCCGGTCATCGATCATTCGGGCGCTTCCTCCTACAAGGTCAGCTCCATCTGCATCGATGAGGTCCGTGCGTGCAAGGATGACGAAGAACGTGAAAAAATGCGTGCGGTTTCCGCAATCAATGATAAGGCGATGGCACAGTTCCGAGGTCTGATCCATGAGGGCGTGACTGAGGAAGAGATCGCTTCCAAGATGTTAGATATTTATAAGAGTCTCGGTGCAGACGGATATTCCTTTGAACCACTGGTTGGCTTCGGTGCAAACTGCGCGCTTGGACACCACGGTCCGGACAACACGGTTCTGAAAGAGGGCGACACCGTCCTGTTTGATGTTGGATGCAGGAAGGATGGCTATTGTGCCGATATGACACGTACTTTCTTCTATAAAAAAGTACCGTCTGAGAAGCACCGCGCTATTTATGAGACCGTCCGCCGCGCAAATGCTGCCGCAGAAGCAATTCTGAAACCGGGCGTTCCGCTCTGCGAAGTCGATAAAGCTGCCCGCCAGATCATCGAGGATGCCGGATATGGTCCGAACTTTACCCATCGGCTGGGACATTTCATCGGTCTAGAAGTACATGAGTACGGCGATGTTTCTTCTGCGAACACCAAGGTCGCTGAGGTTGGCAATATCTTCTCCATCGAACCAGGTATTTATGTAGAAGGCGAAGTTGGCGTGAGAATCGAGGATCTGGTGCTGATTACTGAGGATGGATGCGAGATTTTAAACTCCTTCAGCAAGGAGCTGGATATTGTAGAGTAATCACATCGCATCATTTATAACACGATTATAAAAAAGAAACTGTTACAGATGGTATTTCTGGTAATTCCGATTACAAATCACGAATCATCCAGAAAGCCAGCATCTGTAGACAGTTTCTTTTTAGTTTTCTTTAAAAGCTAATTATAATTTTCATTTATAAAAAGGCGTTTTTACGCGTTCAGCTTCTCCGTCATCATTTCATTCACTTTACCCGGATTTGCCTTGCCCTTCATCGCTTTCATCACCTGACCGACCAAGAAACCAAGTACCTTTGTCTTTCCGCTCTTGTACTCTTCCACCGTCTTCGGGTTTGCGGCGAGCACATCGGAAACTGCCTGTTCCAGGGCACTGTCGTCATTGACCATGCCAAGTCCGTGTGCATCGACATAGGCGGACGGATCGACATCTTGCTCGAAAATAGCTGTAAATACTTCTTTTGCCGTGTTGTTATTGATCGTTCCGGCATCGACCAGATCGATGAGCTGTGCCAGATGCATCGGGGAGAACCACAGGCTTTCAGCGTCCTGTCCTTTTTCCTTGAGCAGGCGGCTTGCCTCGCCGATCAGCCAGTTTGCCGCTTTCTTCGGTTTCTGGCAGATGGTAGTGGTCTTTTCAAACATATCCGCCATCTTCTTAGACTCAGTCAGGATGCGGCTGTCATATTCAGACAGACCATATTCACTCTGGTAACGTGCCATTTTTTCCGGCTGCAATTCCGGCAGGGCGGCGCGGACGGATTCCAGCCATTCATCGCTGATGCAGACCGGCGGAAGATCCGGATCCGGGAAATAACGGTAATCTTTCGCATCCTCTTTAGAACGCATCGCATAGGAGTATTCCTTGTTGTCATCCCAGCGTCTCGTCTCCTGGATGACCTTCCTGCCCTCTTCCAGCAGCTCAATCTGGCGGGCGCGCTCGCCGTCGATCGCACGGGCAATCGCCTTGAAAGAGTTCAAGTTCTTCATCTCGGTTCTCGTACCAAATGTCTCACTTCCCACCTCACGAACCGATAAGTTGACATCGGCACGCATCGAACCTTCCTGTAACTTACAATCGGATGCGCCCAGATACTGTACCAACAGGCGCAGGCGTTCGAGGTAGGCAATAACCTCATCAGCACTCCGCATATCCGGCTCAGAAACGATCTCGATCAGCGGCACGCCGCTTCGGTTGTAATCAACCAGCGAGCAGTCTTCCCACTCGTCGTGGATCAGCTTTCCGGCATCTTCCTCCATGTGAATTTCATGAATACGAATTTTCTTTTCACCGGCAGGCGTATCGATCGGGATATAACCGTCGTGGCAGATCGGGAGATACAGCTGGGAAATCTGGTAGTTCTGCGGATTGTCCGGATAAAAATAGTTTTTCCGGTCAAATTTACAGAACTGGTTGATACCGCAGTTTGCCGCCAGACCGACAGACATCGCGTATTCAACGACCTTCTTATTTAAAACCGGCAGAGAACCCGGCATACCGGTACAAACCGGGCAGGTATGAGTATTTGGTTTTGCTCCAAATTCGGTGGAGCAGCCGCAGAAAATCTTGGTTTTCGTCGCCAGCTCTACGTGTACCTCCAAGCCGATGACTGTCTCATATTCTTTCTTCATCTTATCTGCCCTCCTTGTCTGTCATAACCGGAAGCTTCCATGCACCTCTCGCCTTTTCGTATGCAGATGCCGCGCCAAATAGCTTTTTTTCCTGGAAGCAGTCTGCGATCATCTGAAGCCCGATCGGAAGTCCCTTCGAATCCAGCCCGCACGGAACTGAAATGCCCGGAAGACCTGCCAGGTTGACCGAAACAGTATAAATATCGCCCAGATACATCTTCATCGGATCGGAAAGGCTGTCGCCCAGCAGCGGTGCCGTGGACGGCGCTGCCGGTCCCAGAATGACATCGTATTTCTCAAACGCCTTGTCAAATGCCTGTTTAATCAATGCTTTTGTGCGGAGTGCTTTCAGATAATATGCATCGTAGTAGCCGGAACTCAAAACGAACGAACCGAGCATGATACGGCGTTTTACCTCTGGTCCAAAGCCCTCGGAACGACTCTTTTTATACATTTCATGTAAATCTTCATATTCCGGTGTGCGGTAACCGTACTTCACACCGTCAAACCGGGACAGGTTGGAGCTTGCCTCCGCCGATGCAATGACGTAATATGCCGGGATCGCATACTCAACCATGCCTAAATCAAAAAACTCCACTTCTGCCCCGCGTTCTTTTAACGCCTCAGCTGCCGCCAGAACAGCTTTTTTTACATCTTCATCGAGTCCTTCGCCCAGATAATCGGACGGGATTCCGATCTTCATCCCTTTTACCTCTCCGGTCAGGGCAGCGGTAAAATTGTACGCCTCCCGCTTGACAGAGGTGCTGTCCTTTTTATCATAGGAAGCGATCGTCTCCAGAATTGCCGCGCAGTCTGCGGTATCTTTCGCAATCGGTCCAATCTGATCCAGCGAGGAACCATAGGCGATCAGACCATACCGGGAAACCGTTCCATAGGTCGGTTTGATGCCGGTCACGCCGCAGAAGGAACTTGGCTGGCGGATGGAACCGCCCGTATCTGAACCAAGAGCAAAAAAGGTCTCTCCCGCTGCGACAGCCGCACACGAGCCACCGGAAGATCCGCCCGGTACATGCTCTGTATTCCAGGGGTTTTTCGTCGGTCCAAACCAGGATGTCTCGGTCGTACTTCCCATCGCAAATTCATCCATATTTGTCTTGCCAAGCAGGATCGCACCGGCTTTTTTGAGGTTCAGCGCTGCCTCCGCTGAGTACGGAGGTACAAATCCCCTTAAAATTTTGGAACTGCACGTTGTCTCAATTCCCTCTGTACAAATATTATCCTTGATCGCCATCGGAACGCCCGCCAGCGGTCCGGTCAGGATGCCATCGTCAATCTGTTTCTGGATCTCATCCGCCTGTGCCAGTGCTGCCTCCTCGGTCAGCGTTACATAAGCATGAACTGTATCTTCATATTTATGAATCCGTTCCAGAGATGCCTGTACTGCCTCCCGGACGGAGATTTGTTTTTCTTTAATTTCTTTTCCCAGCTCCAGCGCTGTTAATTCTGAAATTCCCATCCTGATTTCCTCCATATTGCTGCCTGTATCTCTACTTCTTTTTACTCCACTGTCCTCGGCACCTTGTACTGTTTTTCTTTCTGCTCCGGTGCATTCGAAAGCATCGCATCTGATTCATCTCCATTTTCCACGACATCTTCGCGGAACACATTGTGAATGTCAAAGACATGCGACATCGGTTCTACCTCCGAAGTATCAAGCTGATTCAGCATATCGATATACTCAAGCATCCGGCTCATGTCGCTTTTCGCTGCCTCTTTTTCCTCTGGGGAAAGGGAAAGCTTTGCTAAAATACCAACATAATCAATCATTTCATCGTCTATTTTCACTGCCATAAGTTCTGTTCCTTCCTATTATAATATGTGTTATGGACAAGCTCTTTGTTTCATAGGAAATTGCGTCCTGTCACGTTACGGTACCAGACGGCTCATATCTCTCGGGAAGAGCGAAACCTCACGGACATTCTCCTCTTCAAGCAGCTGCATCGTCATACGTTCCAGACCGATACCGAGTCCGCCGTGAGGCGGCATACCGTGTTTGAAGGTGCTTAAATACTGTTCCATTCCCTCGGTATCCATACCGCGTTTTTCAATCTTCTCCATCAACTCGGTGTAGCTGTGGATACGCTGTCCGCCGGTTGTGACTTCCAGTCCACGGAATAAAAGGTCAAAGCTGAGTGTTACTTTCGGGTCTGTCGGGTCATCCATCGCATAGAATGGACGCTTCTTGGATGGATAATGGGTGACAAACACAAAATCGGCGCCGTACTCTTCTTTAAAATAGCGTCCAATCAGGTGTTCTTCCTCCGGCTCCAGATCGTAGGGGTTTTTGATCTGGGTTCCATATTTTTCGGAGGCAAGGCGTTTCGCCTCGGTAAAGGTCACTGCCGGAATCTTCTCTACTTCCGGAAGTTTGACTTTAAGGATTTCCAGCTCCGTGGAATATTCCTTCTTTAAAATTTCCACCATATGCTGAAGAAATCCGGTTTCCATCGCCATGATATCGGTAAAATCATCGATATATCCCATCTCAAAATCCAGTCCGGTATATTCGTTTAAATGGCGTTTCGTGTTATGCTTCTCCGCACGGAACACCGGACCAACCTCCATCACACGGTCAAACACGCCGACCATCATCTGTTTGTAAAACTGCGGACTCTGCGCTAACACCGCCGGGCGGTGAAAATAATCGAGTTTAAAGACGTTTGCTCCACCCTCGGCTCCTTTTGCTCCGATCTTCGGGGAATGAATTTCCGTAAATCCTTCTCCATGCAGGTACTCCCGGAATGCCCGTGCGATTCCTTCCTGGATTCTGAAACGTGCGCGCTCCCGCAGGTTGCGGAGTGTCAGAGAACGCATATCCAGTTTGGCTTCCAGGGATGCGCTCATTTTCCATTTTGATACGGCAATCGGCATCGGTTCTTCCGGTTTCGAGAGGATCCGAACACTCTTTAAACGAAGTTCCATGCCTCTCGGCGCCCGCTCTTCTTTTCGGAGGACACCGGAAACTTCTACGAATGTTTCTTCTCTTAATTCAGCAAAATCCGCGTCGGTCACACCTTTTTCATAGACAGTCTGCAGCACGCCGTCACGTTTCCGGAGAATCACAAATGCGATATCGCCCATGTTGCGGACACTCATGATCGCGCCGTTTACCTTTACTTCCCGTCCTTCCATACCGTCTGCAAACACGGCTGCCAGATCCAGCACTTCTTTTTCCTTTTTACCTGTCATAAATTCCATCGCTGTTTCCTCTCTTTCTCTGCTTTTTGATATGTCCGGGACGGGAATAATGAAAAAGAATGTGCCTTGGCACATTCTCGCGCCGAGCGCGGTCGCTTGCGACAAACTACATCTTCGCGCGAGTGCGCATCATTGGCACGTTAGTGCCTTTTTGTGTAATAAGGGATTCCAAGGAATTTCCTATTACAAAAAAAGTCCCGGAATGACGTTCACTCACATCATTCCGGGACGGGATATTCCCGCGGTACCACCCGCATTTAAAAAGAAACGATTGTTTTTCTTTTTACTCTTTCGCTGCTTAACGCGCAGTCACGTGATGACCTACCTGCGGCGGCTGGCGGGGTGTCCAGTGTCGCTCTCAGTCATCCGGCTCCGGAGTGTTCCCTATTGTCCCGCTCCCTCCTGACACGGCTCTCAGCCGGTGGCCGCGTCTTTCTGTCGGATTCTTCGAAACAGAGTCTCCATCTTTGCCTTTTAAAAAAGTGGGCACGAATACCATGATTATCATGGCATCCTTGCCCACCCCGTTGGATTCAATTTTTTATGTTCAAACTATAAACTATTTTTCTGAGTTTGTAAAGAGGTTTTTTAATTTTTTTTCACGCAGTAATTCTGTATGGAATATGTCAGCTTCGCTGACCAGTATCACGCGCCAAGTCTCACGGACGTTCGACTTGAATAATAGAAGAAATCTTGTACAATATTCTCCCTTGAAACATTTTTTCAAAATTCGTGTGCAAATTGTATTGACATTCAGAATTTTTCGTGTATACTACTACACATAAAAGCAAGGGCGCTTCGAGATGATCGAGGTGCCCTTTTCTTTATGTAAAATGTGTCAGAGCACATTCATCTTACGTGGATTTAATCATCACAAAATCGCAGACATAAAACCTGAAAGGAGACATGAGTTATGAAAAAAAACATCCCTGAACTGTATGGAAGTCTTGTATTCAACGACAAAGTCATGAAAAGCAAATTGCCGCGAGATGTTTATAAGGCACTCCGCAAAACGATTGAAAATGGCAGCCATCTGGATCTCGATATTGCAAATGCAGTCGCAGTTGCAATGAAGGAATGGGCAGTTGAAAATGGTGCAACTCACTTCACACACTGGTTCCAGCCGATGACCGGCATCACTGCTGAGAAGCACGACAGTTTCATCAACCCGGTTGGCAATGGCGAAGTTATCATGGATTTCTCCGGCAAAGAGCTGGTAAAGGGCGAACCGGATGCATCCAGTTTCCCATCCGGCGGACTTCGTGCCACCTTTGAGGCAAGAGGTTATACAGCCTGGGATCCAACCTCCCCGGCATTTATTAAAGACGATACACTCTGCATCCCGACCGCATTCTGTTCCTACAGCGGCGAGGCACTTGATACCAAAACCCCTCTTCTGCGTTCGATGGAAACCATCAACCGCGAGGCGCTGCGTGTCCTGAAACTCTTCGGAAATGAAGATGTGACCCGCGTTGTCTCCACCGTTGGTCCGGAACAGGAGTATTTCCTGGTTGATAAAGAACTGTTTAATAAGAGAAGCGATTTGAAGTTCTGCGGAAGAACTCTGTTTGGCGCACCAGCTCCGAAAGGTCAGGAAATGGATGACCACTATTTCGGCGCTCTCCGTCCGAGAGTTTCCGCTTTCATGAAAGAACTGGATGAAGAGCTCTGGAAGCTCGGTATTCCGGCAAAAACCAAACACAACGAGGTAGCTCCAGCGCAGCATGAACTTGCCACCATCTACACGACTACCAATGTGGCAGTTGACAACAACCAGCTCACTATGGAAATCATGAAACGTGTGGCAGAGAAACATGGCCTTGTGTGCCTGCTCCATGAGAAACCATTTGAGGGCATCAACGGAAGCGGTAAACACAACAACTGGTCTTTATCGACCAACACCGGCGAAAACCTTCTTGATCCAGATCGCGATCCGGCAAAGAACTTACAGTTCCTTCTCTTCCTGTTCGCAACGATCAAGGCAGTCGATGTCTACGGCGATCTGCTCCGCGTATCAGTTGCAACTGCTGGAAATGACCACCGTCTGGGCGGCAACGAGGCACCGCCAGCTATCGTGTCTATGTTTATCGGAGATGATCTGGAAGCAGTTCTCGATATTGTGGAAAAAGATCTCGAGTCTGAGGCAAAAGAAGTCCAGACCATGAAGCCGGGCGCAAAGGTTCTGCCGCACTTTATCAAAGATACAACCGATCGCAACCGTACTTCTCCGTTTGCCTTTACCGGCAATAAATTCGAGTTCCGTATGCCAGGTTCCGCTCTCTCTGTATCGGAACCGAACATTGTCATCAATACAGCCGTAGCTGAAGTTTTAGGCGAATTTGCAGACCGTCTGGAAGGTCTTTCAGGCAAGGCTCTGGAGGCAGAAATCCATCTGCTCTTAAAGGAAGTGCTGCGTGATCACCGCCACATCGTATTCAACGGCAACGGTTACACCAGCGAATGGGTAGAGGAAGCTCACAAACGCGGACTCTTCGACCTACCGAGCTGCGCAGAGGCATTTCCGCGCCTGATTGCTGAGAAAAACGTAGAACTGTTCCTGAAACACGGCATCTACACCAAGGAGGAACTCTTCTCCCGCTACGAAATCAAGGAAGAGAACTACATCAAGACCATCAACATCGAGGCAAAGACGATGCTTTCGATGATGAAGAAGACCTTCCTGCCGTCCGTCCTCTCCTACTGCAAGGAGCTGGCTGAAACCGCCGCAAAGACAAAGGCAATCCTGCCGGACGCACCGATCAGCGCCGAGAGCAAACTGCTTGAGAAGCTGTCCGGTCTCTACACCGAGATTTCCGAGAAAACCGAAGCACTGGCAGAGGCTGAAAAAGCGGCAGAATCCATGGAAGATAATATCGAGAAGGTTACATATTTCCACTATACGATTCTTGCCAAGATGGATGACTTGAGAAGCAGCGTTGATACCGCAGAAGCCCTGATTCCGGATTCCTTCCTGCCGTATCCGACTTACGATGAACTGCTGTTCTCCGTATAATCTGACATGTCAATATTATGACTTGATTGAAAAATCGAGAAAAATGTGTTATGATTTGGCTGCAAAATATTGGTATATTGTCTTTTATACTGATATTTTGCAGTCAATTTTGGGTTCTTATCCCTGTTATTTTCTTATCATTCAGGTATCTTGAATACAAAGGAGGTTTATATCATGAGGGAGTCACTCACATACGAAACCGGGCTTCGTGAGGAATGCGGCGTATTTGGAATGTTTGACCTGGAGGGCGGCGATGTTGCCAGAGATATGTACTACGGACTCAGCGCACTCCAGCACCGCGGTCAGGAGTCATGCGGCATCGCAGTCTGTGACACGAACGGTCCAAAGGGCGTTGTCAACTGCTACAAAGGGCTGGGACTTGTCAATGAGGTATTTCATGAGGAGACGTTAAAACGCCTCGGCGGCAATCTGGGAGTTGGTCATGTCCGCTACTCCACAACTGGTTCTTCTACCATCGAAAACACACAGCCACTGGTACTTAAGTATTTTAAGGGAACACTCTGTCTGGCGCACAACGGAAACCTGGTAAATGCGTTTGAGATGCGCCGCCAGCTTGAAGAAACCGGCGCAATCTTCCAGACGACGATGGATTCAGAGGTAATCGCGTTCCACATCGCCAGAGAACGTCTGGCTGCCCCGACCGCTGAAGAGGCAATCAAACGGACCGCGGCAAAAACACGTGGCGCTTATGCCCTGATTATCTCCAGCCCGCGCAAGCTGATCGGTGTTCGTGACCCATTTGGTCTGCGTCCTCTCTGCCTCGGCAAAAAGGGAAATGTCTGGATCATGGCATCGGAAAGCTGTGCCATCACCTCGGTCGGCGGCGAATTTATCCGTGATATCGAACCGGGTGAGATCGTGACCATCACCCGCGACGGCGTTTTTTCTGATAAAAGCCTGCAGCAGGAAAAACGGGCGCACTGCGTTTTCGAATACATCTATTTTGCCCGCCTCGACAGCCACATCGATGATGTGAGCGTCTATGAGGCAAGGCTGCGCGGCGGCGCGGCTCTCGCACATTCCTTCCCTGCCGATGCCGACCTCGTCGCCGGTGTACCGGATTCCGGCCTGACCGCCGCGATGGGATATGCGAAGGCATCCGGCATTCCATATGAGATTATTTTCCATAAAAATAGCTATGTCGGCAGAACATTCATCAAACCGACCCAGGAAGAACGCGAAAATAGCGTCCGTATCAAGCTTAATATTCTGGAACCGGCTGTCAGGGGAAAACGCATTGTCCTCGTCGATGACTCCATCGTGCGCGGTACGACGATGAAAAACCTGATCCGCATGCTCAAAAAAGCCGGGGCGAAGGAGGTTCATGTGCGCGTCAGCTCCCCGCCATTCCTCTTCCCCTGCTATTTCGGCACCGATGTCCCCTCCAATAAACAGCTCATCGCCAGCAGCCATTCCGTCGAAGAAATCTGCCGGGAGATCGGTGCGGATTCGCTTGGATATATGCCGATTGAAGATCTTGAGGAGATGGCAGGCGGACTGCCGCTCTGTACGGCATGTTTCACCGGAAACTATCCGATGGATGTGCCGGATGGGGAGATTAAGGATGCATTAGAATAAATATTGCGCAAATGAAAAAGAATGTGCCTTGGCACATTCTCGCGCCGAGCGCGGTCGCTTGCGACATGTTTCTGCTTCGCGCGAGTGCGCATCATTGGCACGTTAGTGCCTTTTTATGTAATAGGGAATTCCAAGGAATTTCCTATTACATAAAAAAGGGCTCTCACCGAGTCCTTTTTTATCCCTCACACTTTTTCACGTTTTGTCAAAACTTTTGTTTTTGTTTAAAATGTCTTATATGTTTTTATACATTGGATGACGGACGGTTGTTCTGCGCTTTTAACGCTTTCAACTCGTCAAATACAACATCGTTCAGAACCTTAATGTAGGTTCCCTTCATACCGGACGAACGGGACTCAATAACGCCTGCACTCTCAAACTTGCGGAGTGCATTGACGATAACGGAACGGGTAATGCCGACTCTGTCTGCAATCTTGCTGGCTACCAGAATGCCCTCGTTGCCTTCCAGCTCATCGAAGATGTGGGTAATTGCTTCCAGTTCGGAGAAGGACAAGGTGCTGATCGCTGATTTAACGATCTGGATCTTTCTTGTCTCCTCTGCATTCTCCTCGTTGACAGAACGCATCATCTCAAGTCCGACAACAGTGGTTCCGTACTCACTCAGGATGATATCGTCGATGTCGTACTGTGCATCTGATTTGTAGATGAACAGAGTACCCAGTCTCTCACCGGATATATCAATAGGCGTGATGATCGCCTGATACTTCTTCACGTTCTCCTCGGCGAATCCCAATGTGGCAAGGTTGACATTTTCCTTCGTTGACAAAACGCTTAAAAGGCGTTCATTCAACATACGGTCAACAAAACCGCCGACCTGATCCTTGATCAACTCTTCGATCTCATCCACACCCTCATGAATCGCAACTCCGAGTACTTTACCTTTCTTGCTGATTACGAGAATATTGGATTCCAGTATGTCACTGAGGACTTCACAAATGTCATTGAACACAACCTTATGAGAATGGTTGTTGTGCAATAACTTATTAATTTTTCTAGTTTTGTCCAGTAATTGAACGCTCATTTTACCAGTTACCTCCTTTGCCTTTATCGTAAATTAGAATTCGATCCTAACCTGTAAGAATTGTAACACGATTTTCGTATAATAGCAAGAGTTTTTCTGTATTTTTCATTTTTTTTAATAATTAATATCTATTTCAAGAGTTTTTATGAGTTTTTTACATTTGCCAAATTAACATCAAAAAAATATTAATTTTACGATGTTTTTCGCCTTATCATGTTAATCATGTACCAATTATGTACCATTTACTGATAAAGCACTTTCGACCAAGTAAATTTCTTTTTCACTTTGGTCTTCTGTGGTGTCTACATAGAGGTTCATTGTGGTAGTAATGTCTGCGTGTCCTAAGAGCGTTTGCAACGTCTTTGGTAACATTCCGCCTTCAATGCATCGCGTAGCAAATGTGTGTCTGAGGATATGCATTGAGATTTCACGTATCCCAACCCTGCGGCACACAGTTCGCAAAGCTGAATCAACATTCCCCATAATCAGAGGCGTACCATTCTTACGCAGAAATACGTAACTTTCCCATTCTTGCTCTGCCGATTCAATTTGTTTATCTTTTTCTTTTTGCAGCGACAACACTCTTATCGCTTCCGCAGTTAAAGGCACTTTTCTAAAGCCAGCTTCACTTTTAGGATCTCCAATTCTCCAACTTTGTATTTTGCCATCATAACTCAGCGAATGGCGAATATGTATGGCTTTATTTTTCAAATCGACATCGCTCCATTGCAGCCCGGATATTTCCCCGATTCTTAATCCGGTTTGTAGGGCTAAAACATATACATATTCGAATTCGTTGCCTATAATGCCCTTGCACAAAGTTTTTTGCTCATCAATGGTCAACGCTTTTCTTGGATTGGATTTTTGTCCAATTTTATATTCAATACGTTTACCACAAGGGTTTTTTGAAAGAACATCATTTTGTACGGCGTATTCCAATAGGTCTTTCAAAATTATCTTTATATTTTTAATAGAGGCTGTTTTCATTCCGGCATCAGACATATTATTCAAAATTAACTGGCAATCCATAGATGTTACCTTAGCCAACATTTTGTCGCCGATTACAGGTTTGATATAATTCTTATAATTGGTTTCATAAGTATTAATCGTTGAAATTCTAAGCTTCCTTTTTTTCATCCCGATCCAATAATTATACCATTCGGAAACCAATATTTCATCTGGAAAATTGAGATTGCGGTGTTTGTCGTCATATTCTGCATTCGCAACCCACTTTCTGCATTCTTGAAACTTTTTAAAAATTTTCTGCTTCCGCTTTCCGCTAAAGGTTGTGTATCGCCCCACGTAATATCCATCTTTTCGTTGGGTTATGCCGATGCCAAGCTCCTTCCCTTTTAGGTCTTTTCCCATACGATTTAAAACTCCTTTCTTAAACGAGAAAAGCCTTATGTGCTATTATGTTAGCACATGAAGCACCAAAAGTCTACAATTCAATGTTTTCTGACAGATATTTTTCTAAATTTTTCCTTTTAATCAACCTTTTTCTTCCCACATAGATAACGAATTCGCATCGAGGATTATTTGTCAGCTCTCTTAACTTATTGATTCCGATGCTGGTGTAAGCCGCGGCTTCCTCCAATGTTAGTGCCGCCTTCTCCCAAATAGGTACAGATTCTTTTGCCATTGCTCGCCTTTCTCAAGTTTAGAAAGAGGACATTCAGAAGAACGTCCTCCATATTTTAGTAACAGAAATAATGCCACGGTGTTTTTAGGTACACGCCGCGTCCCTGCTTCCCGCCGGACTGCCACACCACATTTCCCGGAAGAATACTGCCATTTTCAAGAATCCATCTGGCATTCGCCCAGTTCCGCTCGGTCGGTTGCCGGTAAAAATTACCATCTGGAATACAGGCATATTGTCTTTTCTGGAAAATAACGTTTTCTAATGAGTTTGGAAAGCGACTGTCCGCTACCCGGTTAAGTACCACCGACGCTACATATCTTTGTTCCATATCATCACACGGTTGCGCTTCTCCGGCGATTAGATGAGCCAGAAGATATAAGTCGTGGTCGGAATAGTTATGATTCACCGGTTCCTCGTAAAGATTCGCTGCCTCGATAAAAGCCACACCATCTTCCGCCAAGATCATCGTCCAGCCATTTTCGGTGAATGCTGCGTCAAATGAAGTGTTCTCCATCGCGACGCCTTTTACCTCGGAAGTGGTATCCGGTTCGGCGTAAATTTCAAATGCGCCATGTGCATACATTGTTTTTGTTTCTAATTCGTCCTGTGCCGCCATTTCAACAGCGGTTTTCATATTCATCTCCCCTGCCTGTACCGAGCCAGGCATGACAAACAGTGAAGCAATCGTCGCCGCGACGATAAAAGCCTTTTTCATGAAACCTCCTTTATACAAGGGTTAATAGTTGCTATATCAAACCTTACGGCGTGATAATCTTTTTCTCCGGAACCGCGATTTTAGACAGCGGTTTCATAATTTCATCGTAGAGATCTGCTGGAAATTCATGGATGATTCTTGCAATCTCATCGACGTTTACCGCCTGTAATAAAAGATTTCTCTGTTTGTTTTCAGGATTAATCGCATAGAACCAGGCGAATCCGCCGTTGACCTCCACATAATTGCAACGCGAATCAAAATTCAGCTCACGCCCGTCTTTTAATTTGCATACATTGTGCTGTACTAAACTCATATGTATCTCCTTTCTTATTTTCGCCTAACACTATATACTTCTCTTTTTATCTCCGAACTGTATCAAACTTGCGATCAATGCTGCGGGTGAAACAAAAATTGCAGCCGCAACGCAAATCAAGCCGCCTATCGCCGAAATCACCACGCCGACGATTACGGTCAAAATAGTCCATAACAGCCAGACAAAACTTCCGATCACGATTCCCATAAAACCACCTCCTCGGCACTGAATGTTTTTGCCACATCAATAGGTCGTTGGTTGGAACTCCCGCGAAATGCCAAACTAAGGTCGCGAAAAGACTCCTTGTACTCACCATCAACAACTACATCACACATAACGGTGATTGCCCTACGCCATTGATTTTCAACGATCCCGCCCTCCACATCAAACTTGTCATCATACCAAAGCTGTTCCCATGTGTAGCCCGTATACAGCCAGATCGTCTTATTTGGAAAATTTGTCCTAATCAAATAGAGCAATGGACGAATCTGTCTAATATTGCCTGCGTAAAGAGGATCGCCACCGCTTATCGTAATTCCTGCGACGTAATCCTTCGACAACTCTTTAAAAATCTGTTCATATGCCGCATCGTCGAAAATCCGTCCTGCTTCCGGATCCCATGTCTGAGGGTTATGACAGCCTTTGCAATGATGGTCGCAGCCAGAAACAAACAAGGTGATGCGTACTCCAGGTCCATTGGCAATGTCATTTTTCTTAATCGCACAGTAATGCATACTTTCTCCTATACTCAAAGAGCCAGAATCGCTGCCGAACAGAAATTCTGACTCTTTTATTCAACAACTTATTTTACAGATGCAGCACCCGATCCCGGATTTCCTGGGTACGTCCCTGGTTCCAGAACTGGGTTCCGATGTAGCCGCAGGTACGGCGTGCGACTGACATTTTATTCTGGTCGCGGTTGCCGCAATTCGGGCACTCCCACACCAGCTTGCCAGCCTCATCCTCAACAATCTTGATCTCGCCGTCATAGCCACAGCATTCGCAATAATCGCTCTTAGTATTTAATTCTGCATACATGATATGCTTGTAAATATGCTGCATGACCGTGAGCACAGCCGGAATATTATTCTGCATATTAGGCACTTCTACATAGCTAATGGCTCCGCCTGGGGATAATTTCTGGAATTCAGACTCGAACGTGAGTTTTGTAAATGCGTCGATGTCTTCGCGCACATTGACATGATAGCTGTTTGTGATGTAGTTATGGTCTGTGACACCCGAAATGATACCGAACCGTTTCTGCAAGCATTTTGCAAACTTATAGGTCGTGGATTCAAGTGGTGTTCCATAAACCGAGTAGGCGATGTTTTCTGCCGCGCGCCACTCGGCACACTTGTCGTTCAAACGCTGCATAACTTTCAGCGCAAATGGTCTTGCATCCGGATCGGTGTGACTCTTTCCAGTCATATACTTACACATTTCATAAAGCCCCGCATATCCAAGCGAAATAGTTGAATAGCCGCCATAAAGCAGTTTATCAATCGTTTCGCCTTTTTTTAGTCTCGCGAGAGCGCCATGTTGCCAGAGGATCGGCGCCACATCTGACGGTGTACCGAGTAATCTCTCATGACGACAACGTAACGCACGATGACACAGTTCCAGTCTCTCATCGAGAATCTGCCAGAAGCGCTCCATATCGCCACCGGATGAACACGCCACATCTACTAGATTGATTGTGACAACGCCCTGGTTGAAACGCCCATAAAACTTCATACTTCCGTCTGGATTTCTGATGCCGTCTTCGGCTGTTAAAAAGGAACGACAGCCCATACAAGTGTAAACAGCGCCGTTTTTCATCTCGCGCATGATTTTGGCGGAAATATAATCCGGAACCATCCGTTTTGCGGTACACTTTGCTGCCAGCTTGGTTAGATACCAATACTTCGACTCTTCTGTGATGTTGTCTTCATCCAGAACGTAGATGAGTTTTGGAAACGCCGGTGTGATCCAGACGCCTTTCTCATTTTTGACACCTTGCATTCTCTGGCGCAGTACCTCTTCAATGATCATCGCGAGGTCATCTCTGGTTTGTCCTTCCGGGACCTCATCTAAATACATATACATCGTAACGAACGGAGCCTGTCCATTGCAGGTCATTAGAGTAATGAGCTGGTACTGGATTGTCTGGATACCACTCTTAACCTCTGTTTTCAGACGGTTCTCGACGATGTGATTGATTGTGTTTTCATCTAATGAGTCGCCGCACGCGGTACGCTCTTCGACGACTGCATCCCGGATTTTCTGGCGGCTAATATCGACAAATGGCGCCAAATGTGCAAGAGAAAACGACTGTCCGCCATACTGGTTGCTGGCTACTTGCGCTACGATCTGAGTCGTGACGTTGCAGGCAGTAAAGAAACTGTGTGGCTTCTCAATCATCGTTTCGCTGATCACAGTGCCGTTCTGCAGCATATCCTCCAGATTAATTAAGTCGCAGTTATGTTCTCTCTGTGCAAAATAATCGCTATCATGGAAATGAATGATTCCTTCTTTATGTGCGCGAACAATTTCCTCCGGCAGCAGTACACGCTCCGACAAATCCTTGCTGACCTCGCCCGCCATGTAATCGCGTTGGGTAGAATTAATCATTGGATTTTTGTTGGAATTTTCCTGATTAACCTCCTCGTTGACATGATCTAAAAGTGTCAGAATGCCATTGTCCGTCGTGTTTGATTTGCGCTTCAGCTCTCTACGATAACGGTAACGCACATATTTCTGGGCGACTTCATAGCCGCGCACCTCCATGATGCCGGTTTCGACCATGTCTTGAACATCCTCTACATTTACCGCGTGCGGCGCCTTCTGTACCTGCTCGACAATAGATGACGCGACGGCTTCAATCTGGTATGCTGTCATCTGATGAATCCGGTCAACCTCTTTATTTGCTTTCGTGATCGCATTCACAATCTTTGCCTGGTCAAAATCGACTTCTTCGCCATTTCGTTTAATTATTTTTTTTGCCAACTTATCCTCTCCTTTCTATCTTCGGATCTCGCCCGTCCCACAACTTCGGCACTCCAAACACACGTGCGAGCTTGGGGATTCCGTGTAATTCGGAACCCGGCGAAGCCCGTCAATAATATATTCCCTGTTTTCAATCATGATTGTGATGAAATCGTCGTCGCAGGGGAGAGATCTCTTTAACATTCCTACGGTTGCTATCACTTACCCTTTTTCACCTCCTCTCAATCGTCTAAAAGCAACTCTGCCGCGACTTCATTCCAGTTCGCGCAGCGCAGCCCGTCCCAGCCTTTATTCCACTCATAAACCTTACCGAAGCAGATCTTCTTTTTGGCATTAGTCGCACTTAAATATTTCACATTGTCATCAATAAAAATTGCATCGCTCATATCCAAATGGGATTTATCCGTAAATTCGTCCGGATTGATGATATGAATTTTAGAAATGTAAGGCATATGTTTTTGGATCCAGCGTTCTTTGCCGATGCCGTTTGGTTGAGGACACATCGACGCCACTTCAATCGAATACTGCGACGACAACATACGGATAACTTCTTCTCCGTCGCGCATAAATTGTAGACGCTCAAAAAATCGCGGCTGGTTCCAAAGAGCATCAATATACCAAGGATTTGCCAGCTCTAACTCTACCATTCCCCACGTCTTGATGCTTTCCGGCGCTACCGGCGTGAACTTGGCATAATACCGAAAATCTTCATTATATATAGAAACGATGGATGCGATTGAATCGGTGATCGTTCCGTCAAAATCAAGAATTAGTCTCTGCTTTTGCACGCTCCTGCTCCTTTCGTATGATTCGTTCCAGTTTTTCCACGCCGCTTTCAAAGGTTCCATCATTCAGAATATGGTACTGCCACGGCATATCGTGTTCGTACTGGCTAAAATGTTCGTCCTCTGATTTTCGTCGCTCTTCAAACACGGCATCGCCGCGCTGTGCTGCCCGTTGCTTTGCCGTAGAGCTTGGGACGCGGATATAAACCTGAATAAAATTATATTCGTCCCCGACGGTATCCAGTAAGAATTTGATTCCAGCGGGGTCAATTACATAAATATCTGATTTATCCAGAATTTCGCGGGTCACAAAATATTTGGCGCCGTTGATTTCTGTGTAAGCCACCATATCATTTTCATATTCTGCGACGTCTTCCTCTGAAATAAAGATATGATCGGAGTTTTCAGAGGTTTCTCCGGGACGCGGCGGACGGGTAGCGTATGATTTGACCGGCACGAGACCGGTCTTTTCACACACTGCATGGACAAGGCTGCTTTTTCCCGCCGCGCTTCTACCTGCGACAAGAAAGATTGTTTTTTTACTCATTGGTATCTCCTTCATACATAATCAGCTCTTTTGCATACGGCAGCGACTCAACCCACGCAACAAATTGTTCCGACCATTCCGTGAGTTTATGATGACGTCGCTGGAAGTACATATTACGGACGTTCTCATAGTTTAATGTAACGGTGCGGGTCTGAAGCCAGGATTCAGGAAGCCAACGCACGAGTTCTTTCCAATATCTTCTATCTTTTGTTTTAAGATAAGCCTGCCTAAGAGATTCCAACCAATCAATAATACACGGCGGTTCTTCGGAAGATGAAAAAAGGAATTTTTGCTCTCCATCGACAAGTTCGCTGATTAAGCCCTTGTTGTAATCGCCTATTTCGAAACACTCCATTGTGATCGGCGTAGACGCCAGCTTATGCATGGTGCTTTCACTATTTGTTATTACGCCTACACGATACTGATCGGCTTCTTTCCACCAGAAGAGAGGTGCGGTAATATCAACGCAAACCATGATCTGACGCATGAATTTACTGTGAGAACTTCCTTCCTTGATCGACGCCTTTAATAAGCGCTGCATTAGCTCCAAGTCATTTGCTCCGAGAACGAAACCGCATTTGCCGTCATCTGTGAAATCAGACTGATAGCTATCACTGCGATCCCAGCTCTGCATCGGATTTCTAAGCCCACGAATAGCGCCGTCAAGATTATAAACTTTTGTATGCTCAAATTTCATTTTCATCATCCTTCCTCGTTAAATTAATGTCTTATCTGTTGATATCAACAAGATAATTTACTTTCTTATTATGTGCTTCAGCATATTCAATTTCAGATTTTGTTGAGCTTCCAATATATCCATTGACATTGATTACGAAAATTTCATCTGCCATATCAATTTTTCTCTTGTGCATATCATCTAACATAATCTTCTGCCCATCTGTAAATACATCGCCTGAATGACCAAAACACCCAACTGAAATTACAATATAACCATTTAAAGTAAGTTCTTTTTGAACTTTCATAAACTCGTCTTTAAATTTTGTACTACCACATAATGTAATCACTTTATAATCTTTTAATCCTTCACGACATACACCTTCTACTGAACTTCCACACATAAATTCATTGCATTCTTTTCCTGATCTTGGACAACACATATTCTTTATAACCTCCTTAATTTTCACATGAAAGTTTAGTTTCCTGTTGATTTATTCTAAGTCAACAATATTGTATCTAATAGTATCATCGTCATATTTCTTTGTTTCTAATATTCCATCAACATATTCTCCAATTTTGTCTGAATATTTGGTATATGTATTACTGCCAGAAATATTATATTCTACACCATTATATTCAACAGTAATTCTATAAACTGCTGGATGCGATTGTGGTATTATAGTTTTAGTCGCAGGAAGATAATACATTGTTGTATAAGCATCCCTATGATATTCATCTATTATTTTTACTTGAACTGTAGATGTTTCATTACTAATGCATTTTGAACAGCCAACTAAAGAAAGCACAAATATAAACATCATTGCAATACTATATAAAACCTTTTTCATGATATTTTTCACCTCGATTCTCCACATGAAATAATGGATTCCTGTTACTATATTATTCTCTTAAAATACGAACTTTGAATGAGCTGTGTCATACAAACACCGCCGTAAGTGAGTCTGTTTCTTACTTACATTCTCTTTACTGATAGCCATGTTTCATATAATCATCCAGAAAATCTCATAATACTTCTTTCGTGTGCGCTTGTTCATTTCTGCCTCCTCTAATATCTAATGTCAAAATTTCCATCACGCAAGCCTTCTGGTTTCCGACGTCCATTCACAGAAAACTTCGTCACAAAATAACCATTGTCTCTTAATAGCTTGATGGCGTCCGCAATTTTGCTTTCATCAACCTCTTCTCGCTTTTCCTGTGCGTACTCGAATGCATGAAGCTCATCCTTCCCAAGCCACTTCACCCAGGCTCCGCAATCGTCGCAGTACAACCCCACATTAGTTCCTTTATTTTCGGTGTGCAACGCCACACTTCCGCACTTTCTACAGCAATTCTGGTACATATTTCCTCCTCTACCACCATAAACGCTGAAACCATTTTGCAAACAACTGTAATCCCTCTTCGATCACTCCCTGCCGCCGCCGTTCTTCCTGCTTATGTTTTTCTTCAATCTCTGCGACCCAATCCTCTTTTTCGATGATTAAGCATTCAAATTCACCGCCTTCGATCGGCGCGCTATACATATGTAGACCGTCAATATAATCATATTTGGGATCATCAATCCACCAGTCGCTCTGATCTAAAACATATTCGAAAGCCAGGATCATCTTGTCAAGAGCCGCCATCCATTTCTCATGCGTATCCATTTCGCCGCAACCGGGACAACCGTCTTCGACCTCCCTGAACTTTCTCAGCCGGGGCAAGACAAATTCGGCGATACGGCAATCCAGATTCCAAAGCTCCTTGGGGGCGACGTATTTGCCATGTTGTTTCAGCGACTTTTTTCGTGCGCGTTTATTCATCTCCGCCTCCTCATTCAACATAATCCGTAAACTTCTTCCCGCAACACATACATTTCACTGTCTGACAATCTATGATGCCGCTTGGCAGAAACGTAAAAACAAATTGTTCACCAGCAGTTGCACGAGTTATGCAACCTTGTCTTACATGGTCCTGCATCCACTTATTGATTCTGGGACTTGTTTCAAATGTCATCTAATCACCTCCCCGCTCTCTAATATCTAATATCAAAATTTCCATGCTCATTGATCCAGTCAATTATCTCTTTGTATCCAAGTCCGCCCTGTTCTCTGGGTCGCATGATATAGTCATACTGTTTTGGATGCGTCAACTTCATCCGCTCAAACCGCCCGTTTCCCGGCTTTTCCAAATGACACCCATAGCCACAGAACATACAGCCGGTACGATCGCAACCCGTCGTTTTGAGCAATGGTCTATCTAAGTCGAGCACTCCCATATCTGCTACATTTTCCGGCAGCGATTCTTTCTCGCCATTTGATCCGACGATGTCTCCATATACAGAGCAGATCTCGAATCGCTTATGCTTCTTGATGTAATTTCGCGCCATCTTTCTACGACGTTTGTCTGCGCTGCATTTGACTTCAAGATTACAGTCGCGTAAGTTTGAATCGTATTCGTCCTGCCGAACCCTGATGTAAAGCAAAACATCTTGCTCCGTCCAGAAACTCATAGGATTGCTGATTGGCGACTTCATATTAAATCCGTTACATCCATTTTTGAGCCACTGCGACGTTCTTAATCGACTTTCACTCGCCATCTGCGCGGTCATCGGCTTTCTTCCGGTTTTTCTGGCGTAAGAATGAACGGGTGATTTTTTCATGATTCGACAACAACTTGCTGAAATTTCGAATGGAGCGTCCAAGAAGAATTGATACTTTGTGAAATTATAAGATGATGGCTTGCCGTCTTTGCCGGGATATGTGCCTATAATTTGCTGATAGCGAGAATTTTCGGTTGGAGCATCTAGGTTAGGATGCAAGAGATTTTGATATGCTGGATTATTTGGATCGATTCGCCGGTCTATACCAGTAAGATCTGCGATCGCCCATGCATAACGAGCATTGCCCCCCCCCCGCGAGTATTATACTCTTTCAACTCTTTTAGATAACGTCGTGCACCATACACTTTATCAGATACTTCTTTTGAAATAAAAGGATAGCCGTATTCTGTGATAACCCGCCGAAAAGTCTTTTTGGGTTTGAGCCATTCGACATTTTCAAAACGCTTCACAAACTCGCGGATTTCAGGATATTCAAGCCCGGTGTCCACAAATACAGCGACGATACTAGGATATAGTTTTCTTACTAAATCAAGTAACACCATGCTGTCCTTCCCGCCAGAAAAACTCACATAAACCCCGTCTTCTCCGTATTCTTCGACCCATTGTTGGATACGAAGGTTTGTCATCGCGATTTTTGCTTTAAGCGGCAACGACTGCATTTGGTGTAGGTCTGTAATATTATGCTTTTGTCCCATCTTTCTCCTTTCAAATGTAATATAAGATAGGCGTTTGCGAAACGCCACAAGCCGCATAAATACGGCATTTTTTGTTACCTAAAAACAAATAACTCCTCACCGGA
>ENA-UERM01000097-UERM01000097.1-human-gut-metagenome-genome-assembly--contig:-NODE-97-length-74973-cov-7.288160_pt1 | contig 74973 bp, 71 predicted proteins | sample MGYA00242983_ERZ507983 | MGnify/ENA primary metagenome ERZ507983 (study PRJEB26167, sample SAMN06115432) | human gut metagenome | host: Homo sapiens | place: China:Shanxi | collected 2015-04-29 | study...
TTAACTGATCAAGAGATTGATTCGAATAAATACCTTGATGGTATTTACGGCTACATAGTATTATGCCTGTCTATCATCCCTAATGATTTAACAAGACTCATTATGATTCAAAGGCTGTTACATGCTTTGACTTTTGATGGAATCCTAGATGATGCGGATTTAGTTTCTCTTAAGGAGAACATACATCATGATTATTTTTATGGGTTAAATATTCCAACTGATTTTACTCAAAGGTTGCACGCTTATCAACAATTCATTTTAAAAAAGCATAAATAAAAAATATCAGCCCCACCTGTCAGTGAATGGCTGATACTTTAAAAGATGCCGGCATAATGCGCATTATGCTTGCGTCTCCATTATACCATGAAAGGAGACTATTATGGCTTATATACGTAAACATAAACTATCAAACGGAAAGTTAAGTAAGAAGTATTATTTTACTGTTTCCTACAAAGATGATGACGGGAAAAGCCGGAAGGTGGAACGCGTTGGATCAGAATCTTTATCTGAAACTAAACGGATGGCGCGTATGGCTCAGGCTAAGCTGGACCAGTCTGCCGTGATTGCTTCCACTATGAAGTACAGTGATTTTCTTAAACTATGGGATAATGAAGTGCTTAATACGAATAATATGAAAGAAAACACGATAAAGCAATATCACTCTATCATTGTTAATCATATTGTTCCGGGCATTGGCAATCGAAAGATGAATAAACTGACTCCACGCATTGTCCAGTCTTTTATAAACGCCAAAAAGGCAGACGGCTGTGCTAAATCTACAGTTAATTCCATTCTTTCCGTTATAAAAAAATCTCTGGAATATGCTGTAGTCTACTGCGGTTATTTATCTTCCAATCCCGCTGCCGATGTTCACCTCCCCCGCTACATATCAGCGCCTAAAAAAATAACACCTTTTACCCCGGATGAGATGGCAAAAATTTTTAGCCATTTTACTGATGCAAAAATTTATCCGGCCATTCTTCTGTCCTATCATACCGGGCTAAGGCTTGGTGAATGTTGTGCCCTAGCATGGTCTGATGTAGACATGGATAACCACACAATTTCTGTTTCAAAAACTGTTGTCGGCACATCGGTTCAACCGCTTCCAAAGAGCAAATCATCCTGCCGTACGGTCACCTTTGGTATAAAGCTTTATCACATTCTGGAAGATATCCGACTGGATCAGATGAAAAATCGTATGAAGTTCGGGAAGTTCTATAGTAACTCCGGTCTGGTCTGTACGGTAGCATCCGGCCAGATGCTTTTACCTAATGATTTTCGCTATTTTAATATGTGGTGTAAAGAACAATTCGGGCATGGCTCATTCCACGTACTCCGTCATACCTTTGCCACAAATCTTCTGGAAGCCGGCGCCAGTCTGGAAATGGTTTCTAAAACCTTAGGCCATGCATCGCTGAATCTTACAGCATCCACCTATTCCCATGTTCTTGACAACAGAAGAAATCAATTAGCATCCATTATGGATGAAGCACTATAAAACTAAAAGAAGGGCTAACAGCACTAACGCTGCTAGCCCTTTTAATTCCGACATAAACATAGTTTTTCGGAATCATTTTCGGAATATTTCGGTTTTATCCAGATTTTATCGGTGTTTCAATCATGACATTAAATTATAAGAACTGGTTCAGATAACTCCGCTAGCCGCTGTTTCCCTAAGGTACTTAGCCGGAATTGGATGTCTGAGCTTATATATGATGCTCATAGGCTGACTCCCCTGCCAGCTGGCAATATCCGCTGCCCCAAGGAAGGTATACGGCATAGATCGTTTATACGCATCTACTTTGGCACTCCGCACAAAGAGCAATACGATATTCCCTTTTTCCCGCTGATGTATATATCTCTGCCCGGTGGCTGACTCAGGCCTGGTCTTATTCTGACTCTGCCAGTGGAAAAGATTTTTATCTATCGCATAGTCCTCATATAAGGTGGTCTGTGAAAATTCCTTCTCCGTCTTGTTTAATGTGATTAAAAGCACATCTGTCCCTACGGTAACTACGTCGCTGTTCCCGCTGGTCAGATACCTTACCCCTTCTCTGACACTTCCCGGCTTGCCATATCCGAGCGCAGCTAAAATCTGATTTCGTGTATACGTGGAATATACATCCAGCGCACAAGTATATGGTAGTTTTTCCTGCACAGGAATAACATCTACTCTGCCGTACTGCATCTCCAGCACCTCATTCACTTCTTCTGCCAGAGGCTTAACTTCAGAGAGGCGCGTCAAGGCATCCCAGGGGGATTTCATTCCTGCCTGGTCATAATCCTGCATCCAAAGAGTGTATTGCCACATTCTCATATATTGCTTTTGTACTGCAGATACAGGAACGGGTCCATGTACCAGACTCTGCTGTATGAACCGTATCCACTTAGGTGAATCCATGGAAATAATCTTAGGCATCGCTTTTGTCACTATCTTTTCCATGTCCTTCGTGTCGGAAAAAGGAGGGATAATCCCTGCATCTATGCAAAGGCGGGTAAATGTCCGTTTCCCATTATAGAAAGCTTCCGGCTCAATCCCTGCCGCTTTAAGAAATTCCTGGACATGCGGTACCCGCCGGTCTGATGCACAATATAATTCCTGTACAAGTTCCTTATAGAAATCACTGTTCCTCAATCGTTTCCGGATATTATCCAGTATGTTTTTTTTCCGCAATTTCTTCCAACTGTATTGAACAGCCTTTAGGAACGTGCGGGAATTTATTTTTTATTTCCTTAGAAATCTGCACGTGCCTTTTACCAAGAAGCGAGGAAAAACGGGATGCAAAGTCATATTTGGTATTAGCCTGCGCCACAAAATCCAGAACGGTAAGACAGTCTTTCCCTTTAGATAATCGGAGACCTCTCCCCAACTGCTGAAGGAATACGGTCATACTGTTGGTTGGCCTCAAAAACAGCACCGTATTCACCTCTGGAATGTCCACGCCTTCATTGAATAGGTCCACTACAAAAAGACATTTTAACTCCCCACTGGCCAGCCGGGTACAAGCAGAATCTCGTTCTTCCTTTTTAGAATCCGCATCCAACGCCATGGACGGGATGTTATGCTTCTCGAAATACTCCGCCATAAAGTGAGCATGTTCCTTAGATACACAAAATCCTAAAGCTTTCACATCCCGGATATCCGCCGTATATCGGTCTAATGCACTGAGAATCTGCCCGGCTCGTTTCTCTGCCGTATAACTATCCAATGCATAAATTCTGGTCAACTCTTCCGTATCATAGTGCCCATTAGTCCATTTCACATGAGTTAAGTCAATGGCATCCGTAACCCCAAAATAATGGAAAGGGCACAGCAGCCGCTTCTCAATCGCATCGGGCAAGCGAATCTCTGCTGCCAGGTGGCCATCAAAATACTTCAAGATACTCTTTCCATCCATACATTCCGGTGTAGCGGTGAGTCCAAGTAAAATCTTAGGCTTAAAATACGACAGAAGTTTCTGGTAAGAAGCGGCTGCCGCATGATGGAATTCGTCCACAATAATCATGTCATAATAGGCCGGATCCATCTTTTCCCAGAGTTTAAGACTGTTCAATGTCTGCACAGAAATAAAGAGATGTTCTGTCCGCTTCGCCTTATATTCACCTACTGCCAGATCCCCAAACTGAGGATTCTTTAGTGCTTGACGAAAACACTGTATGCTCTGTTCCAGGATTTCCTTTCGGTGGGCAACAAAAAGAAGCCTGGCTGTCTTTCCCTCCTTTTTCTGCCGTTCACAGAACGACCGATAATCAAAGGCAGAAATTGCAGTTTTTCCTGTACCGGTAGCTGCTACTACCAGATTTTTCCAATGGTTCCTGTCAATCCGTTCCGCCCATAAAGCATCCAAAATTGCCTGCTGATATGTATAAGGTTTGATTTCGAAATAATAGCGCCCCTGACTTCCCGTCTTTCCACGATTTCTTACAGCATCAATTTCTGCTTCCAGAGCCTCTATATCCTCTGTATGAACCGTATTAACCCCAGGAGAATGCCAGTATCCTTCAAAAGAGGCTTCCATTTTCCGCATCACTTCCGGCATATCCTGTTTGGCAATTTTCATATTCCATTCCAATCCATCCGCAATAGCTGCATGAGACAAATTAGACGACCCCACATAGGCCGTAGAAAATCCACTATTCCGATGGAACATATAGGCTTTAGCATGAAGCCGGGTCCGATCCGTATCATGAGACATACGGACTTCGGTATTAGGCAATTCAGTCAACACCTTTACCGCCTTGGCATCGGTAGCCCCCATATAAGTGGTAGTGATGACACGGAGCCGGCCTCCTCGTTCCGTAAAGCGCCGCAAATCAGGAAGTATCATAGTGAGCCCGGAAAACTTAATAAACGAGACAAGGAAATCTATTCGGTCAGAAGATAATATTTCCCGACTCAGTTCCGATGCCATAGAAGCTTCCGCTTTATCATTGGTAAAAAGGAATGACCTGGTCAACGGAGTCTCCGGGCGTGCCCATTCCTGTTCCTTAATCTTATTCCGTCGATGTTCCAATGAGGTAAGCAGAAAGTTCTCTTTTACCACTTCTTCTTTCCCTTGCAGAACATCTGCCTGTTTGACCAATTCCTGAATCAGCCGGTTGATAACCGATACTTCTCTCTGCTTGGACTCTTTTCCCGTTCTGTCCTCATCTGCAATATCCTTCAATGTCAGTCTGACCAGTTTTTTCTAAATATTTTGCTAAATAGGGTACTGCCTCATGACTGTCCAAATCTTCAAAATTAGCCCATATGGTTTTATCGGCCAGTGCCTTTTTTATCTTTTCCTCTAAGGCTTGAGAGACTACTTCCTCATAAATCCCATCCGGTAAATGCTGTATATCCGACATAATCGTGATTCCTCCTGCATAATATATCCATTATAGCAGCCCCATGGGGAGAAAAATTAAACACTGTTTTCTCCATGCTATACTGAATATATATTTCAGGAGGTGGATTATGGATTTTGAACAGGTACTGACTTTGCGCCGTTCTGTGCGCCGTTTTCAGGATAAGGAGATTCCGGAGACTCTGATTGATAAGATGGTACGTGCCGGAGAGTGTTCGCCCATTGGTAAGGCCGATTTTTCGCATTATGCTATAGCCGTTATTACCGACCGGTCGATTCTATCCGAGCTGGCACAGGAGGATGGGAAAATAACCGGGCGCGGAAATCCGATTTTCGGTGCCCCATTGGTATTTCTGATTCTGTCCCAAGATGGTGCGGTGGAAGACTCGGTGAAGCTCAATGCAGGAATCATTGCGGAAAACATACACCTGGAAGCGGTCAATCTGGGGCTTGCTTCGGTCTGTGTATACAGCTTTATCCGCAACCTGAAAAACCGGAACGAGGATAGTTCGTGGTTACCCCGCATGGAGCTTCCGAAAGGATATCATCCGGAATTTGCTGTAGCCGTGGGGTATCCGGCAACGGAAATTAAAGAGCGCCCATTCCGCGCCCGGATACCGGTTTTCCGCTGAAGGAGGAGCTCATGAAACCATGTACTGTACTGGTCAGCGCCTGTCTGCTTGGCCAGAATGTCAAATACAACGGTGGAAATAATCATAATGCGGCGGTCCATGCCTTTCTCCGGGGTAAACAGATCATCCTCGTATGCCCGGAAGTGCTTTCCGGCATGCCGGTTCCCCGGCCTCCGGTGGAACTCTGTAAAGGACGTGTCATCAACAAAAAGGGGATGGATCTTACCGCCATTTATCAGAAGGGCGTGGACCGGGTAATTCAGCAGATTAAGGAAAAACCTGTGGATCTGGCTGTCCTCAAGGCTAAAAGTCCCACCTGCGGAAACCGGGAAATCTACGATGGAACCTTTTCCCATCACCTCATTCCCGGTCAGGGGCTCCTGGCCGCAGCACTCACCAAACTGGGCATACCCGTTCTGAATGAAAAGGATATAGAATCTCTCATGAATCGCTGATATATCTGACATGACAAAAAGCTCCATTTCTCCGGCTTTTTCCGGAAAAATGGAGCTTTTGTCATGTTTATATTCCGTTCTTCTTATTTTTCAATGCCCAGGAATTTATAATCCTTTCCTTCTACTGCCGCCTGAATGTCCTTATCGGCTACCGCATGGGAGAGAGTCAGCACCGCTTCTCCTTTCTCGTGAGATACTTCAGCCTGTTCTACTCCGTCCAGTGCTTCCAGTGCTTTCTTTACTGTGGCTTCACAATGACCACACATCATTCCTTCAATTTTTACTGTTTCTTTCATTTTGTTTTCCTCCTTGTTCTGAATCTTTCCTTTATAACTATATCCTGCCTGGGAAGTGGCGGCCTCTATGGCCTGTTCATCAGGAGCCTGGGAGCAGATAATCTGCACTTCTCCTTTAAAATGGTCGGCATGCGCCTCCTCAATTCCCGGAATTTTTTCCAGTGCACCTTTCACCCGGTTTTCACAGTGCCCACACATCATCCCCTCTACACGAAGTGTCATCTTCTGATTTTCCGGTCTGGTGTCTGTCCTCTCCTCTGCCACTTCTCTGAGGGCACGGTGACGCATTGGCTTATCATGAGATGCATCATGGACAGAGAACAGGTTGAGCCGCAGCGCATTCAGACACACGGTGACGCTGGAAATCGACATGGCCGCCGCTCCCCACATAGGGTTCATATGGATTCCCGGATACAGTCCGGCAGCCATGGGGATAAGCAGTACATTGTACGCAAAAGCCCAGAAAAGATTTTCATAGATATTTTTCAGTGTCTTCCGGCTGAGGCGTACCGCAGCTGACACATCGGTAAGCCGTGAATTCATAAGCACGATGTCCGCTGAATCTACCGCCACATCGGTACCGGTGCCGATGGCAATACCTGTATCTGCCCGGACAAGTGCCGGCGCATCATTGATACCATCGCCTACCATGGCCGTGCGTCCTCGTTTCTGAAGATTCCGGATTGTCTCTTCTTTCCCATCGGGAAATACTCCGGCAATGACAGAATCTACACCGGCTTTCTTTGCCATAGCACGGGCTGTTTTCTCATTATCCCCGGTGAGCATGATGGTTTCAATGCCCATGTTCCGAAGTTCCTGAATCGCCTGAGCGGAATCGGACTTGATTACGTCAGCCGCCCCGAGCATGCCCAGATATTCATCATCCCTTACAAAGAGAAGTGGTGTCTTTCCTTCCTCTGCCAGTCTTTCCGCCTGTTTCCGAATGGTGTCAGAAAGAGAGATGCGGGAAGAAATGAAGGCCAGGGATCCACCCATAAGAGCATGACCTTCCACGGTACCGGAAATCCCGTGTCCTGGAAGATTCCTGAATCCGGTAATTTCCCGTTTCAAAAGACCCATGGCTTCCGCCTTCTCCGTCACCGCTCTGGCCAGCGGATGTTCCGACGGGCATTCCAGGGCATACGCCAGGGAAAGAAATTCTTTCTCTGACAGACCAGCGGTCGGAAGGATATCCGTAATCTGCGGTTTCCCTTCCGTAATGGTTCCTGTCTTATCCAATGCTACAATCTGCACTTTTCCCGCATTTTCCAGTGCTTCGCTGGTTTTGAAGAGAATGCCGTTTCTGGCTCCCACCCCATTACCCACCATGATGGCTACCGGGGTAGCCAGCCCCAGAGCACATGGGCAGGAAATAACCAGCACACTGATCCCATAGGTCAGTGCTTCCGCCAGGCTCGCACCCAGCAGAAGCCATACCACGGTAACCACAGCGGCAATGGCAATAACGGCCGGTACAAACACAGCAGACACCCGGTCCGCAATACGGGCAATAGGTGCTTTCGTAGCTGCTGCATCACTTACCATGCGGATAATCTGTGCAAAGCCGGTATCTGCGCCTGTTTTAAGGGCTCTGACCCGGATAAATCCCGAGGTATTATGGGTAGCTGCACTGACCTTATCCCCTTCACCTTTGTCCACCGGAACAGATTCCCCGGTAAGCGCAGATTCATCCACTGCCGTTTCCCCTGAAAGTATAATACCGTCAGCAGGAATAGATTCTCCCGGTCTTACCAAGAGGATATCCCCCGGCTGCACCTCATCGGCAGCAATGGTTACTTCCTTACCATCTCTTTCCACCACAGCAGTTTTGGGAGCTATCTTCATAAGCTGCTTCAGTGCATCCGTAGTTCTGCCTTTAGACATGGATTCCAGCATCTTTCCCACCGTAATCAGCGCCGGAATCATAGCCGCAGATTCAAAATACAGCTGATTTCTGTAAATATCTTCCACCAGGGCAGCTGGAGCTCCCTGAGAAACTTCCACCGTTATCCGCATGAGAACCACCAGCGACCAGAGGAACGATATTCCCGATCCCAGCGCCACCAGCGTATCCATGTTCGGTGAACCCATGAGCAGGGAGCGGCTGCCAGACGCAAAGCATGCATGGTTGATGTTCATTACAATGAGTGCAAGCAGCATCTGCAGAATCCCCAGCCCGGTATAATTTCCCTCCAGGAAATCCGGAAGCGGAAGGCCCAGCATATTATGTCCCATGGTTATGGACATGAGACCCAGCAGAAAGATTACGGACAGGATCAGCCGGCGTTTCAGCTTTGGTGTCTCCCTGTCCTGTAATGCCTCTTCCCCTGCCCGAAGCTGTGAGGTTGCTCCTCTTTTCCCCTCTGCATCCACAGGGCTGGCTCCATACCCTGCCTTTTCCACGGCCTGCACAATATCCGTTTCGGATGCACTTCCCTCTACTCCCATAGTGTTGGTGAGAAGAGATACAGATACTGATTTAACTCCAGGTACGCCTGAAACCGCCTTTTCTACATGAGCCTGGCAGGCGGAACAGGTCATCCCGGTTACTATATATTTTTTCAAAAAATCACCTTCTTAGCATTACTGCAGCTGCTGCGGTTACTTCATCAGCTTCTGCAGCATATTGCAGAGTTCATCCACCTTGCCTTCGCCGCCTTCCCGGATCTCTTCGGTCACGCAGCCCCGGATATGGGCTTCCAGCAACTGTCTGTTAAAGCTGTGGATAGCACAGGCAGCCGCTGAAGATTGCATAAGGATATCCGGACAGTAGGCATCATTCTCTACCATTTTTTCCAATCCTCTTATCTGTCCTTCTATGCGGCGCAACCGGGCAAGAAGCTTCTTCTTCTCTTCTGCATTCCGCCAGGTGTGGCGTTCGCAGCATGTTTTCCCGTTATTATGCATACATTCTGCCATTTTCTCCCTACGTTTTCCTCCTGCTCATAATATACCCCCATGGGGTATATTAGTCAACAGGGGAGATTCCTTATCTACTCCCCTGAAGTTTCTGTCATCTTATACTTTTATGTATTTACTTATTATATTAAATCCGTACGCACTGGAAGAGCGTATCATTAAAACATATGCATTGACGTTGATAGTTATACTTAAATGTGGTATTATACCTACAAGATTAATTGATTAAGTATACATTTATTAAATTATATATATTTTCACAAAGGAGATTACAATGCGTACTGAACACGATTTTCTCGGCGAACTGCAGGTTCCGGATGATGCTTACTATGGCGTACAGACCATGCGTGCCATCCAAAACTTCCAGATTACCGGACAGCACCTTGACCCGGATTTCATCAAAGCTATCGCCACAGTAAAGAAGGCTGCCTGCCTGACCAACATGGAAACAGGCCGCATGCCAAAGAAAATTGGAGAAGCTATTGTACAGGCTGCCGATGAGATTATTGCCGGCAAGATGCTGGATCAGTTCCCTCTGGACCCGATTCAGGGTGGTGCCGGAACATCCATCAACATGAACATGAACGAAGTTCTGTGCAACCGCGCACTGGAAATTCTTGGCTATGAACGCGGCCGCTATGATATCATTTCCCCAAATAACCATGCCAACATGGCACAGTCCACTAATGACGCCTTCCCAACCAGTATCAAGGTCTGCATTCTGAGAAAGGCCGAAATTCTGAACGATGCCCTGATCAACATGGCACGGGAATTTGAAAAGAAGGGCGTAGAATTTGAAGACGTAATTAAGATGGGCCGTACCCATCTGCAGGATGCGGTTCCGATTACTCTTGGCGAAGAAATGACTTCTTACGGCTCTGTAGTCCGCCGCTGCATCTGGAGAATTACCCGCTCCCTCGGTGCGCTGCAGAATATTAACATGGGCGGCACCGCAGTAGGTACCGGCCTCAATGCGGAAGTGGAATACATCAAAAAGTTCCCGCCGATTCTGTCCGACCTGGTGGGTTTCCAGTTTGAATCTGCTCCGAACCTGATTGATACCACCAACAGCACTGACTGCTTCGCTGAAGTTTCCTCTGCACTGAAGGTATCTGCCCTGTCTCTCATCAAGATTGCCAACGATATGCGTCTCATGGCCTCCGGCCCACGCTGCGGTTTCAACGAAATCAAGCTGCCGCCGCGTCAGCCAGGCTCTTCCATCATGCCAGGCAAGGTAAATCCGGTTATCGCCGAAGTACTTGACCAGACCTGCTATCATGTAATCGGCAACGATCTGGCCGTTACCATGGCTGTAGAAAATGGTCAGCTGGAACTGAACGTTATGGAACCAGTACTGGCATTCAATCTGTTCAATTCCTTCCGTTATCTCACCAATGCCATCAACACATTCACCAACCTGCTCCTCAAGGACCTGAAGGCGAACAAGGAACAGTGCCAGAAGTGGGTTGATAACAGCGTAGGTATCATCACCGCCCTGCTTCCGCATCTGGGATATGAAAAGTGCTCTGCTATTGCCAAGGAAGCATATAACCAGGGTACTCCGGTCAAGGAAATCATCATGCGTGAAAAACTTATGACCAGAGAAAGAATGGAAGAAATCCTTTCCCCATTTGAAATGACCCATCCGGGCATTGCCGGCGGAAAGAAGTAAAAAACAGACCTCAGACTGGGAATCCTGCGATTTCCGCTCAGACTTCTGACAAAGCTGAAAAGCAGAAAGAATCTATTTTCGTTTGATTCTTTCTGCTTTTTTATTACCCGGACAACACGGAGTTACAGAATCATTTAGTCTGATAATCTGATTTGCCAGAATGAGGATGGCCAGTTTAGCAGTGTCTATACTTATGAGTATGGCACAACCGCCTGCCGATGCGCAAAGTAAATCTGCCCCCTGTCTTTTCCCCTCTTACCTCATTTCGCATACCTTTCTTTTCTGCTCATCTTTCATTTCTGATGTAGTAGAACATGTACTGCTGCATAATTCCTGCCGTTTCGGGATACGCAATAAACGGATTTCTTCCTCCGTACTGCTCCTGCATGACCCGGTCAATCCATACATCTACTGGTGCTCTGGCTATGCGGTGATAGCCAAAGAGAGCTGTGCAGTTGGCTACTTTAATCCCCACTCCGGGAAATTCCATTAGTTTTTCCACCAGCTTTTCATCAGCCAGGATGTTCCACTGGTAAAGATTTATCTTTTCCCGGCGCACTTTTCTCACGGTCTGATAAATGTAGGGAGCCCTGTACCCCAGAGAGCATTCCCGGAGGTCCTCCTCTGACAGACGAGCCAGCTCCCCTGGCCGTGGAAAAGTATAAAAGTTTTCCCCGCCTTCTTCACAAAGGGTTCCTGCCTTTTCACACAACATCTCCACCGCACTTCGGATGGCCGGAATGGATTTTCTCTGAGAAATTATAAATGTTATGAGCATTTCCCATGGATCCTGCCTGAGAATGCGTATCCCCTGGCTGTACTCTGCTGCCCAGGTAAGATAAGTATCCGAGTCGGGAATGGAACGGCGTATAGCGGCATAAGAGACATTTAAATCAAAGTACGGTTTCCAGGTATGCTTCCAGTTCCACCGGGAGCAGTCCACCTCATACCGCCCGTCTCCCAGTTCCTGTATGTGCAGGAGATGTTTTCCGGTAATGAAACGATAGCGTCCATCCGAAATCTTCACCGGCCGGAAACACTGGCCGCTGTCAATGATGCGCTGCAGATTAAAATCATCGTGTATAGTAATTACCATAAATTTTCCTGTAAATCAGTAAATCAAAAGCGGGCTGGAGAAAACCGGAAATGTCCTATTTTCCCTATGCCCGTCTTTTTTTGTCATATTTTAAAGATGCGTCTTTGGATTCATTGTCGTAATGCCCGGCTTCCAGAGAACGATTTTTCCTTCCTTCCGGGAACGCGGTACATCAATAGTCCGCTGATTGGAAGAGCCTTTGAACAACAGGGTGATGTCCTTCTTCGCCAGGATAAATTCGCCATCTACCAGTACATCAATGCGTTTAAGTAACTCTTCCGTTTCCGGCATCACTTTGCAGAAATGTCCAAGCAGGTCTTCATCATACAGGTATCCGGTGTAGCACCAGAGGTCTTTTTCCGGATAAGTCTCCTTAAACCGCTTAACCAGCGGAAGCAATCCCTTCTGATTCACCGGTTCCATCGGTTCACCGCCCAGCAGAGTTATTCCCTGATAACAGTCCTGTGCCATCTGTTTCATAATATAGTCTATGGTTTCCTCTGTAAAAGGCTGTCCATAGTCAAAATCCCAGGTCATCTGGTTGAAGCATCCCTTGCAGTGGTGAGTGCATCCGGACACAAACAGGGAAAGCCGGATCCCCGGACCATTGGCGATGTCATACGTCTTAATATTTGAGTAGTTCAAAGGAACCTCCTGTGAAAAATCCATGATTCAAAAATGATAAAAGGTGATGTAAAAACGATGTAACGCTTTTGACACCACCTTTTACTGTATATATGCCTGTTATAAGCGCTGTATCAGGTCATACCGGAGCATATCAGAGGTGTAATACTCTGTCCTTGATTTCCTGTGTACGGCCCTGGTTCCAGAACTGTGTGCCGATATAACCGCAGGTACGGCGGGCAACGGACATCTGATGCTGATCGGTGTTGCCGCAGTTCGGGCACTTCCAGATTAACTTGCCATCTTCATCTTCAACGATCTGAATTTCGCCATCATATCCGCACTTCATGCAGTAATCGCTCTTGGTATTCAGTTCTGCATACATAATGTTGTCATAAATGTACTTCATTACCGTAAGAACTGCCGGAATGTTGTTCTGCATGTTCGGCACTTCGATATAGCTGATAGCACCGCCTGGGGACAGTCTCTGGAAATCAGATTCAAACTTAAGCTTATGGAATGCATCAATCTGTTCATGTACATGAACATGATAGCTGTTGGTGATATAGTTCTTGTCGGTTACGCCCGGAATGATGCCAAAGCGCTTCTGGAGGCACTTTGCAAACTTATAGGTTGTGGATTCCATCGGTGTGCCATATACGGAATAACTGATGTTTTCAGCCTTCTTCCATTCTGCGCACTTATCGTTCAGTCTCTGCATAACCTTGAGTGCAAATTCGCGGCCTTCCGGAGTGGTATGGGACTTGCCAAGCATACGTACGCACATTTCGTACAGTCCGGCATATCCCAGGGAGATGGTGGAATAGCCATTGTAGAGGAGCTTATCAATGGTTTCGCCCTTCTTGAGTCTTGCCAGAGCGCCATACTGCCAGAGGATTGGTGCTACATCGGACACGGTCCCCAGCAGACGTTCATGACGGCAGCGGAGTGCTCTGTGGCAGAGTTCCAGACGTTCATCCAGAATCTTCCAGAATGCATCCATATCCCCGTAGGAAGAGCATGCCACATCCACCAGATTGATGGTCACTACGCCCTGATTGAAGCGGCCATAGAACTTGTGGCTTCCATCCGGATTTCTCTGGCTGTCTTCCACAGTGAGGAATGAACGGCATCCCATGCAGGTGTATACATTGCCCTGCTTAAGCTGCTTCATAATCTTAGCAGAAATGTAGTCCGGTACCATACGCTTAGCCGTGCACTGTGCAGCCAGTTCGGTAAGGTAGTAATATGGAGAATCTTCGTGAATGTTGTCTTCATCCAGCACATAAATCAGCTTCGGGAATGCCGGGGTAATCCATACGCCCTTTTCATTCTTCACGCCCTGCATGCGCTGGCGGAGTACTTCTTCAATAATCATAGCCAGGTCTTCCCGTGTCTGGCCTTCCGGTACTTCATCCAGGTACATGAACATGGTTACAAACGGAGCCTGTCCATTACAGGTCATCAGAGTAATCAGCTGGTACTGAATGGTCTGAATACCGCTCTTTACTTCTTCTGCCAGACGATGCTTTACAATCTTGTCAATCACTGCATCATCCAGGGATTCACCGCATTCTTTCCGTTCTTCTATAACCTGCTTCCTGATCTTCTGGCGGCTTACATCTACAAAGGGTGCCAGATGGGACAGTGTGAAGGACTGTCCGCCGTACTGATTGGATGCTACCTGCGCAACAATCTGGGTAGTTACGTTGCAGGCAGTGAAGAAGCTGTGCGGCTTTTCAATCATGGTCTGGCTGATAACGGTTCCGTTCTGCAGCATATCTTCCAGGTTGATAAGGTCGCAGTTATGTTCGCGCTGAGCAAAGTAGTCAGAATCATGGAAATGAATAATGCCTTCCTTGTGTGCCTTCACAATCTCTTCCGGCAGGAGAAGACGTTCTGTCAGGTCCTTGGATACTTCACCGGCCATATAATCGCGCTGTGTGGAGTTAATTACCGGGTTCTTATTGGAATTTTCCTGCTTTACTTCTTCATTGGACAGGTCAATCAAAGAAAGGATTCCATTATCCGTAGTATTGGACTTACGGGAGATTTCTCTCTTATAACGATAACGGACATACTTCTGGGCTACTTCGTAGGCGCGCATTTCCATGATGCCGCGTTCTACCATATCCTGAATATCTTCTACGTTTACCGCATGAAGCATATTATTTACCGTCTTGGCTATGGTATCTGCTACAGCACGGATTTGAAAATCATTCATCTGGTGAAGTTCACTGACTTCCCTGTTGGCTGCAGCAATCGCATTGATAATCTTATGTCCATCAAATGCTACTTCCTGACCATTTCTCTTTATAACTCTTGTCTTTACTTCAATCAGATCACTCTTCAGCGGTGCCATATCCATACCCTCCATAAACATTCATAAAACTTCAGTATTTAAAGGATTTTTGCCTTTTTTTGTTCAGTTTAGCTTATATACAACATGTTGTTCTTACTATTTTTTTAACGCTACATATTGTGTTGCGTCCTTGACTATAATACTCCGCCTGCAGCATATTTTCAACCGCATTTTATGGCCACTTTTCTGGCCATTGTACTTTCATTCATTCTCAATATCCCCCAAAAGTCAATCGTACATGTGCTTTTTCGCCTCCCTTTTTTTATAAATTCACCCGGAGAACCCATCCATATCTTTTTTGCATACAGGTTATTACTCTCAGGTATACTTCAGGCACATTCGGTGTTTACTGCCTGTTAGTAATCTGTAAATCACGTTTATCCCTCCCTTTCTGTAAACCACTTTTATCCCTCTCTGTATATAACCATTATCTTTACTTCGATTCTGGTTGGTCTCCAGTTCTCCTTTGCGATAAAATAAAAGGACAGAAGGTTTCATTCCTTCTGTTTCCACTGAAAATATTCATTTACAATATATAGTATACCCGCCCCTGCCCGTGGGCAGGAAAGCGTCCATTGCAAGGAGGAACTATGCGTACTTATTATGATATTGGATTAAATCTGTTTGTCCGTTCATTTCATGACCCTGAAAAAATCATAGCCGATGCCGAAGCGGCCGGTGTATGCTGCATACTCACCGGTGCTCAGCCGGATGATAATGAAAAAGTGGATACCTTTGTCCGCACCCACGATGTATACGGTACTGCAGGTATCCATCCCCATGTAGCTCAGCACGCCACACCGGCCGACGTACTCCGCATAAGGGAAATCGTATCCTCCAACCCCCGCATTGTCGCCGTAGGAGAATGCGGCCTGGACTATGACCGCATGTATTCTCCCAGAGAAAAACAGCTCTCCGTATTCCGGTCCCTCATCCAGGCTGCGGAAGATCTCAACAAGCCGCTGTTCCTTCATGAACGGGAAGCAGAAAAAGACTTTATTTCCTGCTTTTCCGGCCACGAAGATATCTGCCACAGGTCAGTAGTCCATTGTTTCACCGGAAACCGTCAGATGGCCGAAAAACTCATTTCCATGGGATTTTATATCGGCATCACCGGGTGGATTTGTGATGAACGCCGTGCCGACGACCTCCGGGGGGCGGTAACAGCCATCCCACTGGACCGCATCATGATTGAAACGGATGCACCATATCTCACCCCCAGAGGATTCAACCTGCCGCGCACCAACGTACCACAGAACATAACCTATGTAGCCGAAACCCTGGCTTCCTACATGGGCGTCCCCACGGAGGAACTGGTAAAGCATGCCAGAGAAAACACAGAGCGCTTCTTCGGAATCGGAAAATAAGCCATCCATTTTGCCCTTCTTTTACCCCGGCCTTTCAGCACCGGGGTATTTGTGTTATCATGTTATAGGCAAAATTACGATATGTTAACAAATTTGAAAGGGGAACCACTATGCAGGTAAATATTATTGACCACCCGTTAATCCAGCATAAGCTGACCATTATGCGCAAAAAGGAAACCAGTTCTGCTGATTTCAGAAAGCTTCTGGAAGAAATCACCATGCTGATGGGCTATGAAGCCACCCGTGACCTTCCTCTGGAAGATGTGGAAATTGAAACCCCGATACAGAAGACAGTGGGCAAGAGACTCACCGGAAAGAAAATCGCCATTATCCCGGTACTCCGCGCCGGCTTTGGCATGGTCCAGGGGCTTCTTGACCTGATTCCATCTGCACGTATCGGCGTTATCGGTCTGTACAGAGATCCGGAAACATTAAAACCGGTAGAATACTACTGCAAGCTGCCAAATATTGAAAACAGAAGCTTCATTATCGTCGATCCGATGCTGGCCACCGGCGGAAGCTCCGTAGCCGCTATCCAGATGCTCAAGGACAGAGGTGTAAAGGATATCCGCCTCATGTGCCTGGTTGCCGCACCGGAAGGCGTAGATACTGTAAACAAAGCTCATCCAGATGTAAAGATTTACACCGCCGCTGTAGATGAATGCCTGAACGAACACGGATATATCGTTCCAGGCCTCGGTGACGCCGGCGACAGAATCTTCGGAACCAAGTAAAAAACAGGTTGATTCTTTCAGAATTCAAAGGGGTTAGTAAGTGAATCCCGCCTGTAACTGCGAATACCAAATAAAAGAGGCTGTGCAAAAATGAAAAATCATTTTTGCACAGCCTCTTTTGCATTCTCGATTTTTATCAGAGAGGCTATTCACAGAATCCGCCTCATTAAAGTTTCGGAGATGCTTTTGGCATCCAGGGCCGAAGTTTTGTAATCCATGTGCCGCCGGCTCATCTCTGTCAGGTCATTTTGGTTCTGCAAGCTCTTTACGCATCAGAATCCGCTGAGCATACATCTCTGTCAGGTCAGGCACATTCCCGCTCTTCCAGACCCAGTCCGGAGCCAGAGCTGCCGCTTTATCCCTTGCCGCCGTGAGATCGTAATATACGGCCCATTTGGCCTCCACCTGGGCATGTCCCTCCTGCCGGAGAAGATAGGCCGGATGAAATGTGGGCATCACCGGAATGCCATGCCAGGATATCCAGTGTCCCCGGTTTCGGATAATTCCGGCTTCCCGGCCAAGGAAGAATCGGAGTGCCGGTTTGCCAAGTGCGACGATGACTTTTGGTTTCACCAGACCGATTTCCCTTACCAGCCAGCGGGATGCACAGAAATATCCTTCCTGCTGCGTCGGTGTACGGTTTCCTCTGGGGCGGCATTTTACAATATTGGTTACATATACATGGTCGCGGGTAATCCCTACAGACAGCAGGGCCCGGTCAAGAAGCTGTCCAGAGGGCCCGATAAGCGGCAGTCCGTGTTCATCTTCCACACTGCCAGGGCCCTCCCCGACCAGCATAAGCGGTGCCGGGCAGGGGCCTGTAGAAAGGACAGGACCATGCCCGCCTTCCCGGCGGAGCGGACAGGCCCGGCAGTGATAAAAATCTCTTTCCATGCCTTCATAATCCGTTTCCTCCGGAGGTTTCTTCTTTTCCGCCTCCCGGTCCCACCAGTCTTCATTTCCCCATAAATCCATACGCTCAGCCCTTTCCTGACGTGCTTACATGCCTTCCGGTTCTTCCTGATTCGTCAGTTCATAGAACAGTGTGAACTGACCTGCAAAGTACATCTCAATGGTCCCTACCGGACCATTACGGTTCTTAGCCAGGATGACTTCTGTCGCATTGTTCTTTTCATCATCATCCTGCATTTCCTTGTTATAGTAAGCTTCACGATACAGAAAGCCTACCATATCCGCATCCTGTTCCAGAGAGCCGGATTCACGCAGGTCAGACAGCATCGGGCGATGGTCCTGACGGGATTCCACGCTTCGGGACAGCTGGGACAGAGCGATAACCGGTACGTTGAGTTCACGGGCCAGACTCTTTAAGGAGCAGGAAATCTCAGAAATTTCCTGCTGCCTGTTTTCACTGGCACGGCTGGAGTTTCCCCGCATAAGCTGGAGATAGTCAATCATGATAATATCCAGGCCCCGTTCCGCCTTCAGCCTTCTGGCCTTGGAACGGACTTCGGATACGGAAATCCCCGGAGTATCATCAATATAAAGCGGAGCATTAATCAGATGACCTGCTGCCGCTGCCAGGTTCCTCCATTCTTCCTGGCTGGTAATGCGCCCGGTTCTCAGTTTCTGGCTGTCAATCAATGCTGTGGAGCAAAGCAGACGCTGTACCAGCTGTTCTCTCGACATTTCCAGAGAAAAGAACGCTACCGTCTTATGATCACTGGAAAGCGACATATTCTTGGCAATATTAAGTACGAAAGCGGTCTTACCCATGGATGGACGGGCAGCAATGATTATGAAATCGCCTTTCTGAAATCCGCTGGTAAATGCATCCAGCTTGGCAAACCCAGTAGAAAGCCCGGTAACACCCTGCTTGTTCTGAAATTTTTCATTGATTTCTTCCAGTGCATGCTGCACCGCTTCCCCGATAGGGATGAAATCACTCTTTCGTTCATCCTTGGCTACTTCCAGAATGCGCCGTTCTGCATCATCGACAATATCCTGCACGGATTCGCGTTCGCTGTACGCATTGTCAGCAATGGTACCAGTAGCATCAATCAGATGGCGGAGTTTTGATTTTTCCTGCACAATCTTAGCATGTTCCCCTACCGATTTGGTGGAAAACACCTTCTCTGCCAGACTGTTGATATAGATGACTCCTCCTACATCATCCAGTCGTCCCATACGGCGAAGTTCTTCTGTGACTGTAAGAATATCCGCTTCCTTATTGTTTCTTGCCAGATTTAAAATAGCTTCAAAAATAATACCGTCCGCATCCCGGTAAAAGTCATCAGACCGGAGCATATCTTCTGCGGTGACGATGGCCTCCTTATCCAGAAGCATGGCCCCCAGTACGGCCTGCTCTGCATCCAGATTCTGTGGCGGCACACGGCTCACCAGCATATTATCAGTGGAAGTATTTCTTCTGCCGTCGTCCCGTCGGTTCCATTTCTTTGTTTCTTCCTGTGGCATTATTTACTCCCCTTCATTTTCTGTTTTTTTCTTGCCAGCATATGTTCCAGTATATCCTGTATGGTATCTACCGGGATAACCTTCATATGCATATATTCACTGCCCATATCCAGGGCATTCTGCTTCGGTATGAGGATGGCCTTCATACCTCCCTGATGGGCGCCAAACGCCTTTTCTGCAATGCCGCCCACAGGCTTTATCCTTCCTGACAGGGAAATTTCCCCGGTCACCGCAATATCCTGACGCAGCGGTTTTCCTGTAAGTGCCGAAATGATGGCACAGGTAATGGCTGCTCCGGCAGAGGGACCATCAATATTTCCTCCCCCTACCACATTGACATGCACATCGTAACCAGAAAGGTTCTTTCCTGTAATCATGCGCACCACCGAGCTGGCATTGGTTACTGAGTCTCTGGCCATGGACCCTGCGGTGTCATTAAAATGGATGGCTCCTTTTTCTCTGTTTCCCAGTGGGTGTACCACCGCTTCTATTTCAATAGTGTTCCCCCAGTAACCGGCAACCCCCAGTCCGTAAATATGTCCCACCTGAGGCACCGGGGATGCCACGCGAAATTGCCACGGAGTCAGATGAGCCGACCGGGCTGCTTCTTTCAGTGTATCCCTGGTAACGGTGACCTGCCTGCATCCATCCGCCTCATAAACAGACAGGCTGTAAGCATCAGTAAGCAGGCTTACTGCCTTTCGTCCTTCCATGGTATATTCACTCACCATATCCGGCACCCCATCTTCCAGCTTTACATGAAGACGTGTGGCCGCCTCTCTGACAATGCGGGATATATCTTCCGGCTGCAGAGGATTAAAAAACACCTCAGCACACCGGGATCGGATAGCCGGACAGATTTCATCCGGCTGACGGGTTGTCGCCCCGATAAGGATGAAATCCGCAGGTGCTCCGTCACGGAAAAGCTTCCGGATGTAGGAAGGAATGGCCTTGTTATCTTCATCATAGTAGGCCGATTCAAAAAATACCCGCTTATCTTCCAGCACTTTCAACAGCTTATTGAGCAGCAGCGGATCCAGTTCTCCGATTTCATCGATGAACAGTATGCCCCCATGAGCCCTGGTAACCAGGCCCGGTTTAGGTTCAGGGATTCCGGAATCTGCCAGATTTCTTCTGGCTCCCTGATAAATAGGGTCATGTACTGACCCAATCAGCGGATTGGTCATATCCCGGTTGTCCCAGCGCAGGGTGGTACCATCACATTCCACAAACGGCGCATCCGGCCCGAACACCGAACTATCCCGTTTTTTAGCTTCTTCCAGTACCAGTCTCGCCGTGGTCGTTTTGCCCACACCTGGCGGACCGTACAGAATCAGGTGCTGCGGATAAGGAGAAGCAATGCGGGCTGCTGTGGCTTTAACTGCGTCATCCTGCCCCACAATATCAGAAAGCTTCTGCGGGCGCACCTGAGCAAGAGCTGCGTTGGTAAGATGTATTTCATCCATGGCTTTCAGCTTTTCCAGTTTATTCCTTTCCTGCTCGGTTTCCCCTGCGCCCTCTTCTTCCAGGATTTCCTTCCGGATTTCATTGACATAGTCCTGCTGCCGTTCTTCCAGCCTGGCAGCAATCTTCCGTTCCAGCCGCTCTTCCACTGCGCGCCGGGCCAGCAGTTCGGACAGCCGGTTTTCCAGCTTATCCATCACTACCGGCATATCTTCCGGCGATGGGGGAATATGATAATCCCTGCTTTCCAGAATCAGTCGCTGCAGACCAAGCAGTCGTTTTCCTGGATTTTCATCATGTATACATTTCAGTGCATCATACTTTCCGGCGTTTATAATCAGCTGTTCAGGTCCTACTGTCCCTGCATAGATCCGGTAAATGGCGTCTATCTGTTTTTTCAGTTCATCCTGCCTGATTTCCTCCTCATCACCCCGATGAAGAAGTCGATTCAGCATATTACTAAGCTCTTCCATACCCGCCTCAAAATTTCTGTGTTTCATTAATCTGTAAAAATCCGTCTCCTGCAAAAGATTACTTCTCTATATCCTCTTATTTTAGCATAAATGCGTCTTCCTTTATAACGCCGGGATTATAGCATTGAAAAAGGGAAAATTCCATACTCTCTCTGCTGAAAGAATATGAAATCTTCCCGTAATTCAGTTAAATACCATTTACCGCCCTGTTTTATCAGGCAAAATCACTGTCTCCCACGCCGGATTATTCAATGGTCTGCCGGTCATTTCTATCCATCATGCCATAAATGACCCATCCGGCAAATGTGAGAAGTGAACCATAAACCATGGCATCCGAGCCTGATGCATAGCAGGCATACAGACTGTATACAGATGCTATCACTACCGCTATATTCGCCATCATCCGTTCACGGCCTTCGCACCCTGCCAGCCCCATAATCCGTGGAAGAGAACCTATGGATAAGAAGAATGGAATCAGGTTGGTTACTACGGCCAGGGTAAGCAGGATCATAAACTGTTCATTCAGCGACGGAGAAATCGTCATCAGCGCCATAACCGTCTGAACCAGAGTAAGGGAGATCAGCGCAGCCATCGGTGTTCCGTTGGGAATACCCTTGATAAGGAATTTTGGGAAAAACCCTGCTCTGGAGGAATCTCTGACAACATTCGCCACGGTAAACTGCCATCCGCAAAGAGATCCTACACATGCCACAATAAAGCAGGCATTAATCAGCTGTCCCACCAGGGGAGAAAACATCCTGGCAAATACCAACCCAAATGGTGCTGTACTTGCTGCCAGTTCAGAGGCAGGCACAATCCCAAAAATAATGCTGGTTGACGAAATATTAATGATAGCTGCCAGTACCGTACCGCCTAAAACTGCCAGCGGCACATTTTTTCCGGATTTTCCACAGCATCCATATTGGCACAGGCTGATTCCATTCCCAGGAGTCCCCAGATAGTAACCGCAATGGAATCTGTAATGGTCTGGCTTACCGGAAGCGACTGAACATTCCAGTTAGTCAGGTAGGTATCACCGGAAAAGAAGAATATCATCCCTGCCACAATCAGTACAAGGATTGGAATCAGCACGCCAAAGAACGAATTACCTGACAAGATCCCGGTCAGACGGGCTCCGCCAAAATTACCAGCCGTGCAAATCCATAGAACTGCTATGGTGGAAACCGCCGTCATTACCGGACTGAGCTGAATGCCCATAAATTCGCCCACATAACCGATGATTGAAATGGCAATCGCCACATTGGCAATAATCAGCGATATGGCATACGTGAAGTTAACCAGGAAATTACCAGATTTCCCAAACGAATACTCAGCATATCCGCCCAGGCCTCCCCCTTTTTTACTGTACAGTCCGCACTTGGCAAATGCATAGGCCAGTGACATGGCACCCACCGTGGAAATAATCCATGCAAACACAGAAACCGCACCCACCTGAGCCAGCTGGGAAGGCAGCATGATAATACCTGCCCCAATCATGTTTACCGCAGTGACCAGCGTCAGCTGCCCCAAACTCATTTTATTTGTCTTACTCATTAACAGAACCTCTTTTCTGCACACAAAAAAAAGAATATGCGTACCGCTCTCGCTGCCACGGCGACAGATCGCTTTTGTAATGCCACGACGACATACCGATCTTACCCACCACGGCGGCGAAAGCTCACACATACTCTTTTGAAAGTCTGTTAATGTGAACTGTTAGTTGTTATGTTACATAATTTATAACTTTCTGTCAATTCCCCCCCACTCAATTTCCGTACCTTCCATTTCCCCAGAAGACACTGTACTTATTCCATCTCGTCCAACGTGAGAGTAAAGCTTCTGGCAAAATGATTGAGAAACCAGTCTGCTTCTCTGCAGTGCATATCCTCTATTTTCTTCTTTATTTCGTCATGTGCCTTTTTGAACTCATGATTGCCTGCCCGAAGCTCTTCCACGCACTTCAGATAGGCTGACAGCGTATCCGCCGCCTTGGCCAGCGGCCAGAGTTCATCTTTTTCCATATCTACCACATAAGGTTTATATCCTGGCCGCATTTCTTCCGGCAATGTGCGAAGCAAACGTTCTCTGGCCATCATTTCAATCTTTTCATACTCCCCGTGCAGTGCCGGATTAAAATATTTTACCGGTGTAGGCAGATCCCCGGTAAACACTTCACTGGCATCATGATAAACCGCCAGCATGGCGCAGCGCTCCACATTGCATGGCACATGAAATACATCCCGGCGTATAACCGCCAGCGCATGAGCTATGGTGACTGTCTGCAGTGTATGTTCTGCATCATTTTCAGGCCACACGCTCTGCATAAGTCCCCATCGGCGGATCAGTTTAAGTCGTGCCAGATAAGCAAAGAAAGAATTCATTTCATCTTACCCCAGTCATTTCCATAAAACCAGAAATGGGATACCGGTCCATGCCCATGTCCCACTTTTTCCACAGCGGCTTTCCGAATAGCTCCGGTAAGATATTTTTTTGCCAGAGCTGCAGCCCTGACCACAGAATAGCCCTGGGCCAGATATACCGCCAGCGCACTGGATAAGGTGCATCCGGTGCCATGAGTATTTTCCGTATCTATTTTTTCTCCTCTGAACACGTGAAACGTCTCTCCATCATACAGGAAATCCGTTGCATCATGAACTTTATGTCCCCCTTTGATGAGTACTGCCTTCGGACCCATGCCCATTATCTTTTCTGCAGCCTGCTTCATATCCTCTTCCGTATGGATAGCCATCCCGGAAAGCACTTCCGCTTCCGGAATATTTGGCGTTACCAGCGTAGCCAGCGGAATGAGCCGCTCCTTATAAGAAATGATGGCTTCCTCATCGAGAAGACGCGCGCCAGTAGTAGCTACCATCACCGGATCTACAACCAGAGGCGCCTGATTATGACTCTCCAGAAAACCGGCCACCGTTTCCACGGTTCCCCGGCATGACAGCATCCCGGTCTTAACTGCATCAGGAACAATGTCGCTGTAAATGGCGGCAAGCTGGCCACGTATCATTGCCTGTGATACATTTTCCACCTTATCCACCCCCTGTGTGTTCTGTGCAGTTAAGGCACAGATGCAGCTCATTCCATAGGTCCCCAGCGCAGAAAAAGTCTTCAGATCGGCCTGCACACCTGCGCCGCCGGAAGAATCCGATCCGGCAATCGTAAGACATTTCTTTATCATTATTCCTCCTCAGATTCCCGATAGGAATCCTCTGTCATCCTGCAAAGCCCAGGAGTAAGAAATGCCAGCAACTTTCCTTCCCGCCAGGCCACATCATACCGTATAACGGCCATGGATGCCGGTGCAAATTTCAGTCCGACTGAAGCGATGGAAAGCAGATAGGACTGAAGAATCGGCTGATGACTCACCAGAATCAGCGGCCTTCCTTCCCGGATAAGCTGAGACGAAGTAAGTGCCCAGGATGTCTGAATCAGTTTATCTGTCACCTGCACGCCTTCTGCTCCGGCCAGTTCAGAAACCAGTACTTCTGCAGTTTCCCTGGTCCGCCGGTAAGGGCTGGCCCAGACGGTAAGGGGCTGATTACCAAGCAGCTTCTTCAGCAATTCCGCTGACTTCTTTACCTGCCGGCGGCCTTTATCGGTGAGCCTTCTGCTCCGGTTCGAAACCTTATCTGTTTCCGGCTCCGCTTCCCCATGTCGTACCAGAATAATATACATAAGTTCCTCCTCAGAAACTAACGGAAATCATGTTATCACAGCAGCTTATCCAGCCAGGATGCCCTGTCTCCGGAAATTTCCGGTTCGGATACACTGTCCATATCCATACCTTCAGTAGTCACCACATCCTTGTCAGTCTGTCCGTTGGAATAGGTAATGTGCGTATTGGTTCCCACAGTGGTATAGGCCAGCTCCACCGGTGCCCCATTGCACAGAAGACGTTCAATCACCGCATGCCCGTCATAAATACGAATGATGGCAGTAATCCGGTTTTTAAGCTGTGTTCTGGTCTTATCATCCTTATCTGTCCCCTCTTTTACCTGCACCCGTTCCGTAAGTTCCAATACAGACAGTTTCTTCATCTGTCCGGAAGTCATATATACACGGCTGGCAGGGAAATCGAAGGATACGCGGCCATACAGGTAATCTTTAGCCATAACGGTCAGATATTCTCCGGATGGTTTCACATCACTGGCCCGTCGGATAAACAACATGCCATCCACATTTTTCCCCGGAATCAGATAAATTTCCTGTCCTTTTTCCGGTGCATTCTTCCCTACCCATACCGCGCTGGTGACGGGAATGTACACACTGAGATAGTTTCTCTCCGCAAAATCCGGCTTAAAGTCCACCGATGCCGGCGACTCATACACCGTACCGCTGGAAAGGATGGTCATATACCGGTTTCTGCACCAGAACAGGAGCACACATTCCAGCGCCAGCAATATCAGAAGAAGAATGATCTTATTTCGTCTGGTCATGGTCATTTCCTCCTTTATCTGTACCCGGGCGATGGAACACCGGAACCGGCGGTGCCTTCCACGGTTCCTGTGTATCCGGAGCCGGAACTTCCTGGCTCTTCTTCTGTACAGCCATCGGCTGTTCGCTCCGAAGGCTGCTATGTGTCACCGGTTTACGCTTTCCTTTTCTCCGGTTCTTCCCCCGTGGCCAGTAGACGGCCAGGCATACCAGCGCCATAACCAGTCCGGCAGCAAGGAAATAGATGCCCCGCTGCGCCAGTGTCAGGGTGGAATCCACCATACGGAGAGCACTCATGACAAAAAGCAGGATAAATCCAAGCATCCCCTGCCAGCTCCGTCCGGTCTGAATCCCACGCAGTATGACACCCAGTGAAAGAACCGCTGCAGTAAGAGTGATAACCAGGCCGGAGGCCGCCCCGGATGTATCCCACAGGGAAAGGAGCGCCGCGCCCAGCATGGATACCGGCACCATACCGGAAGCCGCTGCCAGCCATTCTCTCTTCTGCAGCGCCTTCATAAGGACATACAGATTCAGAAGGAGAAGAAGCCCGAAGGCGCCCCAGAGGAGCCATCCGCTTTTCTGACTCAGCGGAGCTATCCAGAGCTGTCCAAACGAACTGATTCCCAGCACGCCGAACATGGCGGTGGAACCAAGGAAACGCACCGCCATCCCTGCCGCTGTGTAAGAACGCATCATCGAGCCGATAATCCAGGTGAAGGCGGCCGCTTCGGAAAAGAACATCATTTCCCAGAGCATATTGGTCGTCCGGGAAATAAGGAACAGCACTCCGGCGGTCCAGCACCAGGAAAGGACGATGAGACTGTACTGTCTGTCATTCTTCAGAAGGGTAAGAAGGAAAGGAACGAGGGCCGCCATAAGTCCCCAGGAGGCGGTGACTATCCAGTCATGACCGCCTGTCACAGCAGCCGCGGTGGCAGCCAGCACACAGGCCACACTGAGGGACAGGGAATCCATAAGGAACGTGAGAATCAGAAGAATCACACCGGCTCCCAGAAGCAGCAGCGGCAATGTACCGGGGATAAAGAAAGTATCCTCCAGGAGATAGCATGCCAGGAGCAGGGACCCTCCGTGGAATGCACAGAGAATTTCCCGGGCATAGTCCGGAACGCGGTAACGCGTCACCGTTTCCTCCTCCCGGTCACTTTCATCCATATAGGCGGTTTCCATACGCCGTCTTACTACATTTTTCCAGTGCCCTGTCACCGGAACCTTTCTGTCCAGTGCCACCAGGGCCAGCATAAGCAGTGCCGACAGAAGAAGCGGAATCATAGCGGTGACAAAACGCTGTCCCTGCGTGAGTCCATTCCAGAATGAGGCTCCAAGGGAAAGCAGTCCTCCCCCTATGGACAGCGAAGCCATAATGAAAAATATATCCTGATAGGAATGAGATTCTTCCTCATACTGTGCCAGAATGGCATTCCCTTCAGAAGGTGTAATCAGGTCATTCTGCACCCACTTTCTGATTTCGGCTTTGAGCCATCGCTTACTGCTCATACATTTTCCCTCCAACGTAAAAGAAGAACCGCATATAGCGGCTCTCCTTCTGCATGTTTACTTAATAACCAGAACCGGGCATTTAGCACGGCTGACCAGATAGCTGGAAACAGAGCCCATGAAAATTCCCTTGATTGGCCCAAGTCCCCGGCTGCCCATAACAATCAGATCGATGTGATGGTCATCAGCAAATTCAAGAAGAGCCGGTCCTGGAGAACCAATTTCAAAAACTTCTTCGTGCTTTACACCTTCCGGAACCATCTTCTTAGCTTCTTCCAGATCTGCTTTGCACTGGTTTTCCAGATCCTGAGCCAGTTTGGTTGTGAGGCAGCCTTCAGCAATAGATACCTGATCGAAATTGCTCATAGCAGCTACCATATTACAAATCGAGGCAATATATACTTTAGTGCCATCACCGGCCTGTGCCAGTGCGCAAGCCTGCGCCAGTGCGCTTTTCGCATGATCGGATCCATCATAGGGGACCATAATATTTTTGTACTTTAGCATATTACCCACCTTCCAATTCTCAAATATTCCATCGGATAAAACACAGTTATTTCACATATCTGTTATTTTTATTCGACTTTACTGTATTGATTATATCACAAAATAAAGGCAGTCTATGCGATAAAGCATAAACTGCACCCATTTATTTCTATGTATCATCCATTTTGTCATTTTACAAATCAGAATTCTACCATTTCCTCATGCCAGGGCATATGTTCATTATGGAATGGAATCACCTTTCCAAAAGTGTTTTCCCTGACAATCTCCTCCATCTCTGAGAGCGAGGTATGGTTAGGCCATACGGCCAGATGGATGCGCCCGCTTTCCACATACTCCCGGGCCTGACCATATCCATGCAGAGGTCCGGTAAGCAGCACCGGCATGTCCGGATTACGATCCACAAGCTGCCGGTTTTCCGCCTTGCCCAGCTGGGAATCGGTGAGGAAATAGATGCCGTTTCCTTCCAGTGTCTTCCCATCCCAGCAGCGGAACCTGTCCAGAGGAATGTTAAATATTTCCTCATTTACGAAATAGTGCCGTCTCGCCAGGGACTGCCACTGATTCCACAGGTTTTCCGACATGAATATCGGGCGGTCAAATCCCGGAGTCAGCGCCAGCGCGGAAGCGATTGACAGTCCCCGGCCATGCAGGGATACCGGAAGAAGGACAGACTTTCCACCTTCCATAAGGGAAAACAGGGTATCCATCACCTGCCGGCGCATAGGCTGCGCATACAGTCCCCTGTCCAGATGAGCTTCCATAATGGCCAGATCCGCGGTTATGTCCCGTATGGGCTGGCAGCGGTAGAACACATCGCCTTCCCGGTAATCGCCGGAATAAAAGACACGCTTGCCGCCCACCTGGATCAGATACCATACCGATCCGGCGCAGTGCCCCGTAAGCCCCCATTTAATCCGCACATCCGGCAGCAGTTCCAGTTCCGGTGCCGTGGAATCAAGAATCATAGTGTTCTTCGGCTTGTATGACAGCTGCTGATACGTCCGGTTGGACATGAGCACCGGCCCGGTATCCCCCATGTCTTCCACATATTCAATGGCTCCGGAGTGATCTTTATGGGAATGGGAAAGAAACAGGAATTCCGCTTTCTCCAGCTGTTCCGCCGTAAAGTCAGGAATGCGGTTGAGTCCGTCCGTGGATACGCCGCAGTCCAGAATAAACGCATGCCCGTTTCCTTCTATATAAAATGCGTTACGGCCGCAATCCCCGCAGCCGCCTGCTATAACCAGTTTCAAAAGAAGCCTCCATTGTGAATCAGATTGCAGATATTATACCATTTCCGCTTCATTTTACACTAATTCATAACATATCGCCTATACTGCGTACTTACAAGGCTACCATGATCACGCCGGCAAAGCAGAGCAATATGCCCACCCAGTTGATTCCTGCCAGCCGGTCATGAAACAGGGCCACCCCCACCACCGCAAGCAGGGTGGATGTCAGAATGTCCGCAACCAGCGCCCCCTGACTGACCTGCCAGCCGTTGTGGTACATGAGGATGAATCCGGCCTCCAGTCCGGGAACGAACAGCCCGAACAGCAGATAATGAAGCGGCGTTTCCTTCCATTCTTTCAGCAGCGGTCCCTTCCGGGTAAGCACGCCGGCCAGAAAGCAGAGTACACTGGCCAGCAGATAGGCACCGGCGATTCCCAGAAACTGATTGCCTCCCACGGGAATGCTCCGGCTTACCAGATGATATCCCAGGTTGGCGGCTATCACAATGGCCAGAGAGCCATAATAAAGACCTGTCTTATGCATATGCCGCACCTACCTTTCCAGCAGAATCACGCCGGCAAAGCAGCACAGCACGCCGGCCAGATTGATAAGGGACAGATGTTCCCCGAAAACAAGCATACCGATGAGGACGAGAAGGCTCGTTACCAACACATCCGCAGTAAGTGCTGCCTTGCTGACCTGCCATCCGCTATGATACATGGCGATAAATCCCACTTCTACCCCCGGGACCATGATACCGATAAGGAAATAATGCCAGGAAATCGCCTGCCATTCCTGAGCCAGACTCCCCTGTTTTGTGAAAAGGAAGCAAATCATGCAGATGATAAAGCCTACCACATACGCCATGCCCACTCCGATAAACCGGTTTCCACCATCCGGAACACCACGGCTTACCATGTGGTATCCCAGTCCGGCCGCCAACACCAGCGCCAGCGCGAAATAATGCATAAACATGGTTTTCTCTCCTTCCCTGCGGCACAGCTCCTGCTTTCGCCGTAAGCCAATGGATCATCCTATCTCCATTCCGCACTTTTCTTCCGGAAATCACTGAAAAGGCACCCCTTACAGAACATGCGCTGTATTTCACGGCACAGGCGCAGCCTGCATGCTCTCATGGATGCCACGATGGTAATCCGTCAATACTCAATATGAAATCAGTGTATCACGGTTTAAAAAATACTGTCAATGCAGGCAAAACGGCCCGGCCATCCTGCCTGGATGACCGGACCGCTGATGGTCACTGATTCTTTTTTCCGTTTCTCTCCGCGAGACGGCTGGGATAGAACTGTTCTTCCCATTCTTCCTTCTCTTTTTTCTTCTTCATCTCTTCCGGATTTTTAACGATCATGACCGGGCAAAGCGCGTTTTCCAGTACATACTGGCTTACACTGCCTGTCATAAACCGCTTCATTCCGCCGCTTCCCCGGTTACCCATAACCACGAGCTGCACATCCAGCTTATGGGCCAGCGCGGTAATGGTAAGGGAAGGCGCTCCGGCCGCCGCAACGCACCGGATCCGGCAGCCTGCCCCGGCTTCCTTTCGGAACGGAGCAAATACCGGGCGTGCCTCTTCTTCCACTTCGTCCTGGGTATAGGCTTCCTTTTCTCCGGTCAGTTTTTCAAAGGTGGACATCTTTTTCCGGATATCCATCACATAGGCTACAATCACTTCTGCATCGGCCAGTCTGGCGATTTCCATCGCTTTCTCAAAGGCCGCCGACGCTTCCACAGAGCCATCAACGGGAACCAAAATCCGCTGTATAGCCATATCACACCCCCTGGATAAAATCAGGCTTCTGTATCCGCCTTAACGGTGAGTACCGGACACGGTGCCCGGTGAATGACATAGGTGGATACCGAACCGAGAGCCCAGCGGGCTACACGGCCCATGCCGCGGCTCCCCATAACCACCAGATTAATATCATGCTTATCCACGAGGTGCACGATATCCGGTCCCGGATCTCCATAGACAGTTACCGTATGCACGGAAACACCTTCCGGTGCCTCCTCACAAAGTGTCTGCATAATTTTCTTTCCCTGTTCATGATCAAAATATTCCGGTTTTTCCGGACCGCCCGGAAGTCCCAGGCTGCCCAGCTTAGTGGTATCCACAATATAGAGCAGCGTAATTTCTGCATCATAATAACGAGCCAGGTCACAGGCCCAGGCAAAGGCCGCTTCCGATTCAGCAGAACCATCTGTCGGTACAAGAATACGTTCAATGTGCATCATAATCATCCCTCTTTTACCAGTTTATGAAATAACCCCTGTCCTTACCTGCTTCTCCCGGGTAACCAGCACCGGGCACTCTGCATGATGAAGCACATAGGTAGATACTGAGCCAAAGGCCAGACGGCGAACCGCCCCCAGACCACGGTTTCCCATAACGATAAGGTCGATATCCATAGTGGAGGCCAGTCTGACAATACCTTCTGCCGGAGGCCCTACGGCAATAATCTTTTCCACAGTAATTCCAGGAGGGGCATGCTTCGAAAACTCCTCTACCACCCGTACACCTTCTTTACGGGCTTCCGCCTCTCCGCTTTCCATGCCAATCGGCACCCGGCCGGCTCCTGCCACCTGTTTCCGCGCATCCACCATATACACCATGTGCACCTGCGCCTGGAAACGGGAGGCCAGTTCACAGGCCCACATAAACGCTTCAAACGATGCAGTCGAACCATCTACCGGTACCAGAATTTTCTGAATATTCATTATGTTTCCTCCCTTTCAGATTACCAGAAACAGCCTTTCTGTAATGAAGGATGACTCCGGTCAGTCCATTTCCCACTCTGTCCCCATTACACGGACAAAGCCGCCACCGAATTTTGTGGTCGCCAGCCAGTTCTCCAGGTTAAAGCGCAGCGGTTTGCCTTCATCCCACAACGTAACCATGTGCCCCTGCCCGATATCTTCCAGTTTGACCAGCACCATCCAGTGCCAGTGATACGGAATAGGTTCCGTTCCGCTATGAAGATTCAGGAAACCAACCGGGCAGTCTGCCCGCAGTCCTTCTTCAATAAATCTGGCCACTTTAGAAGCCCGGGGTGCCACCAGGTGAAGTGCCGGTATGGACATGGACTCCGCCTTGCCCCGCAGACCATGATCTGCCATATACTGGTTAAGTCCATCGCGCAGCCAGTGCGTCTTATACAGACCGTGCATGTGCGGCGTCGCATACTTCCACACCTCAAGCATCTTCCTTACCGCTTCATCCCTGGTGACCGCCGGAACCTTCCATTCCTTCATTTCCACATAAGTCATCATATCCGACCCCACAGTAGGACCGCAGCCGGCCATCCGCTGCCGTCCCTGAGGGTACCATTCCTGATCAAATCCATAGAACGGCTGTCCGTCAATCTGCAGTGTCAGCCATTCCGGATGCCGGATTACCGCTGTCATTGTATCCCCTTCTTCTTTAAAATCTCACGGATAACATATCCCGCCATCATCATACCGGATACCGGCGGAACAAAGGAAATTGAACCCGGCTGGTATCCCTCTCCGATAATCTTATGTGCCGGTTCCCGGGAATAGACTACCGGAAGATGTCTTACCCGCGCTTCCTTCAGCGCCTTTCTCATCTTTCTTGCCAGATGACATTCTCTGGTCTTATAGATATCCGCGATTTCCAGCATTTCCGGATGCAGCCGGTTGCCGGTCCCCATGGAGGAGATTTCCGGAATCTTATGTTTCCAGCAACATACAGCCATAGCCACCTTGGCCGGCACATCATCAATGGCATCGATTATAAAATCTGCATGAAAGGAAGGAATAAACTCATCATCCGATGGATTATAACACTTCACCAGCGCCTGCACATCACAGGAAGGATTAACCCGTCTTACCCTCTCGGCCATGATTTCGGCCTTATTCCTTCCCAATGTGGTAAGATCTGCCACCAGCTGCCGGTTCATGTTGGTCTCATCCACTACATCCTTATCGATGAAAATCAGATGTCCCACTCCGGCTCTCCCCAGTGCTTCACAGGCATAGGAGCCTACCCCACCGGTACCAAACACTGCCACGGTGGCCGCCTTAAGGGCATTCACTCCGTCTTCTCCAATGATACGGGCTGTTCTCTGAAACAGTAAGTCCATTATTTCCCTCCCGGGATGATTTCCACCCAGTAGTTATCCGGATCATGGATAAAATAAATGCCCATAGCCTTATTTTCAAAGCAGATACATCCCATCTTTTCATGTTTTGCATGGGCTGCTTCCATGTCATCTACCGCCATAGCCAGATGGAATTCGTTTTCTCCCAGGTTGTATGGTTCCTTTCTGTCCCGAAGCCAGGTCAGTTCCAGCTGATGTGGTGTCACTCCATCTCCCATATAGGCAAGAATGAACGAACCATCCGGTGCTTCATACTGTCTTACCACCTTAAGGCCCAGTGCCTCTTCATAAAAAGCGATGGATTTCTGTAAATCCAGCACGTTGAAGTTATTATGATTAAACGTGAATTTCATGGAATCCCTCTTCTCTGTTACTGTTATATAAACTTAAATATATAGAATTTTATTTTTCTGACTGTAGTATATCACAAAAAGGGCCCCAGAAATGGCTTTACATTTCTATATTTCATCGGATATGTTACACTAGTAAGAACAATAAAATCGGATGGTGCGCCTCCGGACGGCCAAAATACCGGCTGTCTGTGACGGCGCCTTCAGCCGATGGAAAAAAGGAAAACAGAAAGGTGTGTAATTTTATGAACATTATTGATGAACTCAAATGGCGTGGTGCGGTAAACCAGCAGACAGATGAACAGGGCCTGTATGACCTGGCAGGAAAGCAGTCCCTCTCTGTCTATTGCGGCGTTGACCCAACCGGCGACAGCATGCATGTAGGCCATTTGATTCCTTTCATGATTCTCAAACGTTTCCAGCTGGCAGGACATCATCCATATATGCTCATCGGCGGCGGCACAGGTTCCATCGGCGATCCGAGCGGACGCAAGACTGAACGTGTCCTTCAGACTATGGACAAGGTACAGCATAACGTAGAATGCCTGACCGCTCAGCTGACCCGTCTGTTCGGCGGCGAAGAAAATATTACCTTCGTAAACAACTACGACTGGCTGTCCAAGCTGTCCCTGCTGGACTTCCTGCGCGATTACGGCAAAGTGTTCAACATCAACAAGATGCTGGCTAAGGAAGTCGTAGCCAGCCGTCTGGAAACCGGTATTTCCTTCACTGAATTCACTTACCAGATTCTCCAGTCCATTGACTTCAAGCATCTCCATGACACCTACGGCGTACAGCTCCAGATTGGCGGCGCCGATCAGTGGGGCAACATCACCGCAGGTATCGATATGATTCACAGCATGGAAGGGGCTGACGTTCCGGTATACGGCCTCACCATTCCGCTCATGCTCAAGGCTGACGGCACCAAGTTCGGCAAGTCCGCTGGCGGCGCTGTATGGCTGGATCCAAAGAAGACCTCTCCCTACGAATTCTATCAGTTCTGGTTCAACCAGGACGACCGGGATGTAGTGAAGTATCTCAAGTACTTCACCTTCCTCTCTCACGAAGAAATCGACGCACTGGCTGAAGAAGTAGCTCAGCATCCGGAAAAGAGAGAAGCACAGAGACGCCTGGCGGAAGAAGTTACCCGTTTCGTACACGGGGAAGAAGGCCTTGCGGAAGCACAGCGCGTAACCCAGGCTCTCTTCAGCGGTAACGTACAGGAACTCAGCGGCGCAGAAATTGAAGGCGCATTCCGCAACACCAAGGGGGAAACCCTGGCAGTGGTTCCAATGAACATTGTCGAAGCCCTGGTAGAAGGCGGCGTGGAAAAGTCCAAGCGCCAGGCCAGAGAAGATGTCCAGAATGGTGCTATCCGCATCAACGGTGAAAAGATTACCGATATTGAAGCTCAGGTTTCCGCTCATCCAAATACCGATGGCAAGTATGTCATTGTAAGAAAAGGCAAGAGAAACTACTTCCTGTTAAAGGTAGCTCAGGCACAGTAACAGTAAATAACGAAAAAGAGGAGAATCTCCTGAATAAGGGGGGTTTCTCCTCTTTTTTATTGTTCAAATCCGGGTTATAGGACATTTTGTGTGTTTTTTAATGTCAATGAAGCTAGTGTTTATCGAGCTTTATTGGCATTTATTTTTTCTGAGAAGATTTTTGAGGGTGGACAAAAAGTGTTGTAAAAAAATCTCAAACCCCTTGCCAATACTGGTGAGATAGGCTTTTATTTTTGTCGCCAAAATTTTAGCAGGCTTTCCCTTATTCAAACAACGTGGAATCAACTATCCACCGACGTTTGTCGGTCCCCCTTTCTCTCCAGAAAGGAGCAGTTTGATGTGCTTATCTGTACTTGTTCATAAGCTTGCTCCTAAACAGGGAGATAAATTATAAGGCGGTATTCCTGTTTTCGCATTATACATTAAGAATGCAAAAGCTAATTGATAGGAAGAACACAGATTGTTTCCCTCTCTGGAGAGAGAGGGGGACCATCCGCCAAGACGGATGGTGGAAAGTAGAACCCTCTATGTTAGAGCGTAGGAACGTAGACTGGTGTGATTGGTATATAAAAAGTATGGAACAACACTTTTTGTCCTATATCCCTCAAATCCACTATCACGGGAAATTTTCTCTGAACAGTCTGTCAGGCATCAGCCTCTGCCCTCGCCGTTGGTGTCACTATGGAAATCACCCGCCCCCATCCTGGTGAACATGACGGTCGTGATAGTCATGGTCTGAATCATGGCTCCATCCATTTTGGTTCATCATGTACTGTATTGCCTGTTCGTTTTTCTTTGCCCAGGCCTCATACGCAGAAAAATCATTAGCTGCAAAGGACACCATACAGGCCCCGGTCATAGCAATCGCTGCCAGCAATGAAATGGTAATCTTTTTCATTATACTCACGTCCTTTCTTCCAGGATATATGGTTATAAGCCTCTGTACTTGTTATACCCTCTGTACTTGTTATACAGAATATCGCAATGCCGTCCGATTTCTGCAAATGTCACAGAAAAGGTGATTCCCACTCCAGCAAATAATCCCATGGTTATCGGGCTGAGAACTGGCAGCGGAGTCAGTTCGGCTATCGGCTGAAACTGAATAGCGGAAAGATACAGGATAGCCAGTGTAGCCACCATAACCAGAGCGGCCATAATATAGCCGGCATACGCTCCGATGTTGCAGAGTATCTGCCTCATTTTTTCCCATACCTGCCCTATCTTCTCGCGGACTGCCGGCCATTCTGCCCTGCCCTGAGCTCCGGTCTTCTCAAGCAGCTGACGGCCACGGTTCAACGCCAGCTTTGCCTGGGTAAGATAAGAGCCGCTGGCCATTTTTCCTTCCCGGTAATAGACTTCATAAACCGCCTTCGGGGATCCCAGGCTTTCAATAATTTCCTCATCAGTAAATCCCTGTTCTTCCGCTACATCAAAGTAGGCATTACAGTCGGCCAGCACATAATCCATATTTGCTCTGGACTCCTTCTCCAGATATGCCTTAAGCAGACCGGTATACTGTTCTCGTTTCATAAAGATTCCTCCATTCTTCCATTTCCCTTATTCCCCTTTCCTCAGGGTCGATTTCTTATGTATTAATCATACTCAGGGAAATTAAACAGAGATTAAACAGGCCTTAAATAAAAAGTATCTCTGAGATAACAACTTATAAATGACCATTCCAGGCCCGCGGATAGAAAAATGGACAGCGAAAGATAATTTTTCACTGTCCATTTTATTGCCTGCGCACAGGCTATTCCACTTCAAATACAGCCACGCTTCCCTTTTTCGTGCGATCTACACGAAGGCGGGTGGTAATTCGTTCTTCCAGTTCTGACACGTGGGAAATAATACCTATAAGCCGGTTCTGTCCCTGCAGTCCGGCCAGCATCTTCAGTGCCAAATCCAGGGTTTCCTGATCCAGGCTGCCAAATCCTTCATCGATGAACATGGAATCCAGACGGACACCGCCTGCATATTCCTGTACCACATCAGCCAGTCCCAGTGCCAGGGAGAGGGAAGCCAGGAACGTTTCACCGCCGGAAAGTGTAGAGGCCGGCCGGGCTTTTCCGGTGTAGCTGTCCATAACTTCCAGATCCAGGCCTGCCTTCTTTCTGGCATCGGCCCGTTCCCCTAAGGCGCGCTGCAACTGATAACGTCCGCCGCTCATAACAGACAGGCGGATGTTGGCTTTTCTTGTCACATCATCCAGAAGGGCCCCCAATACAAAGCGCTCCAGATTAATTCCCGTTTCCTGTCCCCTTATGACATCATAGAGGCCTCCCACCACGCGATATGTCCTGTCCAGCTCCGCGCCGGAAGCGGTGAGCGCATCAATCTGTTCTGCCGCTTCTTTCTGCGCCTTTTCCTGTTCTTCCAGTGTTCCTTTCTGGCTGGCCAGGGCCTTGATTTCTTCTGTAATCTGCCGGTTCCGGCTGTTCCACTGTTCCATATCCGGCTTGCTGCGGTCCCCTATAAACGTCTTTTCTTTATTTTCCGTTTCCGCCTGCATTTTCCGGTCCGCGCCGTGGGACTCCAGTTCCTGTGTCAGACTGTCCTTTTCCCCAATACGGTCATGATACCGTTTCTGTTCTTCCAGACTCTGGAACCCCTGTGCCCTAACCTTCTCGGTAAAGGTCTGAAGCCCCTGCTGATAATCCCGGCTGAGGCTTTCCAGATTTTTCCTGATTTCCAACACGGTGGTATTCTGTTTTTCCAGCTGGATTTTCTGTTCTTGTCTGGCAGTATCCGCTGTCCTGCTCCGGTTATCAAAATCGGTTATGGCTTTACTCAGTTTCCCGATTTCCAGATTCAATACCCCCGGTGTCCGGTAGGTTTTATCTACCTTGCGTCCCAGTTCTTCCAGAAGGTTCTTCGCCTTATTGGCCTTGTCACGAAGAGGCATGTACTCCTTTTCCTTAAATTCCTGAAGATGTTTCCGCCCATCACCTGCTGTCTTCTCCGCCTGTTCCGCTGCCGTCCGGGCTTTGTCCACATCTTCCCGGGTCACCTGGTTTTCCGCGGATACGGCCGGTTCCGGATGATGCAGGGAACCGCATACAGGACAGGGCATCCCATCCTGCAGCCCTTCCGCCAGGAAAGACGCCTGTCCCCGGATAAAGCTTTCTGTCAGGGCATGTTCCACCTTGCGGGCTGTGACCGCGGTCTTTTCCACTGCCTCCTGCCTATCGGTCCTCTCTTTCAGTGTCTTTTCCAGATTCGTCAGCTGACCGGATACTTTCTCATAGGACTGACTGGCAGAAATAAAGGAGTCCACATCCGGCTTTAATGCCTCCAGGGCAGCCAGACGGTTAATCCGTGCCTGTTGCTGCGGGCGTTCCTGTTCCAGCTGTTCAAACTGCTTTTCCGCGTTTTCCCAGCCGTCTCTGGCTTCCTTCTGTTCTTTTTCCGCTCTGGCCAGGTCATTTTCCTTTGTCTTCCGGTTCATGTACAGAGTAACCAGGGCTTCCCGGTCCCCGTTTAGCGCAATGGCAGCATCTATCTTCTTCAGATCCGCCCGTTTTTGGGCCATCTCCCCTTCCTGCTTATTCAGTTCCTGTGCACGCTTCACTGCCTGTTCAAGACGGGAGAAGGATTCCGCCAGACGGGATGCCTCATTATGGTGACGGATGAATTCCTCATTTTCCCGTTCTTTTTTCTTCTGTTCTTCCTCCAGCTGCTTTATTTTCTTTCCTGCCTCATCCATCATGAGCTGCAACTGCCCTCTGTTTTCCGCATGCCGGGAAGCCAGAAGTGTCTGTACCTGACTGTGCGCCTGTTCTGCCTGTCCCTTCAGCTGAGATACTTCTTCCCTCAGCCGGTTTTCAATCAGTCCATAGCGCATAGTCCCAAAGAGTTCCTGCATGATATCCTGACGCTCTGTGGAATCCGCAAGGAGCAGCCTTCGGAAATCCCCCTGCGGAAGAAGGATAATCTGCCGGAACTGTTCCACGCCTATACCGATTAGCTCTTCAACCCGCTGCTCCACTCCTTTCGAGGCAATCTGGCGCACTACATTTCCCTTGTCATCAATTTCCGAGAAAACTGCTTTTCCTGCTTTTTCCACCGGTTTATCCGAAGGTCCGCGTTTGCGCCGCGCCAGCTGGGCAGGGCTCCTGTGCACCCGGTAGTACTTTCCGCCCAGCGCAAAATCGAATTCTACAAAAGTTTCCTCTTCCAGACCGGCATACGATGAGCGCATGTTTTCCCCAGTGCGCACATCCCCGCTGGTCCGCCCGTACAGGGCATAGCACATAGCATCCAGAATTGTGGATTTACCGGCTCCGGTAGGGCCGCAGATAAGAAACAGAGTGTGGTTCCCCAGACAGGTAAAATCCAGAACCTGTTTATGGGCATACGGTCCAAACGCACTCATAGTCAGTTTCACCGGTTTCATTGTCCCACCTCCACGTCTTTAATAATGCCTGCCATATATTTTCGTTCTTCTGCCGTCATTTCCCGCTGTCGAAACTCCTTCATAAAGGTTCCCACCATATCCAGGGAACTGATCTTATTATGCAGGGAAAAGTTTCTCTCCCCTGAATCATCCCGGGTAAGGCGGCTGGTCGTGAGCATCATAATGTTCGGATATACCGAACGCAGCCGGGACATGGCATCGATGACCGGTCCTTCATCCGTAAGGTCCGCGCGGATAAAGTCATCCAGCCCGTCTCCTTCGCCCTTCATAAGTTCATCAAATGTACCGGAAATAATGCGCACATCGTGCCGGGCCTTCAGCGGTTCAAACCGGCAGGTAACCTGCCCTTCCTTATCGATTTCCCCGACAATGACCCCTTTCTTCTGACTGGCTTCACTGAATGAGTATTTAAGAAGGCTTCCACTGTACCGGACAACTTCGCTCCCCACCTTCTGCGGTCCATGGAGATGGCCCAGGGCGGTGTAATTATACGGTGCGAAAATATCCGCGGAAATCTGTTCCGTTCCGCCGATATCCAGCGGCCGTTCTGAGTCACTGGATGTCCCTCCCGCTACATAGGCATGCGCCAGGGCCACCTTGCGTTTTCCTTCAGGAATCCCCTGAAGCTGCCAGGCAGAAAAGGCCCGCTGGGCCTCCTCATGAGTGTGAATGGAATCATCCTGCAGCAGATGACGGATAACCCCCGGGTCCGCATAGGGAAGCGGTACAAAATATACCTCGCCCCACGGGTCGGACAGGACAATAGGCTGAGTAGTAGACAGCAGTTCCCCGCACATGTACAGTCCCTGAGCCCGCAGCAGGTCCGACGCGAACGAAAGGCGTTCCGCGCTGTCATGATTACCGCTTATCACCACCATAGGTATATGGCGCCTGCCGCAGATTTCGGAAATCACATGATTGAACAGGTCCACGGCTTCTGCCGGCGGTACGGACCGGTCATATACATCGCCGGACAACAGAATCACGTCCGGCTTTTCTTCATCCACCAAGGGGATAAACTGGTGTTCAAGAAGCCATTCCTGTTCTTCGGTAAGATAATTTCCATAAAATAATTTTCCCAGATGCCAGTCCGCTGTATGAATAAATTTCATAAGCTCTCCTTTCCTCTCAGTCATTGCGCCAACTTTTCAGCATGGCAATTTCTTCCTTAAATCCGTCCAGCTCATTCGGTGTCTCCAGAATAAAGGGCAGATCCTTCAGTGCCTTATCATTGATAATCCGGGCAAAGACGTCCTTCCCCAGGGACCCCTTTCCGATTTTTTCATGCCGGTCCCTGTGACTTCCGATTTCATTCTTATCATCGTTAAGATGAACCGCCCGGAGCCTTGATAGTCCAAGTACCCGGTCAAACTGCGCAAGCACACCGGGAAGGTCTTCCTTTATATCGTATCCTGCATCATATACATGACAGGTATCCAGGCAGACACCCATCAGGTCTTTTCGTTCCACCCGGTGGATGATTTCCCCCAGTTCCTCGAACGTGCGCCCGATTTCCGTTCCCTTTCCTGCCATGGTTTCCAGCAGAAACAGCACCTGTATTCGGTCGCAGTCCAGCACTTCATTAATGCAGTCGGCAATCAGGGTGATTCCTTTCTCCACCCCCTGCTTCACATGCGCTCCCGGGTGAACATTGTACAACACCCCCGGCAAAGAGGAAATTTTCATTAAATCTTCTTTCATACTCTGACAGGCAAAACGACGTACCTCTTCCCTGGCAGAAGCCGCATTCATGGTATACGCCCCATGGCATACCACCGGGCCGAATCCATGTGCCTTCATAAACTCTCCGGCGGCCGCCATATCTTCCTCATTCACCGATGCAGATGCGCCGCTCCTCGGGTTCCTTGGGAAGAACTGAAACGTATTGGCCCCCAGAGAAGCCGCACTTTTCACCATATGGAGATAACCTGACGAAACTGACAGGTGACACCCAACAAAAAACATATCTGTTCCCTTTCTGTATATAAAGTTCCCTCCAAAAACGGGAACTGGTAAAAAGAAATTCCCTGTGGTTATTATACCTGTTTTGCCTTGATACTGTCCGGTTTATGATATAATGAAATCGCATGTATTAGTTCATCTGAACCGTTGAAAAGAGGTATCTTATGAGACATATAACCATTCGTGCTGCTCTTTGTGCACTGGCCATTACCGGATGTCTGATTCCAGCGTCCTTTGCTGAAGAACCAGCCGCTGTTTCCGCAACCCAGACTGCCAGTGAGGACAGCCAGCCTGTAGATATGACCAGCGCCCTTCTCCGCGGTCTGGAATCCACCCTCCCTACTGTAGAACAGAAGGTACAGCAGGGTGACTACGCACAGGCAGAATCCCGCCTCCGTGAGCGTCAGGCGCAGGAAGCAGCCTACAAAGAAGCGCAGGCTAAGCAGGCCGCTCAGCAGAAGGCAGCTGAAGAAGCTGCTAAAAAGGCCGCTGCCAAAGCCGCTGCCGAGGAAGCAGCCAGAAAGGCCAAGGAACCACCGTCTGTTTCCCAGCGTACAGCCTCCGGCCTCTATCAGGGCACCGCTGCTGTCAACTATGATCTGGACGGAAGCTACACGGAACAGACCTATACATCGAAGAAGGACGATGAAAACGCTCTGCGCGTAACTTACGCACGCATCGCTATCACCAATTCCACCATTTCCAAGACCGGCGGCAAATCTACCAGTCTTCAGGACACCATAGATTCCGGTCTGAACGCAGCATTCCTGGGTACTGGAAACTCCGGTACGGATATTTCCACTACTAAGATTTCCTCTTCCGCTCCCAATGCCATCGGTGCATTCAGCTACGGTAAGAGCACATTTGTACGCCTTACCGATTCCAGCGTAACCACCAGCGGCACCGGTTCTGCCGGCGTGGAAGTAGCTGGTGGCGGCAAGCTCAGCGCCATTAATACCCAGGTATCTACTTCCGGAACCAATGCTCCGGCTATCAATACAGGAACCAACGGCGGTATCATCACAGTAGAAGGCGGCTCCTATGCCACCACTGGTGCTGATTCTCCGGTTATCCGTGCCGCCGGAAGCGTTACTTCCAGCAAGTCATCCATGACTTCCGCTAAGGCAGAAGCTGTCCGTGTCATCGGGACCAACGCCGTAATTCTCTCCCAGACCGCTGTGGATAGCACCGGCGCACCGTATGGTGTCCTCATGACCAGTACCTCCAAAGAAGCCCTTTCCGCAGGAAATGCAGAATTTACCATGTCCGGTGGCAGCCTTACCAGCCATTCCGGCGATGGTATTGTGGTGACCAACACCAAAGCAACCATCCATCTCACCAATAACGCCACAATAACTCCTAAGGACGGATCTAATCTCCTGACAGTTACTGCCAATGATGGCAAGCGTGGCTGGGGATATGCAGGCTCCAATGGCGGGGAAGCGGATGTATTCTTTGATAACACTACTCTGTCCGGAAATATTTCTGTAGATCAGTATTCCCGCATGAATCTGATTCTTCAGAATAACTCCACCTTCACAGGCACAATCAATCTTACGGATAACTCAGCCGTTACCGCTAAGGCCAGTGAAATCAGAGCCGCTGCCTCTGCCGATACATCCACTGATTCCGATGCAGATACCCCATCTATCCCGGATGTAATTACCCGCAACCGCGCGGAAGTGGTCGTTGGCGCCGATTCCACCTGGAATCTTACTGCAGATGCCCACATTTCCAGCCTTATGTGCATGGGCACCATTAATTACAATGGTCATCAGATTGTACTGGCGGATGGAACGGTTATGACCGGGGCAGAAGAAACCACAGCTGAAACAGAAAACTAAATAACACAAATAAAATCCTGACGCAGTAAATGCGCCAGGATTTTTATTTCTTCTCATATGTCTTATTCCCCCTACTGACAATACATCCCCCTGGGAGTTCAAAATCTCCTGCAGCAGATATGTTTCTCCCGGTTCCCGTCCCGCCTCCGATTTTGCACATCTCCATCTGCTGCCCATGTCCTGTAAACCTGACCTACTCTGCCGGCAGACGTATTTCCTGTACCGTTGCCATATGCATTATTCCTGTATATTTTCACTGCATAAACGTCGATCTTCCGAAAAAGATATTTAATCCTTTCAGATCTTTTCGTTCCTGACAACTGACAATCATTTAGAAATTTTCGGTATATATGCATATCCATACAGGACAGAATCAACAATCTATTGTATACTGTATATATCCAGATTTGTCGTGCAATAAAACGACTGTTATTATCCCGGAGGTTATAATGTTTCATACTCCCCGAAAAGCCGCTTTATTTATTTCTGTTCTCAGCCTGCTTTCCGTCACGACGACAGGACTGTATTCGATTCACGCCGAGGAACCGGCCATGATAGCTTCCCATGAGCACCGGGAAAGCCATACCACATCCCGCGAAACGACCACCTGGAGTGAAAAAACGAGTACATCTAAAAAATCCACCAGCCACTCCACTTCCGTCAATGTACCGGATGCAGGAATCATCGCCGGAACTGTTCTTTTTTCCGGGCTGGAGAAATCCTCGCTCACTCATTTTGCAGAGGGCTATGAAGATTCTCAGCCGGCCAGCCATGGGGCCCTGGCTTCTATTCAGGACAAGAAAGGAAAATGGGGACTGGTTGGCATGGATGGCACTCTGTCCGTAGCACCTGCCTATAAGTCCATTTCCTACCAGGGGCATGGATTATTTTCCGTAACCGGCCAAAAAGGGGTAAAATATATTACCTCCCATGGCACAGTCCCGGACTCCCTTCCCCCGGTATGGGATGATTCGGCAGAGCTCATTGCCTATCGGGAAAATGGACGCTGGGGATTCAAAAATCCACAGGGCCATGTGGTTATTACCCCCAGATACAAAGATGCGTATACCAATTTCTATGAAGGAATTGCCTTTGTCAAAGATGAAGACGGTCATAAGATAGCCATCAACAATAAGGGAAATTTCCTGTTTGAAGCACCTTATGATGCCATTTACCCTTTCCACAATGGTCTGGCCGAAATAAGAAGGAATGTGCACTCCTTCAGCTGGAGCAGTCTGGCCGGTGCTGCTGTGATTGGCTCTCTCACTAATGCTCATTATGATGAAGATGCAGACTATGGACTATCCCGGAAGGACATAAAACGAGGGTATATCAATACTCAGGGACAGGAAATCTTTGACAGCCGCAGTGATTCCGTGTATCCTATGACGCCTTATGGTACCTTCATCCGGGACAAGGGCCAGATTCGATTTGCTGACCGCAGTGGAAAAACAATTTTCGGACCTGGACCATACGATGTGGACGATACCACCTTCGCCATGAAGGAAGGTCTCGCTGCACTGGAAAATGACCAGACGGATAAGATGGGTGCCATCAGCCTGGTTACCGGGGAGACCGTAATTCCTTTCGCTTATGATGAAGTTCGTTTCCTTGGGAGTGACCGGGTGGAACTGGACACAGGAAATACGCATGTCCTGGCCAGCGTTTCCACCGGCAGAGCCATCATAAGTCTCCCGGAAGACAGCGATATACTCCCGTTTGGAAATCAGTCGGTTACCTGGGTAATCGGTGATGATAAAAAGGATTTTACCCTGCTTTCTGTGGACGGCCAGACACTGGCACACTTTACAGGAAATCAGATTAAGGAGGTCACCCCGTTCCACCATGGGTTCTCCCGCGTAAAGACTGACATGGGCACCGGTCTGATGGATGAAACCGGAGCCTGGGCACTCCCACCGCAGTATCGTACCATTCACTTCTACAGCTAATCTCCTACTCTGTTCCGAGCAGAAGGGCGAGAATATACTTCACATATTCTCATCCTTCTGCTTTTTTGCTGTCTCGTCCGACTCATTCCTTACCATATTCATTTAAGCTATGGATAAGCACAGAATATATATATACATTGACATAGTCAGCCTGAAAAACCATACTATGAAATATTACAGAAATTGCAGGGTTCTCTCAGAGGACCAGAAAGGTGATAATATATGACTCAGCTCAGCAATCGTTCCGCTCATTTTTCAGATTCCGTAATTCGCCGTATGACCCGGGTAGCCAGTCAGTATGGCGCTGTCAATCTTTCCCAGGGATTTCCGGATTTTGCCCCACCGATAGAAATTACCAACCGGCTTGCCGAGGTTGCCCATACGGGACCTCATCAGTATGCCATTACCTGGGGCGCTCAGAATTTCCGCGAAGCTCTGGCCAGAAAGCAGAAGCATTTTTCCGGCATTTCCTATGACCCGAACAGCGAAATCACAGTCACCTGCGGAAGCACAGAAGCTATGATGGCGGTTATGATGGCCATCATCAACCCGGGTGATAAGGTGGCCATTTTCTCCCCGTTCTATGAAAACTATGGAGCTGACACCATCCTCACTGGCGCCCAGCCGGTATACATTCCTCTTGTGCCGCCGGATTTCCACTTCGACGCCAACCAGCTGGAAGACGCTTTCCGCCAGGGAGCTAAGGCACTGATTCTCTGCAATCCATCTAACCCATGCGGCAAGGTATTTACCAGAGAGGAACTTCTGGTCATTGCCGACCTGGCAAAGAAATACGATGCATACGTGGTAACCGATGAAGTATATGAACACATTCTCTATGCTCCGCACAAGCATGTATATATGGCTTCTCTTCCAGGCATGAGAGATCGCACCATTGTATGCAATTCCCTGTCCAAGACGTATTCCATCACCGGATGGCGTCTGGGATATGTTCTGGCCAACCCTGAAGTGACTGACCGGGTAAAGAAGGTACATGACTTCCTTACGGTTGGTGCTGCCGCGCCGCTTATGGAAGCCGCAGTAACCGGCCTGAATTTCGGGGATGACTACTACCGGGACCTGCAGGCTCATTACACCCATATGAAGAATCTTTTCGTAGGCGGGCTGAAAAATCTGGGATTTACCGTCACAGAACCGCAGGGTGCCTACTATGTGCTCATGGACGTATCGGAATTCAACGTTCACGATGATTATAAGTTCGCCGAATGGATGACCCGGGAAGTCGGAGTCGCCACCGTTCCAGGCTCCAGTTTCTTCAAAGAAGATGTACACAATTTCGTCCGCTTCCACTTTGCAAAACAGGACGCTACATTAAACGAAGCACTGAACCGCCTGGAATCCCTGAGAGAAAAGGCAAAGGGCGTTCATTCTTTCTAACCTCTGAATTCTGTCTTTCAGCAAAAAAGAGAAGCTCCCCAACCCATAGGGAGCTTCTCTTTTTTATGCCTTCCCGGCCATTATTCTTTTTCCTGGTCTTCCTGTTTTGTCTCCGGCTTTGGCTGTACGGTGACCAGCACCTTATCAATTCGACGGTTATCACAGTCCACAATCTCAAAGGTATATGGGCCATAGGTAATTTTTTCTGCTTCCTTCGGAATATATCCAAACCGATAAGTCAGAAAACCGCCAAGTGTCTTATAGTAATCTTCCGCTTCGCCAGGAAGTTCATCTTCAATATGGAAATAGTTCCTGAAATCATCAATGGTGCAGAGTCCTTCCACGAGCCAGGAATGTTCATCCCTCTGCAGGATCTTATTCTTTTCTTCTTCCACATCTTCCTGATCCCCGGGAACATCGCCCAGTATCTGTTCCAGCACATCATGCAGAGTGACCATGCCGGTGAGAATACCATATTCATCAATGACCATGGCCTCATGTGTACCCTGTTTCTTAAATGTACCGAGCACCTTATCCAATGTCAGTGTTTCCGGAATCAGCACCGGTTCATACAGGCACTTCTTTATGGATTCCTTAAGAGGCCAGCGCCCCTGGCTCTGATGCTGATCCAACAGGATATCTGTGGTAGTTACCAGCCCGCAGAATTTATCCAGTGAACCTTCTCCCACCAGCAGGCGGTAATGTTCATTTTCTTCCAGCTCTGTCCACAGCTTCTCATCGCTGTCTTCCAGGTCCAGCCATTTCAGTTTGCTTCTCGGCGTCATACAGTCTTCCGAGGTGAGGTCGTTCATCTGGAATACCCGGTCAATAATTTCCGGTTCTTCCTTATCAAATGTCCCCATGCGGGCGCCCTGATGGAGAAGCACCATGATTTCATCTTCAGAAACCGGCTTTTCCCCGGACATATGAATACCCAGGGCGGAAACCACCACCTTGGTGGACCAGGAGCAGAAGGAAACTACAGGTTTAAATGCAGTGGAAATCCAGATCATGGGGCGTGCTACGACGCAGGCCGCCTTTTCCGGAATAGCGATGGCAATCCACTTGGGTACCAGTTCCCCGATAATCAGAGAAAAATAGGTAACCAGCGCCATGACAATAAACAACGCCAGGCCGCTGGCATACGGACGCACCGCGGGAAACTGTTCCAGAAATCCGGCTACCGGTCCGGACAGGGATGCTCCGGAAAACATACCGGTAAGGATACTGATGGTCGTAATACCTACCTGAATAGTGGAAAAAAGTTCTTCTGTGTGATGGGAAACTTCCAGCGCTGCCAGCGCATTCTTATTTCCGTCCTTTGCCAGTTCTGCCAGTTTGGTCTTTCTGGCCCCCACAATGGCGATTTCCGCCAAGGAACAGAATCCGTTCGCCAGCACAAGAAGAATCAATACTAGTAACTCGGGCCATAAAGGGCCTCCACTTTCCATAAAAGAAATAACCTCCTATATACAACTATAATTATCAGTATTTGTAATTATACCATAAGCAACATACAAACTAAACCGCAGTTCATTTTCATAATCTCCCGACCATGTGCAAAAAAGGCGGCCTCCCGGTTATACAGGATGATCCGTCTTTTGCTTTTACACTATATCTTTATTTAAAGGCCTGATGGATTGCGTCCAGCATCTGCCGCAGCACTTCTTCCGGATTTCCCCGGTTATCAATGATGATATCCGCTGAATCCCGGTAAGCCTTCCGGCGTTCCCGGTACAGGTCAAACACTTTCTGCGGCCCGTCCTTAAGGAGCGGCCGGGTCTCCACTTCCACATCGTTAACGATGTCGTCCACCGGCCGGTCAATAAGAAGTATCAGCCCGTTCCGACGAAGATTCTCTACGTTCGCGGTCCGTTTCACCACGCCGCCTCCGGTGGAAATTACGATGCCTTGTCTGTCTGCCAGTTCCCGGATAGTCCGTTCTTCCGCATCCCGGAATGCCTTCTCGCTTTCCGCGAAGAAGCTGGAAATTGTCCGTCCTTCCCGCTCTTCCAGATAATCATCCGCATCCACAAAGGGGCGGTTCAGTTCTCTGGACAGCGCACGGCCAAACGTGGTTTTACCGCTTCCCGGCATGCCGATAAGTACTATATTTTTCATGACATCATTTCCTTTACTATGGCCTGCACGGTGTCCTCGGAAATTTCCCGGTCCATCCATATTTCCTCCGCTGCTACCGCCTGCATAACCAGCATATACATACCGTTTATCCTGTCGCCCCGGGCATCCTTCAGAAGCTGTGTTTCCGCCGGATTGTAGATAATATCCACCACCTTGGGGAATCTGGCAGTTATCTCTGCCGGTACCGGGGATACGCCCATATGAGGATACATCCCCACCGGGGTCGCGTTCATCAGAAGCCACGGATTGGGTGCAGAAGGAACCCAGTCGTATCCGCGGATGACCGCGTGCCGCGCTCTGGCAAATGCCTCAAATTCGCTGTCTATATGGTCCGGATGCCGGCTGATGACAGCGATATCTGCCGCCCCTTCATCAGCAAGACACTGAATAATGGCCCGGGAAGCCCCGCCATGTCCCAGCACAATGGCTGAGCGCCCTTTCACATCGCAGTGAATGCGTGCCAGTGTCCGCTTAAATCCGGTGTAATCCGTATTATATCCTGTGAGACGTCCATTTTTTCTGGCAATAGTATTTACTGCCCCGATAGTCTTTGCTTCCGGGGACAGTTCATCCAGAAAGGGAATGACCGCCACCTTATAGGGGATGGTTACGTTAAGTCCATCATAGGAGGCCAGCAGCCGGGGCAGCCGTTCTTTCAGCTTTTCCTCCGGCACTTCCAGGAGCTCATACGTGGACTGGCACCCTTCCTGTCGAAACAGCGACTCATGTATTTCCGGGGACATACTGTGCCCCAGCACTTTGCCAAGCAATCCCAGTTTCATGATTCCTCCTTATGTGAATAGGATGGATAATTACCAAGAATCTTAAAATATGTACTCATGGACTCAATGCCTTTCAGTGTCTGCGCATTGGCAGGGTCTTTCAGTCGCCCGGTGACATCGATATGAAAAAAATATTCGAATGGCTTGCCCTTGATGGGACGTGACTCCAGATGCGTCATATTCATACCGCCGTAGAAAAAATATCCCAGCACATGATAGAGTGCCCCCGGTTCGTGGCGTACAGATAATACCAGAGTAATCTTATCCGCATCATCAGCAATTTCCATGGCCGGTCCAATGATAAAAAACGGGTATAGTTGCTGCTGTTGAATGCAATCGTATCCTTCAGTACCTGAAGCCCATAGAGACGACCGGCCGTCCGGCTGGCCACAGCGGCCTGGTTCTTCTTTCTTTCTCTGGCTACCTTTTCCGCGCTCTGCGCTGTGGAAAAATAAGGCTGCTGCTTCCAGTTCCTCTTCTCCATAAAGAATTCCCTGCACTGGGCAAACCCCTGCGGATGAGAATACACCGTATCGATATCATCCAGTGTGACCCCCGGGACACCGAGCAGCACATGCTCAATCTTCACCATCTGCTCTCCCACAATGGCGCAGTCGTAATGCTGGATCAGATCATATACTTCCGTAATGCCGCCGGTGGATGAATTTTCCATGGGCACTACCCCATAATCCGCCTGACCTTCCCGTACCGCTTTCACCACATCTTCAAACAGAGGACAGAAAATGACTTCCTTTTCCCTGTTTCCAAACTGTTTTTCCATGGCTTCATAGGTGTAGGCACCTCTGGCTCCATAGCAGGCTACGCGCAGTTTTTTATTTCCCATAGGACAGCCTCCTGTCAGTAAGGAGACGGTCCAGTACCACCAGAGCGGCTGCATTTTCAATCACCGGGATGGCCCGTGGCACAATGCACGGGTCATGGCGTCCGCCCACAGAAAGCAGGGTATCTTCCTTTTTCTCAATATCCACCGTATGCTGCCGTTTACCGATAGAGGCAGTAGGCTTCACTACCGTCCGGAACAATACCGGGGCTCCGCTGGTGATCCCACCCAGGATCCCACCATTGTGGTTAGACAAACTTTCCACCCGGCCGTCATGATAATGCATGGCATCGTTGGCCTGTGAGCCATATAAACGGCTGAACCTGAATCCATCACCAAACTCCAGGCCCTTTACCGCAGGGATAGAGAACATCATATGGGCCATGCAGCTTTCCAGGGAATCAAAGAACGGGTCTCCAAGTCCTGCAGGAAGTCCGCAGAGGATGCATTCCACAATGCCACCGGTAGAATCTCCTGCTTTCTGCGCCGTCAGTATCTGTGCTTCCATCGCCTGTCCGGCTTCTCTGTCCAGCACAGGAAGTCTCATAGAATCCAGAGATTCCAGTACCTGACGGTCTTCCCCCATGGGATTAAACGGCCGGTCACTGATTCCATGAATGTCCAGCGCATGAGCCCCAGCATAAATACCTTCCTTCTCAAGGACCTGCCGGGCAATGGCTCCAGCGAAGGTAAGAGGCGCCGTGATACGGCCAGAGAAATGACCGCCGCCTCGATAATCATTATATCCATGATATTTTACATATCCGGTATAATCCGCATGTCCCGGGCGCATCTTGCTCATCAGTTCTCCATAATCCCTGGAATGCTGGTTTTCATTCCGAATTTCCATGGCCAGCGGTGTACCTGTGGTATACCCATTAAAGTATCCCGACAGTACAGTAAAACTGTCCTTTTCCTTTCTTGGTGTTGCCAGCGGGGAACTTCCCGGGGCGCGGCGTGCCATTTCCTTCTTTACCCGCTCCCAGTCAATAGCAATGCCAGGAGGCAGTCCATCGATAACCGCACCGATGCCCGTGCCATGAGACTCCCCAAACAGAGTCACCCGTATGGTTTCTCCCCAGGTATTACTCATAATTGCATTGTCCTCCTGTCTTTACAAAATCATCCCAGAAACGCGGATAGGATTTTCTCACACTGTCGGCTCCGTCGATAGTAAGCCGTCCCTCAATAGCGGGAGATATGGAAGCCAGCGCCATAGCTATACGGTGATCATTCCATGAGGAAACGACGCCGCCATGAAGCGGCACCCCTCCATGAATTACCAGTCCATCTTCCTTTTCTTCCACTCTGGCTCCCAGGCGGGAAAGTTCCACCGCCATAGCATGCAGCCGGTCGCATTCCTTGAGGCGTACCCTTTCTGCGTGAACGATTTCCGTGGTTCCTTCACTGACCGCTGTCAGCGCCGCCATAACCGGCACCAGATCCGGTACATTTTCCGCATCCATGACAATGCCGTGAAGCCGGCTCTTTCCGGCGTACAGACCTTCACCGGTTTCCTCAATGCATCCGCCCATACGGCGAAGCAGGGAAACGATGGCCTTATCCCCCTGGAGGGAATCCATGGACAGTCCTTTAAGTGTGATTGGCCCACCCAGAAGCCCGGCTGCCAGCCAGAAGGCTGCCTGCGAAAAATCCCCTTCCACAGCAAAGTTTCCGGCCTTATAAGTCTGATTACCCGGAATCTCGTACTGTCCCCTTCCGGCTTCATTCACCGTAATGCCATGCCGGGCCAGAGTATCCAGCGTCATCTTTACATAACTTTCTGACTCCAGCGGCGTGGTGCTGACCAGGCGGGAATTCCCTTCAAGCAGCGGCAGGGCAAACAGCAGCCCGGTGAAAAGCTGGGAGCTTACATTTCCTGACAGGGCATACGTCCCCGGCAGCAGCTGCCCTTTTACATACAGCGGCAGTCCGTTCTTCCCCTTCCAGGTAATCCCTTTTTCATCAAATATCTGATAGTACGGCGAAAGGGGCCGTTCAGCCAGCCGTCCTTCGCCGGTATAGGTCATTTCATTGCCCGAAACGAGTCCCAGCGGGATAAGGAAACGGAGTGTGGATCCGGATTCGCCCGCATGAGCCGTCACCGGTTTTCCCTGTGCCTTCAAACCTCCCTTTATCAGGAGTGTCGTCCCCTCTGTCCCTTCCTGCCTCTGGATACTGGCTCCCAGGAGGGAAAGTATGCGCACGGTAGCCTCAATATCCTGAGACCAGCTTACTCCGGTAAGCCGGCTCTCCCCATGAGCCAGTGCCGATGCGATGATTTCCCGATGGGTCATACTTTTAGAGGAAGGAATCCGGATCTGCCCTTCCAGGCGTGTTGGCGTAATGGTCACCTTCATACGGCATTCTCTCCTGTCACAATATAGCGGGGAAGTTCATCCGTAGATACTGGAAGAAGTTCTGATTCGCCAATACGGGGAACCGTCACCAGGGTAATCCGGTTTCCTCTCCGTTTCTTATCATGCATGATTTCCGGAATCAACTTTTCTGCCTCCACAGGCACAGATACCGGTAAAGACAGTTTTTTCAGTACCCGGCAGATACGCTCTGTCGTTCCCTCTTCTGTAAGTCCCAGCTGCTCTGTCCTGGCGGTGAGGAGGGCCATACCGATAGCCACGCCTTCTCCATGGGTATAGGTCTTATATTGGAAATACCTCTCCACCGCATGACCTATGGTATGTCCGAAATTCAGTATCTGCCGGATATTCTGCTCTTTTGCATCCGCTTCCACCACCCGGGCCTTCTGCTGCACACTGGCACAAATGATGTCTTCCATATGGGCTTCCAGGTCCGCTTCGTTTTCCATAGATTCAAACAGAGAAAACAAACGGCGGTCCCCAATGCATCCATACTTTACCGCTTCGGCCAGTCCATCATGAATAAACCGGGCCGGCAGCGTGCTGAGTAAATCCGGATCAATGAAGACTCCTCTGGGCTGATAGAAAGCCCCGGCCAGGTTCTTTCCAGCCGGCAAATCTACTGCCACCTTTCCCCCCACTGAACTGTCAATCTGCGCCAGTATGGTGGTAGGAACCTGAAAGAATGGAATGCCACGCATGTAGGATGCTGCTGCATAACCACCCAGATCACCAGGCACACCGCCGGACAAGGTCACCAGGGCATCTTTACGTGTCATTTCAAAATCGGCCATAGCATTGAGCACATCGCCAAATACAGAAAGATTCTTGTTCGTTTCTCCTGCCGGTATGGTGATAATCCGAACGGTAAATCCGGCGTCTTCCAGAATTTTCCGGAATCTGTCCCCATAGAGAGGCCCTACATGGTCATCAGTGACCACGGCGATTTTCTCCGCATCAGTAAGACGGCGTATCTTTCTTCCCGTATCTTCCAGAAGTCCCCTCCGGATTTCCACGGTATATGAATCTTTCCCAAGATATATATCAACGGCTGCCATGATGTATCATTTCCCTTCTTCTTCTCCGGGCCTCTGTGAAGAACTCACAAAGCGCTTCCGCATCCTCTGCCTCCAGCGCTTGCCTGAGCTTGCAAAGAGACTCCTGAAAAGAGTCCATTTCTGCTAAAATCTTATCCCGGTTTGACAGGAACAGGCTTGTCCAGAGCCGGCCATTTATATCTGCCACCCGTGTGGCATCCGTAAAGGAACCTCCGATAAACATTCCGGTATCCTTCTCATAAGATTCACTGTTCATCAGAGAAGCCGCCACTGCATGTGGGAGACCGCTGGTGTAAGCGATAAACCGGTCATGTGCTTCGGAGGTTACCTGCGGAACATGCCGCGCCCCCAGGGCTCTGGCCAGCTCTGCAATGAGTGCCAGGTTTTCCGGCTTATTTTCCTTTTCCGGAATCAGCACATAATTACAGTCTCTGAATATGGTTCCGTCAGCCTGAGACAGACCGGCGCCTTCCCGACCACACATAGGGTGGGCCTGCACAAAATCCATGCCCGGAGGAAGCAACTCCCGTATAAGGGGCCAGGTGTGATCCTTGACTCCGGCAATGTCGGTGAGTACCGCTCCAGCCTTCAGCCAGTCTGCATGTTCCCTCAGAAACGCCAGCGTACCTTTCACCGGTGTGCAGAAAATCACAATCTCTGCCTTTTTAAGATCTTCCGGATCAATCGACTGCACAATTCCCATAGTAAGTGCCCGTTCTGCAGTCTCCACTGTCCGGTTGAACCCGATGACAAAGCATCCCAGCTCAGTGAGTCGTTCTGCAAAAGAACCTCCCATCAGCCCCAATCCGATAACGGCAACCGGCCTGTTATTAAAGTCACTGTTCATAGTCATCCACCTGTTGTAATGATAGCACGGGTCATACGACACCGTATATCTCTCCATTTACAAAACAGGGCGCCTGGTTAAGACGCCTTGTTTTTTTCCGAACCGATTATAATTCTCTGCCCACAATAGGAGCCAGCTGTCTTAACCGGCCCATAAGGTGGTCAAAGGTTTCCGGAGTAATGGATTCTGCCCCATCACACCATGCGTGTTCCGGATCATTATGAACTTCACACATAATACCATCTGCACCAGCAGCAATGGCTGCCATGGCCATGTCTTCTACCATCCAGCGATGGCCGGTAGCATGGCTTGGATCTACAATGACCGGCAGGTGGCTTCTTCGCTTAACTACCGTAACGGCGGACAAATCCAGAGTATTTCTTGTCGCCTTTTCAAAGGTGCGGATACCGCGTTCGCAGAGAATGACATTCTGGTTGCCTTCCGACATGATATATTCTGCACTCATGAGCCATTCATCAATAGTAGCGGAGAGGCCGCGCTTTAACAGTACCGGCACATTGAGACGACCTACCGCACGAAGCAAATCGAAATTCTGCATATTTCTTGCCCCAATCTGAATCAGATCCACCTTCTTTTCCAGGAAGGTCCCAATCTTATCTGCACTCATCAGCTCAGTAACTACTGGCAGCTGTACATCCTTAGCCGCTTCAATGAGCATATCCAGTCCCTTTTCCCGGAGTCCCTGGAAAGAGTATGGAGATGTTCTGGGCTTGAATGCGCCACCACGCAGAAGAGATGCGCCGGAATTCTTAACTGCCTGTGCCACGGTATGAATCTGTTCCGGAGTTTCAATGGAACATGGTCCGGCCATAACCACCAGCTTCTTTCCACCTACTTTGACCCCGCTTACATCAATAATGGAATTCTGCGGATGGAAAGAACGACTTGCACGCTTGTATGGTTCCTGTACTCTCATTACTTTTTCTACCCATTCATTACCAAGGAAATCGCGTTCATCCAGCTTGAATGTATCTCCGATAAGCCCGAGTACTACCTTACTTTCCCCCTGGCTGCGGGACACTTTGAATCCTCTGTTGTTCAACTCAGTTTCCAGATTTTCCACTGCTGTGAGCGGTGCTTTCTGCTTCATAACGATAATCATAAAATCCTCCTCTGCCGGTTAAGGCGCCTTCAATACTACACTTTACTTCAGATATGAAACTCTAACCGCTCATTATTACAAGCCCATCCTTACAAAAAAAGCAGGCTCGCCTGAGCCTGCTTTTCTTAAAACGATACGATTCTATCTGAAAAGACCATGTGACTCAGCACGTAACGGGTATGCAAAAAATCCGAAGCCATAAAAATAGCTCCAGTCATAGTTTACGTATGCAAGTCCCATAGTATTCATTGGCTGTGTCATCATAATCTCTCCTTTCCTGTTAGAGTTACAGTAAGTATAGATACTCTTGAATTTGTTATCAAGAGAGAAAATCAAAAAATGTGCAACGCTCATACTCATGGACCATAAACCTCATATCAGGCCTGCCTTCCATCAGCAAGAGATTAAGGATTTGAAAGCAGGAAGGATGAAACGTTATCCTTTCTCCACCAGAACAGAAATACCATTTTCAAATCGGTGCAGATTTGCCGGAAAAACCCGATGGGTGCAAAAACGACTTCCATTTAGAATCGGAAGTCGTTTTTTGCTTTTTATATAAGACGATATTCGCAGAATCCGCCCCTTGCAATTCCCGGAGAATTGCACAACCCAGTCTGAAGATTGTTAAGACACAACCTTATGCGCCAAAGGCTCATACAGTCATGCGAATTTCTTCAGAACTCGTCCCCCATGAGCGCCAGCGTATTCACTCAGTATCCCAGCTTTTCCAGCCACTGATTCAGGTCTTCCGCTTTCTTTGGAGTGTTTATAAAATAATGATTCTTAATCTGCGCCCCCGGAGCATGTATCTCCAGATCTGACAGACTCTGTTCCATATCCCCTTTCGGTGAGCCGGCCACCGGAATCAGGTTCACACCGGTAAGATTGGTTTCCTGCAGGAAGGTAAATACCGGCATCGGCATAGTACCCCACCAGATCGGATAGCACAGGAATACGGTCTTATAGCTGTTGGCATTGGGAATCTTTGTGGCAATAGGCGGCAGAGTGTGGTTAACTGCTTCTTCTCTGGCAGCCTGCATAGCCTGTTTAAGGTCCACCGGGAACGGAACCTGACGGCGGATTTCCACTATGCGTCCTCCGGTCTTGCTGGCAATAGCTTCTGCCACATGCCCCATAATATCGGAATCCGAATAATACACGATGAGCACATTCGGATCTTTCACTGTTTCTTCACTGGCCGTCTGTGTTTCTACTTTTCCCAGACTGCATGCCGTGAGCACTACCGACAAACATACCGCTAATATGATGGTTATCCATTTTTTCATAAGCCTGCCCCCCCTGACTGCCATTTCCAATCTGCCTGTATATTGTTTCACTTATTATCTTACACCAACCGGAGCTATTTCATAATAGGGGGCTGACTGTTTTTTTCTGATTTCTTTGCTTTTTCCTTCAGTTCCTGTTCCACCCACAGGCCCCGTCGGATTGCTCTTTCTCCAAATTGTTCCTGCAACGCATCCACCACGGCCGCTGCCTTTCCCTTCCTGTCACAGCTTTCACTAAAAAGATTCATCATCCCTTCCCCTTCCACAAGACGGGATGCGGTCACCCCGATAAGCCGGACGCCTTCGCTGAGCGGAATCCGCTGAAGGAGAATCCTGGCCGCCTTTTCAATATCCTCTGCCAGCCGGGTGGGTTCGCTCAGTGTCATAGACCGGGTAAGCGTGCGGAAGGAAGCAAAACGCACCTTCAATGTCACTGCCTGTCCGGACAATCCCTTTTTCCGGAGCCTTCTGGCTACCACATCACTGTGCAACGCAATCTGGCGTTCTATCTCCGCCCTGTCAAAGATATCTTTCTCCATTGTCGATTCATCACCAATGGACTTGACCTCCCGCTCCGCTTCCACGGGACGGAAATCAATGCCCAGGGCCAACTGATGAAACAGCACCGCCTGATTCCCCAGCACTTTTCGTAGCCGAGATACCGGCGCATTCTGCATATCCCCTATGGTCTCAAATCCCATCTGCTGTAGCCGACGGGCCGTCACCGGCCCTACACCCCATAGTTTCCGCACCGGAAGCGGAGCCAGAACCGCCCGCGCCCTGCCATAGGGAATGATGAACAGCCCGTCAGGCTTTCCCATATCGCTGGCCATCTTAGCCAGAAATTTGTTCGGCGCAATGCCTACCGATGCCACCAGACCGGTTTTCTCCCTGATTTCCGCCTTAATCGCCCTTCCAATAGCTCCCAGTGTCCTGTATTGACTTCCCATACCTGAAATGTCCATAAATGCCTCATCCAGCGCTATTGGCTCAATAGCCTCTGCATAATGAAGCATAATGGCATGAATCTCATCCGATATGGCATGATACACCTCAAAACGGGGTTCCACAAAAATCCCATCAGGACACCGGCGCTTTGCCCCGCTGATGGACATGGCGGAATGCACACCATAAGCCCGTGCCTCATAAGAAGCCGTAGCGGCCACACTCCGTTTCCCCTTTCCTCCCACAATGACAGGCTTGCCTCTCCATTCCGGATGATCCCTCTGTTCCACCGACGCATAGAATGCATCCATATCCACGTGCATAATCCACCGCCTGTGTCCTGCCATTCTTCATCACCTCATTCAGTAGTTCCAGTTTCTCGGTACATAAATATCCTTATACAGGGAAATGGCCCGATTGTCAGTCAGCCCGGAAATATAATCAGCCACCGCCCGACTGAGACTATCTGCACAGCGGATAAACTTTTCCGGCAGTTTCTCCTCATGTTTCATGAAATAATGGTACAGACAGGTCACTACATGATATCCCCTTTCCCTGTCAGGAATCATCACCGGAGCAATATACACATTGTCAAACATAAACTGCCGGAGAAGAAGAAGTGTCCTGTCCCCTTCTTCAGACATACACAGCGTCGTTCCCGTCCGGGAATGGGCAATAAGATCCATAACCATGGACGTAATCATTTCCGAATGGGTACGCCCGAATCTCTCCTGCACCTCTTGCGGCAAATCATCGGCAGTAAGGAGTCCGCAACTTTCCGCATCATCAAAATCATGGCACAGGTAAGCTATGCGGTCTGCATATTTTACCAGCCGGCCTTCCATAGTCCGGGCCGGTTCTGTGCCGGTATGGTGCAGAATACCATCTCTTACCTCCCGGGTCAGGTTCAGTCCTTTCCCATTCTTTTCCAGGTGTTCCACAATCCTCACGCCCTGTTCATTATGCCGGAAATGACCGCATGCATCATTCAATGCGGATTCCCCTACATGACCAAACGGCGTATGTCCCAGGTCATGGCCCAGGGCGATAGCCTCTGTGAGATCTTCATTAATCTGAATGGCTCTGGCCACAGTTCTGCCAATCTGCGCCACTTCCAGCGTATGGGTCATGCGGGTTCGGTAATGATCTCCTTCCGGTGCAATATAGACCTGTGTCTTATGCTTCATGCGCCGGAAAGAATTACTGTGCAGAATTCTGTCCCGGTCCCGCTGAAACGCTGTGCGCACCGGGCATGGTTCTTCTTCCCTGTCACGGACTGCATTCACTGCCAGGGCCGCTTCCGGGCGGAGAATCCGCTTTTCCAGGTTTTCCCATCGTTCACGAATAGACATGAAGTACCTCCCTTATTCAGACTATATACGGCTCTTTTCCGGGAAAAGCCGTTTTTGATCATAAAAGAAATAACCGCGCCACAAAGGCGCGGTTGTCTCAGTTCCCGAAAATATCCTTTCCATCTTTGCCGTTAGCCGGTTTATCCTTACTGTATTTCACATAACGACATATGCATTTATCCTTCAGTCTGTACAGTTTCGGGATAAAGTCAAGAAGATTTTCGAATGTGGATTCATTTATGGAATATTTGGTCCAGAGTCCATCACGGCGTGCATTGACAACCTTTGCCTCAATCAGAATCTTCATATGATAGCTCAACGTGGACTGAGACAGGGTAAAGTTACTCAGAATATCTCCGGCAGACATCTCCCTGCATGAAAGCATATCCACGATGCAGAGCCTGGTTTCATCAGACAGTGCTTTAAAAACCACGGCATAATCTTTGTAATATAATTCCTGAGCCATTCTGCTAACCTCTTTGCTTTAGTTCTACAACATTGATATCTATCAATATAGCATATCGAAAATCTTGACCTTTGTCAATTTCAGCCCATCAGAAAAAGGAGGCACAGGCCTCCTTTTTCTCAGTATTTATTGCCATACAGCTGTTTGTTCTTTTCTATGATTTCGATAATCCGGGATGCGGTTTCTTCAATCGCTTTGTTGGATACATCGATAACCATGCAGTGCAGTCTCCGCATGACCTCTTTGGCATACATCAGTTCTTCCTGAATCCGGGACAGATCGGTGTAATTGGCCGAACCAGAAAATCCCAGTGCCTTGATGCGTTCCGTACGTATGGTATTAAGCTTAAACGGATCAATGATAAGCCCAATAACCTTGTACGGCGGTACTTCAAATATTTCCGGTGGAATCGGTACTTCCGGAACCAGCGGAAGGTTGGCTGCCTTATAGGACTTATTAGCCAGATACATGGAAAGTGGGGTCTTGGATGTACGGGAAACCCCTACCAGCACCACATCGGCCTTTTTGAAACCGGATGGGTTCTTTCCATCATCATATTTTACAGCGAATTCAATGGCTGCCACACGCTTGAAATATTCCTGATCCAGACGGTGGATAATGCCAGGTTTCATACGTGGACGGCTGTCAGTCACATTGGACACCATGTTCAGCATAGGCCCCAGAATATCCACATACTGCACATGTTCTTCTCTGGCAATCTTTTCAAAGCTCTCCCGAAGTTCCTGGGATACCAGGGTATGACATATGACACCGCCATTGGAAGCTGCTTCTTCAATGACATTGCGAATCTGTTCCGTATGTCTGACAAAAGGAATACGCACAATATCCATGGCATCCTGATCAAACTGGCTGATTGTCGCCTTTGCCACTTTTTCGGCAGTTTCTCCGATGGAGTCAGAAACTACATACAGCGTTTTGGTCTCGCTCATAATTATCTGCCCTTGCCCTTCCCAAGCTTAAGGAACAAACGGGTAATGTTGGTCTTGGACAAACGTCCGCAGAGCGCATATTTCTTTACCCCGTTGTCTTCTTCTATCGTGACGACCGGGAGGCAGTCAATTTCAAAGTCGATGAGCTTCTGAGCCACATCCACCATGCTTTCCTCCGGTGTAGCAAAAATCATCTTTGACTTGGATGTCATAACCATGGAAATCGGCATACTCTGCAGATTTTCTCTGCCCATTGCCGCCTTCAGCAAATCCTTACGGGATACAACGCCCTGTACATCATCCTGTGTACCAATGAAGACGGTACCGATGTCCCTTGTGAACAGGAGTACGGCTGCATCATATGCACTGGCGGTTACCGGTACAAGGGCCGGTTTGGACATGCATTCTGCAGCAGTACATTTCCGTATTTCCATAGCTGCCGGATCCTCTCCGCCTCCAAGGTAGTAATACCCCAGACGACGACGTGCGGCAATGATTTCTCCGGACAGTAAGACCGCCAGATCTCCACGCAGTGCACTTCTGGTTACATGAAGACGTTCTGCGATCTGTTCTCCTGTAATGGGGCCATTCTCACGGACAATATCCGTAATTTCTTTCTGTCTTTCTGTAAGTCGCATTGTCTCAACTCTCTTTCTTAAGCCCCATGCAGGAGCTCATATCTGTTTTACTCAAATTACAACAAAGCCGGAACTACACCGTAATGTAGTTCCGCTTCGTCATGAGGAAGTCTGTCCTTCCTGCTTATCCTGTTTACCAGGTGTAATCTTCTACTTCCTTGATTCCGCGGCCGGTAGCTGCATCCAGCATAAGTCTCTGTTCAATGCGTGCAGCATTTCTCTTGGTTGCCTTAACCATATCCGGGTTTACGGATACATAGTCAATGCCACTCTTAATGAGGAATTCAGTGAATTCTGGATATACGGACGGAGCCTGTCCGCAGATGGAAACGGTCTTTCCATCCTTGTGCGCAGTAGCAATGAGGTGACGGATAGCTCTCTTCACTGCCAGGTTGCGTTCATCAAAGAGGGCAGATACGGTGTCATTGTTTCTATCGCATCCCAGAAGCAACATGGTCAGATCGTTGGAGCCGATAGAATAGCCATCTACGAACTGATTGAACTGATCAGCCAGAATGATGTTGGCCGGAATTTCTGCCATGAGGAACAGCTTGAAGTCCGGACCGCGAACCAGGCCTTCTTCTCTCATAATGCCGGTTACCAGTTCAGCTTCCTTTACCGTACGGCAGAATGGAATCATGCAGTTCAGGTTCTTCAGGCCGAATTCTTCGCGAACCTTGCGTACAGCCTTCAGTTCCAGACGGAATGCTTCGGTGTACTTCGGATCATAGTAACGGGAAGCGCCTCTCCAGCCGAGCAGGTCAGCCGGTTCTACTGGTTCATACTTATCGCCACCCTTGAGGTTTCTGTATTCACCGGACTTGAAATCAGAGAAACGGAGTACGACCGGTCTTGGGCTCATAGCACGACAAACCTTAGCCACACCTTCGGCGAGCATGTCAATAACCTTGTCTGCACGGCCAGTTTCGATGAGATACAGCGGATGTTCATGGATGAATGTAGTCCAGATGAATTCTTCGCGCATGAGGCCGATACCATCACATGGGAGGGATGCATACTTTTCAGCCAGATCCGGATCACCAAGGTTCATCATGATGCCAGTGCCGGTTGGCGGGAAGTATTCTGCTGCCACTACGGTCTGGCCTGCAGCCTTCGGTTCATCCTTCTTAACCATATCTTCTACAACGCCTTCATAAACGATACCGTTCTGAGCGTCAACAGTTACATCCTGACCATTCTTCAGAGTAAGGGTAGCTTCTACGCTGCGGCTCTTGGTACCTACTACGCATGGGATTCCCAATTCACGGGAAACGATGGATGCATGGCAGGTCATGCCGCCGGCATCTGTAACGATGGCTACAGCCTTCTTCATAGCCGGAACCCAGTCCGGGGAAGTCATCTGGGTAACCAGAATTTCACCCTTCTTGAATTCTTCAATATCCTTCGGGTTGGTAATGACATGTACCTTGCCAGCTACCAGGCCTGGGGATGCCGGGAGACCCTTAACGAGGACCTTATGAGCGGTAGTGATGTTCACTTTCTTAGCTTCCTTCTTTTCCTTATTCTTTCTGGACCATACGGTTTCCGGACGAGCCTGGAGAATCCAGATGCGGTCCTTATGGTCAATAGCCCATTCCATATCCATGTAGCAGCCATAGTGCTTTTCAATAGCCTTGGCATAGCCAGCCAGTTCCTTGAGCTGTTCATCGGTCATAACCTGAGCCTTAGCTCTTTCTTCCGGAACCTTGCGTTCTTCTACGCCGCCGCCTGGGAGACGAACCAGTTCAATAGCCTTTTCGTTGATACGGCGGGAACGGATGGAAAGGTCGCTCTTGTTGATGACGAAGTTATCCGGAGTAACAGTTCCCTGTACTACGTATTCACCGAGGCCCCAGGAGCCTTCAATCATGATGCAGTCATCTTCGCCGGTTGCCAGATTAACCGTGAACATTACACCGGCAGCCTTGGAGTCAGCCATCATCTGAATAGCAGCGGACAGTGCTACGTTTTCATGATCATAGCCCTGCTTTGCACGGTAATATACTGCACGGTCAGTAAAGGTGGATGCGTAGCATTCCTTAACCTTGCGAATGACTTCTTCCTTGCCATGTACGTTCAGGTAGGTATCCTGCTGGCCTGCGAAGGAAGCGTCCGGAAGATCTTCTGCGGTAGCGCTGGAACGTACAGCAACGAATGGATCCTTTTCGCCAACCTTTTCAGCCAGTTCATCATAAGAATCAGCAATGGCCTGTGCCAGGTCAGCTGGCATTTCAGCGTCCATGATGCTCTGACGGATGCGTGTGCAGACTTCGTGAAGTTCTACGCTGTCTTCTACATCGTCCAGTCCTTCGAGAAGTTCATGAATCTTTTTGTTCTGTCCGGTAACATCCATGAAATAACGATATGCGTTAGCGGTTGTAGCATATCCATATGGTACCGGCACCTTGGTTGCACTGGTCAGTTCCCCAAGGGAAGAAGACTTGCCCCCTACCAGACCTACATCGGCTCTGCGCAGTTCATCGAACCACAATACATATTCGTTTTCTCTTTTGTCCATCATAATCCTCCTAGAACACATGACCATAAATACTGTTCATAAGTTTTATAAAAGTGTATACGTCATTAGTGCTTACATGCATTATAGTATACTATAAGAAACGTGATGTCAAATCCTTTTTTATCATTATTGGATACATTTTTTAGCTTGTCGTTTATTTATAGTAAAAAAAGCAGAGAAACGCCTCTTTTTAAATGCACATTTAATCAAATGGTGCCTACATTTATTGCTTTTTATTCTACATTTCATCACATTAAAGGATACTATATTATAGAAGTATTTTATGATACCGTTAAGGTTGCCTTTAGTCTGCCAGCAGATAGCCAAACGACTATCCGATAATCAGACTTCAGACATGCAGAAAAATAGACATCAAACTGGGAACTTGAAAAGTTCCCTTTCAGACAACAGACCGGAAGCCTTCGCAGCTTCCTTTCAGACTTCAGAGGGAGAACATCAGCATGCTTTCCCTTATTCACACATAGAGGAATCAAAGATGAGCTGCGCTCATGGTCGGCAAATTCCTTCGGAATTCGGGTCAGTGCCTTAACGTCAAAAGGCAGGTCGGTGTGCTCCTTTGGGAGCACAGGGGGGGTGGATACTGCGTATAGCCTCTTTGATAAAAATTGAGAAGCAACATAACCCGTCATTCCTTCTGATTCACATAGTGGATTCTACTTTCCACCATCCGCGAAGCGGATGGATTCGAGACAATTTTTTGTCTAGAATGCCTGCAAATCCTTAATGCCTTACATATGGCAGGACGGTCTACTTTAAAGCTTGAGAATAGGTATTATAATGTGTAATTTTCCAACGTCGTTCCAGAAAGGAGCTTCTTTTTGCAAACTTTCCTTTTGTCAGCTTCTGCATTCTTGCATTTTTATCTGAGAACTGCCTCCAGAAGTTTAGTGCATCATTATCTGCTGTTTTTTTCTCGTCACTCGCTTACTCAATTCTCTAATCTGTCTTTAATCTGCAGTTCTCCTTTTTATGCTGCATCAAAAAAGGACTTCGAAACATTTTTGTTTCTGAAGTCCTTTTTCGGTTTTATAATGGTTTGGCTTACTGTCCGGCTACCTGGTCAAGAATGTTCTTGCCTGCCTTTGCCGCTGACTTTCTGGCCTGATCCGGGGATGAGTTGTGCTTCTTTCCGGAGTCACTCTTATCCTGGGAGGACCGGCTCTGAGAATTCTTTCCGGAATCCTGAGTGTTGGTTTCCGTAGTGGAAGTATCCTGATCCGGAACAGCTTCATCTCCCTGCGCCTGCTGATCTGCGGCCTTAGCCTCATTCTGCGCCTTAGCCAGTTCTCCCTGAATAGAAGCCGGGATATTGAACGAAGATGCAGACTGGCTGGCTGTAGCCTGACTCATAAAGTCTCTGAAAATAGTGGCCGGAATGGTACCGCCGGTATATCCTGCATTGGTGGATGTATCATCACCAATCCATACCGCAGTGACCATGTTCGGTGTATATCCGACAAACCATGCATCGTGTGCACCGTTTGTGGTACCGGTCTTACCGGCTACCGGTCGTCCGAAGTAAGCATTGCGTCCAGTACCTCTCATAACTGCCTGCTGGAGCATCACATTGAGACGTGCTACCGCATTGGCATCCAGTACCTGTTCCGCATCCGATTCTCCGGTATGATCTTCCAGTATGTTACCATTGCGGTCTTCAATCTTGAGGATAACTCTCGGCTTAATCAACTGACCATTATTGGCGAATACGCTGTATGCCTGTGCCATATCCCACAGAGATACGCCCTTGGACAAACCGCCGATGGAGGCAGACAGGTTGTTATCGCTGTACTTGCCGGAATCCACCAGACTGCTGATACCACATTTTTCGGCTGTCTTGATGACAGTGGACATGCCTACCTTGTTAGCCAGGTTAATGGTCGGAATGTTCATGGATTTAACCAGCGCTTCAGTCATGGTGACCGGTCCGCCGGTAGTATGTCCGTAGTTCTTCGGAGACCATCCGCCGGCAAAGCTTACCGCACTGTTATCCAGCATCATATTCGGGCTCATGCCCTTTTCCAGAGCGGTTACATAGGTAAACGGCTTGAAGGCAGAACCTGGCTGACGGTACATCTGCGTAGCCCGGTTAAACTGGTCTTCACCGCGTCCGCCTACCATGGCCTTCACATCACCGGTCTTGGTTTCAATAGCCAGCAGAGCGCCCTGCGGCTGAGTAATGCCCTTGGCATTCTTTGTGCCCTTCGGCAGATCCTTGTTCACCGCGTTTTCTGCATCCTTCTGCATATCCAGATCCAGTGTGGTGTAAATCTTCAGACCTTCCTTGTAAATAGCGGAAGAGTCATACTTATCGCTTACCTGCTGTACTACGTAGTTAACGAAATAGGAAGCCAACTTATTGTTGTCCTGATTGGACCCCGGCTTAACCAGGCCCAGATCCTGCGCCTTGGCTTCATTCGCCTGTTCCTGGGAAATGTAGCCATACTTGGCCATCTGATCCAGTACTACGCCCTGACGGTACTTAGCCGCCTGCAGGTTGTGGAACGGGGAATAATAATTCGGGCTGTTCGGAAGACCTGCCAGCATAGCGCACTGCGCCAGGTTCAGGTCCTTAACATCCTTGCCAAAATATACATGAGAAGCGGTCTGTACGCCATACGCCCCCTGGCCGAAATAAATCTGATTCATGTACATTTCCAGGATTTCCGCCTTGGTGTACTTGTTTTCGATTTCCACAGCCAGTACGGCTTCCAGCAGCTTTCTCTTCAGCGTCTGTTCCTGTGTGAGGAACGCGTTTCTTGCCAGCTGCTGGGTAATGGTGGAACCACCCTGTCCGGTCGCGTCTCTATGACGGATATTGCTTACTACCGCACGGGCAATACCGATAGGATCAATCCCGTGATGCTTATAAAAACGGATATCCTCTGCAGCAATGAATGCGTTCTGCAGATCTTTCGGTGTGTCTGCCAGCTTAACAGGCAAGCGGTTCTGCTCCGCATGAACCGTGGTAATCAACCGACCCTTGCAGTCATAAATCTGAGAAGAGGCTGCCGGTGACAGAGTCTGACTTACGTCAGGCAACGTCCCGGTGATAGACAGCAGGAAACCAGCTCCGGCTCCAGCGACGCAGATCACCATGATCACAACCAGTGCCATAAACAGTTTTTTCCACAAAGGCGTTTTTTTCCTCTGCGGTCTGCGATGGTGGCTGTGCACTGCATGAATCTCTGAATTTTTCATAGACAACTCCTATACTGTGCCTTATGCAGAATATAACTATCATACAGAGAATGAACCAATGCATTCCCATGGAAACATAACTCGCAGGCATTCCTTTCGGAATCCTGTACAATCAACCGGAATGAATTCTGGTCAACCAATTAATTATAGCACATTAAAGCGGTCTTAATTCCATCTCGTTCAGCTTTATTTCCGGCTTCGTGCCACAGCAAACTGCCGCATCCACCGGGTCACTTCCTCCGGCGTGAGCAGGCGGTCTATATCGTCCGCCGATGCGATGGATAGTGGCTGGGTTTCCATGTAGCGGAAAAATTCATCCTGCAGCGCCCGAACTTCACGGGAACGTTCCGGAAGCTTTACCCGCTGCCCCAATCCCTTTTCCATGAGAAGCCTCATAAATACAGGGCGGAAGAAATATTCCATAAAGCAGCTTTCAATCCAGTAACTGTGCTTTGTCCGGCTAAACCGCGCCGTAAGCGGCATGAACTGCATGTACAAATCCACTCCGTCATAATACCCGCCCCAGAAATCGCTGAACGCATAATCATAGGCCCCGTCTTCCTGAGCCTTCACAAATTCCAGCGCGTCCGCTTCGATAATCTGAATCTTTTCCTTATGCGGGAAGAACGGAAGGATGGACTCGGTAAACAGACGGATGACATCCGGGTTCTTTTCAATCACCGTTACGCTTTCCACATTATCCTTTTCCGCCGCCATAAAGGCATAGTATCCAAGGCCCAGGCCATAGGTGATGACCTTTCCGTGGGCTTCCGCAATCGCATCAGCCATGGACTCAATCTCGCTGACCACCACGCTCATCCACACATTGCCATTCTCCAGAAGAACCGGAAATTCTACCCGTTCTGTGAAAACGCCCAGTTCTGCATAGAAGAACGGATCTTCCCTATCATATGTCTGATGATAGGGCTGGAAAAATTCATAAGGAATCGTATCCCTTGGCGCCAGAGTAATGGCTCCTGCCTGCCCCGCCTGAGGTTTCACCTTCTGATAATAAGGATTGTCTGTAATAATCCGCGTGTCATACACATGAATATGGCGTGTCATTTCATCAAACAGCGTTTCCATCAGTGCTTCCCCATCCCACCGGGAGGCCAGTTCGGCATAAGGAAGAATTTCCTTTTCCCCATAGTAAAGGTCGCACACCGCGTCGCGTATATCATCGGCAAACCCGCATCCGGTCACTTCATCAATCAGCGGATCTGGCTGCCCCGGTACTACCGTCCGGTCAGGCGGCGTCTCAATATGCTCAAGAAATAAATGATCCTCTACCTCTCCCAGCATCAGATCATTACATATTCCGGCAAGCAAAAAGCGTTCCCAAAGCTGACGAATACGTTTTTCCACTTCCGGAGTCTGTCTTACGTTCATTCTTCTTTCCTCAGTTTCTCTGTAATTCCTCTTTGAAAGATGTGTTTATCCCTCATTATACCTAAGGACGGGCTGGCACTCAAGGTCCGTGCAAACCCAGCCAGATTTGCAATGTCCGCAAAAATTTCTTCGAATGTTTTGAGACGTTGCCTTTGCATCAAAAGTACAGGGGGGATTCTGCGAATAGCCTCCTGGTATATAAACTAAAAGCAGAAAGAATCTTTTACCTTTGATTCTTTCTGCTTTTATAAAGATCCTATACGAAGCATCCACTTGCAGATAAGCGGAGCAAATCTGCGCCCTTAAGTCTCTTATCCCTTACCGCTTTTATTGGCTTTCTTTCCGCTTCTCCTGCTTTTCTTGGAAAACGTTTAGGTGTCAGGCTGTTCTTTCTGAGATAGAGGATAACCCTCTTCTCTCCGGAGGGAAGGATGCATTCTTTTTCGCTTTCGAGTCTGGTTCCCATGAGAGAAAGAATGCCGGATGCGTCCCTGAGTTCATCTTGAGCGCCTGGTCCTTTCATAGCCGCAAAGATTCCACCTTTTTTCACGAAGGGCAGGGCCCATTCGGAAATGACGGGCATGGATTTCACCGCTCTGGCGGTCACTACGTCGAAATGGTCGCGAAAAGCGCTGTCCCGGGCCGCATCTTCCGCACGGCTGTGTACTACCGTCACATTGGATACGCCCAGGGTATCTGCCGCCTCTTCAATGAAGCGGAGCTTTTTACGGATGGCATCCATGAGCACTACCTGCATGTCCGGCCTGAGGATGGCCAGAATCATACCCGGAAAACCGGCGCCGGTCCCCAAATCCAGAAGGCTGCCTCCCTGTGGGAAATACCGGGCATCGTACACAGTCAGAGAATCATACACATTCTTAATGAGACTTTCCCCGCTGTCCTTAATACCTGTGAGGTTCATCACCCGGTTCTTTTCCATTATCAGTTCATTGTACTTTTCAAGGCGTGCCGCTATGGCTTCATCGCCCTGGATATGCAGTGCGTTAAGCATGTCCATGCCTGTCATCTGTATTCTCCCTTATGCTGCTTAAGAAATACCATCAGTACGGTCATATCTGCCGGGGATACGCCGGAAATTCTGGCTGCCTGTCCCAGAGACAGCGGACGGATCTTGTCCAGCTTCTGACGGGCTTCCATGGTAATCCCTTCCATATGAAGGAAATCAATACCGGCAGGAATCTTTTCATTTTCCATGCGGGCTGCCTTTTCGATGGCCTTTTCCTGTCTGGCAATATAGCCTTCATATTTAATCATGATTTCCATTTCTTCTGCTGCGTCCTGAGCAAAATGCGGGCATCCCAGATATTTTTCCATCTTTTCATAGGTAATTTCCGGACGTCTCAGAATCTGATCGGCCCCGGTGCCTGTGGTAAGCGGTGCAGAACCGGCTGCCACCATGGCTTCATTAGTTGCCTTCGATGGAGTGAATCTCTTCGTATGGATGAAATGCAGGGCTTCTTCCAGTCTCTGCTTTCTCGCCTGGAAACGGGCATATCGTTCTTCCGATACCAGACCGATAGCATATCCCTTTTCTGTAAGACGCAGATCCGCATTATCCTGACGGAGGATGAGACGGTATTCGCTGCGGCTGGTCATCATACGGTACGGTTCATTGGTTCCCTTGGTTACCAGGTCATCGATAAGGGCACCGATGTAGGCTTCATGACGTGCCAGTACGAACGGTTCCTTGCCTTTTATCTTCAGTGCCGCATTGATGCCAGCCATAAGCCCCTGCGCGGCCGCTTCTTCATAGCCGGAGGTTCCGTTGGACTGACCTGCGGAATAAAGTCCCGGAAGCTTCTTCACTTCCAGAGTCGGATACAGCTGGAGAGGATCCAGCAGATCGTATTCAATCGCGTAAGCCGGACGCATAATCTTTACATCTTCCAGCCCCGGAATGGTACGCAGGAACGCATACTGTACATCCATCGGCAGGGATGTAGACATGCCCTGTATATACATTTCATTGGTGTCCAGTCCTTCCGGTTCGATGAAGAGCTGATGTCTCTTCTTATCCGCAAAACGGACTACCTTATCTTCAATGGACGGGCAGTATCTGGCTCCGACCCCGGTGATAAGACCGGAATACTTCGGTGCTCTCTTAATATTGTCCCGGATAATCTTATGGGTGGTTTCGTTGGTATAGGTGAGCCAGCAGACCGCCTTGTTTCTGTCCACATCTTCATCCATGAAGGAGAAGGAATGATGCTTCGGATCGCCTTCCTCCAGCGCCATGTGGTCCAGGTGCAGAGTACGCAGGTCGACACGGCTCGGTGTCCCGGTCTTGAAACGGAGCAGTTCGATACCATGCTTTCTCAGATTTTCAGAAAGTCCTGTACTTGGGCGCATGCCGTTCGGTCCACCTTTGTACTTGTTATCCCCGATGATGATATCACTTTCCAGATAGGTGCCTGTGCAGAGAATGACTGCCTTGGCTGTATAGGCTTCACCCAGTTCAGAAATAATTCCGTTGACATGGCCGTCTTCTTCCAGAATATCCACCACCATCATCTGTTTCAGATCCAGATTGTCGGTGTTTTCAATTACCTTTTTCATATAGCGGTGGTACGCGCCTTTGTCCGACTGGGCACGCAGAGCGTACACAGCCGGTCCCTTACTGCTGTTGAGCATGCGCATCTGAATGGCGGTGGCATCTGCTGCAATGCCCATTTCGCCGCCCAGCGCATCCAGTTCCTTGACCAGATGGCTCTTTCCCGGTCCGCCTACTGCCGGATTGCACGGCATCATCGCTACATTATCCAGAGAAATTGTCGTAAGCAGCGTTTTACATCCCATACGGGCAGCAGCCAGTGCTGCTTCGCATCCCGCATGACCGGCGCCAACGACAATAACGTCATAGGAATCAATCAAATACATTTCTTACCCTTCTTTCCCCTCCGTCTGAGGGAGTAAACATTAAATCATGATAGATATTATACAGGCAAAAACGAGGCTATGCAAAAATATGTTTTGCACAGCCCCGCTTCGTATCATCTAAAAAGAAAATCCGGCCTTCCGGTTTAGTCTGTCAGGGAGTTTCCTGAAGGAGGAAATTATTCGGTTACAAACTGAACCAGTGCTTCCTCCGGCTGGAATCCCATAGTCTGCTTTACCGCCTTGCCATCCTTGAACAGGATAAGGGTTGGAATGCTCATAATCTGGAATTCTGCTGCCAGTTCCTGCTGATCATCCACATCCACTTTACCCACTTTCAGGGTATCGGCCCTTTCTTCAGCCAGCTTAGCCACTACCGGTGCCAGACGACGGCATGGCGGGCACCAGGTAGCCCAGAAATCTACCAGTACCGGCTTATCCGATTTAAGAACTTCTGCTTCAAAATTATCTTTGGTAATAACAACTTCCATAATGATTCCTCCTGTTATATATCTATATACCAACCATATCTATAATTATCTATATACCTATTATACAGTACACCGTCAAGACGTCAAGACCCGCTAAAAGGCAGGTATGAGATATGAGATTTGAGGACGGTGGCAGTCTGCAGACTATCAGATGGTCAGACAACAGACCGGAAGCCTGTAGTGACCTCCTTTCAGACTAAAAGAACTCAGAACATTTGCACGCTTTCCCATATTCAAACAACATGGAATCAACTATCCACCAAAAAGACAGATTTGAGAGGTGAGAATTGAGATTTGAGTCGGGAGGCGGAAAATTTTTATAAAATGGGTATTTGTTACATCCTTATGCTTTCCCTTGCTCACACAAAGAGGAATCAACTATCCACCGACATACGTCGGTCCTCCTTTCTCTCCAGAAAGGAATGACGAGAAGGGATTCTCGTCATTGCCCACAATTCCTTAATATTGGAAATTCGTAAGAATTTTCTATAACCGGTGGACCGGTCTGCTTTAAAGCTTGAAAAATGTTGGCAAGTGTATCCTTGCATTTTCATAAAGTGGAAGAAGTGCAACATATTACCGTTATTCCCATTGATTCACATACAGCGTTCTACTTTCCACCGACGTCTAGCACAGACCGGGCTGTCAATATTATTGAAATCAAAGATTTCATCATTCTATGGACTTACAGCCAATGACGACAAGACCTTGTCGTCATTCCCCCTTTCTCTCCAGAACGGGAAACGTGTTGCATGCTTCTCATTTGCAGAGCTTTTGAATCCTTGTCTTTTATAAAGAAACATTCCACTTTCCCCTCGAAATCTTCGGATAGAAAATTTTGCCGACCCGAGCCGAAGGCTTGCGAGGTTTTCCTCTAACCTTTCTTTATGCACAGGCAGCAAAAAAGCTGTAACAGCTTTTTCTGCCACAGCTTTTTTCAACGGCTTATTACTTTCTGCTCTTGAGGGACTGATCAAAGCTGTAGAATGCAGCCTTGTCATCTTCAGTAGCCTTGAAGCCGTCAACGATTTCGTGAGCGTTAGCTTCTTCTTCTACCTGTTCAGTAATGTACCACTGGAGGAATACTTCAGTTTCCAGATCGCCTTCTGCTCTTGCCTGCTTAAAGAGGCTGCGGATGGAGTCGGAAATGAATTCTTCGTGCTTCAGTGCAGCTTCAGATACCTGGCATGGGCAGTCAAAATGCTGAGTTACAGCGTCGATAGCGCCGAATTCAGTAACCCCTTCTCTGTCTTCGATATAGTCGGAAATCTTAAATGCGTGTTCCAGTTCTTCATCATGCTGAACCTTGAGCCAGGATGCATAGCCGGTGAATCCTTCTCTCTTCATATCCTTGGACATGGAGAGGTAAAGATAAGCGGAATACAATTCCTTAACATACTGTTCATTCAGTGCTTTTTCCATAGATGCGGACAATTTCATAATGAATCCTCCTTATCAACATGTAGCTTTATTATTGGACAATGAGTTTGTCTATCTCTATTATATCTCATTTTACCAATTAATCCAGATACTGAACAAAATTTATTCAGTTTCATTTCATTTCAGAAACAACCTGCTTCAGATATTCAGCAAACGGCCCGCCCAGATCTTTTCTTCGCAGGGCAAATTCCACGGTAGCTTCCAGGAATCCCAGCTTGTTTCCTACATCGTAGCGGCGGCCTTCAAAGTTGTACGCATAGACGGAGCTGTTCTTCGCCATAACACGAAGCGCATCAGTAAGCTGGATTTCTCCCCCTTTGCCCGGCTGTGTCTGTTCCAGAATCGGGAAGATGTCCGGGGTAATGACATATCGTCCCAGCACGGCGGTGCCGCTCGGCGCCTCTTCAATGGCCGGTTTTTCCACCATATCTTCCACCCGGTATAGATTGGAAGTTTCCGTAGGCACCCCTTTGATAATGCCATAAGAGGAAACCACTTCCTTTTCCACTTCCTGGCATCCCAGAATGGTGGAACCCGTCTCATTGTACATATCGATGAGCTGTTTCAGTGCCGGGCGCTTCGGGTTATATACAATATCATCCCCCAGGATAACGCCAAAAGGCTCATCATCCATAAAGGTCTTGGCACAGAGAATGGCATCTCCCAGTCCGTTCATGTGTTTCTGGCGGACATAATGAACCGTAATAGAAGAAATGCGTTCAATTTCCTTCAGCAGTTCTATCTTTCCATGTTCATACAGATGTCGTTCCAGTTCCGGAGAGGAATCAAAATGGTCTTCAATCGCTCTCTTGGCATGACCGGAAATAATCAGAATCTCATTAATTCCACTTTCCAAAATTTCTTCCACAATATACTGAATAGTCGGTTTATCCACAATCGGCAGCATTTCCTTAGGCATAGCCTTAGTTGCCGGAAGGAACCGGGTACCGAACCCCGCCGCCGGGATAACCGCTTTTCTTATCTTTTTCATAACCTGCTCCTTATACCTGATACCTGTTATCTTTATAACACATCATTATCTTATGTTAACCATCCGGCAGATAAAAGTAAAGCGTAGCGGACGAAGATGAGCAGAACTCGTGGCCGGCAGACGGTCAAACTGAAAAGACAGGTACGAGAGCAGGAGATTTGAGATTAGAGAAAAATCTGCAAACATAGAAAGATGAGCTGGCGTTCATGGAGCCACGAGAAACCTGCTAACAAAAATCAAGTGCTTTTTATCGTTAGGAGAAATTATCGTTCATCCAAATTTGGGCCCACTTAATAAGCCATCCTTAACGATGGTAAAAAAGAATTATTCATCTTCAACATTCGCCTTTATCGGTATACTTCCATTACCCGGGCATAGTAGATTCGTAAAAATTTATTTAACCCTGCAATCTTTGCCAGCTTTTTATTTTTCCCTTCAGCTTCTTTCTTAAGGATGTAATTGTATACGGCATTATCTTCTGGTTCCTTATGGCTTTTAAGCATACGCATTACCTCAAATCCTATCTTTCGCAGAATGGGGGACCCTCTTTTTGAAATTTTCCTGTGAGTACCCACGAACT